>Ga0302283_1004173_pt1 | contig 10905 bp, 8 predicted proteins | sample III_Fen_E1_4_FD_198770 | JGI IMG/M metagenome (GOLD analysis project Ga0302283, IMG submission 198770) | Peat permafrost microbial communities from Stordalen Mire near Abisko, Sweden - III_Fen_E1_4 | ecosystem: Environmental > Terrestrial > Soil > Wetlands > Permafrost | place: Sweden: Abisko...
GAGGCGGAGAGCGATCTCGACCAGGCCCTCCGTCTCGACCCGGGCGACGCCCGGTCATGGGCGGAGCGCGGCGCTCTCAGGCTCCGAACCGGCCGGGCGGCGGAAGCCAAGGAGGATCTGGGCCGGGCCCTCGAGATGGACGCCCGCCTGCTCAACGCCCTCGTGGACCTCTCGGTCCTCGAGCACGCCGGCGGCGACCCTGACCGAGCGAAGAAGACGTTCGCAGGCGCGCTGAAAGTGTCCGACAGCGCCCCGCGAGACCGGCTCCAGCTCTGGAACGGGCTCTACCCCGGCGTGGTGCGGACATTGACACTGGACGCCACCAGCCCTCCGGGGGGCCGGAGCGCTTGATGCCGGGCCCGCCAGGCGCTCACGCCTCGAGGCTCCCTCGCCGGCCCGCCCGCACCTCTTCGATGGCCACCAGCGCGCGATGCGCCTCGCTCTCGAGGGCGGCGCGCGGCTCCAGCACGCGCAGCGCGCCGCCGGCGTCGAACCAGGTCACCACCGACGACGAGCGGTTGCCGCGCATGGCGCGGAGGGCCTCTTCGAGGACGTCGTCGCCGGCGAGCAGCGCCGGCTCCCGGCGCCAGTCGAGCCGGCGCGCGTCGGCGGCGTCGATGAGGAGGGGCGCCGCCGTCCGCACCAGCTCGGCTGCCTGCTCGGTGGCCTCGGCGCGTCGGCCCGCCGCGCGGAGGGCGAGGCAGAGCTCGACGCGCGCGCCGACGCGGGTGGGCTTGACGGTGACCGCGTCGTGGAGGTCGGCGATGGCGGCGTCGAGCTCACCCCTCCGGCGGCGCAGCGCCCCGCGGTAGACGGGCAGGGTGCCGCCGGGGATGAAGGCGAAGTGGCGCTCGGCGTAGATCGCCATGAGGTGGGCGAGGGGAGCGCGGTCGGTGAGGACGAGGACCGCGAGCATCCCCACGTCGGCCCAGCGGGCGGGCTCGATCCAGAGGGTGGCTGTGAAGTCGCGCCAGGCTTCCTGGTACCGGCCCAGCCAGAGGTAGAGCTCGCCGCGGTAGCAGAGGGCGTAGGCCGAGCGGGGGTGGTCGGCGATGAGGGCCGAGAGCGCGGCCTCGGCGCCGGCGGGGCCGACGTGACGCAGCGAAGTGAGCGCCTCGACGGCCTCGGCCCGCACGGTGGGCGGGAGCGCGCGCCGGACGAAGCGCCTGGTCCCGTCCGCCGCGACCTCGGCGAGCGTGGGCGAGGGGCCGAGGTTGCCGGCCATGCGATCGAGGACGTCGTCGAGGAGCGCCGCGACCGCCGCGGGGGAGTCGAGGGCGCTCTGCAGCTCGGCGCTCCCGACCAGCGCCGGGAGCTCGTTGTTGAAGAGCCCGTTGAGGTAGGTCTCGCTCGGCGCGACCCGGCGCCACCACCGAAAGGACTCTTCGTCGCGGAGGCTGCGGACGTTGATGAGCGCCACCAGCAGGCGCCGGGCCGTCGACTCCCCGTCGACCAGCTCCCCGAGGGCCCGCTCCGCCTCCTCGAGCCGCCCCAGGTGGATCAGCGCCCGCACGCGATGGAGGACGAGACCCTCGCCGCCGCCGAGCGCGATGGCGCGATCGAGCAGGGCGATCGCCGCCTCCCCGCGCCGGTCGAGGGCCTCGACCGCGCCGAGGACGCCGAGCGTCGCCGCGTCTTCCGGGCCACCCTCGGCGAGCCGTCGCGCCCCCGCGAGATCGCCGGCCCAGGCCCGCGCCCACGCCGCGGTCGCCGGCTCTGCGGGCGGCTGCGGGGGTGGGGAGGTGCCGTCCCGCGGCCCGCGCCCCTCGACGCGGAGGAGCGTCGGGCGGGCCCACCTCGCCAGCTCGGGGGAGGCCCCTCGCTCGAGCGCGTCCCGCCAGGAGGCGAGGCCACCCACCAGATCGCCACGGGCGATCCGCGTGAGCGCCCGCACCACGAGCGCGTCGGCGCTGCGCTGGGAGGTGTCGACCGGGATCGGCGTCATTGTTGATGCGCGAACCGGTGACGTTAGGCGACAATCCGCTCGTCAGGCAAGTCTGGAGGCGTTCGATGGACAAGATGGAGCGGCTGGTCTTCTTCGGAAAGGGTGGCATCGGCAAGTCGACCACCTCCACCAACGTCAGCGCCACGTTCGCCGGCATGGGGCGCCGCGTGCTCCACGTCGGCTGCGACCCCAAGCACGACTCGACGGTCGCGCTGCTCGACGGGCGGATGATCGAGGCGGTCGTCGACCGGCCCATCAACCTCGATCGCGTCCGCCCCGAGGACATCGTCGACCGCTCCCGCCTGGGCATCGACTGCGTCGAGGCCGGCGGCCCGAGCGCCGGCGTCGGCTGCGGCGGCCGGGGCATCTCGCGGATGCTCGAGATCTTCAACGCCGCCAAGCTGCTCGACTCCGGGCGCTACGACATGTGCATCTTCGACATCCTCGGCGACGTGGTCTGCGGAGGCTTCGCCTCGCCGCTCAAGAAAGACTTCGGCGAGAAGGTGGTCATCATCGCCTCCGAGGAGGTCATGGCCCTCTACGCCGCCAACAACATCGCCAAGGCGGTGGTCAACTACGCCTCCAACGGCGTGGTGCTCGCCGGCATCATCCTCAACCTCCGCGACAACCGCGAGGACCGCGAGCCGGCCTACCGCTTCGCCCGGCTGCTCAACACCGAGATCATCGGCTTCGTGCCCCGCGACCCCCTCATCCGCGAGGCCGAATACCGCCGCATGACCGTGGTCGAGCACGCGCCCGGCTCGGCCATCGCCGGGGTCTACCGCGAGCTCGCCGACAAGATCGTGGCCATCGATCCCAAGACCCTCCCGCTGCCCACGCCCCTCACCGACTTCCAGTTCTACGAGTACACCCGCCACAAGTTCGCCGAGCCGCCGGGGGGCATCGGCAAGGACCCTCACCACGACGCCGAGGCCAAGCGCGAGGCGATGATGCGGGCCACCAATGGCACCGGCCTCGTCTCGCTGAAGAAGACCAACCCCGAGGCCACCGCGAAGGCCAAGGAGCGCGAGCAAGAGGACGAGGTCGAGTTCGAGCGCGAGCTCCGGGCGGGCCGGCAGGCGGTGCGGCTCGGCAAGGTCCGCGCGGACGAGGCGGTGCGGCGGCTGCGGGCGGCGTTCCCCGTGCAGGCGTGCACGCTCAGCCCGGTGGAGCTGGGCCTGTGAGCCGGCTCTTCCCGGAGCTCGAAGGCGCTCATCCTGGGGAACGCCCGAGAGCGTTCCCCGACCAGCCGCTCGCCGCGGGGCGGGCCCCCACCGCCACGGCCATGCCGGTCGCGCCCGTCGCGCCCGTCGCGCCGGTCGCATCCGTCGCGCCGGTCTCGTCGACTTCGTCCGCGCCCTCGACCCGGCGACACGACGAGGGCGGCGGTGGCGGCGAGGGGCGGAACCAGCAGCCGGCCGGTCGCTCGTGCGTGATCGGCGGCGTCGCCTCGATGCGGCGCTTCGACACGCTGCTCGGGTTGCCCGGCCCTCTCGTCACCGACGGCGGCTGCCATGTGGTGTCGGTCCGCGCCTTCCAGGAGGGTCACCTCGAGCTGGAGGTCCTCGGCGGCGGCGTGCTCCGCACCGCGCTCACCTTCACCCCCCTCGAGATGGGCGCGCGGTTCGTCTCGACCGAGCACTTCGCCCTCGGGTGCCTCGGGCGCGATCCCGACAAGACCCTCGTCGACCTCCTCGGCCGCATCGCCCAGCGCCTCGAGAAGGTGAACCTCTACCAGCTCCTCAAGGTCATCCTGATGGACCCAGGCAAGCGCGTGGAGGAGTGGCGCGTGATCGACGACGGCGCAAAGAAGGACGACCCCCACGGCGGCTCGCACGGGTCGGACGCGCGCGGCCCCGATCAGGGCGGGGGCGACCCGGTCGACATGCTCCAGTCGCTCGTGCAGGTCTACGGGAGCGGCGAGGCCTGGGCGAACTTCTTCGCCGACAAGGAGCAGCAGCGCAACTTCTGCCACAACGTCGCGGGCTCCATCGTGATGATCGGGCACGAAGACCTCGAGTGCCACTACGCCACGCCCCCGACCAACGACGGCACCCTCTCCTTCTTCAACTACCCCAAGCTCCACGACCGCTACACGCCCGGCGCCTCCGAGCAAGGGGGAGCAGCCACGGGCGACGAGGCCCTCGCCGCGCTCCACGAGGATCCGAGCTATCTCATCTCCGACCTCCAGGATCTCGACATCATCAAGGGCGGCGCGAAGAAGCTCGACCGGGCCCTCGACTCGATCCTCGCGCACAAGAACAAGCCCGAGATGATCGTGGTGCGGGCGACCTGCGTGCCCATCGTGATCGGCGACGACATGGAGGGGTCGGTCGAGCGCTTCAAGAAGAAGACCGGGCTGCCGGTCGTCTACCTCGACAACATCGGCGATCAGAACGCGACGCCCTTCCGCGACGTGTTCCGCACCGTCAAGGACGACCCCGAGTTCAAGGCCCCCGTCAAGATCCCGGGCAGCATCAACCTGCTCGGGTTCCCCCGCGAGTCCGAGATGGCGCCGCTCCTCGAGCTGCTCGCCGGCCTCGGCGTCTCGGTCAACTGCCGCATCCTCCCCGAGGTCGACGTCAAGGTGATGCGCCGCTACACGCGGGCCGAGCTGGCGGTGCTCTTCGACACGTCCCTTTACGATTCGTCCTATCGCGAGATCGTGGGCGACATCGAGCTGCCCTCGATCCGCCCCACGGCGCCCTACGGCGTGCGCTACACGCGCCAGTGGCTGTGGGAGGTCGCCTCCGCGCTCGGCCGCCCTCGCGAGGCGTTCGAGGCCGCATGGCAAGCGAAGGCGCGCTCGTTCGAGGTGGAGTGGGAGCGGCTGCGCACCCAGGTGGGCGGCTACCGCCTCGGCTTCGTGGTGGACGAAGCGCGAATCCGCCTCTTCGCCGAGCCCCGGCTGTGGATGGGGATCCCGGTCGTCGACGTGGTCAGGGAGATGGGCTTCGGGCTCGATCTCCTCGTCCGCGTGGCCCCGGGCCGCAGCCAGGTGGACGCGGTCCGCATGCTCGGGGATCTCGGGGGAGAGGGGTGCCGGGTCTCGGCCTTCTCGAGCCCGACCGAGCTGGGGCGCCTCCTCAACGACTCGGAGGCGCAGGCGTTCTACTCCGACGTCTATTTCGATCGGCGGCTGACCCGCTCGGGCAAGGGGCAGTTCTCGACGCAGCTCTTCCAGATGGGCGTCGAGGGCGCCCTCGCCACCCTGAAGCAGCTCCTCGCGCTGTGCCGCATGCCGTTCTACCGCAAGTACGCGGGCTACCTCGGACAGGCTTTCCATGCTTGAGGCCATGTCTGAGGCCATGCTTGAGGCGCTGAGCAAGACCGTGAGCGAGCCCGCGCCGCCGGTGGCCGAGGCGGAGGACTTCAGCCCTCCGCTCCGGTACCCGTTCCTCATCGGCGTCTACATGGCGACCAACGCCATCCCGGACGCGTACACCGTGGTCGACGGGCCGGACTGCCTGTTCTTCAAGACCGAGTACATCCACGGCAAGCACGACGTCCGCTCGACGCTGCTCGACGTCTTCGGCAACCACCGCATCGCGCTCACCAACGTCAACGCGGGCAACGTCGCCAAGAGCCACGGGGACGCGGTCCTCCGCAAGATCAAGCAGATCGACGCCCTGCCGGGATCGAGCGTGATCTTCGTCTCGTCGCTGCCCATGGTGACCATCATCGGCACGCAGTACGACACGCTGGTGCGCGACGCGCAGCCCCAGACGGGCGCGCGGCTCATCGACTGCCCGGGCCGCTCGCTGCAGGGCGACTGGCTCTCGGGTTACTCCGACATGCTCATCTCGCTCGCGCACAACGTCGACACCTCGGGCGGCGTCCTCGATCCGAAGAAGGTCGCGATCGTCGGTCACCTCATGGATCGCACCGAGGGCGACCACGTAGCCAACGTGCGCGAGCTCGAGCGCATCGTCGCCGCGCTCGGCCTCGAGCTGGTCACGGTGTGGCTGGGCAACCAGCCCTACGCCCAGCTCTCCGAGATCCGCGACGCCGCGACCATCCTCGCCTTTCCGCTCGGCGAGAAGGCTTCCAAGGTGATCGCCACCCGCACCGGCGCGCGCGTCCTCGACATGAAGGTGCCCTTCGGCCTCAGCCGGACGCGGCGCATGATCGCCGAGCTCGCCCGCGCGACCGGCACCGAGGCCGCCGCGGACGCCTTCGTCGAGGCCGAGCTGCGCGAGCTCATCCCCCGCATGGAGTGGGTCGTGCCCCACATCTTCCTCGGCAAGAAGCTCGGCTTCTCGGCCGCGCCCGATCTGCTCGGCGGCTTCGTCCAGATCGCCCAGGATCTCGGCGCCGAGGTGGTGCACCTGAGCGCCCCCTGCTTCGACAACCACCTCGCCGAGGATCTGGCGGAGGACTGCGACGCCTTCCCGACCCCGCTCTTCTCGCCCAAGATGCGCGCCATCCGCGTCGAGATGGAGCGGCTCGCCGCGACCGGCATCGACCTCCTGATGTGCAACACCGAGCTGCGGCAGATGATGTCGCGCCTGCCGTCCAGCCGCGGCGCCCGGGCGCCCATCACCCTCGAGTTCGGGTTTCCCTCGTTCTTCGACCACGCGCTGGCCGACCGGCCCTTCCTGGGCTTCCGCGGCTGGATCGCCTTCGTTGACCGGATGGCCAACGCCCTGATGGCGGCCCGCGAGGTCGTTGCGAGCGAGTTTCCCCCCCATCAGTAGGCCGAGTCGTCACCGGAGCCCCACCGACCGTCGGGGACCGCTCTCGGGCGGTCCCCAGGATGACCGGTCGGGGACCGCTCTCGGGCGGTCCCCAGGATGACCGGTCGGGGACCGCTCTCGGGCGGTCCCCAGCATGACCGGTCGTTGACGCGCTGCGCGGCCTCGCCGGACACCCCTCCGCGGGGCGCGGCCGCGTCCCCTCGGAGGCCCTTGGTGTTGGGGTGGGATCCAATCCGCTGGCTGCCGCGGCCCCTGCTGTGGCAACATCGCGAATCGTGAACGATCTGCAGTCCACCGTCTCCGCCGATCGCGTCGAGCTCGATCTCGATGCAGAAGCCTTCCCGCGGGACGCCGTCTACGCCGCCGCCTTCACGTTCATCGACCGCTGCTACGTGCGCCTCGATCAGCCTGTGCCCGGTCGCATCGGCATCTCCCTCCGCGCGAAGACCGGCGGAGCGCTGGACGCCGCGGCCGCCGCCGCCGAGCTCGAGAACGAGCTGCTCGCCCAGTCCTGGCGGCAGCGCATCAGCGACGAGGGCAGCGAGCTCACCGCCTCGATCGTCGCCGGCGCCTTCAGCAGCGCGGCGGCAGCGCCGGGCGTCTTCGTCGACGATCTGCTCGGCGCCGACGGGGCAGCCTTCGACGACCCCCTCGGCATCGCCTTGAGCTGGGAAGAGAAGTACACGAAAAAGACCGCTGATGCCGGGGGCGCCGCCCTCGAGGCTGGAGCTGCTGCAGTCGAAGAGGCGGGCTCCGCCCTGCCCGTGGGCGAAGGAGAGCAGGGAACGTGATCGAGCTTCGTTTTCATCACGAGCTCTACGACGGCTTCGCCGTCGATGAGGCGGCCAAGGTGTACGGCCCTTACGGCACCATGGAGCTGGTGCGCGAGCCTTCGGGCTACGTGGTGCGGGTGACCGCCACCGCGGAGGGGATCGCCGAGCGCACGCTCGCGGCCGAGCTCTGCAACTATGCGCTCGGGCTCACCATCGAGAAGCAGGGCTCCGGGGAGGCTGCCGTTTGATCTCCTTTGCCGCGACGCCCACCCGGCCCTCCGCGCCCACGGATCTCGCGCCGCTCCGCTTCCGCGAGATCGGCGGCGAGGTGCTGCTCACCAACCTGGTGGGCGACTGGCTCTTCGTCTCCCGCGAGGAGTTCGCCCGGATGACCCGCGGCGACCTCGCCCCGGGCACGCCGCTCCACGATCGCCTGGCCGCGAAGAGCTTCATCCGCTCCCGCCTCGATCCCGCGGCGCTGGCCACCCGGCTGCACCACAAGAAGCGCTTCCTCGACGGCGGGCCCAACCTGCACGTGATGGTCGTCACGCTGCGCTGCAACGAGACGTGCGTCTATTGCCACGCCAGCCGCGCCAACATGGACCAGGTCCAGACGGACATGTCCCAGGAGACGGCCGAGAAGGCGGTCGACTTCGCGCTGTCGACCACGTCGCCGTCGCTCACCATCGAGTTCCAGGGGGGCGAGCCCCTCGTCAACTTCTCCGTCGTCAAGCACATCATCCAGTACGCGCTGACGCGCAACCGGGCGTACGGCAAGCAGCTCGAGTTCACCATGGTGAGCAACCTCTCGCTCATGGACGAGGAGAAGCTCGCCTACCTCGTCGACGCCAAGGTGCAGATCTGCACCAGCATCGACGGACCCGAGCCGCTCCACACCAAGCAGCGCATCCTCGCGGGCGGCAACTCCCACTCGGCGACGGTGCGGTGGATCGAGCGCATCAACAAGGCCTACCAGGACCTCGGGCTCGACCCGACGCTCTACCACGTCGAGGCGCTGCTCACGACCACGCGCGACGCCCTCCAGTACCCGCGCGAGATCGTCGATCACTACGTCTCGCTGGGGTGCCGCGCCATCTTCCTCCGCCCCATCGATCCCTTCGGCTTCGCCGGCAAGACGGCGCGCGTGGTCGAGTACGATCGCGCCGCCTACCGCGACTTCTACCGCACCGCGGTCGAGCACATCCTCGACAAGAACCGCAAGGGCGAGCAGGTGCTGGAGCGCTACGCCTCCATCTTCCTCACCAAGATCCTCAGCGAGGACGACCCCAACTTCCTCGACATCCGCTCGCCGGGCGGCTCGGCCATCGGGCAGCTCGCCTACTCCTACGACGGCAAGATCTACACGAGCGACGAGGGCCGGATGATGGCCGCCAGCGGCGAGTCGATGTTCCACATCGGCGACGTGCAATCTTCCAAGTACCGCGACGTGATGAAGCACCCCAGCGTGCGCGCCCTGGTGATGGCCTCCCTCCGCGACGTGCAGCCCGACTGCGTGAGCTGTACCTACACGCCCTACTGCGGCATCCAGCCCGAGCACAACCTCCGCTCGCAGGGGAGCATCTTCGGCCGCATGAGGGAGAGCACGCTCTGCAGCGTCCACAAGGGCATCCAGGATTTCCTGTTCGAGAAGCTCCGCGAGGACGACCCGACCACGGTCGAGATCCTCCGCCGGTGGACCACCGTGCGCGATCGCACCCATTTCATTCAAGCTTCGGCGGCGTCGTGATGGGCCCGCGCTCTCGTGTCGAGAAGCCTGTTGTGAAGCCTGTCGCTACGCCTGTCGTGACCAAGGAGGAGCCGAGATGACGAAAGACAACGGTCCGGGCAAGCTTCCGAGCTTTGCTCGCACGCCCAGCGGCATGCTCTCCAGCGATGAGGCGGGGATGTCGCAGAAGGCGGCGACCGCCGTCGACAGCGCCCCGTCTCTGGGCATGGATGAGGGCGGTGGGGTGCTCCCTGCCCAGCACTGTTCGCACGGTAGCCATGGCTCGCACGGCAGCCATGGCAGCCATGGCTCGCACGGCAGCCACGGCTCGCACGGCAGCCACGGCTCGCACGGCAGCCACGGCTCGCACGGCAGCCACGGCTCGCACGGCAGCTGGTAGTTCGTCATCCTCCGGAACGCCCGGGAGCGTTCCGGGACCGGTCATCCTCCGGAACGCCCGAGAGCGTTCCGGGACCGGCCATCCTCCGGAACGCCCGGGAGCGTTCCGGGACCGGTCATCCTCCGGAACGCCCGGTCATCCTGCGGAGCGCCCGAGAGCGTTCCGCGACCGGTTATCCGCTAGCCCCCGGCTCAACGCACGGCGGGGCTTTCTCCACCCGCGGTCAGGGCGGGAAGGTGGCGCGTCGCGTCTGCGTCGCCCGCATCCACTCGAGAGCGGGGCGCTCCACCAGCATCCATGAGGCCGCGCCCGCAGCGAGGGCCAGCGTCAGCGCCAGAGCGGCGTTGCCGGCGAGGGCGCGCCAGGTGGCTCCGGCCAGCGCCGCGCCGGCGATCCCGAGCGCGAGCTGGTGGTAGAGGAACACGCCGTAGCTGACGATCCCCACGGTCCGGAGCGGTGCCGGCGCCACGAGGCGTGAGGCGCGGCCCTCGCAGAGGGTCGCCGCCAGCACGATGGCGGCGGTCGCCAGCGAGATGATCGCGTAGGGCCACGAGCCGCCGGGCTCCAGATACAGCTCGCCCTCGAGGCGGAACCCCACCACCAGCGCGGCTATCGCCAGCACCAGGGCCAGCGGTGCCGCGCGGCGGACACGTGCCCCGGAGGGCCCCGCCGCCCCGATCTCGGCGTGCACCGCGGCTGCCAGGGCGCCGAGGACGAACTGATCGAGCCGGCTCACGATCCACCGCCGCTGCGTCGCCTCCAGCAGCGCCGTGTGGACGCCCGGCTCGAGCGTGACCGCGTGGAGGCCGGCGCGGGTCGCCCACGCCCCGAGGCAGAGCCCGGCGCCGACGATCCAGCGCCGCCGCGGGGGGCTCGGCGCGAGCAGCGGGCGCGCCAGGAGGGGGAGGAGCAGGTAGAAGCCGATCTCCGTGGTCAGCGACCACGTGGCGCCGATGAGCACGATGCCGCCGGGCGCGAAGTACCCCTGGAGCACCAGCAGGTGCGCGACCAGAGCGGCGCCGGACGCGGGCCGGTGGAGCGCGCTCAGGTGGGAGCCGAGCGCCACGGCGAGCGCCAGGTAGTACGCCGGCAGGATGCGCGCGGCGCGCCGGAGCAGGAACGTGCGCGCCGACGTCGCCGGGACGCCGCGCTGGAACGCGCGCAGGTAGCCTTGCGCCAGCGAGAAGCCCGACAGGACGAAGAAGAGATCCACGCCCCAGTGCGCGTGGTGCAGCACCGTGAGCCCCCACGCGGCCACCCCCGGCGAAGCCAGCCGCGCCGCCTCGCCCTCGACGAAGGGCATGAAGCGATCGCCCAGGTGCTGCGTGAAGACCGCGAGGATGGCCACGCCGCGGAGCGCGTCG
>Ga0302283_1004175_pt1 | contig 10904 bp, 15 predicted proteins | sample III_Fen_E1_4_FD_198770 | JGI IMG/M metagenome (GOLD analysis project Ga0302283, IMG submission 198770) | Peat permafrost microbial communities from Stordalen Mire near Abisko, Sweden - III_Fen_E1_4 | ecosystem: Environmental > Terrestrial > Soil > Wetlands > Permafrost | place: Sweden: Abisko...
GGCAGGTTTTCGTGGGCCACCACGTACGGGGCCCGCCAGCCGTTCTCCTCGGCTTCGGCCTCGAACAACCCGACCCCGAAGACGTGGTCGATGTGGCCGTGGGAGAAGACCGCGGTGTTAAGTCGTTCGCTCGACCAACGTCGCAGTTCAGCGTGCATCTTGTCTGCGGTGAACGCCGAACCGGTGTCGACCATGAACAGGCCGTCGTCGGTCTTAAAGGCCGAACAATTGGCGAAGGTCGGCAGAAAGGCGACGCCGTCGGTTATCTCGGCGAGGTCGCCCCCGAAGATGATTGGATGGTGTTCCTTTACCGAGACCTCGCCGCGCCAGAGGCGCTCGGCGAGTTCAACGACGTCCACGAAGAACTACTTGTCGGCCTCGGGCTTGGTCTCACTGGCCTTGGTCGTGGACTCGTCAGAGGCTTTCGTCTCGTCGCTACCGGTCTTACCGGCCTTTAGGCCTTTTTCGAACTCAGTCTTCGCTGAGCCGAGGTTGCGAGCCAACTTGGGAATAGCGGCGCCGCCAAAGACCAGGACGGCCACCACGATGACCACGATGAGCAAGTCGGGTCCAAAAATCTCGCCTAACAACACTGTCTTCTCCTTTACCGCGCGTATCGACACAGTAGCCCGGTCCGCCACGACGGGTACAGCCCGTGCGCGGCTGGGTTTTGGCGTCCGGGTGGGCCAGAATGCTTCGGTGACCAGAGCACCCGCCAGTACCGTGCGAGACGCCTTAAGCGTCGCGCTGACCGTCAGTGTCTACGGGGTGGCCTTTGGCGCGGCGAGCGTGGCGGCGGGCTTCTCGGTCGTACAGAGCTGTCTGTTCTCACTACTCACCTTCACCGGGGCGAGTCAGTTCGCCGCAGTGGGCGTGGTCGCCTCGGGCGGTGCGGGCATCAGTGCGATCGCCGCGGCGGCGATGCTCGGCACGCGCAACGCGCTCTACGGCATCCAGATGGCGCCACTCTTGAAGGTGAAGGGACTCAAGCGCGTCGCCGCCGCCCAGATCACGATCGACGAGTCCACGGGCGTCGCCCTCGCCCAAGCGCCGCGTGGCACCGACGCGATGCGCCTCGGATTCTGGTTGACGGGCACCGGCGTGTTTATCTTCTGGAACGTGTTCACGTTCATCGGCGCCTACGGCGCCAAGTCGCTCGGCAATCCGGCGTCGTGGGGACTCGACGCCGCGGTACCGGCGGCGTTCCTCGGACTGGTGTGGCCTCGGCTAGAGACGATGTACCTTCGACTCGTCGCTGCGAGTGCGGTGGCGTTCGTCTTGTTGGTGACGCCGTGGATGCCCGCGGGACTCCCCATCATCGCCTCGGCGCTCGTGGCGGTGGGATTTGGGTGGCGCGAGCGATGAGTACGACCATGCTCTGGGTGGTGCTCATCGCCACGAGCGCACTGTGCTTTGCCATCAAGCTCGTCGGGCACAGCGTGCCCGAGCGTTGGCTCGCCAACGCTCGACTCCAGCGCATCAACGCCCTAATCCCGATCGCCCTGCTCTCCGCACTGGTCATCGCCGAAGGACTCGTCACCAAGAACCACGTGGTGGTCGATCACCGTCTCGCCGGGCTCGCGGCGGCGCTCGCGGCGCTCTTTGCCAAGGCGCCCTTCCCCGTGGTGGTGATCGCGGCCGCGGTTACCTCAGCGCTCGTCTACCACTTGCACTAACCGGCGATCGCGACTCCGAGTACGAGTGCGGCGATGGAGGCGAGTGCGCCCACGCCCGCGTAGATACCGCGGCGCTTGGGACTGGTGGCCTTGGTGTGCATGAACGTGCCCACGCCCGCGACGAGAACGCAGAGCATCTTTATGCCAAACACCGCGTTCCAACTCGAAGAGGCGTCGCTGTGGTTTATCGCGAGATAGTTCCAGACGCCGGTGGCGACCAGGAGCCAGAACGCGGGCCAACTCAACCGGCCAAAAGCCTGGGCGATCTTTCGTGGTGCGCCTTCGCCGAACTCGCGAACGGTGGGCAGCAACCCGAGGATGACGAACTGACCGCCGACCCAGATCGTCGCGGCGAGCACGTGCAAGGAGAGACGGACGATGCTGAGCGTCGTGGCGAGTTGTAGTTGTTGGCCCGCGGCAAGCAATACGGCGCCCATTTACTTGCCCTGCCAGTTCGGTTCGCGCTTCTCGGCGAAGGCGATCGCTCCTTCGAGCGCGTCGGCGCTCTTGCCAATGACGCCGAAGGCTTCGTCGTTGACGACCCAGGCGTCCGCTTCGTTGAGTTCGAGTGCCTGGCGCATGACTGCCTTGGAGGTGCGCACGGCGAGGGGCGCGTTCTTCGCAATACGTTCGGCGAGCGCAATCGCGGTATCGAGGACTTGGCCGCCGGGAACGACGCGATTGACGAGCCCGAGTTCGTACGCGCGCTGGGCGTCGAACGGGTCCGCGGTCAGCACGATTTCGTAGGCGACCGCGAGCGGAACGCGCTTGGGCAAACGGATCAGACCGCCCGCTCCCGCGACGAGTCCACGCTGCGCCTCGGGGGTGCCGAACTTGGCGTGGTCCGCGGCGATCACCATGTCACAACTAATCATCATCTCGAAACCGCCCGCGAGCGCCGAGCCGTTCACCGCGGCGATGAGCGGTTTGGGGAAGTCGCGCTTGGTGAGGCCGCCAAAACCTTTCTCGGTGATGGGGAACTCGCCGGTTGCGTAGGCCTTCAGGTCCATTCCCGCCGAGAACGCCTTGTTGTCAGCGCCGGTGAGGACCACGACCCAGATGTCGTCATTGGTCTCGCAGTCATCGAGCGCGTCGCTCAGTGCGAGCGCGGTGGCGCGGTTGATCGCGTTTCGTGCCTCGGGCCGGTTGATGGTGAGTATTTCGACGTGGCCGCGCCGTTCACGTAGTAGTTCATTCGCCATGGGGTCTCCTTTGTTCGTGCCCAGGGTACCGAGTGAGACGCTAGTAGGGCCGGGCTAAGCCACGTGCGAAACTGGCATCGTGACTGCTCGCCCCTACGTACTCGCCACGCTCGAGGGCTACAGCGTCGAGGGGGGCTTTGACCGAGCGCACGAACCTGCGACGTGTTACTCGCCCACCATTTCCCTGGGGCGCCACGCAGGTCCAGGTGAGGCCGACGGTCTTTGGCGCGACTACGAGCGCGTACTGGACGTCGCGGCGACCCTGCCGCTCGACGGCGTTCGCCTCGGACTCGAGTGGGCTCGCATCGAGCCGCACCGTGACCAGTTCGACGAGACCGCGCTCGCTCGTTACCTCGAGGTCGTCCGCTACGCGAAATCACTCGGGTTGCGTGTCAGCGTGGCGACGGTTGGCGAAGCGTGGCCGGCGTGGCTGGGCCTCGAGGCGTGGCTACTGCCCTGGGTCGCGCCTCGCGTGACCAACTACGTGCGCCGGGTCGTCGCGGCGCTTGGACCCGACGTCGAAGGGGTGGTGCTCTTCGCCGAGCCCGAGAAAATTGTCCGACGCGGATTCCTCGAAGGGACGGCGCCGCCCTGGCGTCGCCGGGCTTCGCTCGACGCCGCGAGCGCTTCGGCGCAAATCCAGGGGCTCGTCGAGCAACTGAGTCTCGACGCCGCGGTGGGACCGCTTATGGTCGAGCGAACGTGCACCATCGACCTCGACGACGCCGCGCTCGCAACCTCGCTCGCGGGCGATTTCACTGAGGTGTACCTGCGCGCGCTCGTAAAGGGCAAGGGACCGACGTGCGCCTCGAACGGACTGCTCGTCCAGCACGGCAGTGAGTGGAAGGTCGCTCCCGAGCAGAACGCCCTCGAAGCCCTGGCCTAGCGCGACACCTGGTCGCCCTTGAGGTCGCGGCGCCGGTGGCGGATATAAATGGTGACGATCACCGCCACTACGACGACGAGCACTGCGATGCCGAACCAACTGGCGAAACGTTCGATCTTGGTGAGCGCGGTACCCGCGAAGTAGCCGAGCAACGAATAGCCGACTCCCCAGACGAGCGCGCCCGCGGCGTTGGCGAGTAGAAATCGCCGGTACTGCATTCGACTGAGTCCCGCGAGCCCCGGCATGACCGCGCGCAAGAACGCCGTGAATCGTCCGAAGAAGACGTAGTAGGGACCGCGTTGACGGAGCCCTTCGATAGCCCGGTCGAGGTCATCGCGCCGTCGTTGAAAGAGACGCAGTTTGAGTAGTCGCGGTCCCCATCGCTGACCGACGAAGTAGCCCACCGAGTCGCCTAGGATCGCCGCCACCACTACGAGCACGCACAGCGCCACGATGTTCACGCGGCCCTGACTCGCGACGACGCCCGCGACGATGACCGAGGTCTCTCCGGGCAGCACGAAGCCTATGAAGAGAGCTGCTTCGCCAAAGACCAGGACCGCCACGACGACGTAGACGAGACCGGGCGACAGACTTTGGATCTTGTTGAGGAAGTATGAGACGATCGACGCGTCGAACATTCCCCCATTCTTGTTGATACTTCATCGAGACATTCGATACCGCTTCATTCACGCTGCTGACTGGACAATGGACGCAATGGGCATTCTGGGCGAATCAAGGTAACCTCTACTTCAAATGACTGAAGGTCCACGCCGAGTGCTCGTGATCGAAGACGACCACGACCTTTCTCGTGCGGTGGCTGACCTCTTGACCGACGACGGATTCCTGGTCGAACAGCGCTACGACGGCGAGAGCGGACTCGCGAGAGCACGTGAGGAGAGTTTCGACGTCATCGTGCTCGACATCATGATGCCGCGTCGCAACGGATTCAACGTCTGCTTAGACTTGCGCGCGGCCGGGGTGAACACGCCCTTGCTCATGCTCACGGCCAAAGACGGTGAGATGGACGAGGTCGAGGGCCTCGAGGTCGGCGCCGACGACTTCTTACGCAAGCCGTTCGAGCGCTCGATCCTGCTTGCGCGAATTCACGCCCTACTTCGCCGCTACGAGCGCAATCGACCCCAGCGACTCACCGTGGGTCCGGTGTCGCTCGACGCCCTTCGCCGAAAGGCGACGTCGAACGGGAGAGAGGTGACGCTTACGCCGCGCGAGTTCGCGCTGTTGGAGTTCTTGATGCTCAACGCCGACAACCCGCTCGCCAAGAGTGAGATCCTGAGTTCGGTCTGGGGAAGTGACTTTGACGGTGATCCCAACATCGTCGAGGTCTACATTGGCTACCTGCGCCGCAAGATCGACGCCAAGGGTCAGCCCTCGATCATTCGCACGGTCCGAGGAGTTGGCTACACCGTGTCCGCGAGCTGATGCTTGATGTCCACCAGCTGTCCATCCGGGCTCGGCTGACCCTCTTCTTCGTACTTTCGATTGCGATCATCCTTGGCTTCACGGGCTTCGCATTGGTGAACGTCGTGCACCGCTCGTTAGTGACGAGCGCGGCGAACCAGATCGAGACTGAATTCAGCCAAGCGGACCAGCGCATCACCGACGGCCCGCTCGCGCACGAGAATCGAATCGTCCTACCGATGCACGGCGACGTCGTGGTCCAGGTGACCAACCTCGCGGGTACGCGCGTGTGGGCTGCGAGCTCGGCGATCGTAAATGCGCCCGTGCTCGCACACACGCGACCAGACTTCTCGGCGACCAACGCGTTAGAGGTGGTGGTCGACCACAACAAGCGCACCGCACCGTACGTCGGCGAGATCAGTCTTGGTCAGGTCCAGTCGCTCTCGACCGCGGGCGGGCCCGCGTTGGTCTACGGCTTCGTCTACGGCGGACCGATCGACCACAGTGTCGCGATCCTTCTCGCGAGCGTCGCGATCTCCTTCCCGCTGCTCCTGCTGCTCTCGGGCGGTCTGATCTGGTTCGGCATTGGCCTCGCTCTCGCTCCGGTCGAGTCCATTCGCCGACGCGTCGACGCGATCGCGGCGCGCGATCTCTCCGAGAGAGTCCCCGTCACGGGAGGCGACGACGAGATCGCGCGCATGGCCCGCACGGTGAACGCCATGCTCGAGCGTCTCGAGGCGGCTTCTAAGTTCCAACAGGAGTTCGTCTCGAACGTGAGCCACGAATTACGCAGTCCACTGACCACGTTGCTCGCAACCGTCGACCGCGCGGTGAGTGACCAGGACCGCGCTAATTGGTCCGTCGCGGCCGAAACCATCCTGCGTGAAGGGCGACGACTCGACGTCTTGATCGACGACTTGTTCTGGTTGGCGCGTAATGACGAGCACCAGGTCGAGACCGCGCGTACCGACGTGGACCTCGACGACCTGCTCTTCGAAGAGTCCCAGCGCGTGCGCGCGATGAGCGAATTGAGCGTGGATACCTCGCGTGTCACGCCCACGCGAGTCGTGGGCGACCCCGCGATGCTCAAGCGCATGATCAGAAACGTCGTCGACAACGCCGCGCGCTACGCGACCCGTGGCCTGACGTTTTCGAGCGCGTTCGACGACGAGGAGGCCGTGGTGAGGGTGGGCGATGACGGCGACGGCATCGACGTGGCGACGAGCGAACCGCTGTTTGACCGTTTCGTGCGCGCGGACCCGGCACGTAGCCGCCACTCGGGCGGGACGGGACTGGGCCTCGCCATCGTCGCCGAGATCGTGGCGCGCCACGGGGGAAGTGTACGTTTCGTCGAAGTGGAGCGCGGGACCCTGATTGAACTGCGCGTACGTTGCGACGGGCGGGCTGGGTAGGTTCGCGAGAAGCCTCCGGGACATAGAGTCAGGGAAATGAATTCCGCCGAACTGTCCGTCGCCCTCGCCGATCCATTGCAACAAATCGGCATGAGTTTCTACTTCGCGCCCACGACCAGAGAACGCGCAAACGTCCACGGACTCAACGTCTTTGAGTTCTACGGTCTCGGTCGCGGCGGGGTGCTCGGCGACGTCGACTTCGACACCGTCTTTGAGGCGTTCACGTTCTTCTCGCCCTCGGCGATGGACATGCTCTGGACCAAGTCGCGTGAGAAGGCTGATCCGGTGACCGTAGCCAATGACCACGTGCTCGCCGCCTACGCGTTCGCCGACGAGACCTTCGGGGCCGTGCCCACGAGCGTGCTCGGCGCGTTCGCTAAAGCCGCCTACAGGGTCGCCAACGCCGTGCCCGAGGGGCATCACGCGCTGGTTGACGGCTACAAGCAGTTCAGTGCGCCGCCGAGCCCAGTGCACGCGGCGTACTTGGGCGCCATATTGTTGCGCGAACTACGCGGGGGCGTGCACATCGACGCAATCCACGAGGCCGGCATCACCCCCGCGCAGGCGTCCTACTTGCAGGAGCCGTTCATCTTCAAACTCCACGGCTACGCCGAGCACGAGGTTCCTGAAGTCACCAGCGAACTCGAGGCGAAGAAGACGCGGGCCGAAGAACTCACGACCTCGGGCGTCGCCGCTTTCTTTGACGTGCTGAGCGACGACGAACGTCAGGCTCTCTATGACGGGGCGGTGGCGATGAACGACGCCTTGCAAAGTCCGGTCGCGGTGATCGTGTAGCCCATGAACGTACCGCGGTTTCCTCGTTCGACACGCTCGCGGTTTCTGCTCGTACTGACGGGTGCGGCGTCGATCGAGATCATCTGGACGATCTACATAGGCCTGTACCTGCCGCCGCACTACGTGGCGAACCATTGGAACGTCGCCTGGGTGGGCCTGGACATTGCCCAGATCGTTATGTTGTTAGCGACCGGCTGGGCGGCGTGGCGACGACGGGCCATCCTCTCGCTCTACGCGACCGCGGCGGGCACGTTGTTGATCATCGACGCGTGGTTCGACGTGACGACCGCTCGTCGCGGTGACGTGATTCAGAGCATCCTGTTCGCGGGGCTGCTCGAAGTCCCCTGGGCGTTGGTGCTCTTCTGGCTCACCCGGCGAACGATCCGCCAGATCTCGCACGTGCGCTACGACGACGTGCCCGTGAGCAAGATGCTCATTCCCGACGAAGAGTCCAAGCCTTTCCTCTAGAACAGCGACACGCCTTCGAGTTCGAGCAAGAAGCGCTTGACGGGTTCGCCCCCGCCGTAACCACCGAGGCCGTCCTTGGCGACCACGCGATGACACGGCACGATCACTGGCCAGGGATTGGCGTGGTTCGCGTTGCCGACCGCGCGCATCGCGCGCGGTCGCTTGACGGCACTGGCAACCTGTGAGTACGTGCGAACCTGGCCGTACGGAATCCTCTCCAACGCTTTCCAGACTTCGTGCTGGAACTTCGTCGCCGTGACCGGCGAGAGCTTCACGTCAAAGTCGCGGCGCCTTCTCGCAAAGAACTGTTCGAGTTGCTTGGCGGCGTCGCTGACGCAATGAGGTGGTGTGCCCACGCTCGCACGACCGCGTTCGTTCGGTAGACAGATGCGCGTGACTCCGAGGTCGTCACCTTCGACGCCCCAGACCCCCACGGGCGAGTCGACGTTCAAACGGAAAGGTTTCATGCATCACTTTCTAGTTCGAGTACCTTCGAGAAATGAAGCGAATTTCTGTGGAAAACGGCTCCGTCACTCTCTCGGTCCAGTTGGACGGTTCTGGCCCGACGATTCTGTTGTTGCACGGTTGGCCTGACACCTCGGCGCTGTGGGATCTGGTCGCTCCCGCCCTGGTCGAGCGCGGCTACCGGGTGGCGGTACCGGACCTGCGCGGTTGCGGGCTCAGCTCAAAGCCCGAGGGCACGTCCAACTACGCCATGCACCTGCTGGTTTCGGACCTCAACGCGATCATGGGCGCACTCGGACCAGGCAAGGTGAGCCTCGTGGGTCACGACTGGGGCGCCAACCTCGCCTGGGTGACGACCGCCTACGAGCCAACGGTCGTCGAACGACTGGTGGTGCTATCGGTCGGGCACCCGACCGCGTTTCGCTCCGCGGGTCTCCAACAACAGATCAAGAGTTGGTACACCTTGCTCTTCGCGCACGAGGGACTCGGTGAGGCGTTTCTTCGAAAGAACGACTACGAGGCGATGCGAACCTGGCTCGGGCATCCCCGCGTGGAATCGGTCATCGCTGAACTCGAACGCGATGGACAGATGTCCGCTCACCTGCAGTGGTATAGAGCCAACATCCCCCCCGAGGCGTTCGTGGCTCGGCCCCCCGTGTTGCCCCCGATCCAGGTACCGACGTTGGGCATCTGGTCGAGTCGCGACGCTGGGCTCGTCGAGCGCCAGATGATTGACTCGGGCGCCTACTGTACGCACGGATTCACCTATTCGCGACTCGAAGACGTCGGACACTGGATCCCACTCGAGGCCCCCGAGCAATTAGTAGAGCAAGTTGTGACATTCGTACCTAATGGCTAAGGGCCTTTCTATTAGGCGCGCCGAAGTGGGCTGCTAGAAACAGAGATATGAAAATTGCGCTCTTTAGAGAGTCGCGTACCGGAGAGACACGCGTCGCGCTCACGCCCGACGCCGTCAAATCCTTGGTGGGCGACGGCTGGGAAGTGGTGGTGCAGCGAGGAGCGGGTGCTCGCTCGCACTTCACCGACGAGGCCTACCAGGCCGTGGGTGCGACGATCGCGGACTCGCCCGCGGGCGAGGTGAATCTGCGGGTGAACCCGCCGACGCTCGACGAGGTGAAGGCATTGCCCGAAGGGTCATTACACCTTTCGTTCCTCTCGCCCCTCCTCGCCCAGGACATCGTCAAGGCGCTCAACGACCGACGTATCACGGTTCTCTCCTTTGACCTGTTGCCGCGTATTTCGAGGGCCCAGTACATGGACGCCCTCTCGAGTCAGGCGACCGTCTCGGGCTACCGCGCCGCTCTCGCCGGCGCTTCTCACTTCGACCGATTCTTCCCGCTGTTGACCACGGCAGCGGGAACCATTCGTCCCGCCAAGGTGCTCGTCATGGGTGTCGGGGTCGCGGGCCTGCAGGCCATCGCCACGGCCAAGCGCTTGGGCGCCAAGGTTCGCGCCTACGACGTGCGTTCTGCGGCGAAGGAAGAGGCTGAATCCGCGGGTGCGGTCTTCGTCAAGCTCGGGGTCACCGCCGACGCGGCGGGCGGCTACGCGCGCGAACTCACCGACGAAGAGCGTGCCCAACAGCAGGCGGCCCTGCTCGGCGAAGTCGCCTCGGCCGACATCGTCATCACCACCGCCGCCGTACCAGGACGCAAGTCGCCGATCCTTCTCACTACGGCCATGGTCGAAGCGATGGGCGAGGGATCGCTCGTGATCGACATGGCGGCCGACGGTGGGGGCAACTGCGAACTCACCAAGGCCGGCGAGGTCGTCGAGCACCAGGGCGTGCGCGTCGTGGGGCTCTCGAACCCACCCTCTGAGATGGGCGCGTCGGCGAGTTTCATGTACGCCAACAACGTTCTTAAATTGCTCGCCCTGTTCGGTTCGAAGGGCCAGCTAAGCCCGGACTGGAACGACGAAGTCGTCATCGGGGTCACCGTCGCGCGCGACGGAAAAGTCAATCACGCCCCCACGGCCGAGGCACTCGGTGTCGAACACGTGGCCATTACCCCAGAAGTGAAGGAGAACGCCTGATGGGTAACACCCTCTTGCAGTACGCCACGGTCTTGATGCTGAGCATCTTCGTGGGTATCGAGATCATCTCCAAGGTGCCGAGCATCTTGCACACGCCACTCATGAGCGGATCGAACGCGATCCACGGCGTCATCGTCGTGGGTTCGATGCTCATCCTTGGAGCGGCGAACACGAACCTCGAAGAGGTCCTCGGTTTTCTCGCTGTCCTGCTCGGCACCCTTAACGTCGTGGGCGGTTTCGTCGTGACCGACCGGATGCTCGAGATGTTCAAGCCCAAGCCCAAGGCGGCTCCAAAGAGCACTGACGAGGTGGCTCGATGAGTCGTGAAACCTTTATTGACCTTCTCTACCTCTTTTCGGCGACGACGTTCGTCGTCGCCTTGAAGGGCCTCGGGAGTCCCAAGCGCGCGCGCTACGGCAACATGGTCGCGGCCTTTGGGATGTTGGTCGCCGTCGTCGCCACGTTCTTTAAGTACGTCGACGGACACCCCTTGCACCACGTGGGACTCATCCTGCTCGCCATGCTG
>Ga0302283_1004187_pt1 | contig 10889 bp, 6 predicted proteins | sample III_Fen_E1_4_FD_198770 | JGI IMG/M metagenome (GOLD analysis project Ga0302283, IMG submission 198770) | Peat permafrost microbial communities from Stordalen Mire near Abisko, Sweden - III_Fen_E1_4 | ecosystem: Environmental > Terrestrial > Soil > Wetlands > Permafrost | place: Sweden: Abisko...
CGCGCCGCCATTAAGTACTTTCTGTATGCATTCATCCCTTCCGGACTTCTGCTTGTCGCAATGCTGTGGCTCTACGCGCATACCGGAACCTTCGACCTGCCCACGCTGGCCGCTCTCGCCGCCGAGCACGCCATCTCGCCCAATGCGGCCGCACTGTGGATCGCGTCGCTCGGCTTCCTCGTAGCTTTTTCTGTAAAGGTTCCCGTCTTTCCGCTGCATGGATGGCTGGTGGACGCCATCGCCGAAGCACCGACTGCAGCCGTAATGGTTCTTGCGGGCAAGACGGCGCTCTACTCGATGCTGCGTTTCTCCTTTGCCATCTTCCCGGAGCAGTCGCAGCGTGTCGCTCCGCTGATGATCGCGCTCGCGGCCATCGGAATTGTTTACGGCGGACTGCTGGCGCTGGTGCAGAACGACCTGAAGAAGCTCGCAGCCTACTCCACGCTGGGCCAACTCAGCTTCATCGTTCTCGGCATCTTCACCTTCACCATTGCGGGACTGGACGGCGGCATCTATCAGATACTCAACGAGAGCCTTGCCGGAGCAGCCCTCTTCATGCTGCTGGGCCTGCTCTACGAGCGCTACGGCAGATACGACATGCGGCAGTACGGCGGGCTGGCGCAACGGCTGCCCTGGGTGGCAACGATGTTCGTCCTGGTGACGCTCTCCATCATCGGACTGCCCATGCTGAACAGCTTCGTCGGCGAGTTCCTCATCCTCTCCGGCTCCATGCAATCGCCCTTCGCGCATCATCACCTGTGGACTGCGATGGCGGCTTCCGGAGTGATTCTCAGCGCGGCGTACATGCTGCGGATGATCCAGCGCGTCTTCTATTGCGACCTCGGCCCGAAGCCTCAAACGGTCGCGGGTCGTGACCTGGACGCTCGCGAACATCTGACGCTGTGGCCCGTGGTCGCGCTCTTCCTTGCAATGGGCCTCTTCTCGCAACTGTGGATGCGCGCCATCGACACCTACGGTGCAACGATGGCCGATCACTTTGCAGCCAGCCATGCAATGCCGCCCGCCGACCCTGCGGCGCTACAGACGAATTCGCCTCAAACCACCGCAGGAGGCGCGAGCCGATGAACCTTCCCGCCTCCGTGATCGCGCTGCTGCCTGAGTACGTACTCATCCTCACCGGCGTTCTCATCATGCTCATCGAAGCGGTGCTGAAGCCCACCACCAGCCGCAAGCCGCTTGGCTGGCTGGCTATCGCTGGCACCACGCTCACCGCCTTCAGTGGCAACATCCAGGTGGACGCCTTCAGCATCTTCTTCCATTTGCTCATCGCTGCAGTCGTCGTTGCAACGCTGCTCGGCTCGCTGGATTACTTTGAAGGCCACGCCAGCTATTCGGGCGAGTACTTCGCGCTGGTACTGTTCGGCGCGGTCGGCATGATGTTGATGACCTGCTCGGTCGAGTTGCTGATGGTCTTCATCGGGCTTGAGATTTCTTCCATCTCGACATACATCCTCGCGGGCTTCCGAAAGGGACACGGCACGGCGGTCGAGGCTTCGATCAAGTACTTCCTGCTCGGCTCGTTCGCCACGGCATTTTTCCTCTATGGCATCGCGCTGGCGTATGGCGCAACCGGCTCGACCAGCATCGCCGCCATCGCTGCGGGCCTCGCCGCCAGCGCCACTCCCCGCATGGCCTTCCTCGCTCTGGCCATGATGCTGGTCGGCCTCGGCTTCAAGGTCTCCGCCGCGCCCTTCCACCTGTGGACGCCGGATGTCTATCAGGGAGCGCCCGCACCGGTCGTCGGCCTGATGTCCACCGCGCCCAAGGCCGCGGCATTCGCGGTCCTGCTGCGCATCACCTTCTGCGGATTTCCACAGATGCAGAGCCGCTGGGCCATGCTGATGTGGGGACTCGCCGCGCTTTCGATGACCATCGGCAACCTCGGCGCGCTGAAGCAGACCAACGTGAAGCGAATGCTGGCGTACTCCAGCATCGCGCACGCCGGATACCTGCTGGCTGCCTTTACGGCCTTTCCGTCCGCAGGCATCAGCGCCGCCTGTTTCTACACCGCAGCCTACGCCGCGATGAACGTCGGGGCCTTTGCCGTGGTGACCCAAGCGGGCGGATACAAAGAGACGTTGCGCAGCTTCAAGGACTATCAGGGACTCGCCATGCGTAGTCCCGTGCTGGCTGCGCTGCTCGCTTTCTTCCTGCTCTCGCTGATCGGTATCCCGTTTACCGGCGGCTTCTTCGGCAAGTTCTACGTCTTCAGTGCAGCGATCCAGGCCGGGCACGTCTGGCTCGTTATCATTGGTCTGTTGAACAGCGGCGTCGCCTGCTTCTACTACCTGAGGCTGCTCAGCTCGGTCTACACGAAGCCGGTCGAGACCGTATCCACTCCCGGCCAAACCGACGCCAGCCTCACTGCAACGCCAACGATCAGCGTTCCAGCGGGCATCGCCCTCACGCTCGCCGCCGCAGCCACGCTGCTGCTCGGCGTTCTACCCAGTGCCGTACTCCACCTGGCCAACTCCGCCAGTTCGAGCCTGCGCGCAACCGCTGCAACCACACGGTCTGCGGCGTCCTCCATCGACAGCCAATCCAGCCTGTCCCCCTCAGGCAACGGCCGGTAGCCTGCAATAATAGATACAAACGGGCGCAGATTCATTACAATTCCAGCGACGGCTGCAACCCGCATCCGTCGTCATTCAATCAATCAGTGAGCATACCGGCCATGCAGTTTCACTCCGTCAATAGCCTCAGGGTATTCTTCGTCTTTCTTCTTCTCGTCACATGCTTCGCCACAACCGGCCATGCGCTGGTCGCGCCACATATCGTCACTGCCGATCGCATCGCCGCTGCGGACCGCGCCGCCGATGCTGATCGCATCGCACAACTGGAGAAGCAGGTGGCCGAGAACAAGGCTTCCTCGGCCGCCGCTGCGGCATCGGCAGCCGCCGCCACAGCCACCGCGCAATCTGCCGGAGACAATGCCTGGGTGCTGACCAGCGCGCTGCTGGTGCTGATGATGACCGGCCCAGGGCTCGCGCTCTTCTACAGCGGCCTGGTGCGCAAGAAGAACGTGCTGGGCACCATGATGCAGAGCTTCGCCATGATGGCCGTCATCACGGTGCTGTGGGTGGTCTGCGGCTACTCGCTGGCCTTCGGGCCGGGCAACGCCTATATCGGCGGCCTGCACAACGCGTTTCTGCACGGCGTGGGGCTGACGCCGAACCTGGCCTACGCACCCACCATTCCCGAGCAGAGCTTCATGATCTATCAGCTCATGTTCGCCATCATCACGCCGGCCTTGATCGCGGGGGCCTTCGCCGAGCGCATGAAGTTCTCCGCCATGCTGCTCTTCTCGGTGCTGTGGGCGCTGCTGGTTTACAGCCCAGTGGCGCACATGGTGTGGGGCGTCGGCGGTCTACTGAACGCGGCGGGCAGCCATCCCTGTCTGGACTTCGCCGGCGGCACTGTAGTCCACATCACCTCGGGCGTCTCGGCGCTGGTCACCGCGCTCTATCTGGGCAGGCGGCTTGGCTACCCCAAGGAGGCCATCTCGCCGCACAGCATGGTTCTCTGTTTTATCGGCGCCGGCCTGCTGTGGGTGGGCTGGTTCGGCTTCAACGCGGGCAGCGCGCTGGGCGCGGGCCCGCTGGCCACCAGCGCCTTCGTCAACACGCAGTTCGCGGCGGCTGCGGGCGCAATCAGCTGGGGCGCGGCGGAATGGATCCGCAGCGGCAAGCCAAGCGCGCTAGGCGCCGTATCCGGCGCGGTGGCGGGGCTGGCAACCATTACCCAGGCGGCGGGCTTCGTGCAACCCATCTCGGCGGTGCTGATCGGGCTGATCGCCGGTGCGGTCTGCTTCTTTATGGTGGTCAAGGTGAAGGGATGGTTCGGCTACGACGACTCGCTGGACGCATTCGGCGTGCATGGCGTAGGCGGAACGATGGGTGCTCTGCTAACCGGAATCTTCGCATCGAGTGCGATCAACCCCATCTTCGGCAAGGACGCCCTCGGCCATCCGCGGCCCACGGGCTGGGTGGACGGCAACCCTGCGCAGGTGCTGCATCAACTCACCGCCGCCGCCATCGGCTGGGGCTTCGCCATCGTCGGCACACTGGTGATTCTGTTTGTCGTCGACCATGTTGTCGGGCTGCGGGTCAGCGAGGACGACGAGGAGCAGGGCCTGGATCTAACGCAGCACGGAGAACAGGGCTACGACTGGGACAGCACCACCGCATGAGTATTTTGCCTCATCCGTTCGCAGTTGTACCGTGAACGGATGAGGCGGAATCACGCTCAGAAGCCGTTGGCCAATAGAGACTCCACCGTCAGCTCGCGCTTTGTTGCGTCGGCCTGCGCGCGACTCTCCGCGTACTTGGCCATCACATCCACCTCGATATTCACCGCCATCCCCGGCGTGAGCGTATGCAGGTTGGTGGCCGAGTAGGTATGGGGCAGAATGGCAATCCATATCTCGTCACCTTCGATGCCCGCGACCGTCAGGCTGATCCCCTCGACGGCGATGGATCCCTTCAGAACCACATAGCGCATCAGCTCCCGCGGCAGGCGCACGCGAACCACCCAGTCGGTAAGCCCTGCGCCAGCCTGCGACGCGTCTGGCTGTATTGCGGTAGCTGAAGTCCAGCCGCTCTGCACGAGGTCAGGCTGGGTTCCCGCCGCGACCGGCTCAATCGAGATCAGCGTGCCTGTTCCATCGACGTGGCCCTGCACCACATGACCGCCCAGCGGTGATCCGGCCGCGGTGGGCAGCTCCAGGTTCACCAGCGAACCCGGAACCAGGCGCGAGAGCGTGGTGCGCGCGATGGTCTCCGCGGCAAGGTCGGCCGAAAAGCGTGGAGGAAATGCGCCCGGCTCGATGCTGAGCGCCGTCAGGCATACCCCGCAGACGGCGACGCTGTCGCCCAGATGCAGCCGCTCGGCGATCCCCGGCGCGGCAACCGTGAGCCGCGATGCGCCCGCCGTCGGGGTAAAGGCGATCACCTCGCCCGTCGTCTCCACCAGTCCCGTAAACATAGCTCTAGCCTAGCGCATCTCCTCGGCGAAATGCTTGCGCCAGAATGACGTCTCGTATGGGCTCGCCAGAATGACGACGCATGGTGGGGTGGGGGCGATTCGTGCGATGCTATTGGGAGACGGTGTTTTGATGCGTTGCGGAGGGGTGGATTTGGCGGATATTGCGGCATTTCTGGCGGGATTCGAGCGGTTTCAGGAGCGGTACTTCGGCGGCGGCGAGAGCGTCTTTGAGCGGCTGCGGCAGGGGCAGAGCCCGCGGGCGCTGGTGATCTCGTGCTGCGACTCGCGGGCCGATCCGGGGATGCTGCTGGGCGCGGGACCGGGGGAGATCTTCGTGGTGCGGAATGTGGCGAATCTGGTGCCTCCGTACAGCGACAGTGCGGAGCTGCCCGGCATACGCGCCGACATCGAGTTCGCGGTGAAGGAGTTGAACGTGGAGCGGATCATCGTTCTGGGGCACTCCGGCTGCGGCGGGATTGGAGCGCTAATGGACGGCGAGGGAGAGCCGGGCGGCAGGTTCGAGTTTATCGGCGCGTGGGTGAGCATTGCGCGGGCGGCGCGGGAGCGCGTGCTGCGGGAGATGGCGGGCGAGAGCCGCGCGGTGCAGCGGAAGGCCTGCGAGCAGGAGGCAATTACGCTCTCGCTGGAGAACCTGCGGTCGTTTCCGTGGATTAAGGAACGCGTGGCCGCGGGAACGCTGATGCTGCATGGATGGTACTTCGACATGGACGCGGGCGAGTTGCTGGGCTATTCGGCGGAGATGGGGAGATTTGCGGAGCTGGTGGCGAGGGCCGGAGATGGCGGGGTCAACGCGGGGTGAGGATGAGAGTGTGGGTGATGGTGGGCTGGGTGGCGGCTGGTGTGAAGGGGAGCGGGTAGGTTGTGCCGCGCAGCCAGGATTGGAGTTGGTCCATGTACCAGGGGCTGGCGGGGTTGCCGGACTGGCCGAGTACCAGGTTGAGGGTGGTTCGGTCGGGGTCACTGAGGTCGGCGGTAAAGCGCTCGGAGGGGCCGAAGGCGTGGCCGACCTGCTTGACGGTGGTGAGGTCGCCGCTCTGCGGCTGCGGGCCGGTCCCGGTGGGTACGCCGAGCAGGAGGCGGGCGAGCAGGGTTACGCGGGAGAAGATGGGGTGGTCGATCTGGAGCGGGAAGGCGCTTCCCTGCTGCCAGCCTCTGAGGTCGCGCGGAGCATGGGCCACGCGAAGGCCGCGCTGGACGACGGCGGCGAGGAAGTCGTCCCATGTGGCAAAGCCGGTGGGGAGCCAGCGGGCGGGAGCGTGGGAGATGAGCTGCTCCTCAACGCTGGAGCGCTCGCCCCAGGTATAGATCTGCCAGAGGTTGGCGACTCGGGCGGCGTCGTTGCGCAGGTTTTTTACCCTGGAGAGGTCCGCGCCTTGCGCAAGCGGCGCGGCAGCCTCTGGAGCGAGCTTTGGAATGAGCAGCATGGGCCAGAAGGCGACGCGGGCGGCGTTGACGATGGCAGGCGCACTGGAGTTGGCATCGACGTTGCCGTTCCAGTCGCGCAGCAGGTCGGCGGCCTGATGCAGCGTCGAATCGTTCTTTAGCGGGCCGGTGGCGTGGTCGATGGAGTAGGCGAGCCGCTGGGCGATGATGTGGTCCAGGTTGGAATAGACATCGTTCTGCAGGGTGAGCATGTCTTGCGCGGTGAGCGGGTGGCTGGGGGCAAGCGTCTTGCCTGTACCAACTCCAGGAACGGGCGCAGATACATTGCCGGGTTCATTGGCGTCGGTCGCTTCCAATTCCATAGGGCTGGCTTCGAGCACGCGGTAGATTCGCTCGGTGCGGTAGGGCGCCATCCAGTCGAGGGTGATGGGATAGCGGTAGCCGTCGGGCGTGACGCGAGCGTTGGCCGTGGCGAGGACGCCGTCGGCGGGATCGAAGGCTTGGGGAAGCTGGTCGAAGGGGATATAGCCTGCCCACTCATGCGAGGGCTCGTCCGGCGCGGTGGCGTCGGTGGGGACGGGCGAGAGCGGGCCGGGATTCTCGATGTCTCCGCGAATGGGAATGCGGCCCAGGGCGTGATATGCGATGTGGCCCTGATCGTCGGCGTAGATGAGGTTCTGTGCGGGGCCTCCCCAGGCGGCGAAGGCGGCGAGCATAGAGGTCCAGTCGGTGGCCGAGTCGACGGCGAAGAAGGGCGTAGTGAGGTTGGCGGGGTCGTAGATGGTCCAGCGCAGGCTGATGCTGCGGCGTTCGGTGGGGAAAAGACTGGAGACGATGGGGATGTCTGTGTCGCCGTGACGGGTGAGGGGGACGTCCAGGATGACGTCTGTACTGCCGCGGACCTGAATGACCTCGGTCTGGTAGCGGACGGCGCTCCAGGTGCCATTGGGAAGCTGAAACTCTGCGCCGGAGGCGGTGCCGCGGGTGTGCTCGATGTAGAGGTCCTGTACGTCCGCGCCGAGGTTGGTGAATCCCCAGGCGACGTGGTCGTTGTGGCCGCTGATGACGAAGGGCGTGCCGGGCAGGGTAACTCCGGCGGCGTGGAAGTCGGCCAGCGGAGCGGGGTTCGCGGCTTGCAGGTCGGCCTCGTACCACAGCTCTGGCACGCTGAGCGAGAGATGCATGTCGTTTGAGAGCAGCGGTTTACCCGATGCAGTGCGCGAGCCGGAGACAGCCCAGGCGTTCGATCCGGCGACACAGGTGCTGCAGGGCGCGTGGAAGAGGGCAAGGGTCTGATTGAGGGCGAGAAGGTCGGACGGGGAGGTGGTGGCGGGTGTGGGTATGTGGAGGTGCGATTGCGACTCGTCAAGCGGCATGTCGTTGTACTCAGGCTGGGGCGCGGAGACGTCGGGAATGGGCTGGCCGGGGTAGTGGTCGCGCCAGGAGCCTACCGGGTAAAGATCGGCGATGAGGTCGGGCGAGAGATGCGCGGCGAGAGCCTCGCGGCCGAGCTTCGCTGGGAAGCCGGTGGTGAGGTCCTGAAAGAGGGCGAGCTCGACCAGGATGGAGTCGCGCGGGGTCCACGGGGCGGGCTGGTAGGCGAGCAGCCGGAACTCGACCGGCAGGTGGGCGCGCTGGGCGGCGATGGAGGCGTTCACGCCGCGCGCGTAGACCTCCAGCCAGTGGCGCTGATCGGCGGGCAGGACGGCGATGGCGCGGTCGGCGGCGGCGCGCAGTTGGAGGATGCGCTGCAGGCGGTCGTGCTCCAGCATGGAGCGGCCAAGGATGGCGGCGAGCTGGCCAGATGCGTGGCGGCGCAGCAGATCCATCTGCCAAAGGCGGTCCTGGGCGGTGACGTAGCCCTGCGCGAAGATCAGGTCGTCCATCGAGTTGGCGTGGATGTGAGGCACGCCGCGAGCGTCGCGGGCCACCGTTACCGGCGCGGCGAGGCCATGGACGGCGAGCGGGCCATCAAGTTGCGGAAGGTTCTGGCGCATCGCATTGCGGATAAAGTGACGCCCGGCGAGGACTGCGGACGCGGCGAGTGCGGCGACAAGCGCGAAGAGCAGACAGAAGACGAGCAGCCTGTGGCCCGCGGCGGGGCGAGTGGGCCCATCGAGGTCGGCTACGAGAGCGGCTTTGAGTGCGACGTCTGCTGTGGGCGGGGCTTCCGGCTCGGCGTCTGGTGTGGGCGGACCATCGGGCGCGGCGTCTTCTCCGCTGTTGCCTTCCTCGCGGCGCAAGAATCCCCGGTAGCGCAGCTCCATCTTGCTGGGATGAGCGGATGTGCTGGACTGAGTGGAGTTCGGGTCGTCGCTGCTCATGGCTTATGACAAGTCTAATCCAGCAGTGGATCGCGTGTGCGTGGTCGAGATTGGGTCGCCGGAATGGACCTGGGCAGAGTGAGCACGATGACAGCGGCGGTCGCGGCGACGATGGGCAGGATAAAGAGACTTCCCTCCGGCCCGGTGAGGCCTCCGGAGAGGAGAACGCGGCCCGCCGGGCGCGTCGCGAAGAGATGGCCCTGAACCATCATGCCGCTGTCTGCGACGCCGTAGAGGAAGGACTGCGCCCAGTCCCACGCCGCGTGGAAGCCGATGGCCCACCAGAGCGATCCCGTGCGCCACAGGCTGAGGCAGAAGACGACGGCGATGAGCGCGGCGGCGACGAGGCCGATGGGCGACTCGCCCGGGTTGGTTCGATGGCTGAAGCCGAAGCCGAAGGAGAGCAGCAGGGCCGCGGTCCAGAAGCCGGGCGCGTTTTGTGTTGTTGCGCGCGGGCATGTCTGGTTGCAGCATGATGCACTGCAATCTGTCGCGTGCGCTGCGAAGGAGCTGAGCCAGTCGAATATGCCGTTGATGCCGCGCGCGAGGGTGAACTGGAGGTAGCCACGGAAGAAGGTCTCCTCAAACAGACCGACCAGCAGGAACCCGGCGAGCCAGACAGCGCCGAAACGCAGTGCGCTTGCGCCGAAGAGCAGGCGCGCATCGAAGACCAGCAGGCCGCTGGCGCGCAGGGTGAAGACAAGCAGGGAGAGCAGCGCGACTCCCCAGGCGAGGCCGCTGAGGAAGTTCGGCAGACGGCGCTTGCCGCCCAGTCCGTAGGCGGAGTTTGGGCGGCGCTCGATCTTGCCCATCAGCCATGTGGCGATGAGAACCGAGAGCAACGCTGTCCCCTCGCCCAGCAGGACAGCCTTGGGCGATAGGAGCACGGGAGGAGCGGGGGCGGAGGCTCTGGATGACTGCGGTTTAGGTTGCGCGGTGGCATTCGGCTGCGCGGCTGAGTTCGGCTGAGTAACAGCGGGTTGGAGGCGCTGCGGACTCACGAGGAATCGGCAGCCAGCGATCAGCGCGCCAAGCAGGACGATGTAGAGCAGCAGGCTCCATCCGGCGCGCAGTCCGTCGGAGCCAAGGAATATAGCGCGCAGGGTAAAACTCGGCGCAGACGGCAGAACCGGCGCGGCAATCCGATCGACGATCGCGGCGGACTCGGCAGGTTGCGGCTGGCGGGCTTCTGGCTGGTCTCGGTCAGGCAAATGAAGATCCTCGGTTGAATGAAAGTCTATACGGTAAAAACAGAAAGCTGGTTCCACATGCGTTGTAACAGAGGCTTGACACAGGGACGCGAGGCGACAATCCTAGAGCTTCACATCGCAATGGCTTATTGTCGCGCTGAACAATCTGCGTGGCTGCGAAGATGGAGTTTGGCACGGAGGGATTTCACTTGAACTGCCGCGTTTTTTATCACGATCACTGCTTCGATGGCGCATGCTCGGCGTCGCTGTTTACGCGCTTTCACCGCGAGTGCATCGGGGAGGCGGAGTTCAGCTACCACGGGCTGATGCACAGCGCGGCGGGGTCGCTGTTTGACGAGTCGGCGTTCGTCGCGGGCGAGAATGCGATTGTGGACTTCAAGTACTCCGCATCGCCCAAAGTGACGTGGTGGTTCGACCATCACCAGAGCGCGTTTCTGACGGCGGAAGACCGGCACGATTTTCTGGCGTGGCAGGCGCAGGCCAACTCGGCCAAAGTGATGGCGGTGCGCAAGCCTGCCGATGGCGGGAAGTTTTACGATCCAGGCTATATCTCCTGCACCAGCCTGATCGCCGACGTGGCGCGCGACAAGTTCGGATTCAACACCAAGCCGCTGGCAGAGCTGATCCATTGGGCGAACATCATCGACGGGGCGAAGTACGAAAGCGCAGAATCGGCGGTGGAGATGGACGCGCCGGCGATGAAGCTGACGATGGTGATCGAGAGCTCGGGCGAGGGCTTTGTGCAACGCGTGATTCCCCTGCTGACCCAGATGAGCCTGCAGGAGGTGCTCGACCAGCCCTTCATCCAGGCCGAGCTTGGGCCGCTGATGGAGCGGCACCGCGCTGGAATCGAGCTGCTGAGGGAGCGGACAAAGCTCGAGCGAGGCGTCATCACCTTCGACATTACGGACCGGCTGACCGAGGGCTACAACAAGTTCATCCCGTA
>Ga0302283_1004189_pt1 | contig 10887 bp, 9 predicted proteins | sample III_Fen_E1_4_FD_198770 | JGI IMG/M metagenome (GOLD analysis project Ga0302283, IMG submission 198770) | Peat permafrost microbial communities from Stordalen Mire near Abisko, Sweden - III_Fen_E1_4 | ecosystem: Environmental > Terrestrial > Soil > Wetlands > Permafrost | place: Sweden: Abisko...
CTGTACTCATGGATTGCTCCACTTTCTCGTGCGACTTGCATGTGTTAGGCACGCCGCCAGCGTTGATTCTGAGCCAGGATCAAACTCTCGTTTAATCTTGGTTTGCTCGCCACCACATCGACAGGGGTCGGGATGGATCGAGCGCCCCCAGCTGCTCGAAAGAGCTGGAGGTTTATAACTAGTGAGAATGACTAAACCAAATTCTGCATCATCTCACGACTGGCACGTTCAACTATGTTGTCAAAGATCCGAACTGCTTACCGCCTAAGCGGGCAGCTTTGGATCAAGGACTTACCCGACCGAAGTCGAATATGTGTCCTCGAACTTGATGGCGCTGTGTTTTCGTCGGTAGGTTTCTTGAAACCCAACCTGCTTCCTGATGCCCTTGGACTTTTGAACTACAGGGCCGGCTCTCGATTATTTCTTGCCGCCTCAGCCAGACTCAGCATTATGCTTGAGTCCAGCCTCGACTTTCGAGGGCCACTCAGAAGCGGAGTGACGTTTTGCGCGAACTTTTCAAGGCTATCCGAGTTCCGGCGGCGTGTCAAGCGAAAATCGAACCTTTCTACGATTTCCGTCCGCTTTTCCACTCCGGTCCACATCCTGACGATGCTCGGAACAACCCAATTCGCAACAGCGCACAATGGCAAATAACCTGACGCCGACAAATCGGCGCGGAGCACTCAGCTCCTGATACTACCTTTCAACTGCAGTGGCTTGGGTTTGGATTCCGGTCTGCCCTTGCTTCCTGGCTTGCCCTGACTTCGGGCTGCGACCGCGATCAAACGCTTGGACTGCGCTCCGTCGTCCCCTCAACCAGCAGCTCTCTGTTTCCGAGCCACCCAATCATGCCGAGGTGCGAAGCAGTGTTTCTCGTACCAATTCAGAGTATCTTGTTTCGCTTCTATTTGCAAATCGAAAGACCATTTGCAGAATCTAAGTGACGCCTGCAAACCGGAAGAACCCTCCAGAACAACCAAGGCATCTACCGCAGCCAGATCAGAGTATCAGCCACAGCCCGCCCCCAGCAAGTTGAAAACTGTGGACATCCTGTGCACACCGGAGGAAAACTCCGCCTCAGTCGGCAGGAGCTTGCCATCGAACAAGGGCTTCAGCCTCCGTCTACGGCCCGAGGCACAGCCCCCGCATACACCGGAAGACCAATAAAGTCGCGGCTTTTCAGCAAAATATAGATCTCCAAGCGGCCGCAACACCCCCGGGAACCCTGTGTTTATTCCGTTCGTAAGCGCTGGCAGCACGATCCAAGCCGGCGCAGACAGAAAGATCCAATACGGGAGTCGTGCCATGAAAATTGCTACTTTTGCTTTTGCTACAGCCCTCGCTTTTGCGCCCGTAGCCCTGTTCGCCCAGAACATCCAGGACCGCAAGGTCGACCAGCAGGATCGCATCGCACAAGGGGTCAAGAGCGGTCAGCTCACAGCCGGCGAAACCTCTCACCTTGAGCATCAGGAAGCCGGCCTGAACAAGGAAGAGCACGGCATGCGCGCGCAGGACAATGGCAAACTCACCGCGCAGGACCGCAAGACTCTGAATCACCAGCAGAACGTCGAATCCCGCCGCATCCACCGCGACAAGCACAACGCGCGTGTGCGGTAGCAGACAGCCCTCCCCAGGCAAAATCGAAGGCCGCCCCGTAGTTCCGGAGCGGCCTTCCTGCTTCCAGCGATCGAACACCATCAGGCGGCGAAGAGCGCCTCCGTAATGTGCCGTGCCAACTCGTCCGGCTGCTTGTACTGCCGTGGAGAGGGTGCAAACGCGTCTTCGACAAACAAACTGTCATCCGGCGCGACCTTGAAGGTGAAGTGGCATACCTTGCGGTCCTGATTTGGATCGCCTTCCACCCCAGGGCCTCTGGCGTAGTCGAGCACCAGGGTGTCCCCGTTATGGACCAGCCGCCCGTCCACCCATGGAAACCGGGCGCGTGCAATCTTAACCTCGCCAACCTTGACGGTCTGCACCGTGGTGTCCGCCGAAGTCACATCGCCCTGCAGCATCCGGCGCATTGCCTCCACATTCTCCTGCAGGCTGAAGGTCAGCGCGACGAAATACTCCTTGCCCACCTCCGCGACGATGCCGGCATAATGTTGCGCGCGGCCGAACTCCTCCGCCGCTTCATGGTTCTTCTGCTTGATGCCGTCTGCCAGCTTCTCAATCCATTCCGTGGCCATGGTTGCTCCTGCATCCGCTCGCCTTCGCTCAGCGCGATGGATGTCTTCGGTTGGATGGCCCCGAGCGCCGTAAAGCAGCTTCGCGGGCCTCTCCACCACAAATCCCAATCCTTCATTTGAAAATTCGCCGCCATGGGTGAATCATGGGTGCACAACTTCAACCCCAGGTCTCTGGTTGTGGGAGCACTGTCATGCACGAGCGTCTCTGCCGAGTCTTCCTTGCCCTCGCGTTCCTCCAGGCCACATCCTTCGCCCAACGAACGCACCTGCTGCCGATCCCATATGGCGCCCCAGTCGCGGACGAGCCCTTCTCCGCCACGCTGACACTGGACTACGAGCCTGCGGCGAACTCCTCCGATCCCACTGCGTTTCATGCGGAAGAAAAGGTCTTCCGCGACTCGCAGGGCCGCACCCGGGTGGAGATGAACTACCCCGACCGGCTGCCCACCGTCGACATCTACGACTGCATCGCTCATCTGCATTACCGCTGGACGGTCGGCGATACGGTTGCCCTTCGCTTCCCGCTCCAGGGAATCGCTGCTGCCACGGGAGCGCAGCAGCCGCTGGACGCGGATGCACCGCAGATCGAAGGCATCCCCACCCGTAGCTACCACTTTGTAACCGGCAAAACGTCGGTCGGCAAGATCGTCGATGAGTGGTACTCACCCGATCTACGAATTAACCTGCTGACGATCGACGTTGTGCCCGGCGCCGGCAAGACCACCTATCGCTATAGCCACATCGACCGCACCGAGCCGCCGGCGGCGCTGTTTCAGGTTCCGGTCGAGCTGATGATCGACGACGGCCAGAAGGTCCCGCCGCCACCACCGGCTGCGTCTGCGGTTGCGCCGCCAGCGTCCCCGGCCAGTCCAAAGGCGACGCAGGAACCAACCCAACCCGTGCCTTCCAATGCGGCCTCCGCAAACGTCCCCACTAAGCCGGCGGACCAGGCAGCCGCACGGCCCGCTTACCAGGACGATCCCAAGTTCCAGAAGGCGCTCACCGAAGCCAAGGACAGGCGTCAGCCCGCCGACGAGCAGTTGGCGCGCTGGAAGAACGCCAACAAGATCGCGAAGGGTCAGTGCATCGAGTGTCTTCGGCAGATCATTGGCCGGCAGATCGGCGACTCGCAATGGAAGGATGCAATTGGCAGCGCAACGCAACTCGAGGACATCGCCACTGACCCCAGGGACAAGTTCTTTGCCAATGTCCAGCGCGGCCTGGCACTGCTGCATACCAACAACGACAACCCAAAGCCGGACCAGGTCAACCAGGCGGAGGCTTCCTTCCGCGCGGCGCTCGCCATCTCACCAAAATCCATCACCACCATCTACAGCGAAGGCCGCGCGCTTGCGTTGCAGGGCCACGCCGACGACGCGAAGGCAATGTTCACCCGGTACGTCGAGCTCGCTCCCTACGCTGACCGCTACCGCACCCGCGCCGAGCACTTCATCGAGAACCCGCAACTCGCCGCCGTGCACATGGCGCCGCCCTTCACGCTCACCACCAGCGAGGGCGAGCAGATCTCGCTGGACGATATGAACGGCAAGGTGGTGCTGCTGGACTTCTGGGCTACCTGGTGCGGCCCGTGCAGGGAGACGCTGCCCATCATCCAGGGCATCGCAAAGAAGTTCGCCGGCCAGCCGCTGGTCGTCATCAGCATCAGCAGCGACTCCAATGCGGCCGCATGGCAGGACTTTGTCGCGAAGAACCACATGGACTGGCCGCAGTATCGCGATGCGAACCACGCACTGCAGTCCGCCTACGCCGTCAACGTGATTCCGCAGTTCTTCACCATCGATACCGACGGCGCGCTGCAGAGCGTCAAGGTCGGCTCCGGCGCAGACATCGAGGGCGGCCTAAAAAAGCTGGTCAAGCGCGCCACCGAAGCCGAGCAGAAGAAGGCAAAAGACACCGACCATGCACCCGCAGGCCAGTAGCCCGCAGCTCGATCTCCAGCAGCCCGGAGACGGAGCCTCCACCTTCGCCGCTTGCCAATATGCTACGACCCTGCTACAACCAACCTAGAAACCGGCCTGCAAAGCAGGTGGGGAGAATAACGCTGGTTGAACCAACATTCATTGAACAGGGTCCCTGCTCGTATACATGGTTCGGTGTGCAACGTCCGCCAGTCCGGAATGCCTAAAGAGCCACGGCAGGTTCCCGCCGTCTTAGGACGGGTTCACCAGCGCCTCACCCCACGGCCCAGCGGGTCGGTTTTCTGTCTTCTCCAGGCACATTGCGATGCCCTCTAAAAACATGCTGCCCAAAGGCCCCCGGCGCCAGTCCGTGCGCGCCGAGTACAGGGCCACGCGCGGCGTCGAGCCCGAACCCGAAGTCGCCGTGCCCGTGCTCGATCTCGACGAGGACACCGAACTCCGGCTCTCGGAGGATGGCGACGGCGTGCGCACCTTCACCGCCGACGCCGCCGCGGCCGGCATGCGCCTCGACGCCTACCTCGCGCAGGCCCTGCCCGACATCAGCCGCGCCCGCGTGCAGCTCCTCATCGAAGCCGGCCAGGTCCGCGTCGACGGCCTAACCCCCAAGGGCAAGCACAAACTGCGCGGTGGCGAGGCCATCGAGGTCGAAGGCGAGCCGCATCCCGAGCCCCTCCACGCCATCGCCGAAGACATCCCCCTCGACATCCTCTACGAGGACAATTACCTCGCCGTGGTCAACAAGCCTGCGGGCATGATGGTGCACGCCGGCGCCGGCGCAACCGACGACGCGCGCAACCGCGGCACGCTGGTCAACGCGCTGCTGCACCACCTGGCCAAGCTCGACGCCGAATTGTCGACGGTTGGCGGCGACCTGCGCCCCGGCATCGTGCATCGGCTGGACAAGCAGACCAGCGGCGCAATCGTCGTGGCCAAGGACGACGCAACCCACCGCAAGCTGGGCCAGATGTTCGCCGACCGGCGCGTCGCAAAGATCTACATCGCGCTCGTGCATGGAGCCCTCGCCAAGGACAACGTCACCGTGAACCTGCCCATCGCCCGCGACCTGGTCCGGCGCACGCGCATGACCACGCGCCGGCCGGATGGGCGCAGCGCCGTCTCGCACATCCGCGTGCTGGAGCGGCTGGCGACTCCGTACGGCGCGTTCACCCTGGTGGAGGTGCGCATCGAGACCGGACGGACCCACCAGATCCGCGTACACATGCAGTCGCTCGGCCATCCCGTCGTGGGCGATACCCTCTACGGCGCGCCGCGATCCATCGTGCCGGCCACACCCAAGCGCGCAAACCAGCATCCAACGGGAGCAGCGTCCCAGCATCCAACAGAGGCAGAGCCGCTGCACCTGGAACGGAACTTCCTCCACGCGGCGCATCTGGAGTTTGTGCATCCGCAGACCGGCAAGCTGCTGGCCGTGGATGCCCCGCTGCCCGCCGAGTTGACAGAGTTTCTGGCGCTGCTACGGACGGAGCACGCGCCAGTTGGGTAGAATCATGCGAGTGAATATTGTGAACTGGAACCACCCTACTGTTTCGACCAAGGTCATGCGTCTGTTCGCCTGCTGCGCGCTGGCCATGGCGCTGCCGCTGGCGCAAACACAATCCTCTCCCGCAGCCCTGCCGCCCGCACCCAGCACTCCGCCTGCCGCCCAGCCTCCAGCTGCTCCGGCTCCGGCTGCGGGAGCACAACCGGTCGCGCCGGCGACGCAGGATATGGACACGCCGGTCATCAAGGTGAACGCCAACGAGGTCGACCTGGTCTTTACCGTCACCGACAAGCGGGGCAAGTTCGTCAACGGTCTGAACCTGGACAACTTCGGCCTGTTGGACGATGGCCGCCAGCCGGAGGCCGTATTGCACTTCCAGCAGCAGACCAACCTGCCGTTGCGCGTGGGCATCATGCTGGACACCAGCAGCTCCATCCGCGGGCGCTTCGCCTTTGAGCAGGACTCGGCCAACGCCTTCCTGCTGCAGGTGCTGCACCGCAACGACCGCGCCTTTGTAGAAGGCTTCGACGTCGAGCTCGATGTGGCGCAGAGCTTTACCAACAACATCTCGCTGCTGAACCAGGGCATCTTCAAGCTGCGGCCGGGCGGCGGCACGGCGCTCTTTGACGCGGTGTACTCCACCTGCAAGGACCAGATGCTCACCCTGCGCGAAGTCGGCGCGGTGCGCAAGACCATCATCCTGGTCTCCGACGGCGACGACAACTACAGCCACGCGCTGGAGCTCGACGCGATCAAGGAGTGCCAGCGCGCCGAGACCACCGTCTACGCCATCAGCACCAACGTGAGCCCCAGCAAGGACAAGGGCGACGACGTGCTCCAGGCCATTGCCGATGCAACCGGCGGCCGCGCCTTCTATCCCACGCGGATTGAGGACATTGCCACCGCATTCGCTGGAATCGAGGAAGAGCTGCGGAGCCAGTATCTGCTGGAATACCGGCCGGCAAACTTCAAGCAGGACGGCGCCTTCCGCACCATCTACCTGCAGGCCCACGACCCGCGCTACCATGTGCGCGCACACACGGGCTACTTCGCTCCCAAGGCCGCGGAGTAACAAAAACCGGCCACAAAAGGTAACTCCTGCGTGCGAAGCGTGTCTAAAGGGGAGTAGGAGCTTCTCCCCATGTCTATCCACCTGCGCCTTCGCACCTTTGCCGTAACCCTGCTGGCCGCGGCTGGCCTGTGTTCCGTTGCGTTTGCGGCGGGAACCGCAACCCCATTGCCGCCGGGAATCTCCGACAGCGTCAACGCTCTGGCCGACCAGCCCGCGACCCATACGGGCGTGATCTTCGACCGCAATGAGTTGCAGATCGCGCAGAGCATTCTGCAACAGGGCGGCCTGGACGCGGACCGCGCGGCGGCAGCGCTGGAGAGCCTCAGCTTCGACACCTACCGCTACAAAGAGCCGGCGTTCTACACGCCGGAGACCATGGCGCAGATCCTGGACTCCTTCCACCGCGCCGGCTGGAAGCATCTGGTCAACGGCAACCAGACGCCGGGCAACTCCGCCCAACCGCGCACGATGATCACGGACGTTTGGCTGCACTTCACCGGGCCGGACATCGATCATGTGACAGTGCTGGTGCGGGCGACACGCGAGCTGACCATGATCCAGGCTGCGGGAGACATGCGGCCGCTGGACCTGCTGCACCTGAGCGGACACTTCGGCATTCCGAAGGTAGACCCGAGCGCAGTCATGGTGCCCGCGCCGGACGGGCGCTAGACCAAAGTTCCCATAGATGTGCAGATCGTCTTCACAGGGCTGAAGGCCCGACATATCGAAGGTCTGCAAATCATCCGGAAATTTGCCCTAACGCCATTACATGAACTTGACGCCGTTCTCGCCGATGATGGTGAAGACGCTGAACAGGTTGGTGAGCCCCAACAGGTGCTGGATCTGCTTGCTCAGGTGCATCAGTTCCAGGCTGCACCCGGCGGACCTGGCCGAGACGTAGAGGTGCACCAGCGAACCAAGGCCCATGCTGTCCGTGTGCTTCAGGTCGGAGAGGTCCAGAATGATGCGCTTGAACGCCGGGATGAGCGGCCGGACCGTGGAGCCGAGAACGTCCGTGACTCCGGCAACCAGCCTGCCATGGCAGTGAATGATGACGGCATTGCCGCCGGCACAGCGCTCGACGTCGAGTGTGAGCTTGGGAGCCGCTGCTAGGTCTGTCATCGTGGACCTCCGGGAGTGAACAGTGCGAGGGCCCCTGAAGCGGATGGAGCGATTGTCGCATATCGCCCAGGGCCGGGGTGACGAAATGCAGTCTTTGCGACGCAATCCCGTCATCGCCACTTCGTCACCTCGCGGATTCCGACTCCACCGGCGCGGGGAACCACAGGAGTTAACCCTTCGCCCTTCAATCGTTTGCTTCGCCAGCGACATTTGGACGCGGGTTTGGCGCGGTGCGTGCTTTATCCCGTTGCGTATGGGGAGACAGCGATCATGTTTCGAGTCACATTCAACGAAGGCGAAGACGAGATTGGGATCACTTTGGAAGGGCGAGTCGCGGGGCCAGCAGTGGCAGAGCTTAACCGAGCCTGGGAGGAGTTGGCCCCGCGACTGAAAGCCAAACATCTGTGGATCGATCTGCGCCGCGTGACCCACTCGGATGCAGCGGGGAAACAGGTGCTGGGGACCATCTACGCGGAGACTCACGCGCAATTGCTGACCCGCACCCTGTGGAGCGAATACCTGGCGCTGGAGATTATGTACGGCGCTGCCGATAGTGTATTTGCGCATGCCTGCGAATAGTAGAGTTTGACTGAAATGGAGTTGTGCACGATGGCTTTCCAAGACTTTACCTGCCGGGGAAATGACGAGTTCGTTTCCCATGCCACGAATATCTCTGAAACGCTGTCGAATCTGGCGTACCTGATCGGTATCGACGCCGGGCACCCCGAACGTGTGCGGATATATGCCCATGACGCTGAAGAGCGGCTGCGCGCGCTGGATAGCCTGCTACGGTCCACCGGCTGCGCGCAACTGGCGACGCACTGAAGGCGACCTGGTCGCCCGAGGGGTATGGCAATGTTGGCAATCCGAGTAGAAGAAGACGACCGGGAGATTTGCATTGCGCTCGCAGGCGGAGTGGGAGAGATGGATTCGTCCGAGCTGCTGCACGCCTGGGAGGCTGTAGCGCAGCGACGCGGGCAGCGCCAGGTGAGGATCGACCTGCACGCCGTGACGCACTCGGACAAGACCGGCGCCCGCGCACTGAGCAATATCTACGCGCAGACGAACGCCCGGTTGATGGTGGGATATGGAACACCCGAGGCGGAGATTCTGGCCCTGGAGGTGATGTACGGCCAGGAAGACGGTCCGCTGTTCCACGAACGCGAGTGGATGGCGATGGAAATGGACTAGAGGATGATCCAGTTAGCTCAGGCCATTGGCATTGCGCGCTAAAAGCGCGATCTATCGTAGCCTGGGTCGGAATCGGCACGGCCGGCTTGCCGGGCGGCCGATGCAGGCACAGGAAGCTCGCCAAGCAAACCTCTGAGCGCTGTAGGCGCGAAATAAAAACTCCCCGCAGCCCCTTCAATCCATTGGACATTCTCTTAAGTCTATGCCCGAGGGTCAAGCTTTTCGCGCCTATTGCGCGTGTGAAGGCGGAGCGGATGGGTGTTTTCCGGGCAAACTCGCCCTTCCGGACGATCGCAGATTTTCGCCGTGATGCTCGTCACACAAACAAGGACTGAAAGTGTCTTATATTGGGTTAGCGGAATAGGGACTGCATAAGTCCTATATCCCCGCCCATGAGGAGACAGATGTTGTTGCTGAACCAGTTTGCACGGCGGGCGCTTGTTGCTGCCCTTGTTCTGGGAGTGGGTACGCTGTGGGCGCAGCAGAATCCAACGCTGGCGACGGTCGCCTCGACGGTGGTGGACCCGGACGGCGCAGCCATTGCGGGAGCCGGGATTTTGGTGCAGGACAGCGATCCTGCAGGGCAGCACCTGGCGATGACGACCGACGCGGCGGGCAGCTTCCGCCTGGCGCTGGTGGAGGGCCATCGCTATACGGTGCGGGTGCAGGTGGCGGGGTTTGCGCCATACACGGCGACGGTGCGCGGCGGAGAGCCGCTGCCGGTGGTCCGGCTCCAGTTGGCCCGTATCTCCGAGGCGATCACGGTGGATAGCACTGGCTCGGCGACGATCGATCCGGAGGAGACGCAGACTGGCCTGACGCTGAGCGAGAAGCAGTTGACGAACGTGCCGCTGAACGGACGGAGCTTTACCGACCTGCTGGCCATAACGACGGGCGTGGTGCCGGTGAGCTCGGCGCAGCCGAATGCAGTGGTGATGAGCGGCGTGGCGAGCACGCCTCCCTCCGGCAGCCTGGACCTGGGCGCGCTCTCCGTGAGCGGCCAGCGGGAGACTGCCAACGCCTTCCGCGTGAACGGCTCCAACGTGCAGGAAGACGTGAACATGGGCATTGCGATTGTGCCGACGCTGGACTCGATTGCGGAGCTGAGCGTGCTGACGGACAGCTTTGACGCGAAGCTGGGCAACCAGAGCGGAGGCCAGATCCAGGTGACCACGCACAGCGGCACGGAGCACCTGCACGGCAGCGCCTACAACTACTTCCGCAATACCAGCCTGGACGCGCGGAGTTACTTCTCCCAGGTGCGGGCGGGGTTCCATCAGAACCAGTACGGCGGCACGCTGGGCGGTCCGGCGGGGTGGAAGCATGCCTTCTACTTTGCCGATTACCAGGGCACGCGGCAGACGCAGGGCATCGATACCGGGTTGATTCCGGTGCCATCGCTGGCGGACCGCGCAGGCGATTTGACCGACAGCATGGCATCGTTGACGGGCACGGTCAGCGGCGCCTACTGGGCGCATCAACTCAGTACGCGGCTGCGGACGGCGGTGACGGCGGGCGAGCCGTATGCGCAGGTCTTCCCGAGTGGGCAGATTCCGGTGGGCGCGTGGTCTGCGCCGGCGCGGGCCCTGCTGCAGTACATCCCGCTGCCAAACCAGACGGGCAACACCTTCTCCACCAGCAGCTACGCGCAGGCGACCGAGGACAACAAGGGCGCGCTGCGGCTGGACGTGACGACGCGGGCAGGGGCGCTGGGCCTGTACGGCTTTGTGGACGACTATTCGCTGGTGAATCCGTATCCTACCGCGCAGGGAGGTGCCACGGTGCCCGGCTTCAATGCGAGGAACGACGGGCGGGCGCAGCTGTATGCGGCCAACCTGGAGACGACGCTGGGAGAGGCCGGGGCGAACCAGG
>Ga0302283_1004191_pt1 | contig 10882 bp, 10 predicted proteins | sample III_Fen_E1_4_FD_198770 | JGI IMG/M metagenome (GOLD analysis project Ga0302283, IMG submission 198770) | Peat permafrost microbial communities from Stordalen Mire near Abisko, Sweden - III_Fen_E1_4 | ecosystem: Environmental > Terrestrial > Soil > Wetlands > Permafrost | place: Sweden: Abisko...
TGGGGTGGTCCAGCAGGTCGGTGCTGGCGGTGAACCCGGCCGCGGCGAGCCGCGCCGCCAGCACGCCGGCATGCGCCGCGCGTCCGGCCAGGAACGGCTTCGTCATGGCGCCGAAATTCGCCACCAGGCCGGCGCTTTGCGAGGCGCCGAGCGCGATGGCCTCGGCAGCGCGCGCGGCGTCCAGCCGGTGCAGCGAGGCGCACGCCGCCGCGGCGCCAATCGCACCGAAGCTGGCGGTGGGGTGCCAGCCCTGCAGGTGCCGCTGCCCGGTGTCGCGGCGGTGCAACTCCGCCCAGGTCTCATACCCCGCGACGTACGCGGTGATCATCGCGGCGCCGGACGCACCGAGCGCCTCGGCTTCCGCCAGGATGGCGGGCACCAGCACGGCGCTGGGATGGCCGCCGATCGCCTCATCGTCGTAGTCCAGCGCATGCGCCGCCGTGCCGTTGAGCCACGCCGCTTCCAGCGCCGGGCTGCGCGCGCGGCTGAGATACAGCGAGCACGGGCCATCGGCCGGCTGCAGGACCTCGTGCACCATCCGCACGCAGTCTTCGTTGTGCCCGGCAATCATGGTGCCGATGGCGTCGATGAAGCCCGTGCGCGCGATGGCAGCCGCTTGGTTCGGCGGCTGGCCCGGCGACAGCTCGGCCACGAAGCGGCCAAGCGTCCTGGTGAAACCCATGTGAGCGTTCCCCTTATGCTTCCTGGCCGATCGGGTTGCGCAGGATGCCGATGCCGGAGATTTCGACCTCGACCGTGTCGCCTGGCTGCATCCAGAGCGGCGGTGTGCGGTAGGCGCCGACGCCGCCGGTCGTGCCGGTGACGATCACGTCGCCCGGCTCCAGCCGGGTGAAGGTGGAGCAATAGGTGATCAGCGTCGGGATGTCGAAACACAGATCGTCCACGCTGGCGCGCTGCATTTCCTCGCCGTTGAGGCGCGTCAACAGGGTGGTTTTCCGGATATCGCCCATTTCGTCGGGCGTGACGATCCAGGGGCCGAACGCTCCGGACCGGACGAAATTCTTGCCGGGGGTGAATTGGGAGGAGTGCCGCTGCCACTCGCGGATCGAGCCGTCGTTGTAGCAGGCGTAGCCGGCGATCACCTGCGGGACGTCCTGGCGGGTGACGTGGCGGCAGCTTCGGCCGATGACCACCGCCAGTTCCCCCTCGAAGTCGAAGGTTTCCGAGGCGTTGGGCCGGATCATCGTCTGGCCGTGGCCGACCTGGGAGCTGGCGAACCGGGTGAAGATGATGGGCTTCGCCGGCGGCTCGCGCCCGCCTTCCCTGATGTGGGAGACGTAGTTCAGGCCGACGCAGAGGATCTTGTCGGGGTCGGGGATCGGGGGGAGGAAGGTGATGTCGTCCAGGCTGAAGTCCGGTGTCCGTTGGGCTTCTATTTGGAGGGAGGCCATTGCCCAGAGCGCGTGGCGCAGGCCTGGCGCACAGGCGCCCAGGTCGATGACGCCGTCATCGCGGGCGACGCCCCAGCTTGCGGTGCCGTCCGGGCGGCGGAAGCTCATCAGCCTCATGGCGCGGTCCTTCCCCTGGCGGGGTATCGATACGTCGGGGCGGGCGGGGCGGCAAGGCGGTGGTTTGTGCGGCCAACAAGGCGCTTCATAATGTTCTTATGCGCGGCTGCATCGATTACGTTGATGCGGCGCAGGTCGTTGGCCGTCTCAAGCAGCGTCTTTGTCAGCCTGCCGGGGTGTGTTCGGGTCTTCATCGATTGGTCCTGCAAAGCTGCTCGTCAGTCCTCGATCGGCACCCACTGATCGCCGAGCTTTCGATAGCGCCGCTTCACCGCGGCCCAGGCGATTCGGTGAGGAATCGCCTCACCGCCGGCGTAGTGCTGCCAGGCGCTGTTGAACGCCTCGCGGTAGATGTCCTGTGCATGATCCGGCAGGTGGTTTCGTACCGACGGCGGCAGGTCTTCGTTGCTGGCGTAGGGCATGACAAGTGATTATAGCCTGCGCCGGACAAGGCGCATCCGACGCGGTTGACGCCTTAGCTTATAGCCACGCCCATCTATCTACAAACATTGCACCAGCCGTCTGATCGCGCTATCTTGCATTATTCTTGTCGGTAAATAGCTGAAATGAAAGATCGGCACGCCGATCTCGGATGGGACTCTTGCCCCTTCGTCTTGCAGCCAGACGTTTTGCCGGCTGCCGAGCTGCGTGAACTTAGGTCGCTCTTGAACAACGAGAAGGCTCAGGGGCGGATCTCGGACTGGCGAGCCTGTAACCCAATGTGGACCGACGATTCAAGAAGCGCGGTAAGGGTTGGGTTTCCCGCCGACGGGTCTGCCGTGTTGGTGGCGATCCAATGGCGTAGCCGCTAGTTCGCTGAATTTAAATAAGATTCTGATCCAGCGACGCGCTAAGCACCTTCCATAACGCAATCGGTACGCACACCGGCTTAATCAATCGCCGCGTGCACCAGGTTGCTCACGCGATCCAGCCTCGCGGAATGCCACGGGTCGGGCGAGACGCCGTTCGTGATGTAGGTGAACGACACGCCGCTCTCCGGGTCGCCCCACGAATAGGACGAGCCCACCCCGCCATGCCCGAACGTCCCCGGCGAGGCCAGCAGCCCCAGCCCGCGCGTCCGGTCCGACAGCCCGCGTGCATGCGGGCCCAGACCGCGATGCATCGGGATGCCGCCCATGAACTCGTCCGGCCGGTCGCCGGTGAAATCCCTGGTTACGTATGAAACCAGCCGCGGCGAGAACAGCCGCAGCCCGCCAAGCCGCCCCTTGCCCAGCAGCATCTGGTAGAACGCCGCGATCCCCCGCGCGGTGGCGAACCCGCCGCCATACGGCACGCCGGCGGCGCGGAACGCCGGTGAGTTGTCGCCATATTCGTTAGGCGCCGGATAGATGTCGGCGCACCGCGCCTGCTGCGCCTCAGGCACACCGACGAAAATGTCGTTGCCGAGTCCCAGCGGCGCGATCACCTTCTCGCGGATCACGGTGCGGTAGTCCTGCCCGGTGACCGCCTCGATCACCATCGCCAGCACGATGTGCGCCGACCGCGGATGGTATTGCAGCTTCGTCCCGGGTGTCCATTCCAGCGAGAAGTCGCACACCTCCGCCGCCAGTTTCGCGTGGTCCGACCAGCTCTCCAATGAGACGGTGGCGTTGGGGAATCCCGCCTGGTGCGTGGCCACCTCGTGGATGGTGATCTCGCTCTTGCCGCGGGCGGCGAAGGCTGGCAGGTGTTCGGCGACGCGGTCGCTGAACGACAGCCGGCCTTCCTCGACCAGCGCCCACATCGCGGCCATCACCAGCACCTTGGTCTGCGAGAACACCAGAAAGATCGTGTCGTCGGTGGCCGGCACGGCGGGCGCCGTCCTGGCCGTCCCATAGGTCCGGAACAGCCCCAGATTGCCGTGCCGGGCGATGGCGATCTGGCAGCCGGGGTACCGCCCTTCCTCGATGTGCTGCAGGATCAGCCGCTCCAGGTTGAACAGCGGCCTGGGATCCAGTCCGAGATCGCCCGGATCGCTATCGGGCAGCGGAAACTCGTTCGCCATACAGGCTCTCTCCTGGGTCGTCGTGCCGGGCGCCGAGCCTAAGCCGCGAGGCGCTTGCCGCCAACCGGCCGATCGGGTCTGATCATACGCAACAAGTTATAAGGGAGAGGCGTCATGACCACGGTAACGATCGGCTTCGTTGGCCTGGGCAACATGGGCGGGCCGATGGCGGCCAACCTGGTCAAGGCCGGCCATCGCGTTGCCGGGTACGACACCAATCACGCCGCGGTGAAGGCCTTTGCCGCTGCCGGCGGCCACGCGGCCGGCAGTGCGGCCGACGCGGCCCGCGACGCCCAGGTGGTGATCACCATGCTGCCGGCGGGCGAACAGGTGCGCTCGGTCTGGCTGCAAGGCGGGCTGCTCGCGGCGGCGAAAGCGGCCCGCCCGCTGCTGATCGATTGCTCCACGATCGACGTCGCGACCGCCCGTCAGGTCGCCGAGGCGGCGCGCGAAGCCGGACTTGCCATGCTGGACGCGCCGGTGTCGGGCGGCGTCGCGGGTGCGACCGGCGGCACCCTGACCTTCATGGTCGGCGGCACGGGCGAGGCATTCGCGTGCGGCAGGCCGATCCTGCAGGCGATGGGCAAGATCATCGTGCATGCCGGCGGGCCCGGCGCCGGGCAGGCGGCGAAGATATGCAACAACATGATGCTCGCGATCAACATGATCGGCGTTTCCGAGGCGTTCCTGCTGGCCGAAAAGCTCGGCCTGGACTGGAACAAACTGCACCAGATCGCCGGCGCGTCGTCCGGCCAGTCCTGGGCGCTGACGGCCTATTGCCCCGCGCCTGGCCCGGTGCCCGGCGCGCCCTCGAACCGCGATTACGCCGCGGGGTTTGCCGCGGCGCTGATGTTGAAGGACGTAACGTTGTCGCAGGATGCGGCTGCTTCCCTGGACGTGCCGACACCGCTCGGCGCGCACGCTGCCGCGCTGTTCCGGCAAGCGGTGGAGGCGGGTGAGGGCGCCCGCGACTTCTCCGTGGTGTTCCGCTGGCTGTCAGGACAGTCCCGGAAGGATTTGGTCTCGTAGGGGGCGGGGCCATGGGGACGGAAGCGTTCAAGGCGGCGCGCGATCTGCTGTTTGCGCACCGCACCGACTACCATGCGGCGCATGCCGGATTCCGCTGGCCGACGCTCGACACGTTCAACTATGCGCTGGACTGGTTCGATGCGGCGCTGGCGCGCGGCGAAAGCGCGAACCGGCTGGCGTTGAAGATTGTTGGCGACAACGCCGCTTCCGTCACCTTCGGCGAGCTTTCGGCAAGCTCCAACCGCCTGGCCAACGGCTTGCGCGCGCTTGGCGTGTGCCGCGGCGACCGCATCCTTCTGATGCTCGGCAACGTCGTTCCGTTGTGGGAGTCGATGCTGGCGGCGATGAAGCTGGGCGCGGTGGTGATCCCCGCCACCGCGCTGCTGACGTCGCACGACCTCAAAGACCGCTTTCAGCGCGGCCAGATCCGCCACGTGATCGCCAACGCCGCCGATGCAGCGAAGTTCGACGGGCTCGATCCGGCGGCAACGCGCATTGCGCTGGGCGACGCGCCCGCCGGCTGGACCCGCTATGACTCTCTGCTGACCGGCGCAGCGAATTTCGTGCCCGACGGACCGACCAAGGCGACCGATCCGCTGTTGCTGTATTTCACCTCGGGCACGACGTCGCGGCCCAAGCTTGTCGAGCACACCCATCAGAGCTACCCGGCCGGGCACCTGGTTACGATGCACTGGCTCGGGCTGCGGCCGGACGACCTGCACCTGAACATCTCATCGCCCGGCTGGGCCAAGCACGCCTATAGTTGCTTCTTCGCACCCTGGAACGCCGGCGCGACGGTGTTCATCGTCAACCAGCCACACTTCAACGTCCACGGCATCCTCGATGCGGTGACTGACCATAAGGTCTCCACCATCTGCGCTCCGCCGACCGTCTGGCGCATGATCGTCCAGGAGGATTTGCGCAACTGGCACCAATCATTGCGCGAACTGTGCTCGGCGGGCGAGCCGCTCAATCCCGAAGTGATCGGCCATGTCCGTCAGGTCTGGGGAAAAACGATCCGGGAGGGCTACGGCCAGACCGAAACCACGCTGCAGATCGGCTGCTATCCCGGACAGGTCGTGAAGCCCGGCTCGATGGGGCAGGAATCGCCCGGCTACCGCATTCGCCTGCTGGACGAGAACGGGCGCGATGTCGAGGAAGGCGAAGTGTGCATCGCACTCGATCCGCCTCCGGCCGGGCTGATGCGCGGGTACCAGAGCGACGACGGTTCGTTCGCGCCGCTCGGCACGGACGCCTATCGCACCGGCGACATCGCCAGGCGCGATGCCGATGGTTACTACACCTATATCGGCCGCGCCGACGACGTGTTCAAATCCTCCGATTACCGCATCAGCCCGTTCGAATTGGAAAGCGCGCTGATCGAACACGACGCGGTGGCCGAGGCCGCGGTGGTTCCCGCGCCGGACACGCTGCGCCTGGCGGTGCCGAAGGCCTATGTCGTGCTGATCGCAGGCGTGGAGCCCGATCGTGCCATGGCGCTGTCGGTGTTTCGCCATATCCGCGCGCGTTTGTCACCGCTCGCGCGCATCCGCCGCATCCAGTTCGCCGAGCTGCCGAAGACCATTTCCGGCAAGATTAGGCGCGTGGAATTGCGGGCGGCGGAGGCGATGCACGCCGCCAACGGCACGCGCCCGGCTGACGAATTTCGCGAGGAGGATTTTCCCGAACTGGCGGCGCGCTGACGGAGGATCGGCATGGGCGTGTTCATTGGCATCGATGTCGGCTCGGCCAGCCTGCGTGCCGGCGTGTTCGATCGTGACGGCAACCGGCTCGGCTTCGCGGAGCGGCCGATCCTGCAGTTCCATCCTCGTTCGGACTTCGTCGAGCAGTCCTCGGCCGATATCTGGTGCCAATGCTGCGCGGCGGTGCGCGAGGCGGTCGGTGTCGCGTCGGTGCAGGCGGGCGACGTGGAAGCGATCGGCATCGATGCGACCTGCTCGCTGGTTGCGATTGGCGCCGATGGTGCGCCGGTCTCCGTGGCCGAGGACGGCGATCCGTCGCACGACATCATCATGTGGATGGACCACCGCGCGTGCGAGGAAGCCGCCGCGATCAACGCCACACGCGATCGGGTGCTTGCCTATGTCGGCGGTGCGGTCGGCGTCGAGATGGAATTGCCGAAACTGCTGTGGCTGAAACGGCGTTTCCCCGGGCGCTACGCGGCGGCCTGGCGGTTCATGGACCTGGCCGACTATATGGTCTGGCGGGCCAGCGGCGCCGATGTCGCCAGCGTCTGCACACTAACTTGCAAGTGGAACTGGCTCGCGCATGAGGGCCGCTTCAGCGAAAGCCTGCTTGATTCCGTCGGCCTTAGCGACCTGCCAGCGAAAGTGCCGGCCACGGTGCAGCCGCTCGGATCGGCGGCCGGCCGGCTGACCGACGCCGCCGCCGCGGCGATGGGCCTGCGGCCCGGCGTGGTGGTCGCGACCGGCATCATCGACGCGCATGCCGGCGGCCTTGCGCTGATCGGCGCCGATCCCGCCGGCGGGTTGGCGATCATTGCAGGCACCTCGACCTGCCACATGGTGGTCAGCCGGGACCCCGTGATGGTTCCGGGCGTGTGGGGACCATATTTCGGCGCGATGCTGCCCGGCTGGTGGCTGAACGAGGGCGGCCAGAGCGCCGCCGGTTCGCTGCTCGACTGGACGCTGCGCCAAAGCGACGCCTGGCCCGAACTGGAGGTGCAGGCCAGGCACGAAGGCCGCGGCGTCTATGACGTGCTGTCGGATTGGGTGACGGCGCTGGAGGCGCGCGAGCCTTTGCCGACGCGGCATCTGCACGTGCTCGCCGATCACCACGGCAACCGTTCGCCGCGCGCCGATCCCAGTGCGACCGGCAGTGTCGTCGGCCTTACGCTGGAGACGGGCAGGGACGCGATGGCGCGGCGCTATCTCGCCACGCTGCAGGCATTGGCGTACGGCACGCGGCACATCATCGAGCGCATGAACGATGCCGGCCATCACATCGGGCGCATCGTGATGACCGGCGGCGGCGCGAAAAACAAACTATGGCTGCGCGAACAAGCGGACGCCACTGGTTGCGACATCCACCTGGTCAGCGAAGAGGACGCCGTCACGCTCGGTGCCGCGCTGCTTGGCGCGACGGCATGCGGCGCGTTTGCCGATCTGTCGCAGGCGGCGGCGCACATGGTGCGTCCGGGCGTTGCGGTGCGGGCGCGGCCGGCACTTCGCGCCTTCCATGACGCGAAGTATCGCGTGTATCTTTCGCTGTACGAAGAGATGAAGCGCTGTCGCGCCATGATGCAGGCGGCGCCCGCCTGATCCCGTCGTGCGTGCTTGCGCGGTGTAAGCCCGTCGCGTATTGCGCGTCGGTCGTTGCGGCGGCGCTTAAGGTCGCGCCGCCAGTGTAGGAACGAAACGGCCGAGCCGCACGGCGGTGTGGCCGCGGCTCGGGCGAAGGCTCGGCATCACCAGCAGGCAGTCGTCATGCGGCGTGCGAATCTCGGTGGTGCCGTCCAGTGCTATCAGCGTGTTGCGGTCAGGGATGACGTCCCCGCCCTGGAACGGCTGCAGAAACACGAATCGGCTGGTCGACGCGGTGACCGCGCGCGTCACCTCGGCAAAGCGTCGCGGGGCGCGGGTGGGCGGGGGCAGGGCGGGCGTCTCCGTGGCCATGCCGACATGCCGCAGCAGCCCGGCAACGCTGGCCATCGTGGTGTCCACCGTCGCTTGTTGCCAATGCTGGCCGGCTTCGATCAGGCTGGCGGCGCACGGTGTGGCCGGGTCGGCGAAGCGGCGATAGTCGATGATGCGCCGCCCCACGACGTGGCCCTGATCCGCCACCACCAGCCCGGGCAGGCCGATGCCGAAGGCGAGCCGCCGTCCCTTTGCGGACTCGCCGCACAGGATCAGCGGCTCCGACGGCCACAGCATGGAATGCAGATCGAGCAGCACATCGACCGTATCGATCAACGGCCTGATTTCGCGCGCCCGGTCCAGCTCCACCGAGTGGCGTCCGCTGTTGAGCAGCGGCTGGTCCCACAAGCGGTTGATGTCTTCGTCAACGAAGCGCGACGCGGTCGGCTGCCGCGGGTCGAACCGATCGAATGCGACCAGATTGACGAACCCGAACGTCAGCCTGCCCCGCAGCGGAATGAAATTTGCGCGCAGCAACGCATCAAGCACGATGGCGCCGGCCAGTTCGTTGCCGTGCGCGAGCGCCAGCACCGCGACGTGCGGCCCGGGCACGCCGGACTCGCGCGTGGTGAAGCCCGGAATGCCGGTGTTGCCTTCGATCCACGGGCCGAGATCCGGCGGCGCCAGGCTCACCTCGAACTCAGGCAGCGGGGGCTGGACGACGGATGGCGTCATGGCGTGCGCATCGCGACGCGACGATTCGTCTCCGTGCCGACACCTTGCCGTCTCGGTGTGGCGCGGGCGGAAACGTCCGTTTCCTGCGAAGCCAGGCGCTGCGCAGGCCACGCAAGGCAATCAAGCCTGTCGGACACGCCCAGCCCCCGGCCGGCGGTGTCAGGCCGGGTGTCCGGGTCGGCCGGCCGGTCATGCGCGGCGAGGCAGCTTGCGGAAGCTGCCGGGCGCGACCAAGCGCGGCCAGGCGGAAACGCGCTGGAGCCCTTCATACGGGTCAGTCTATACCCCTTGCTGAAACGGACAACGCGGCTCGCCACTTGCGGAACAAGCGTTCGTTGATCGCCGGCCGTTCCTCGGGCAACGTGCGGTCATGCCCGCATCGATCATCACTATTCTGGCCGCCCCCTGCGACGACAGGCCCGTGCTGCCTCGCCCTGTCCGGCGCGCGGCAGCGTCAGCATGAGAGTACTCGTCTGGCAATGGGGCCGCCGCGGGGCCGGTCCCCGGCTGGCGGCGCTGCTGGCGGATGCGCTGCGCACGCTGCCCGGCACCGAGGCGCTGCTGTCCCTGTCCGCCGGCGCCGAGATCATGCGCGGGCCGTCGCCGCCCCGCTGCGCGCTGCCCGTGGACACGTACGCGAGCCTGGCCGGATTTGCCCGGCGCCTGGCGACCGCTCCGTTTGCCGTGCCATCGCTGATGCGGCGTCTGCTTGTGCTGCGCCCCACCCTGGCGGTCTGCATGCTGCCCGGTCCGCTCGACTTTGTGATGGCGGAGGCGCTGCGCCGGGTCGGCGTGCCGTTCGCGGTCGTGGTGCATGACGCCGACCACCATCCCGGCGACGGCCGCCCGCTGCAGATGTGGCTGCAGCGGCGCCTGTGCCGGCAGGCGTCGGCGCTGGTTGCGCTGACGGACCACGTGGCCGAGGCGCTGCACGCGCGCGGACTTGTGACCGCTGCCCAGCCGCTGATCCGGCTGTCGCTCCCGCCGATCATGTTCGGGCCGCCGCCGCTGCCGCCATTCGCGCATGGCGGTCCGCCGCGCCTGCTCTGCTTCGGCCGGCTGCTGCCCTACAAGGGGCTGGACCTGCTCGCCGCTGCCTTGCGCCGGCTGGGACCGCGCGCGGATCTTGACCTGCGGGTGGTCGGCAGCGGCCCGGAAAGCGACACGCTCGCCGCCCTGCGCGCCACGCCCGGCGTGCTGTTGGAGAACCGCTGGGTGCCGGAGACCGAGGTCGGCACGCTGATCGCCTGGGCCGACGTGTTGGTGTTGCCCTATCGCGAAGCCACCCAGAGCGGGGTGGCCGCCAGCGCGATCGCCGCACGCCGCTGGGTGATCGCCACGCGCGTCGGCGGCCTGACCGAACAGCTCGGCGAGGAACCGCTCGCCCGGCTGTGCGCGCCGGACGCCGAAAGCTTCGCCGACGAGCTGCGCCGGATGCTGGTCTCCCCGCCGCGCGACCTGCCCGTGGCGGACGAACCGGCTTCCGTCTGGCGAGACTGCGCCGCCGCCTTGCTGCGGCAGTTCGCCGCGCTGGCGGGGGTTCCGGCGGGGTTCAGCGCAGCGCCACCGTGACCGGGACGTGGTCCGAAGGCTGCGGCTGGCCTCGCTCGCCCGTGTCTGGGTCGGCGGCGACCAGCCGCTCCGCGAGGGTCGGCGACAGCAGGACATGGTCGATGCGCAGGCCGAGCCCGCGCTGCCAGGCGCCCGCCTGATAGTCGTAGAACGTGTAGACCGGCCCGTGCGGATGGACGGCGCGCACCGCATCGGTCAGGCCGAGCCACAGCAGGCGCCGCCACCGCGCGCGGGTTTCCGGGCGGACCAGCGCGTCGGTCGGCGGCAGGGTGCCTGGGGCCGCGTCCTCGGCGGTCGGGCAGACATTGAAGTCGCCGGCGATCGCCAGGGGCGTATCGGCGTCCAGCAGCGCCTGGGCGCGCTCGGCCAGCCGGTCCATCCAGGCGAGCTTTTAG
>Ga0302283_1004194_pt1 | contig 10875 bp, 12 predicted proteins | sample III_Fen_E1_4_FD_198770 | JGI IMG/M metagenome (GOLD analysis project Ga0302283, IMG submission 198770) | Peat permafrost microbial communities from Stordalen Mire near Abisko, Sweden - III_Fen_E1_4 | ecosystem: Environmental > Terrestrial > Soil > Wetlands > Permafrost | place: Sweden: Abisko...
ACACCAGCAGCTCGGGCCACTGGGGGCCGGAATAGGCGAAGAAGATGGCGACGGAAATCGTCCAGAGCGCGAGCGCGCGCAGGAGGTGGCGCCTGCGCCAGGCGCCGTGGTCGGAACTGCGGCGGTGGCTGCGGGCCAGGGACCATCCCGCGATCACGAAGAAGAGCATCGGGGTCACCGGCTCGATCCGCAGCAGCCATTCCCCGAATTCGGGGGTGGTGGCGGGTTGGATGGCGCGCAGCGCGTGGGTGGAGGTCATCAGGACCATGGCCAGCCCCCGGGCGGCGTCCACGCCGCGGTCGCGACCGGCGCTCATTTCTGGGTCGAATCCAGGGCCAGGGGGACCAGGGCGCAGATGCCTCCGTCGGGGACCCGGTCCTTGTCGACGCGGATCAGGCCGAGCACCTTGGGCTGCGAGGGGCGCAGGGCCATGAACTCGTAGGTGTCGGGAGTCTCCCACCACACGGACTCCACCTGGCCCCAACCTTGACAGAATTTGGTTTCGTTGAAGGAGCCGGACCCGGCCTGGAGCGCGTTGAGCCGGATGCCCTCCTCCATGAGGTCCACGCTGGCCTTCCCCGCGTCGTGCAGCACCACCTGCACCGACCACAGTCCGGTGCTGTCGAATCGCAGCGTCTGGACGTGCTCGATCCCCCACATGGTTCGCCGCTCCTGGAGCGTGGATGGGGAGGGCTTCTCGAAGCGGCCCGGCGTGAACTGGGACAGGAACTGGTCCCGGGAGACGCCCCAGGCGACCTTGTAGTGGCCCAGGTCGAACCAGCGCGTGTCGTCCGCTCCCGCGGGCTTGGTGGAATCGGCCTGGGCCTGCGCGAAGACCTTGGCCTTCTCCTCCAGCCGCTTCCGGTTCTCCCGGGCCCAGGCAACCAGACCGGGCACGGTGGAGTCGATCGCGAGCGCCTTCTGGTAGCTGTCGTCGGCCTGCGCCAGGTACCCCTGTTCCTGGAGCGCGCGACCGAGGGCGTACAGCAGCGGGGCCGAGCGCGGGTAGGCGCGGACCAGCGGGGTCAGGATCTCGACGGCGAACCCCGTCTGGACCGCCTGGAGGCCGTCGAACCCGGCTCCCGTGCGCGCCGCGCCGTGGAGGGGCTTCAGACCCAGGGTGCGCAGGGCCTCCTCGGCCTGGGGGAACCGCCCCTTCGACATGGCGGCCTCGTAGTCCTTGCGGGCGGAAGTCGTGTCGCCGTGGCTCTCCTCCAGCAATCCGCGGATCCAGAGGTAGCGCGGTTCGTCGGGAGAGATCTCCAGTCCGAGGCGGATGGCTTCGCGGGCGGAATCGTCCTTCTCGCGGGTCATGAGGACTTCGGCCAGGATGTCGTAGCGCATCTTGTCGCGGGGGGCGATGGACAGGGCCAGCTGGGCGAGCCTCTGCGCGCGCAGGAGGTTCCCCGACCGCAGTTCCACACCGGCCAGGTCTTCCATGGCGGGTCGGAAGGTGGGGGCGTAGTCGAGGGTCTTCACGAGCACCTCGCGCGCATCCTTCGCCTTGCCTTGGGAAACGAGCCTCCTCGCCTGCAGCAAAAGGAGCCAAGGATGCCCGGGATCCACCGCCAACCCCTTGCCCAAAAGGGAATCTCCCCTGGACGTGTCGCGGGGGGAACGGCGTTCGTACCTCCACGATGCGGCGTAGTAGTAGGCCTCGGGGATCGGATCCCGCCGCAGGACTTCGTCCATCATCTCCACCGCGCGTCCCGTGTCTCCCGACTTCCGAGCGTCCACCGCCTGCAGAAGCAGCGTCCGATCGGCCGCCGAGGCCGAAGCCAGCGCCCCCGGAAGATCCACCGGACGACCGCGGAAAAGCACCGTGTCCGCCGGAAATCCCATGGGAACGATGGAGGGGTGGACCACGCCGTCGGACCGGTGCAACCGCCAGACGACGGCCGCGCCTCCGACCAGGAGAAGCGCGCAGACGGCCAGGATCCGGAGGCGAAGGCGGGAGGAGGCGTTCAGTCCGTGGGCCCTCCGGAAAGGAAGGGAAAGAGGATGTCGCGCGCGTCCTTGTTCTTCAGGAGCTTGTTCAGGCTCTTGTTCTTGATCTGGCGCACGCGCTCGCGCGTCAGGCGCAGTTCGCGTCCGATCTCGTCGAAGGTGAATTCCTTGCTGTAGTTGATGCCGTAGTACATGCGAAGGACCTTGGCCTCGCGCTCGGTGAGGAGCTCGTCCAGGACCTTGTCGAGCATCTTCTTGAGCTCGGCCATCTCGGACTCGATCTCCTGCTCGCCGTCGGTGCCCAGCATGTCCAGGAGGGTCGTGGTGTTCTCGCCGTCGTCCGACCCGCCGATGGGCGAGTTGAGCGAGATCTCCTCCATCTTCTCCAACAGTTCCGGGATCTCGTCGGCGTGGTCCTTGAACTCCGGACTTTCGATGGTCCGGGCGTAGTCGCCGCCGCTTTTCGCCAGGGCGCGCTTGAAGCGGTGGGCCAGGGCCAGCTTGTTGGGGGGGATGCGCACGGTCCCCACCTGGTCGAAGAGCGCCTTCTGGATTCCCTGGCGGATCCACCACACGGCGTAGGAGATGAACTTCACCTCCTTGGTCTCGTCGAAGCGCTGGGCGGCCTTGAACAGGCCGATGTTCCCTTCGCTGATCAATTCCAGGAGCGAGAGGCCGCGGTTCTGGTAGCGGCGCGCCACGGAAACCACGAAGCGGAGGTTCCCCGTGATCAGCTTGTCCTGGGCATCCTTGTCCTCCGGGTTGACCTTCAACCGACGGATGTAGTCCCGCTCCTCCTCCAGCGTGAGGACGGGATGGCGATGCAGATCTCGGATGTAGAGCTGCTCGTTCAGGTTGGTCATCCTCGTACTGTGACCTCGTGAGCTGGAAAGAAGAGCAAGACGACTCCGGCGACGACCATCGCCGAACAGAGGACCTGGCCCATGGAGAACGGGCCCAGCACGAAGCCGAGCTGGACGTCGGGTTCGCGGGTGAATTCGATGAGGAAGCGGATGATCCCGTACCCGATCACGTAGCACCCGAACATCCTTCCCCGGAAGAAAGGCAGGTTCTTGGTGCTCCAGAGGATGGCCCAGAGCAGCAGTCCTTCGCCCAGCGCCTCGTAGAGCTGGCTGGGGTGGCGCAGCGGCGGAGGGATGCCGTGCAGGGGATCGCCCGCCGGATCGTTGGGGAAGCGCATGGCCCAGGGTACGCTGGTGAGCCTGCCCCACAGTTCACCGTTGAGGAAGTTCCCCAACCGGCCGAACATGTACCCCAGCGGGATGGCGGGCACGATCAGGTCGGCCATGCGCAGCGCGGAGATGCGGTTTTTCCGGCAGAACCAGACGTGGGCGATGGCGAACCCGATCAGACCGCCGTGGTAGGACATGCCGGAGATCCCGGTGAAGCGGTAGCCGCCTTCGGGGTCGGAGCCGAAGGGGAAGATGATCTCCAGGGGGTGGTGGCTGAAGTGGCCCCAGCCGTAGAAGAGCACGTAGCCGACACGTCCGCCCACCAGCACTCCCACCACGGCCCAGGTCAGGAAGCGGTCGATCTGGTCGCGGGTGATCTCCCAGGTTTCGTGGCGCAGGCGCCGCATCACCAGCCAGTAGGCGACACCGAAGGCGACGGCGTACATGAGGCCGTACCAGCGCACGGCGAGGGGTCCCAGGTGCACCGCCACCGGATCGAGGTGCCACTGCAGGTATTCCCAGACGAATGGATGGTCCACGGGCATCCGGGCAAAGGTAGACAAGGCGAGGCTCGGCCTCGTGGCTGCGGCCGACAAGAAAAGAAAAAGGCCGGTCCCGAAGGGCCGGCCCCGAAGGACGGACGGAAATCGAACTCAGGCCTTGACCTTGGCCTTGACCTTGGCCCGGTAGTCCTTGTTGGTGCGCTCCTTGATGCGGGTGGCCTTGCCGGTCAACTCGCGGAGGTAGAAGATCCTCGCGCGGCGGACGCTGCCCTGGCGGACGACTTCCAGCGACGCGATGCGCGGCGAGTGCAAAGGGAAGATGCGTTCCACGGACACGTTCCCGCTGAGCTTGCGCACGGTGAACATGGAGGAGATGCCGGCGCCGCGGACCTGGATCACCACGCCCTGGAAGGGCTGGATGCGTTCCTTGTCGCCTTCGACGATCTTGTAGTTCACCTTCACGGTGTCGCCGGCGCGGAACGCGGGCAGATCCGTGCGGAGGTTCTGGAACTGGAGGGCTTGGAGGGTGATGGACATTCGGCGTCTCTCCGGAATTACGTAAGGGGGACGAAAATAAACAGTTCCCGGCGTTTGGGCAAGGGTCCGGGAACGATGGACGGATCCCTCAACCGGCGCGGGAGATGCCGACGTCTTCCAAGGTGGGGTGGATGGGGAGGATGGACCGGAGGCTCACCACCTCGAAGACATCCAGGACCAAGGCGCGGTCTTCCACCAGGACGACGGGAACGCCGAGCTTGTGGCTGGTCATGGCCGCCTCGATGATGGAGGCCAGACAGCAGGAGCCCACCAGATCCAGTCCCGAGGTGTCGATCACGATCCTGGAAAGGCCACCCTGGTCCAGCAAGCCCTTGACCAGGGTCCTGAATTCCCCCTGCTGGACCGGGGAGAAATCGCTGCCCTCCAGGCTGAGAAGCTGGGTTTCCCCGTGCAGGTTGGCATGGATGCGGCATGGCATGGATCGCCTAAAACTAGTCGGGGCTCTTGAAAGGGGAAGGGGGAAGGTCTACATTCCATCCCCACTCACGACTACCAAGGAATGCGCCATGGCGGGTAAGAAGAAATCGGGCAAGGAGATCTACTTCCTCGTCTGCAAGGAGACCAAGGAACAGAACTACACGGTGGTTCTGGACAAGACGTCCAAGAGCAAGGTCTTCAAGAAGTACTGTCCCCGGCTGCAGCGGCACACCGAGCACACGCCCAAGAAGGTCTGATGGCCGGGTCCCGACGGGACGCCGCCAAGGAACCGCGGACCGCGCTGGTCGCTCCCGTCTGGGACCGTTCGGCGGGCCCCCTGTTGCGCTCCTACCTGGACGCGGGTCGCAAACCGGTCTGGCTGAGCCCGCAGGGTTTCCGGTTCGCCGAGGGCGGGATCCTGACGCACGACGACTGGACCCGCGGCGATTGGAGCCGGTTGACGGGAATCGTCATCGCCTCCCTGAGCGGGAGCCAGGACTCCGAGCTGTTCGAATGGCGGCGCTCGGTGCTGGAGGAGATCGCGCTCGCGGGTCTCCCGGTGGTGCCCGACCCGAGGGGTGTCCAGTTGGCCTGGGAGCCCACCCGGGTGCTTCTGCGCCTTCGCCGCGGCGGGCTTCCCGCGATCGACCACTATGTGGGAGAGAACCTGGACGACGCGATGGATTTCGTGCGGCTCTGGAAGGGTGCGCAGTTCCGGATCCCCGAAGGCGGACACGCGCCGGAGATCGAGTGGATCGCGCCCGGGACCAGCGCCCGGGAGCGGTTGGAAGACCTTTGGCAGGAGCATCCCACCGGGCCCTTCGTCCTGACCCGCGATGTCCGTGGGGAGGTGGCCACCCTCCTGGTGGTGGGCGCCGAGGTGATCGGGGCTTGGCGCGGGGGGACTCCTGGCCTGGAACCCGAACACGTCGCGGAGCAACCGCTGGAGGCCGAGACCGAATTGGCCCTGTCCGCCTCGGAAGCATTCGGATTGGATCCGGTGGCGGTGGACCTGGTCCGGGACGCGGGCCCGCCCCAGATCCACGGGGTGCGGCCCATGGGTTTCTGGCGCGCCGCGCTCGACGCCCACCCGGGCCTCGCGGCCGACCTTCCCAAACGGCTCGATGCCCTGCTGGAGCAGGCGAGGGCCAAGCCCTGAACTACGTTTGTCTCCTTTGGCCAAACCCGCAGGGCAAGGCATCCATGGGCGCGGGCGGACGGCTCGCGGAGCGAGGAACATGAAGAACACGATCGTCGTCGGCTCCCAATGGGGAGACGAGGGCAAGGCCAAGGTCATCGACGTGCTCGCCGAGCATGCCGACGTCGTCATCCGGTTCCAAGGCGGAGCCAACGCCGGGCACACGGTGGTGGTGGGCGATCAGGAATTCGTGTTCCACCTGATTCCATCGGCCATCATGCGCCCCGGCAAGATCTGCGTGATCGGAAACGGCGTGGTCCTGGACCCGGCCCAGCTCCTTTCCGAGATCGAGGAACTGGAGGGGCGGGGCTTCGAGGTCCGCGGCCGACTGTTCCTCGCCGAGAACATGCAGATCGTGATGCCCTGGCACGTCCAGCTGGACCAGTTGAAGGAGAAGGCGGCGGGCAAGAACGCGATCGGCACCACGGGGCGCGGCATCGGGCCGGCCTATGTGGACAAGGTGGCGCGCTGCGGCATCCGCCTGTGCGACCTGCTGGATCCCGCCAATCTCCTCGCCAAGGTGGAAAGCATCCTGGAGGAGAAGAACGTCCTGTTCACCAAGGTGTACGCCGCCGAGCCGCTCCAGGCCGAGCCCATCGTCGCCACCTACCTGGAATTCGGGCGCAAGCTGGGGCCGTTGGTCTCCAACGCCTCCCTCCTGCTGGAGAAGTCCATCAAGGCCGGCAAGACCTTGCTGTTCGAGGGCGCCCAGGGCACCATCCTGGACGTGGACCACGGATCCTATCCCTACGTGACCAGCTCCAACACCATCGCGGGCTCCGCCTGCTGCGGCTCCGGAGTGGGACCCACCGCCATCCAGAGCGTGATCGGGGTGGTCAAGGCCTACACCACAAGGGTGGGCAACGGCCCGTTCCCCACGGAGCTGGACGGCGAGCTGGGACGGAATCTGCGCGAATGGGGCGGGGAATTCGGCGCCACCACGGGCAGGCCCCGCCGTTGCGGGTGGTTCGACGCCGTGGTGGTGCGCAAGGCCGTTCGGGTGAACGGAATCACGGGGCTCGCCATCACCAAGCTGGACGTCCTGGACAAGCTGGACGAGATCCGCGTCTGCACGGGGTACACCATCGACGGCAAGGCCATCGAGGATCTGCCGGTCCAGATCCGCGACTTCGAGAAGGTCCAGCCGGTGTACGAGACCCTGCCCGGTTGGAACACGGACACCTCCGCGGCCCAGTCCTGGGCCGATCTTCCCGCCACCGCCAAGCATTACCTGGAGCGGCTCGCCGAGCTGTCCGGGGCCCCCATCGCCATGGTTTCCGTGGGCCCTCGCCGCGACCAGGCCATCTTCCTACCCTAACGAACTCGCAAGGACCGCACAAATGATTCTCAAAGGCAAGAAGGGACTCGTCACCGGAGTCGCCAACCAGCGTTCCATCGCCTGGGGCATCGCCCGCTCCTGCTGGGCCCAGGGGGCGGAGCTGGTCTTCAGCTACCAAGGCGAGCGATTGAAGAGCTCTCTGGAAGGACTCTTCGCGGAAGCAGGAAGGACGGCGCCCACATTCGAGTGCGACGTGACCAAGGACGAGTCCATCACCGCCCTGTTCGCGACGATCGAGAAGGAAGTCGGCAAGATCGACTTCCTGATCCACGCCATCGCCTTCGCCAAGCGCGAAGACCTGGACGGCGAATTCCAGGACACCTCCCGCGACGGCTTCGTCATGGCCCTGGACATCTCCGCCTATTCTCTGACGGCGTTGGCGCACCACGCCGTGGCGGCGATGAATCCCGGCGGTTCCATCGTTGCGCTGTCGTACATCGGCGGCGAGAAGGTCATCCCCCACTACAACGTGATGGGCGTGGCCAAGGCCGCGCTGGAATGTTCGGCGAAGTATCTCGCGCACGACCTCGGCAAGAAGGGCATCCGGGTGAACATCGTGAGCGCGGGCCCGATCCGCACCCTGGCGGCCAAGGGCATCGGCGACTTCAACAAGATGCTCACCATCGCCGAGAACCGCTCGCCCCTGCACCGCAACGTGGACACCTCCGACGTGGGCGACGCCGCGGCCTTCCTGGTCTCGGATCTCGCCCGGGGCATCACCGGCGAACTGGTCCACGTGGACGCGGGCTACCACGCCATGAGCTTCAGCTTCGCGGAAGAAGAGGCGCAGCGCAAGCCCTGATTTTCGGCCGTCTGGCGGCGCGACCTATTCCCTGGGTTCGCGACCGCTCCGGATGCGTTCCAGCAGGTCCGACACGCCGATTTCCGCGGCCCATTTCTCAAGGTAGGCGAAATCGAGTGCGTCGCCTTGGACGTCGAGCACGGTACCCGCATCCTCGATCTGGCGCAACGATCCCCCTTGCCGGACCCATTCCAATTTCGACAGGATGGAATCTTCGGCCCGCAGGAACATCACCGGCACATTCCCGACCACCAGCGGAGTCCGTCGCGAGAATTCCTCGCGGCTCCATGCTCGATCCTTTCGGAAGATGACATCCACCTTCCAGCCGGATTCCAGATGAACGGCATTGAACATCGATCTGCGTTCGAAGGCATCGCGAACGACCAAGGCGTCGATGTACCACGAGTTTGGATCGAAGGCGCCGTACAAGTCACCCACCTGGTGCGATTGCGGATCCACGACGACGTCGAGATCGCGGGTGCTTCGGGGTAGGCCCAGCATGGAACTGGCGAAGGAGCCGGTGACCATGTACGGGATGTCCGACCGCGACAGGATGCCCGCGACTTCCCGTAGAACTTGATCGGGAGTCATTTCGCCGGCGAGCGAACCGGCTCCGACGCCTCGAACTGCGCTCGTTCCCATGCGCGGAGATCCTCGCTCATGCGGCAGGCCATGAGAAGCCTTTCCAGCGGCCCCTTTCGGCGCATGATCTCGATCTGGACTTTCCAGGCTTCCGGACTGGTGTCGCTGGGCCTCATGGAACGCAATCTAGGCTTTGCGAGGGTGCGAATGTACAGCCCCACCCTGGACCCTGGACCGCCCGGACAAAAAGCGGTATGCTCGCGGGCGTGAAGCTCTTCGGGTCGGTGGACACGTTCTTCGAAAGCTCGGGCACCTTGCGCCTGGGGCGGCTGGTGGCCAACGCCACCTTCCTGGAGGCGCTCCTGCGGCACGGGGCCTTCGACCAGTACGAGTTCTTCTGCCCCTCGGAAGCGGAGCAGGCGAGGTTTTCCGAGATGGTGCGAGCACTTCCCGACGGCCAGGCATTGTTGGGTCGTTGCCTCTTGCGACACCAGTTGGAACTGCCCGCCCGGATGCGCGAGGCGCCCTGGGACGTGATGCATTTCGGGGGTTGGAGTCGCTACCTGCCCGCCCTCTCCTGGCTTCGCGCCAGCCTTTCGCCGCGAAATTTCCCCCTCACCGGAACCATCCACAGCCTGGACGCGCCCGGCATGGCCGGGAGCCTGAAACGCCTCCTGGGCTCCGCGGTGGGCGCTTCGGATGCCGTGTTCTGCACCAGCCACGCCGGGTTGGAAGCCTTCCGGGCGCAGCTGGATCTCGTGGCGCGGCGCGAGAAACTGGCCTGGAACGGTCGCCTGGAACTGGTTCCTCTGGGGGTGGAGGAGGGTTGCTTCCATCCGCCCGAACGGAGTCTGGCCCGGACGCGCCTGGGAATCCCCTCTTCGGCCCGGGTGGCTCTGTGGATCGGACGTCTATCCACGTCCAGCAAGGCCGACCTGCATCCCCTGCTGCACCAGTGGAGGTCCTTGTCGGCGCAGGACGGAAATCGTCTTCTGGTTCTGGCGGGAGGCGCCGCGGAGGGCGATGTCCGCTCCCTCTCGGAAACCGCCGCGGATCTTGGAATTTCTCGATCGGTCCGAATCCTCCCCGACATCGACGACGCAACCAAACTGGACCTGCTGGGGGCGTCGGACGTGTTCGTGTCGCCGGTGGACAACCACCAGGAGACCTTCGGGATCAGCGTGGTGGAGGCCATGGCGGCCGGGCTCCCCGTCGTCGCTTCGGATTGGGACGGTTACAAGGATCTTGTGGAACACGGCGTCACGGGGTTGCGTATCGCGGTGGATTGGGTTTCACCCCCTTCCGACGCCTTCCTCCTGCGGGAGATCCTGGAGCCGCGCGTCGCGCAACTCGTGGCCTCCCAGGGTGTGGCGGTGGATCCGGGGGCATTGCGCCAAGCGATGGTAGATCTACTGGCCGACCCGATCCGCTCGAAGAACATGGGCTTGGCCGGCAGGGAGAGGGCGCGTAAGCTGTTCGCCTGGCCCGCGGTGATCTCCCGATGCAGCGAGGTCTGGACATCGCTCGCCCGGCTGGCCACGGAACGGGCGGTTCCAAAACTGGGGGAAATCGATCCGGATCTTCTGGATCCTGGGGAAATTTTCAGCCATTACGGGACCCGCCCCCCGAACAATCAGGTGGAGAGGGTGCGATTGACGTCGTTGGGACTCGAGATCCTGGAGGGACGGTCGCCCATGCCGCCGACCTTCACCGACCTGCTGGCCATTTCCGACGGGAAACTGCTCACCGCCCTGGTGCTGGGGCTCCGGACAGGCTCCCGTCCAGCCGCCGAGCACCGGCTCGAATGCGCCCATCGGACGGGACGGGACCCCGCCGAAGCGGCATGGTTGCTCGCTTGGCTGATCAAGTATGGGGTGGTTGATCTGACAGCAGAAAAAACTTAAGCAAATCTTAAGTTTGTCCGCAGGTTTTTGGAACGTAAGTTATGAACATAGAATGGCCTCCGCCAGTTCCCAGCGAGCGGGTGGGCTGGTTTCTTCGGAAACCAGCCCACTTTTTGTTTCTGCCCAAATATAGCTGGCTCGAGTTTCCATAATAAAAGAACCGAGTTTCCTGGATCGACCTTCTGTCCACATTGGGCGGGAAAAGAGAAAGCCCCGGACCAAAGGTCCAGGGCTTTCGTGCGGTCGAAGAGACTTGAACTTCTGTGGGAAAACCTAGCTTCCCAACATTCTTGCGATCGAGGTGTTCCATCCAACCGCAAAGGGTCCATGCGTGATCAAGATCCTTCTGATCGCCGCACTGGGATTCGCCTTCCAGCCCGTGGTCGGAGCCGACCAAGGCCCGATTCTGGAGACCGTGAAGGGTGCTTTGAC
>Ga0302283_1004195_pt1 | contig 10873 bp, 11 predicted proteins | sample III_Fen_E1_4_FD_198770 | JGI IMG/M metagenome (GOLD analysis project Ga0302283, IMG submission 198770) | Peat permafrost microbial communities from Stordalen Mire near Abisko, Sweden - III_Fen_E1_4 | ecosystem: Environmental > Terrestrial > Soil > Wetlands > Permafrost | place: Sweden: Abisko...
ATGTACCGCTCCCGCGGGTCGAGGTTCTGGACGGCCTGGGTGAGCCGCTCGCGCAGCAGGGCCCCCTCCTCGGCGCGCGAGAACTGCTCCTCCTGATCCTCGTCGTCCGCCGCGAGCGTGTCGACGAGCGAGCGGGCGCCGTCCTCGAAGACCTTGGAGTCCAGCGACACGTCGCGCGCTTCGAGGCGCCGCGCCATCTCGATGACCTTCTCGGCCGGGGCGCCGAACTTCTCGGCGAGCATCTTGTCCCCCGCCTCGCCCTCTCCGACGAGGCCGGCGATGCGGGCCCGCTCGCGGCGCAGGCGGAAGAACATCTTGGACCGGAGCGGCCCGGACCCGACGCCGACCAGGCTCCACGAGTGGATGACGTGGTTGAGGATGTACGCCCGGATCCAGTAGGCGGCGTACGTGACGAATCGGTTCCCCCGCTCGGGGTCGTACTTGCGGATCGCGTGGACGATACCGAAGTTCCCCTCGGCGATCAGCTCGGAGAGGGGGATGCCGTAGCGCCGATAGCTGACCGCGATCGACACCACGTGACGGAGGTTGGCCAGCGCCAGCCGCGCCGCCGCCCGTTGATCCGCGCTGTCCCGGAAGGCCCGGGCGAGCTCGGCCTCCTCCTCGCGCGACAGCTCCGGGATCTGTCGCACGTGGGTGATGTAGCGCGAGACGGCGCTGCTCTGATCTCGAGAGGTCTGCACGTGTCCCCCCAGTGTGATGTAGGTTACCGGCGTCGCGTCGTGGGCTGCACGCGCCTCGCCCACGGGAGATTTCGTCCCAGGGCTCACGGCCTCGAAAGGCTGGTGTTGCAGCCCGTATGCCGGCTCGCGCGCCCATCGGGCGGGCACCGCCTGCACCGTCCGCATCGGGCATACGTCACGGAACCGCTCAGGCAGTCTCCGTGATCGCGCGCACGCTGGAGAGGGAGGAGAGCCACCCGCCACGCGGGCCAAACCCTACGCGCTCGTCGCCCTCACGACCTCATCGGGGCCGGCGGCACGCTGCGGGGGCTGGGGCTGGGGAGGGGGGCGAGGGACGGGGACCGGGGGAGGGGGGACCGGGGGAGCGGGGATGGACGCCCCCTCGTCGAATCATCCGGGGGCGAAGCCCCCGCCCGCGGGGTCGGGGGGATGGGGGCGGAGCCCCCATGTTGGGCGCCGGAGCCCCCATGTTGGGAGACTCACGCAGAGAACGAAGAGCCGCAGCCGCAGGTGCTCTTCACGTTCGGGTTGCCGAACTTGAAGCCCGAACCGTGCAGGCCCTCGACGTAGTCGATCTCCGTCCCCTCGAGGTACTGGTAGCTCAGCGGATCGATGTAGAGCTTGACGCCCCGCTCCTCGAACGTCTCGTCCAGATCGGTGGGCTTGTCTTCGAAGTACAGATCGTACGAGAACCCAGCGCATCCGCCGCCGATGACGCGGAGCCGCAGGCCTTGACCGGCGAGATCCTCCGCAGCCGCGATCTCCTGGACCTTCTCGGCCGCTTTCTCCGTGATCGAAATCATGAATGTCCTCCTGTACGAGCCGACCGATGGGGAGCGCAACGCGGGCTCCTCATCCGCTCCCGTAGAATACGCACGTAACGTCGCCTACGCCAGGGGAAGGCGACATGACGGCAGAACCGCCCGGGGGCCGGTCGCGGAACGCTCTCGGGCGTTCCGCAGGATGACCGGGCGGCCGGCAAGCTCAGGGGGTCGGCGGGCTCGCCAGATCGTGGGGATCGGGGGCGGGGTTGCTGGAGAAGTCGCTCGCGTTGACGCCCGTGCTCTGGGTGTTGCCGCCGCTACCCCCCGGCTTGCGCTCCAGGGACTGGTCCTGGTCGGTCGCGGTGGTGTTGTCGTGCGGGTTCTGCACCGGGGTGCCGGAGCAGGTGTACGGGTAGGCGCTGCACATGGTGAGCGTGGCCAGGGTGGTCGTGTCGTAATAGAAGCAGAGCGCGTCGACCACCGCGCCCCCGTGCTCCAGGAGCACGCTGGCGGCGTCGGTGATGCCGTAGTTGGTCGGGTAGGTGCCGTCGGCGGGCGTCGTCGTCGACTCGCTGAACCCGAAGCTGTTGGCGTAGAGGATGTGCCCGTGCGCCGGGATGATCTGGCCTGCGCCGCTGAACCGGGTGGTGTAGCTCCCGGTCACGCACCCCCCGGTCGCGCTCCGGGCGTCGAAGGACCAGGTGCTGTCGAACGTCACCGGAGCGCTGCCCGGGTTGTAGAGCTCCACCCACTCGTCGCTGCCGCCGTTGATGCCGCGGGTCTGGATCTGGCTGATCAGCAGCCCGTCCACGCACGTCCCGCTGGAGCACCGACCGCTCCCGCAGTCCGTTCCCGCGAGGCACTTCTTGCCGACCGCACAGCCCGCGCAGACCGGGCCGCCGCAGTCGACGTCGGTCTCCTGCCCGTCCTGCACCCGGTCGCTGCAGCTGCTCACGCAGACTCCGCTCGCGCAATCCAGGCTGGTGCAGTCCGCGCTCGCCTGGCAGTCCTTGCCGAGGGCGCAGGGCGGGCAGGTGCCGCCGCCACAGTCCACGTCGGTCTCGTTCCCGTTCCTGACGTGGTCGCTGCACGAGGGCGCCAGGCACGTGCTCGCCGCGCTGCACACCAGGCTCGCGCAGTCGCTCGCCATCAGGCACTGCACGCAGTTGCCGGCTCCGTCGCAGAGCTTGCCCCCGCTCGAGGCGCAGGCCGAGCCTGCGGGCATCGCGGGCAGCCCTGGCACCCCGTTGGTGCAGGTGCCGGTGGCGCAGTCGCTGGTGGGCGCGGGCACATCCGTCTCGTCCGGGGTGGACGTGGTGCCCCCCTCTCCGTCGCAGACCACCTCCTGACAGTCGCCGGCCGTCTGGGCCGCGGTCGGCGTACCCTCCGGCGCGTACGCCGTCTTGCAGACGCCGCCCGCGCAGGAGGGGCTCTGGCAGTCCGTCGTCGGTCCGGGGCACTGGCTCCCGTCGGTGCAGCCGCCGCCCGAGCTGCTGCTCGCGCTGGTGGTGGAGCTGCTGCTGGTCGCGCTGGTGGTGGAGCTGCTGCTGGTCGCGCTGGTGGTGGAGCTGCTGCTCGCGCTGGTGGTGGAGCTGCTGCTCGCGCTGGTGGTGGAGCTGCTGCTGCTCGCGCTGGTGGTGGAGCTGCTGCTCGCGGTGGTGGTGGAGCTGCTGCTCGCGGTGGTGGAGCTGCTGCTCGCGGTGGTGGTGGAGCTGCTGCTCGCGCTGGTGGTGGAGCTACTGCTGCTGCTCGCGCTGGTGCTGGCCATGCCGCCGGCGCCCCCGCCTCCGTTGCTGGTCGCGCTGCGGCCCCCGGCTCCGCCCGCGCCGCTGCTGCTGGTCGCAGCCGAGGTCACGCTGGACGAGCCTCCGCCGCTGTTCGAACCGCCCAGGCCGAGGAGCAGGCTGGTGTCGTAGACCGAGCACGAGGCGATCGCGATCGCCGCGCCGGCCGCCGGGAGAAGCCAAGGGTATCGCGTGATCACTGCAGGTCCAGCGTAACCGAGCCTGCCGCGGCTGTCGATCGGCGGCGCTCAGGGGACCTGGTGGAGGGTCTCCTCGGTGAGGATGCGGATGTCCTGGAGGCGCCCCTCCGCGCGCTCCCGCAGCACCGCCAAGGCGGGCGCGCCGCTGGCCCTGGCGAGGAACTGCTCGTAGAGCCCCCGGGCGCGCGCCAGGTTGGCCCGCGCTGCGCCGGGGTCGCTCTTTCGACCGCCGTACTCCTGCACCAGGATGGCCTCGTTGAAGTAGGCCTCCGGCCGCTCCGGCGCGATCCGCTTCGCCTCCGCGATCTCGGCGGTCGCCGCCGCCACCCGGGCCGCCTCGGTGGCGTCGTCGATCTGGGCCCGGATGGCCACCGCCAGGCCGAGCCGGGCGTCGTAGTCGTCGGGCCTCTGGGCCACCACGGCCCGGTACGCCTCCTCGGCGCGGGAGAAGCCGCGCACCTGCAGGTTGAGGGCGGCCAGGTTCATCTGCGCCTCGACGAGGTGGGGGTCTCTGCGGCGCGCCTCGTCGAACGAGGCGGCGGCCCGCGAGAGGTCGCCCAGCTCGACCTCCACCAGGCCGGCGGTGTTGTGGATCGGGGCGAAGCCCGGGTCCTTGGCGATGGCCTGCGCGCACACCAGCGCCGCCAGCTCGAGCGCCTGGGTGGCGGCCTTCCCGCCGGCGCCGCGAGCTCGCTCCAGGTGGAGGAGCGCGAGCTGGTTCAGCGCGGGCATGTTGCCGTCGTCGATGGCCAGGGCGCGGTGGAGGTTCTTGGTGGCGCGCTCGAGGTCGTCGCCGCCCTCGTCGTCGGCCACGCCGCTCCTCCTTTGCACCTGGAGCGCGGCGAGCGTCGTCAGCAGCGGCGCGTCACCGAAGCGGGCGTCGCGCACCGCCCGCCCCAGCTCGGCGATGCTCCGGTCGAGGTCCCCCGGTTTGCCTCGCTCCGCCGCCCTCGCGATCGCGAGGGCCGCCCGCGCCGGATAAAACCCCGGATCCTGCGCCAGCGCCGCCTCGAAATGCGTCTGGGCGTCCGCGTCGTGGTGGCACCGCTGCTGCACCAGGCCCGCGTCGTACCGGGCCGCCGGCCTCGGGCTCCCCGCGAGCAGCAGCTCGACCGTGGCCTTGCAGCTCCCCTCGCTCCAGTCCCGGGCCCGGTCGTGCTGCGCCATCGCCTCGAGCCCCTGGGTGAAGCTCGCGGCCGCCGCCGTCCCCGCGGTCGGCCCGCGCGGCTCGGGCACCGCGGTCTGCGGGAGCGCCGCCGCGCCGCAGCCCATCGTCAGCCACCCCAGCACCATCAGCCCCCAGCCCTTCGGTTGACGCATCGAGCACCTCGGCCCCTTGGAAACGACGCCGCCTGCCGCATTGGGTCGCCTCCCGCATTCACGGCGGCGCTCGGGTTCGGCTATCGTCCGCGCCATGCTCAAGCAAGGTGACAAGGCGCCCGCGTTCGACCTCCGCAGCGACGCGGACAAGGCCGTCAAGCTGGCGGACTTCGCGGGCAAGACGCTCGTCCTCTACTTCTATCCGCGGGACAACACCCCGGGCTGCACGCGCGAGGCGATCGCCTTCTCCGAGGCGGCGGAGCAGATCCGCGCGGCCGGGGCCACCGTGATCGGCGTCTCCAGGGACTCCGTCAAGACGCACGGCGGGTTCCGCGACAAGCACAGCCTCCGCATCCCGCTGCTCAGCGACCCCGATCTCGCCGTGCACAAGGCGTACGGCGCCTGGGGCGAGAAGACGATGTACGGCAAGAAGGTCGAGGGGACGATCCGCAGCACCTTCGTCATCGGACCGGACGGGATCCTCGCCAAGGTGTTCCCGAGCGTGAAGGTGGACGGCCACGCCGAGCAGGTGCTCGCCGCGCTGGGAGCGGGCGAGGCCAAGGCGGCTCCGGCCACCAAGACGGCCGCCAAGAAGACGGCCGCGCCGGCCAAGAAGACGGCCGCGCCGGCCAAGAAGACGGCGGCGCCGGCCAAGAAGACCGTCGCGAAGAAGAAGCTCTGAGGGGCTCCGGGCCGCCTCACGGCGTGCTTCAATCGCCCGATGCGGACTCTCGCGCGGCTGCTGCTCTCGTGCTTGCTCGTCGCCGTCCTCGCGTGCCTCGCCGGCTGCAACGTGGTGGCGATGAAGCAGGCCGGGATCGAGCGCACCATGCGGGACGCCGGCCTGGCCCCGGCGGACGTGCGCATCGGCCCGGACACCTTGCACTACTGGTCGGGGGGCGCCTCCGCAGGGAAGGCGCCCACCGTGGTGCTGGTGCACGGCTTCGGCGGCTCGGCGATCTGGCTCTGGTACCCGCAGGTCGCCGACCTGGCGCGCGATCACCGCCTCGTCGTGCCGGACCTGCTCTGGTTCGGCGACTCCCGCTCGGACGAGCGCGACTTCACCATCGACCACCAGGTGCGCGCGCTCGAGGCGCTCCTCGACCGGCTCGGCGATCGCGAGGTTGACCTCGTCGGCGTCTCCTACGGCGGCCTCGTCGCCCACGAGCTCGCCAGCGATCGCGCCGCGGCGGTGCGCCACCTGGTGCTCGTCGACACGCCCGGGCGCGTCTACACGCTCGACGACTATCACCTCCTCTGCCGGCGCCTCGGCGTCGATCACCTCGGCAAGGTCCTCATCCCCCACGACACCGCCGGCGTGGAGGGCCTGCTCAGCCTCGCCTACTTCGATCCGCCCTGGATCCCCGGCTTCGCGCTCCAGCAGACGCTCACCGCGCTCTATGCCCCCTACCGCGAGGAGCGCGTGGCGCTGCTCGATTCGCTCCTCCACGACGTGGCGGCCATCGAGGCCCGCCCGGTCACGCTGCGCGCGCAGCCCTCGGTGATCTGGGGCCGGCAGGATCCCGTCTTCCCGCTCGAGGTCGGCGAGCGGCTGGCCCGGAGCCTGAAGACTCCGCTGCGCGTCCTCGAGAACGCCCGCCACGCGCCGAACCTGGAGCACCCGGAGGAGTTCAACCGCATCCTCCGCGGGATCCTCGCGTCGGGAGGGTGAAGGGGGGACGCCGCGTTCGGGCCCGTGGTGATCAGAGATCGTCGGGGCTCAGTCCGGTGCCCTTCGCGAGGCGGGCGAGCATCCGCGGGCCGAGCTCTTCGTCGTCATGGAAGGCGAAAACGAAATCGCTCCACCCCTCGCGCTGGAGCGTCCGGTGGGAGCCCGACTGGCGCTTGACCTGCCATCCGATGCGCAGGAGGGCGGCAAGGACGCGCCTGGCTTTCGTGGCGGCGAAGCTCATGCTCGGTCACTCTCGCGAACGGTCGTCGCCCCTTCGAACCGAGGGCGCCGTGAAGATCAGTGGGTTCCTTCGAAAAAGATCTCGTCGACGCTCGCCTCAGGCGGCCACGAAGGCGAAATCGAGCGGCTCGGCGCTCGTCTCGCCGCTCTCGATGCGTTCGGCGAGCACGCGCAGGCCGAGCGCTTCGACGCGCGCCACGGCTTGCTCGCGGCTCTCCCCGTAGGCCAGCACGCCCGATAGCTCCGGGATCTCCGCGATCCAGCGCCCGTCCACTTCGCGTTCGATCTCGATGGTGAACCGCGTCATCAGGGTCAGCATGCAGCCCGACCGGGGGTGGGCGCAAGCGATCCCAGGTGGCGGTACCGCGTGCAGCAGCGAGATCCGGCCGTCCTTGCTGCTACGAGGAGTACGGCAGATCTGGCTTCGTCGTGGTTCCACCGGATGTCGGTGCGTTGCCCCGTGAGTGCGATGCTGATCGCGTCCTCGCCGGCATTCGCTACGCTGGCGCCGATGCCCGACCCCATCGCGCTCCCCCTCCTCCGCGCGCTCGCCCGTCGCTACCCGGACGGCGACGCCGTGCTCGCCGAGATCGGCTACCTGGAGGCCGTGCGCGCCCTCCCCAGGGGCACGGTGCACATGGTCAGCGACGTGCACGGCGAGCACAAGAAGCTCAAGCACATCATCAACAACGCCTCCGGCAGCCTGAGACCGCTGGTGGAGCGCCTCTTCGAAGGCCGCGTCCCGGCCGCCGAGGTCGCCGATCTCCTCGCCCTCATCTACTACCCGCGCGAGGCCTACGCCTGGCAGAGCAAGCGCGCGGGCTTCGACCGGCGCGCCTTCCTCCTCGCCACCCTGGCGCGCGAGGTGGAGGTGATCCGCGAGCTCTCGCGCCGCTACACGCTCCGCCACGCCGAGAAGCTCTTCCCCCCGGCCCTGGCCGGGCTCTTCCGCGAGCTCACCGCGGCGCGCCGCATCGAGGAGCGCCCCGGGTTCGTCGACGCGCTCGTCGACCCCTTCGTGCGCGCCGGGCGCGATCTCGACCTGCTCCGCGCCGGCGCGCACGTGATCCGCAACCTCTCGGTGGCCGAGATCGTCGTCGCCGGCGACCTCGGCGATCGCGGCCCGCGCCTCGATCGGGTCGTCGATCTGCTCATGCACCAGCCCGCGGTCAGCGTCGCCTGGGGCAACCACGACGCGAGCTGGATGGGCGCCTGCCTCGGGCAGGAGGCGCTCATCGCCACGGTGCTGCGCATCTCGCTCCGCTACCGCCGCCTCGGCCAGTTCGAGGAGGGCTTCGGGATCACCGTCGCCCCCGTGGAGAAGCTCGCTCGCACCGTCTACGGCGACGACCCGGCCACCCACTTCGCCGTCAAGGGCGAGGGCCTGCGCGATCCCCTGGTGATGGCTCGCATGCAGAAGGCCATGGCCATCGTCCAGTTCAAGCTGGAGGGGCAGACCAGCCGCCGGCACCCGGAATACGGCCTCGAGCACCGCCAGCTCCTCCACCGCATCGACCCCGCCGCGGGGACCGTGACCATCGACGGCAAGGTGCACCCGCTCCTCGACACCCACCTGCCCACCGTCGACTTCGCCGGGGATCCCTACGCGCTCTCGGTCGAGGAGCGCGCCTGCATGGACCGGCTCGCCCAGTCCTTCCGCGAGAGCGCGCCGCTGTGGACCCAGATGACCTGGGTCGAGAAGCACGGGGCCATGCTCCTCCGCCGCCACCCCACCGTCATCTTCCACGGCTGCGTGCCCGTCGACGCGAGCGGCGCGCTGCGATCGTTCCCCGTCGACGGCGAGCCGCGGCAGGGCCTGGCCCTCTTCGAGGCGCTGGAGCGCCAGGTGCGCCGCGCCTTCCGCACCCGCGCCCCCGACGACCTCGACATGCTCTGGTACCTGTGGACCGGCCCGCTCTCGCCGCTCTTCGGCAAGGATCGCATGGCCACCTTCGAGACCCACTTCGTCGCCGATCCCTCCTCCCACCACGAGACCAAGGATCCGTATTTCACCTGGATCAACGACGCCGACTTCTGCGGCCGGATCTGCGCCGAGCTGGGCGGCGACGCGGCCAAGGGGATCCTCGTCAACGGCCACGTCCCGGTGAAGATCGAGGAGGGCGAGAGCCCGGTGAAGCGCGGCGGCCGCGCCATCACCATCGACGGAGCCTTCTCCGAGGCCTACGGCGACAAGGGCTACACCCTGGTGCTGGAGGCGGGCCGCATCGCGCTCGCCCAGCACCACCACTTCGAGTCCGTCGAGGAGGCGGTGGCGGCGGGCGCCGACATCATCCCTCTCGTCCGCGACATCGAGGTCTTCGACCGGCCCCAGACGGTGAGCGAGACGGAGAAGGGCGCCGAGCTGGCCCTGGAGATCCAGGTGCTCGAGCAGCTCCGCCAGGCCTACGAGGACGACCGGCTCCCGGAGCAGGCGCTCTAGCGAGAGGTACCGAGAGGTACCGAACTGGACGTGGCGGCGAGCGGACGGTTGCGGAAAGCCTCTGCTACATCCGGGTGCTGCGCGCCGCCGCCCGCTCCAGCCACGCCTCGGGCGCGTAGGCGCCGCACCACAGGGCGATCATCAGCAGCGAGAACCAGCGCACCGGCCAGAACATCAGCCCGATGAGCGCGTGCATGGCGATCGCCGTCACCAGCGCCACGCCCCGGGTGCGCTTCCAGGCGAACCACACCGGAGCGCCGCACTCCAGGGTGAACACCACCGCCTGGATCACCGTGAAGGCCCACCCGGGCATGACGTGGAGCACCGCCCACGAGAGCGCCGTCTGGTAGCTGTCGTGGAGGTGGGTGAAGAGCAGGATCGGGTTCTTCAGCCAGTCGCCCCGGGCCTTGGCGAGGGCCCCGCCGCTGTAGAACACCGGCAGCAGCACCTGGAAGAACCGCGGGCTCGCGGCGGCGACGTGGGCCGGGAGCGGCGCCTCCGGATCGGCGCGCCGCCGCCTCCACGCGTCGACGCCGAAGCGCACCCCGCACGGCGAGGCGGCGAGCGCCAGCATCACCGCGGGGCTCAGCTTGCTGACCGTGAACGCCGCCAGCCGGTCCGCCAGCGCCACGTAGAGGAGCGTCCCGGCGAACACCAGCGCCGCCCCGCGCGCGCGAAACCCCGCCGCCACGGCGAGGCCGGAGACCACCATCACCGCCGCCAGGATCCACGCGGCCGTGGGCGAGAGCGGGCTCAGGTAGAGCGGCTGCCGGTAGTCGGGGATGGCCATCCGCGGCACCTGGAAGCCCACGTCGGAGAGCCACTCGTCCGCGTGCGCGAGGCGCGAGGACATGAAGCCGAGCGTCGCCAGCGGCGCGGCGATGCGGATGATCTCCAGCCGCAGCACCGGCTCGGGCGCCCCGAGCCAGCGCGAGAGGAGGCCGACCACGGTGGGCACGTGCGTCTGCGGCAGCGGCGCATCCGCGCGCGGGGCGATGCCCTTGTCGCGGGCCGGCTCGCCCTTCTTCAGTGGCCGATCGCCGCGCATCGCTCCTCCCTCTGGGCCTTGGGGGTGGCGAAGATCCGCTCGCGCACCTCGTCCGGGTAGGCGTCGAGCGGCTTGCGCTCGTAGCGCGGCTCGCCGTCGCCCGGCGCGCCGATCGGCAGCTTGAGCCGGACGAAGCGCACCCCGCCCACCTGCTCGCCGCCGCGCCCCGCGGCCGCCGCGTCGATGGCGTCGGCGTTGTGGTGGTGGAGGACGAAGGCCTCGAGGGCGCGCATCATCTCGTCGTCGGCCTGGTGGTAGAAGTGGAAGAATCGGTAGAAGCGGTTCTCCTTGTTGTCGGCGTCGATGGGGAAGTAGGGCCGCACGTCGATCTCGGACCAGCTCTTGTCGCGGCAGCGGTAGCCCTCGACCCGGTAGTCGAGGGTCACCCGCGCCGCCCCCGGGAAGAGCGCTGCCACCTGGGTGAAGTAGGCCACCGGCGCCGGCAGCCACCTGGCCGAGGTGCCGCTCTTGACCGCCTCGGACCAGACGCCGGCGAGGTAGACGACCGCGACCACGCCCAGCGCCTTGGTCACGACGCCCCCGCCCCAGGCTCGGGCGACCCCGTCGTCTTCGTGGTGGCGGGACATCGGCGGCGGTCTATCTGCGGCAGGAAGGCGGGGGGAGCAAGCAGGACGGTCGGGGAGATCGCGAGGGGGTCGACGTCGGGAATCGGCCCACGAGGCTCGGGCATCGGCCCACGCGGT
>Ga0302283_1004227_pt1 | contig 10830 bp, 9 predicted proteins | sample III_Fen_E1_4_FD_198770 | JGI IMG/M metagenome (GOLD analysis project Ga0302283, IMG submission 198770) | Peat permafrost microbial communities from Stordalen Mire near Abisko, Sweden - III_Fen_E1_4 | ecosystem: Environmental > Terrestrial > Soil > Wetlands > Permafrost | place: Sweden: Abisko...
CTTTTAAGCTTGCCGTCGTCCCAGGATAAACTTTCCGACTGCGCATATTCCAGGTATAGCTCGCCATCGTCGGCGTTCGCCAGCGACTCGGAAACGATGGCCTCAGTGCGCGCCAGGTCCATGCCGGCGCGGTTAAAGAACAGATCGTCGGTAACGGCAAGACTGCTCACGGGGAGGCTCCAGAACGGGGCTTGAGGAACGATATGGTGCGCGACCGACCCAGAATTCACATGTTTTCCCAACATTGTCATCCGTTACGATGATCACCGGGCCCAAACGCCGGTCACTCACCCTGCCGATCGTCCATCCTGATTGACAGTGGCCCTGCCCGTCCGCTCGGGCAAGCCCGATGACATAAAAGACCGCTATCTTCTGGATTTCAGGCTGGGAAAAACCGCAAGCCGGACTTTTTGAGAGCCGGGACTTTTCGGGAAAAAGGGAGCAGGGTCATGCCAATTCCCTGGTTCAACCATCGGTTCACTCCGCGCAGCTCCTCGCTTTTGTTGGCTAGGCTGAGGCGAGACATAACCACCACTCTGTGGGCTGTGGCTGCGGTGGCGGCCATTGTCGTCTTACTGATTGCCCTGGGCCTTTGGCAACTGGAGCGATTTACTTGGCAGAAGGCCCAGACTGCCTATATCCATGCTCAAATCGCCCTGCCGACGGTTCCGTTGCCAGTTAATCTTGGCAGAGCTGACGGGCCAGCCCCAGAGACATTTAACTATCGATACATTGAAGTCGAGGGGCACTTTCTTAATGATCATGAATTTTATCTAATAGCTTCTTCGCGTTATGGCAATGATGGTTTGGATGTTCTGACACCATTTGTTCGCTTGGACGGTGGCGGTATTGTCATTATCAATCGTGGATGGATTCCGAAAGAGCGCCGCCCGCCCGCCAGCCGCCCAGCCGGCCTGTTGAGTGGAACCGTGACCGTCGAAGGGATAGCCCACTGGCCGCCGCCACACGGAGTCTGGCTGCCGTCCGGGGATGGGCTTGGGACCGAGCAGACAAGCGGTCAGGGGCTTACTGCCGACCGTGTCGACTCGCTAAAATTGGCTGGGTTGGCTAGATTATCCCCGGATACCCTGATCGCGCCGATGGTGGTTGATGCCGGTTCGGCCTACAATCCCGGAGGGCTGCCAGTGGGGGGGCAGACCGTGATTGATCCCGCCAATGATCACCTTCAGTATGCATTCGTCTGCTTTGGTCTGGCAGTGATGTTGATTCTGATCTATGTTATCCTTAACCGTTCGCTAAAGCCAGAGACGTAGATGATTACTAATCATACTGAATATCAGGCAATTGAACGCCGTTTCACCCGGCTAGCGGCGATTCATGATGCGCTCGGTGTTCTTGGCTGGGATAGCCAAACAATGATGCCCACCGGAGCTGCCGATGGTCGTGCAGCTCAAATGGCGGCCCTACGGGTGATCGTCCATGAACTGCTCACTGATTCTAGACTGGCTGACGAATTGGCTGCTGCCGAGGTTGAGGCGGGATTAACCGTTTGGCAGCGGGCCAATCTTCGGGAAATGCGTCACGCCTGGATTCACGCTAACGCAGTCCCGTCCGAGTTGGTAGAGGCATCATCGCGGGCGGCTTCGGCCTGCGAGATGATCTGGCGGACGGCACGCCCGGCTGGCGACTTCGGCGCTTTGCTGCCGGCTTTTACGGAGGTTCTGGAGCTTCAACGAGAGATCGGTGCCGCCAAGGCGGCGGCGCTTGGCTGTACGCCTTACGAGGCCCTGCTGGATGCCTACGAGCCCGGCGTTCGGATCGCGATGATTGATCCTTTGTTTAACGATCTCGCGGAATTTTTGCCGGAATTTTTGCCTCGCGTCTTGGAACGCCAAGCAACCCTGCCCGCCCCGCGTCCTCTCGATGGACGATTCCCGGTGGAGACCCAACGGATTTTAGGCGAGCGGTTGATGCGCGCGGTTGGCTTTGATTTTAATCGGGGCCGATTGGATGTCAGCCTGCATCCTTTTTGCGGCGGCGCGACCAACGACGTCCGGCTGACCACGCGGTATAACGAGACCAATTTTACCGTGTCAGTGATGGCCGTCCTGCACGAAACCGGCCATGCCCTGTATGAACAAGGGCGCCCGGCGGCTTGGCTGACTCAGCCCGTGGGCTTGGCGCGTGGCATGGCGATGCACGAATCTCAGTCCTTGATCATCGAAATGCAGGCGGCCCGTTCGCGCCCATTCCTCGAGTTTTTAGCGCCGCTGGTTCGCCAAACCTTTGGCTATACGGGGCCCGCTTGGCAGGCCGATAATCTGTGGCGCCATTACACCCGAGTCGAGCCTGGTTTCATTCGAATTGAAGCCGACGAGATCACCTACCCCGCCCATGTGATCCTGCGCTACCGGCTGGAACGGGCAATGATCGCCGGGGACTTGGCTCCTGCTGATCTACCGGCGGCCTGGAACGATGAGATGCAGGCGTTGTTGGGGATTACCCCCCCGGATGATCGCCGAGGCTGTCTCCAGGATATCCACTGGCCTTCGGGGGGGTGGGGCTATTTCCCGACTTACACCTTGGGCGCAGCCATTGCCGCACAGTTATTTGAGACGGCCCGTTTGGCCGATCCGGGCATTATGCAGGGATTGAGTCGCGGCGACTTCGTGCCGTTGGTCGGTTGGCTCCGAACTCACATTCACGCCAAGGGAAGTCTGCTATCCACTGACGATCTGCTGACTGTCGCCACAGGGCGCCCCTTGGACGTCAGTGTCTACCGCCGCCACTTGGAGCGGCGCTATTGGGATGGCGAATAAGATTGGTGAGCCTAAAGAAAAACACATTTGAAGGGCGTTATCCCGGCAAGCGAGAAGAGTGCACCGTGCCCTTGGTTCTTGGCAGGGCCTTGCCCCTGCCTCTGAAAAGGAGGCTCGTCTTCTTAGCGTCAAAATGTAAAGGTCTGTGGATGCGCCCGCCCGGCGTCTGAGGGCAGCCTTGATGAGTCACCATCAAGGCCCGATGGTCTTAATTCAATAGCCGTGGCGTGGTGGTGGGCCGGGTTGGGCCGTCGCTTTCACCAAACCGTTCGTAAAGCGCCGTCACCTCTTGACTCAAGCGCCGATTGGCTTCGAGCAATCCTTGAATTTTAGCCTGGGCATTTTGTTGTTGCTGATTCAGGGTGGTTACGGCTTCCACCAGCGTCTTGATCTGGTGGGCTTGGCGTAAGGTTCCCTCATCGAGCGTGCGTCGCAGCGTGCGCACCGCCAACAACACCACCACGGTAATGGTGATTCCGGTAACGAGCGCGACGAAAGCAAGAGTCGTAACCCACTCCATGACAGATAAAACTCGCATTCCTAGTGGCGATGGGGTGGCGCCAACCGAGGCTTAACCCGCTGCTTCTGAGGCTTGCCTGCGCCTTTGCCCTCACCATTGTATGTACTGGAAGCTGGGAACCAGCGTTACCAAAAACAACAAGGATCCAGCTTTGCTCTTTTATTGTGCAGATTCTCCCTGTGTCGGGGGCGGCTTACGGTGAAATGCGATCCGAGGTTCTTCGCCACGGACCAGGCGGCGGATATTGGCCTCGTGGCGAATCACCACCAATGCTGCGATGAACGCTGCCGCAATTGCCAGCCGTGCGTCGGCTACCGCCCAGCCGATCCAGGGGCTGGTGACGATGGCCACCAGCGCCGCCAGCGATGAAATGCGAAAGAGGTAGGCGGTGATGAGCCAGATCAAGCAGGCGGCGACGCCAACCGGCCAGGAGGCCGCCAAGAGGATCCCCAGCGCCGTCGCCACCCCCTTGCCTCCGCGAAATCCCAGCCACACCGGGAAACTATGCCCCAGCATGGCTCCGGCGGCGGCAACCAATGCAGCATCAAAGCCGCCCCATCCTGCCAGCAGAACCGCCGCCGCCCCCTTGCCGCCATCCAACAGCAACGTTGCCGCTGCCAATGCCGTGTTGCCGGTACGAAGGACATTGGTAGCGCCGATATTGCCGGATCCAATAGTGCGGATATCGCCCAAACCCGCGAGTCGCGTCAGAACCAAGCCGAACGGCACCGAACCAAGCAAATATCCCCCAAGTGCCGCTAAAACCAATGGCCACAGGATTGTGCCGTCCATTGCCTATGCCTCCGAATGAAACACGGTTCGCCCATCGACGATGGTGCGGACGGCCCGGCCAGCCACCGGCAAGCCATCAAAGGGCGAATTCTTGGACTTGGAGCGGAACGCGGCAACGTCCACCTGCCATGGCCGATCCAAATCAAACACCAGCAAGTCGGCAGGACCGCCTCGGCGCAATCGTCCCAGTGGTCGCTTGAGCAATTCAGCCGGACGGCATGTCAAGGCCCGCAGAGCCACCATCAAAGGCAACTGACCTTTGTGAACCAGCGCCAGGGTCAGCGGCAGCAATGTTTCCAAGCCAACCACGCCGAATGCCGCCTGGGCGAATGGAACTCGTTTGCTATCCTGATCATGGGGGGCGTGATCGCTGGCGATGGCATCAATGGTACCATCGGCCAGTCCTGCCACCACCGCTCGCCGATCTCCATCGCTGCGCAAAGGCGGTGAGACCTTGGCAAAGGTGCGGTAGGTTCCGACATCGACCTCGGTCAAGCTGAAGTAATGAGGAGCGGTGTCACAGGTCACGTTAAGGCCGCGCCGTTTGGCTTGGCGAATCGCGTCAATGGCGGCGGCTGTTGAAACATGGGCGACGTGATAGCGAGCCCCGGTTTGCTCCGCCAACCGCAAATCACGCTCTACCATGATGACCTCGGCCACCGGGGAGATGCCAACCAGCCCCAACCGAGTCGCCACCTCGCCCCGGTTCATCACCCCGCCCGCCAGCGTCGGCTCTTCGGGATGCTGCACCACCATCAGGTCGAAAGCCGTTGAATAGCTCAAGGCGCGGGACATCACTTGGGCGCTGGCCACCGCTCGAGACCCATCGGTGAAGGCCACCGCTCCGGCTTCGGCCAGCAGCCCCATTTCGGTCAGCTCTTTGCCCTGAATGCCCCGCGTTAAGGCCGCTTGGGCAAACACCTTGACCAGTTTGACTTCGCGGGCACGCCGAGCGATGAACTCGATCCCCGAGACGCTGTCCAGGGGTGGGTCGGTGTTGGGCAGGCAGGCCAAGGCGGTCACGCCGCCCGCTGCGGCGGCCTGACTGAGCGATAGAAGGGTCTCCTTGTGCTCACCGCCAGGCTCGCCTACGGCAACCCGCATATCGACCAGACCTGGCGCCAGACACAAACCGCTCAGATCAATTGTTTCGATCCCCTCGGGCACGCCGTCGGCAAACAGCCCCGGCCCGAAATCGGCAATCAGCGGGCCTTCGGTCAGCAACGCCCCGGGACTGTCGAGTCCCGTCGCCGGGTCCAATAGGCGGGCATTGAGATAAGCGACACGACGAGACATGGGGCGACCCTTGCCAGGATGTAGGATGAATGTACCCAGGGTTATAGGGCCCTGGGTGCCGTCGAGCAACCCGGGCCAGCCCGGCTTTGGCGTGACCGTGACGAAAATCGTCATTCACATGCGAAAAACACATTTAAGCTCTTGATCACCCCCTGGGGATTTGTTATCTCACCGCACCCAAGGGCACGCCAAGTGGACATGCGGTCGTGGCGGAACTGGTAGACGCGCAGCGTTGAGGTCGCTGTGGGAGAGATCCCGTGGAAGTTCGAGTCTTCTCGACCGCACCATTTTTCTGAAGGCCCTGGCCGCAGACGGCCCCGGCTTTCCGGGTGGCACCCCTTGGGGCTGAAGCCGTCCGTCCCGCCAGGCGTCGCGTGATCTGGTATCAAGGCGCCGACGTCGAGATGCCGACTCAAGACGGATAAGCTGGTGGCAATGGACGGGGTCAATTATCCTGTCTGGGGCCAACAATGACCAAGAAGAGTCTGTCGCAAAGCGCACTCGACTATCATCGCTATCCGACTCCGGGCAAAATTGAGGTCATTCCGACCAATCAGCGCGACTTGGCCTTGGCGTATTCGCCGGGGGTTGCTGCCGCTTGCGAAGCGATCGTCGCGGACCCTCGGGAAGCCAGCACCCTGACGGCCCGTGCTAATCTGGTCGCAGTTCTGACCAACGGGACCGCCGTTTTGGGCCTGGGCGCTATCGGACCCTTGGCCGCCAAGCCGGTCATGGAAGGCAAAGGCGTTCTTTTCAAGAAGTTTGCCGGAATCGATGTCTTTGATATCGAGGTCAACGAGACCGATGTTGACAAGCTGGTGGACATTGTGGCGGCGCTGGAGCCGACCTTCGGCGGCATCAATCTCGAAGACATAAAAGCTCCAGAGTGCTTTGAAGTCGAAGCCAAGTTGCGCGCACGGATGAAGATTCCGGTCTTCCATGACGACCAGCACGGCACCGCCATCATTGTCGCGGCGGCCGTGTTAAACGGTCTGCGGGTGGTCGGCAAAGACTTGAAAGACGTTAGGTTGGTATCATCTGGGGCGGGGGCAGCGGCATTGGCCTGCTTGGATCTCCTGGTGGATCTGGTCGGCATTCCCCTCGAAAATATCACCGTGACGGACATCGTCGGTGTGGTTTACCAGGGCCGTACCGAACTGATGGACCAGCGCAAGGCGCGCTATGCCCGCGACACCAATCACCGGACGTTGGCGGATGCCATTGTCGGCGCCGATATTTTCCTGGGGCTATCGGCGGCGGGAGTCCTGAAGCCCGAAATGGTGGCGGAGATGGGGCCGCGACCCCTGATCCTGGCATTGGCCAACCCAACGCCCGAGATTTTGCCCGATGTGGTCCGGCAGGTTCGCGACGATGCGGTCATTGCGACGGGTCGGTCGGATTTCCCCAATCAGGTCAATAATGTTCTGTGTTTTCCGTTCATCTTCCGGGGCGCCCTGGACGTCGGCGCCACCACCATCAACGAAGCCATGAAACATGCCGCTGTGCAGGCTATCGCCGATTTGGCTCATGCCGAGCCCAGCGATGTGGTGGCGGCGGCTTATGGGGATGCCCCGCTCAAATTTGGTCCCACCTACATCATTCCCAAACCGTTTGACCCTCGGCTGATCGTGGCTATTGCTCCAGCGGTGGCCAAGGCTGCCATGGATAGTGGGGTTGCGACTCGGCCAATTGAGGATTTTGACGCTTATCGAGAGCGATTGAGCCAGTTTGTCTACAGGTCTGGCCAAGCCATGCGTCCGCTGTTCGCCCGCGCCAAGCTTGACACCAAACGGGTCGCCTATGCCGAGGGCGAAGATCCTCGGGTGCTTCAGGCGGTGCAAGTAGTGATTGACGAGGGATTGGCACGGCCTATTCTGATCGGTCGCCGTGAGGTGGTGCTACGCCGGATTGCCCGCCACGGCCTTCGTCTGGTGCTCGACACGGATTTTGACCTGTGTGATCCCGAGAGCGATCCGCGCTATCCCGAATACTGCACCCTTTACCATCAATTGATGGAGCGACGGGGGATCACGCCCTCTGCCGCTCAGACCGTGGTGCGCACGAACACCACGGTGATTGGCGCCTTGATGGTGCAGCGTGGTGAGGCCGATGCTCTGTTGGCAGGAGCCGTCGGGAATGCTGCCGGCCATCTTAAGAACGCACTCGATATCTTGGGCCTAAAACCGGGGGTCAGCCATGCGTCGGCGCTCAATGCCCTGATTTTGCGTCGGGGAACTATTTTCCTGTGCGATACCCACGTTAACCACGATCCGTCCGCCGAGCAGATCGCCGAAATGACCATCTTGGCGGCGTCGGCGGTGCGACGTTTTATCATCCAGCCAAAAATTGCCCTGGTTTCTCACTCCAACTTCGGCAGTCAAACCACGCCGTCGGCTCTTAAGATGCGTCAGGCCTTGGAGTTAATCTTGCGGCGAGCGCCTGATCTGGAGGTTGAAGGCGAGATGCAGGCTCACGTCGCTCTCTCGGAAGAGATCCGTGACCGACTTTTTCCTAATTCCCGGCTGAAGGGCGAGGCCAATCTGCTGGTCATGCCATCCCTCGATGCGGCTCATATTGCTTTGAATTTGGCCCGTTCAGTGTCCGATTGCCTGTCGGTGGGGCCAATTCTGCTGGGGACGGCCAAGCCGGTTCATATTCTCAGCCAGTCGGCAACAGTGCGTGGGATCGTCAATATGACGGCAGTGGCATCGGTGGATGCTCAGGTTGCCGCTGAGACGGCGGCCCATCAACCACCGCCCTTTCCCTGAAAAATGGAGTGCTTTGCCTTCAGTCCGCCTTAGTTTGCTATGGTTCTGTCCTTCATGGGGGCAGAACTGTGATAGTCCGCCGATGGTTGATTTGTGATCAATTAAGGGTTTAATGTCACAACTGCGGCGAAGGTACGTTCGGTTACGGTTCCGAGCGTCATTCGGGCGTCGCACTCGGTTCGAGGCGTCGTGGACGGCGGTAGCATGCACAACGCAAAACAACTAGAGTGCATGCTACGATATGTGAGTATTATGTTGGTCGAGCATCGGGCCACGGTGGGCGGCGGCGGGACAGGTTCAAGCTATAGGAGACGAAGGTGCATCAGCCTTACTACGAAAGTATCCTCTTGATTGAAAGGTTGCATCGGCACTTTCTGGAAGTGCTGAAGAACGAGTTGGACCGGCTGGGCATTCAAGATATTAATAATGTGCAGAGTCTAATCCTGTACAATATAGGTGAAGATGAAATGACCGTGGGTGAATTGACCGCCCGTGGTTATTATCTTGGTTCGAATGTCTCCTATAATGTCAAAAAAATGGTCGAGAATGGTTATCTTGGCCAGGAACGCTCGCCTCATGATCGGCGTTCGGTGCGTGTTCGGCTTTCGGATAAGGGCCTGGACCTGCGCTGCCGGATCAAGGCAATGTTCGAGCGTCAGATTACGGCCTTAGACGCTGCCGGCTTTAAAAGCGTGGAATTTGAACGCTGCAATGAGATCATGCACCGGCTGGAACGCTTCTGGTCGGCGGCTCTTGAATACGGCGCCTTCCCTTCGGTCGGCCTCGCTCCCGGAGCCTCTGAGGCGCCCCGCTCATCTTCAGAGTAGGGCTGGATGCGTCATTGTCACGACTCGCCGGTATGACTCACCCCCCTTATGGGCGCTGAAATCGGGTCTCTGACAGACCCGGCCCGCGCCCACAAAGGGCTGACCGGCCTTCAGGCGAAGGCCGGAATTCCGGTTATGGAACGTCCCAAGATCAGGGCGTGGATATCGCTGGTTCCTTCGTAGGTATTGACCGTCTCCAGATTCATGACGTGACGGATGACGTGATAGTCATCGGAGATGCCATTCCCTCCCAGCATGTCCCGAGCCATTCGGGCGACATCCAGCGCCTTGCCGCAGTTGTTGCGTTTCATGAGAGAAATAGCTTCGGGCGAGGCAGTCCCGGCGTCGATCAGGCGCCCCAAGCGCAATGCTCCCAGCAGACCCAGGGTGATTTCGGTCTGCATATCGGCAAGCTTCTTTTGGATCAATTGAGTGGCGGCCAGGGGACGGCCAAACGCCCGGCGTTGGCAGGTGTAATCGCGAGCGGTATGCCAGCAGAATTCGGCGGCACCCATGCTGCCCCAGGCGATACCGTAGCGGGCCTTGTTGAGACAGCCAAACGGTCCCTTCAACCCCCCAACACCGGGCAATATCTGGTCACCCGAAACCTTGACCTGATCAAGGACGATTTGGCCGGTTGGCGAGGTCCGTAAGCTGAATTTGCCGTCGATGGTCGGAGCGGACAGGCCGGGCATGCCTTTTTCCAGGATGAACCCGCGAATATCACCATCGTCGGTCCAGGCCCAGACGATAAACAGATCGGCAATCGGCGCGTTGGTGATCCAGGTTTTGCAGCCAGACAGGATAAAATCATCCCCGCGACTCCGGGCTCGGGTGGTCATGGCCGCTGGATCTGAACCGGCGTCGGGTTCAGTCAGGCCAAAACACCCGATCCATTCACCGCTAGCCAAAAGCGGCAGATACTTTCGCCGCTGGGCTTCGCTGCCATAGGCATGGATTGGAAACATGACCAAACTGGACTGGACCGATAGCGCCGATCGATAACCACTATCGATCCGTTCGACTTCGCGGGCAATCAGGCCGTAGGCCACATGGTTGACTCCGGCACAGCCATAGCCGGACAAAGGTGCGCCCAACAACCCTAGCGCGCCCATTTCGGTCATGATTGCACGATCGAACTGTTCGTGACGGTAGCCGTCTCGGACGCGTGGCAGCAATCGGCAGAGGCGGTGTCGCGAATCAGCCTTTCTTCTTCGCTCAACAACTCGTCCAGCAGCAGCGGATCCTGCCAGCGATTGCTCACCCGTGCTTCTCCGGATTTGCTACCGGCTTCCTCTTCCGACGCCATCGGGTCCCCTTTCTGCCTAGGTTTCGGTCACGAGATGAGCCGATTGCTTGTCACCCCGGTCGTTCCTGCATCCCGTTTGTGGCGGGCATCAGTCGGCGCTGTTATCGGTCAGTCGGCGTGCCCAAACAATACGCTTGTGAATGCCTAAACGGGCGGCAATAGCGGCGTCATCGGCGCCGATGGCGAGCAGGCGCTGCAACTCTTCCTCCCCCGCTGCCGTCAACCGCTTGCGGCCCCCGACTCCACGGGTAAACAACCGATCCGGTGGTTCGGAGCTGTCTGGCACGGGTGTCATGGGAGGTGAGCGCACGCCACCGGCTTCGAGTGCATCGAGTCGTCCGCCCAAGGTTGAAAGAGCGGTGGCCAACCGACGATCCAGCCCTTCAGCATATTGTTCTAAACTCTCAAATCGAAAATGTGTGCCTTCTGCGCGATGGCCGATCCCTTCAATGACTCGCTCTAAGGCCGCAAGGCGGGCCTCTGCGGCGCTCAACCGCCCATGAAGATCTTCATGGGCGGCGATCGCCGACAGGGGCTG
>Ga0302283_1004229_pt1 | contig 10826 bp, 9 predicted proteins | sample III_Fen_E1_4_FD_198770 | JGI IMG/M metagenome (GOLD analysis project Ga0302283, IMG submission 198770) | Peat permafrost microbial communities from Stordalen Mire near Abisko, Sweden - III_Fen_E1_4 | ecosystem: Environmental > Terrestrial > Soil > Wetlands > Permafrost | place: Sweden: Abisko...
GCCCTTGAGGTACTCGACGCCGACCGCGCGGTGATCGTCGTCGAAGAGGACGCGGGAGGCGAGCGCGTGGAGCTCCACGCGGAGATGGTTGGGGCACGCGGCGGCGACGGCGCGGACGTAGTCCCGAGTGCTCGAGCGGGTCCCGTTGCTGACGTGGAGCGGGACGAACACCATCCCCTCCTGCATGGCGGAGATCATCCGCCAGTCGTTGGGGTCCCAGAGCGCCTGGTCGGAGCGGAGGACCATGTGGAGGGCCTCGCCGAGCTGGTGCGGGTTGATGCGGCCCGCCTCGTCGAGGGCGGCCTCGACGATGGCGCGGAGCCGCGCGTCCTTGATGGCGAGCCAGGGGTCGGCGACGCTGGTCGGGAGCCAGCCGTCGAACCCGTGCCGCGAGGGGTTGCCCACGCCGCCGCGAGGGGCGTAGGCGCAGCGCTCGAGGCGCTCGAAGTACCGGGACATGTGCTCGGCGCTCCAGGTCGGATCCCCGAAGGTCGCCGCGATCTCGTCCCAGTCGCGGTTGTGGGGGCAGAGGGTGATCAGCGCGTTGTGGGCCGTGCAGCCGCCGAGGGTGCCGGCGCGCGGGTAGAGCACGCCGTTCTCCCGGGGCAGGAACTTGCCGTTGCGCTTCTGCTGGGCGTCGTCCCCGTAGGTCCGCACGAAGAAGTCCCAGCGCATCTCCGGATCTTCGGCGGCGACGGAGTGGAGCGCGGGGACGTCGCGCGACCAGGAGGCGGGATCGCCTCCGGCCTCGAGCAGCACCACCTGATACCCGGCCCGCGCCAGGTTGCAGGCGAGCGGCCCGCCGCCGGCGCCCGAGCCGACGACCACGTAGTCGACCTCGCCGTCGCGCAGCGGCTTGCACGCGACGTCGAGGGGCGCGGGGTGAGCGCGCTCGGGACCCGGGCAGCCGGCGAGGAGGGCGGCGCCGGCGGCGAGGCCCAGGGTCTCCAGCTCGCGCCGGGTGAGGGGCGCCGTCTTCTCGTCGCTCATGCTACGGGCAGGATCCGGGCAGGCCGGCCACCCAGTCGGTGAGGAGCTGCACCCCCTCGACGTGCTCGAGGCTGCGGCCGATCTCCGGCATGGCGATGCTCGGCTTGGTCGCCGTCACCCGGGAGATCAGGATGGACACCGCGGGCTGGCCCGGGACCACGTCGTACTGCTCGTTCGCCGAGGCCTTGCCCGCGGCGACCGGCGCCTTGCAGACGCCGTAGGTGGCCGGGTCGGTCTCGGAGTAGAGGAGCACGAGGCCGGTGGTCCGCGCCTCTCCGTTGCCGTTGTGGCAGTACGAGCAATTGGCCTGCAGGTACGCGCGCGCGCGCTGCTCGGTGGTGCCGGTGGTGGGGTCGTTCCACACCGGCAGCGGCGTCACCGTCGCGGGCGAGGGCACCCCCGAGAGGATGCCGCGGGTCGCCCACTCGGCGAGCTCGTTGGCGGGGCCGCTCGCGTACGCGTACGTCCGGTCGAGCTGCGCCGCGCTGGGCCCCAGGGTGGTCATGGTGCCGTCGTTGGCGTGGCACTTGCGGCACTCGGCCTGGCTGGGCACCAGGTAGCTCGGCTGCTCGCTGGTGCCGTCGGCGCCGATGAACGAGAACGAGAGCACGTCCCCCCCGGCCACCAGCGTCGCCTGGGTCTGCGCCTCGTTCCACTCGTAGCTGGCGCCGGTCCAGCCGCTCTCCGCGGTGTTCACCAGCACGCGCGTCTCGGCCCAGTGCACCGGGGCGCCGGCGACCCGGAAGTCGGCGGGCCAGCCGAAGGACTTGGTGAGCACGGTGCCGACCGGGAAGGTGAAGGACTCCTGTGGATCGTACGCGGCCTGGGTCCCCGCCGGCAGCCACACGGTGCGAAACTTGTCGGCGTAGTCGGAGAAGAGCGGGGTGTTGAGGTCGTAGGGCAGCACGGTGGCGTCGTGCGGCGTGACGGCGGCGCTCTGGATCGAGACCTGACAGAAGGCGTCGACCGTCGCGGGGAACGAGGAGTCCCCGGTGACGCCCGCGCCCCCGGGCGTGCAGGGCGGCGCCTCGGCCTTGCAGCCGAGCGCGCCGAGGGCCACCAGCAAGCCCGGGAGCGCGCGCCGGGGGAGAGAGGGATTCATGATCAGTTGGTGAGGCCGGCGAAGGTCACCGCCGGCAACGCGGGGAGCGCGCAGTTGAAGGGCGTCGCGGCCGGGGTGGCGCAGGTCAGGATCTGCGGGAGGTTCGAGTCGGCCATGTTGAGCTGGCCCAGGTTGAGATCGCAGACCGCGTTGGCGGCCGGCTCCTGGACGCAGATCTGCATCGGGTTCGCCCCGGTCCCCTTGGCGGGGTCGAGCACGCCGTCGTAGACCACGTCGGGCACGCGCATGCCGGGGAACGCCGACTCCGCCGTGGCGAGCAGCAGGCCGAACTGGGAGGTGGTGTCCGGCGCGGTGCCGTTCCCCGAGTAGGTGTTGCCGTGATAGTAGACGCTCGAGGGGTAGGCGTAATACTTGGGGTCGCTGATGGGGATCTGCGCGTCGTAATAGCTGATGATGCCGATGGCCGCGGTCTTGTTGCCGGTGAACGTGTTGCCGAAGAACTCGACCTCGTCGCACGCCATGACGAACGAGCCCGTCCCCGCCGGGACGATGTGGACGATGTCCCCCGACGCGGCGAAGTTGACGGTGTTGTTGCTGGTGACGGTGTTCGAGAAGACGCGCACCGAGTGCCCGCCCTCCTGCTGGAGCTGGGGGAGGCTGAAGACGAGGATGCCGGCGGTGTTGTCGTGGGCGTTGTTGTCGTGGACGTCGGCCGAGTACGAGTTCTCGATCTCGATGCCGGCCACGTTCTGGTAGACCTCGTTGCTCCGCACCACGATGTTCTGCGACTGACCCACGTAGATCCCGGAGTCGCTGGCGCCGCTCACCTTGGAGTTCTGGATGAGCACGTCGGTACACTGCACCGGATAGAGGCCGTAGGGGCCGTCGGCGCCGGCGGAGCCGGGCGTCCACATGACCTCCACGGTGTCGAAGGTGAGCCCCGTCACGCTGAGCATCTTGATGCCGTTGCCGGGCGCGTCCTTGACGGTGAACCCCTTGAAGGTGAGCCCCTTGACCGACTGGCCGAAGAGGGCATCCTCGCCGCCGACCTGGCCGCTGAAGTCGAAGACGGTGACGCCGATGCCCGCCCCGGTGAGCGTCACGTCGTTGCCGGTGCCCAGGGCGAGCTGGTTGTTGAACGAGTAGGTGCCGGCGGCGAAGGTGAAGCAGGCCCCGTCGGCGGCGTCCCCGACCGCGGCGGCGATGTCGGACTCCTTGCTGCTGGGCGTGAACGCCTCGCAGCCGGACGTGGGCGCGGACGATCCCTTGCATCCGGCCACGAGCACCAGCACCACGGGCAGGGCGGCTTCAAGCAATCTCATGGCGGGCAGCGTACCAGAAGCCAGCCCCTTCCTGCGCGGCGAACGCAGCTCTTGCGCGGCACGCGCAGGATCGCGCATACGCTCTCCGCGCCCGCCGCGCGAGAGCACGCCGGCGCGCGGCACGCGGGTTGCGAGGCGGGGCCGCCGAGGAGATCCCAGATGGTCACGTTGCGACACCGTTCGTGGGCCATCCTGTGCACCGGGCTCGCGGCAGCGAGCTGCACGGGGAGCGGCGGGCACAGCGCCGGGACGGGGGGTGCCGCGAGCAGCACCGGGTCGAGCGCGAGCGGCTCCGGTGGCGCGGGCGGCGCGGACGGGGGAGGCGGACGGGGCGGGGGAGGCGGGCGCCCCGCAGACCCCGCGGTGAACGTCGACCTCCAGGGCCGCACCTATGACATCTTCGTCCCGACAGGCCTCGACGCGGGCACGGCGGCGCCCCTGGTGCTCGAGCTCCACGGCTACGCGCCTTCCAGCCAGTCGATGACCCCCTGGCTCGATGAAGAAGCGGCGAACCAGCTCCAGCCCGAGGCGCAGAAGCGCGGGATCATCCTGGTCCTCCCCCACGGATCGCTCGACGCATCGACGGGCTACTTCTTCTGGAACGCCACCGACGCCTGCTGCGACGTGAGCGGGTCCGGCGCCAACGACATCGGCTATCTGATGGCCGTCATCGCCGACGTGGCGTCCAAGCACAAGGTCGATCCGCAGCGCGTCTTCGCCTTCGGTCACGGCAACGGCGGCTTCATGGTCAACCGCATGGGGTGCGACCAGGCCGACAAGATCGCCGGCGTCGTGTCGCTCGCCGGGGAGACCTACCTGGACCCGAGCAAGTGCGCGGCGTCGGCGCCCCTCGCCTTCCTGGAGGTGCAAGGCGACGCGGACATGGTCGTGGCCTATGAAGGGGGCGCCCTGCAGGGCATCTCCAACCTGGCGATGGCGCCCGGGGCCCTCACCACGACGCAGGACTGGGCGGCCAAGAACCGCTGCTCCCCCAAGGCCGATCTCACCCAGCCCCAGCTCTCGCTGATGACGAGCTCCGCGGGCATGCCCGACACCACCAAGTTCGTCTACGACAGCGGCTGCGAGGGCAATGGCCAGACGGAGCTCTGGACCATTCACCTCGGCCCCTATGCACCGGTGTTCACCGCGGCGTGGGCGCCCGACGTCTTCACCTTCCTGATGGCGCACCCCAAGCCTTGATCGAGGGCCCCGGCGCCCGTGCTCAGGGCGCGGGCGGACTGGCCCCGTGGCCCTCGGCACTCCGCTTGACGCGGCGGAGCTCCTCGGTGGTCGTGAAGTCGTTGAAGGGGTGCATCCACACCGCCGTCCAGCGGACCGCATCGGCGGTGAACGCGACCCGCGCCCGGATGATCAGCCGGGTCCGGCGCTCGTCGATGGGCTCGAGCACCAGCGCCCAGGTCGCGTCCCAGAACTGCTCTGGTCGCGGTCCGTCCACGGGGACGTAACGCTGAGCGGTGGAGTCGTAGAGGGCGCCGAGGACCAGGGTGCGCGGCGCGTCCGAAACGAGCACGGTGCGGGCGTCCGCGGGCTCCGGCGGGATCAGGCTGGAGAGCCACGGCCAGATCGCGGCGGGGACCGCGGCGATGGTGATGCCCCGGGTGATCTGGGACTTCGCGTCGGGGACGCAATCATCGCCGGGCAACGGACGGGAGGACTCGGGGCCAGCCGCCGAGCTGCGCGTGTCGTCGTGCTCGCGGTCCGTGGGGGAGGTGTTCATGACGGGACGTCACCAGAGCATCCGGCGGGCCAACGGCGGCGCCGCGGCGACTCCACGCCGGTCGCGGTCAGCCCACGAAGACGCTGCGCCGGGACGCAGCGCTTGCGCATTCGCACGGGGAATCGGAGCGGAGAGCCGCGCTCTGGCGTCGGCACGGTGACTGCACGACGGCCGGGCAGGCACCCCGTGTTCGGCATCCTCAAGATCGCCTACAAGCTGCTCGTCAACGACAAGGGGAAGTTCGCTGCCCTGTTGATGGGGATCACCTTCTCCGTCTTCCTGATGATCCAGATGACCTCGATGTTCGCGGGGATGATGAAGAAGGCCTCCGCGACGGTGATGAACACCGGGGCCAAGGTCTGGGTGATGGACCCCGGGGTCACCACCGTCGCCAGCAGCATCCCCATGCCCGACTCCGTGCTCGACGCCGTGCGCAGCATGCACGGGGTGAAGTACGCGGTGCCCTTCTTCTCGGGGGCCGGGCTGGTGCGGCTCAAGAGCGGCGCCTACCAGGGGGTCACCGTGATCGGCGTCGACGACACCAGCCTCTTCGGCAGGCCCGAGGTGGTCGAGGGCAAGATCGAGGACATCTATGCGGAGAACGGCTTCGTGGTCGTCAAGGACGAGGAGTTCTCCAAGCTGGACAGCCCCGGGCTCGGCACGGAGTTCGAGATCAACGACAACCGCGGCACCATCGTGGGTATCGCCAGGGTGCCGGCCAGCGGGCTCTTCGGGATGCCCACGCTCTACACCACCTACAGCCGGGCCATCCAGTACATCCCTTCGATGCGCTACACGATCTCGTACATCCTCGTCGAGCCCGCCGACCCCAAGAGCCTCCCCCACATCAAGGAGGAGGTCCGCCGCCTCGGCTACCAGACGCTCACCGAGGACGAGTTCGTCGATCGGATCAGCGATTGGTACATGTACCACACCGGCATGGGGACCAATCTGCTGCTGATGACGGCGATCAGCTTCATCGTCGGTCTGTCCATCTCGGGCCAGACGTTCTACACCTTCACCCTGGAGAACCTCGACAAGTTCGGGGCCCTCAAGGCCATCGGCGCCAAGGGGCGGCAGCTCGTGGGGATGATTCTCTTCCAAGCCGGAGTCACCGCGTTCGCGGGGTACGGGCTGGGGGTCGGCCTCTGCGCGGCGCTCATCGCGCTCGCCAAGCTCAAGATCCCCGACTACGCCTCGATCGTCACCTTCGGCAACCTCGGGCTGGCGCTGGGCATGGTGATCGTCATCGCCGCGTTCTCGAGCTACCTCGCGGTGCGCCGGGTGCTCCAGATCGAGCCCTTCGACATCTTCCGGAGCTGACCATGACCACCGCGGCAATCAAGGCCATCGGGGTGTCCAAGTGGTTCGGCGAGGGCGAGACCCGGACCATCGCCGTCAACGAGGTCTCCCTGGAGGCCCGCTACAACGAGATGCTCTACATCGTCGGCCCCTCCGGCAGCGGCAAGACCACGCTGCTGAGCATGATCTCCGGCGTCCTCCGCCCCAGCGCCGGCACGGTCGAGATCGCGGGCACCGACATCTGGGCGCTCTCGGAGAACCAGATCGCCGATTTCCGCCTCCACACGGTGGGCTTCGTGTTCCAGGACTTTCACCTCTTCCCCCGCCTCACCACGGTGGAGAACGTCGCCGTCCCGCTGATCCTCCGCAAGCACCGCTGGGCCGCTGCGATCGAGGAGGCGCGGCACTACCTCGGCGTCGTCGGGCTCGAAAAGCGCGCGGACCTGCCGCCCGGCAAGCTGAGCGGCGGCGAGCAGCAGCGGGTGGCCATCGCCCGGGCCATCGCCGGCAAGCCCGACATCCTCATCCTCGACGAGCCGACCGCCTCGCTCGACGGCGACACCGGGCGCAAGATCGTCGAGTTCGTCAAGACCGAGGTGCTCGGCGATCACCGCTGCATCCTCATCGTCACCCACGACTCCCGCATCTACGGGTACGCGGACCGCATCGTGAAGATGGAGGACGGGCACATCGTCGGAATCGAGAAGGGAGCGCTCGATGCTGCGTAACAAGGTCATCTTCGCGCTGGTGCTCCTGGGGATCGCCTTCGCGCTCTCCAGCGCCTACGTGTATGCCGTCCCCAGCAAGCCGCTGCCGCCGGTGTTCAACCCGGCGCCCAACCCCTACGCGCAGGGCATCTACGCCGACGGGATCGTGGAGAGCTCCCAGACCCACGGGGCCAACGTCAACCTCTACCCGGAGGTCACCGGCACCATCACCCACATCCTGGTCGCCGAGGGCCAGAGCGTCGACGCCGGGACCCCCCTGATCACCCTCGACGACACGGTGCAGCGGGCCACCGTCGAGCAACAGGAGGCCCAGGTCGGCGCCGCCCAGGCGCTCCTCGACGAGCTCCGCGCCCAGCCGCGCCGGGAGGCCCTCGAGGTCGCCCGCGCCCAGGTGGATCTCGCCAACGCCGGCCTCAAGAGCGCTCGCGATCAGATGAGCAAGCAACAGCGCTCCTTCGAGCTCGCCCCGGAGTCGGTGAGCCGCGACGCGCTCGACAACGCCGTCAACGCCTTCAAGGTGGCCGGCGCCAACGCCGACATGGTGACCCGGCAGTACGAGCTCACCCGGGCGGGCGCCTGGAGCTACGACATCAAGAACCAGGAGCGGCAGCACGAGGCGCTGGTGCGAGCCCTGGCCGGCTCGAGCGCGCTGCTCGCCAAGTACACCATCAAGGCGCCCGCCGACGGCGTGGTCCTCTCGGTGCAGGCGGCGGTGGGCACCTACGTCTCCCCCCAGGGAGCCTACGACACGTACACACAGGGGTTCGTCCCCGTGCTGGTGATGGGCGCGGCCAACGGCCGCCTCGACGTGCGCTGCTACGTGGACGAGATCCTCATCCCCCGCCTGCCGCCCGCCGCGGGCATCCACGCGCAGATGTTCATCCGCGGCACGGACACCCGGATCCCGCTCGAGTTCGTGCGCGTGCAGCCCTACGTGTCACCCAAGATCCAGCTCTCCAACCAGCGCCTCGAGAAGGTCGACCAGCGCGTGCTGCCGGTCATCTTCCGCTTCGAGCCGCCCCCCGGCGTATCCATCTATCCGGGGGAGCTGGTGGACGTGTACATCGGAGACAAGTAGTCCCGTCGGGGAACGCTCTCGGGCGTTCCCCAGGATGACCAGGCTCGAACGGAGTCACCATGCTCGTAGCATCGATGAGACGGTGCCTCGCCGCCGCCGCGCTCGGCCTCTCTGGCTGCGCCGTCGGCCCCGACTTCGTGCGGCCCGAGGCGCCCGGGGTCACCCGGTACACGCCGGAGCCCGCCCCCCGGACCACCGTCGCGGCCGCCGGCCGCGCCCAGACCTTCACCGAGGGCGCGCGGATCGCCGCCGACTGGTGGCGGCTGTTCGGCTCCGCCAAGCTCGACGCCATCGTCGCCCAGTCGCTCGCCGACAACCCGACCCTGCAGGCGGCGGAGGCCAGCCTGCGCCGGAGCCAGGACAACCTGCGCGCCGGCTACGGCGTGTTCTTTCCCTCGATCGACGCCGGCGCGGGCGTCGGCCGCGAGCGCAGCAACCCGGCCGCGCTGGGATCGTCGCAGCCGGCCAGCGTCTTCAACCTCCTCACGCTGTCGGCGAGCGTCAGCTACACGCTCGACGTCTGGGGCGGCAACCGCCGCGCGCTCGAGGGCCTCGGCGCCCAGGTGGAGGCGGATCGGGTCACCGTGCTCGGCACCTATCTCATGCTCTCGGGCAACGCGGTGAACGCCGTCATCGCCCAGGCGGCGTACCGAGCCCAGATCCAGGCCACCCGGGATCTGGTCACCTTCGAGAAGCAGCAGATCCACGTCGCCGAGGCCCAGGTCCAGGCCGGCACCGTGCCGCAGTCCAACGTGCTCAGCCTGCGCAGCCAGCTCGCCAGCACGGAGGCGGGGCTGCCGGCGCTCCAGCTCAAGGTCGATCAGGCCGACCACCTGCTCGCCGTGCTGGCGGGTCGCACCCCCGGGGAATACGCGCCGGTGCCGGTGGCGCTGGGCGAGATCAGCCTGCCCACCGACGTCCCGGTGACCCTCCCCTCGGAGCTGGTGCGCCAGCGGCCCGACATCCTCCTCGCGGAGGCCCAGCTCCACGCGGCGAACGCGCAGATCGGCGTGGCGACCGCGGCGATGCTGCCCAGTCTGACCCTGAGCGCCGGGTACGGTGTCGCCAGCAACACGCCCGGCACGCTGCTGTCGGCCACCAGCTCGCTGTGGAACGTGGGCGCAGGGATCACCGCCCCCCTCTTCCGCGGCGCGACGACCTGGTACCAGCGCAAGGCGGCCATCGACGCCCACGAGCAGGCGACGGCGCTCTACCGCCAGGCGGTGCTCGCCGCCTTCCAGCAGGTAGCCGACACGCTGCGAGCGCTCGAGCACGACGCGGAGGCGCTGCGCGCCCAGCAAGAGGCCGTGGACACCGCCGAGGAGGCGCTCAAGCTGGTGCAGTTCAACTACGAGGCCGGGATCGCCACCTACCTGCAGGTGCTGGTGGCCGACGGGCAGTATCTCCAGACCAAGCAGGGCTACCTCCAGGCGGTGGCGCAGCGGCTCCAGGACACGGTGGCGCTCTACGTGGCGCTGGGGGGCGGATGGTGGAACGGGACGACGGCCGCGCGGCAGCCCTGAGCCCCGGGGGCTCGGGGCCGCGCCCCCCTCGCTCAGCCCGGCGGCCTGGGGGCCGGGCCCGCATCGGGGGACGCCTCCGCCGGAGGCTTGACGGGGGAGCCCCCATCGCGCGAGAGCGTCTCGGGCGCGGGGTCGGGCAGCGACTCCGCGGGCGAGGCGGTGCTCGGGGTGCGGGGCGCCGCGAGCAGGGCGTCGACCTCACGCCCGAGCTCGGCGAGGTCGGCCTCGCCGTGGTAGCCCGCGTGGGACCGCCGGACCACGCCGTCACGGCCGACCGCGACCAGGGCAGGAACGGTGTCGACCTTCATCGCGCGGGTGAAGTCGCCGGAGCGGTCGAGCCCGACCGGCCCGGTGAGCCCGGCGGCCTTGGCGAACTGCTTGGCTTCGGCGTCGCCGTCCTCCTCGTCGATGGCGAGCACCACCAGGCCGCGCTGGCGCCGGGAGGGGGTCGCCACCTCGTTGAGGGCGCGCAGCATCTTGCGCGAGACCGGGCACCACACCGCGTAGAAGACGAGGACGAAGACCTTGCCGCGCTCCGAGGTGAGCTGGAGGCGGGCGCCGTCGGAGAGCTCGAGCGCCTCGGTGGGGGCGGCGAGCACGGTGGCCTCGGCGGGGGCCGAGGGGGGCGGGAGGCACCCGGCCTGCGCGAGCGAGGCGAGGAGGACGGCGAAGAGCGGGGCTCTTGCGTTGCGAGATGTCACCGCTGCAGGCTACGACGATCGCGCGGTCCGGCTTCGAGGAAACGAACGCGCCGGGCGGGGCAGGGCGCGCCACGGACGCCGGCCCCTCGTCGGCGCCCCGGGAGGTGCCCGGGCCGGAGGACACCCACTGCGACGTGGACGTGGACCGAGCCGAGACTCCTGGTTCGCCCTTCTCTGGCGGTCCGCTTGTCGGTCCCGGAGGGCTGCGCTAGCTTGGCCGGGCTCCGAGCCTCCGCAGAGCCGCTGACCTGGCGTCTGAAGAGACGGAGCTGTGCGCCGGCGAACGGCGATCCTCGAGGCCCTGTCCGGGTGCCGCCCCACCAGCGTGGCGTCCCCGGCGTGCGGGGTCCCTCGGTGCGATCGCTACGCCGGCGCGGAGAG
>Ga0302283_1004236_pt1 | contig 10813 bp, 4 predicted proteins | sample III_Fen_E1_4_FD_198770 | JGI IMG/M metagenome (GOLD analysis project Ga0302283, IMG submission 198770) | Peat permafrost microbial communities from Stordalen Mire near Abisko, Sweden - III_Fen_E1_4 | ecosystem: Environmental > Terrestrial > Soil > Wetlands > Permafrost | place: Sweden: Abisko...
GGCGAGCTTCGCGCCCGATCTCTTCCTCGAGGAGCTGGTCGCCCGCTGCTTCCGCGTCCGCGTCAGCGGGTACGAGGCGGTGGTCAGCCGGGCCTTCCTGTTCCGCGTCCTCTCGCAGCCGCCCGCGGACGGGCGCGTGACCGAGCACCGGCGCGCCATCCTCGACGAGGTGGGCAGCTCGGGCCCCTTCCGCAAGGACCTCGAGCAGCTCTACGTCCTGTCCTGCCGCCTCCGGACCGCGCTGGAGGGCGCCACCGTCGGGAAGAAGCTCGATCCCACCCGGCGCCAGCTCGACGTGCTCGCGCTCATCAAGGAGCTCTTCGACCGGATGAGCACCTCGTTCGAGGGAGCCCGCTCCGGCCTCGCCGGCCTGCGCACGCTGGGCGAGGAGGTGCGAGCGACCGAGGCGTACCGCTCCATGGCCGACCTGCTCGACTACGACGAGCACCTGGCCACCCTCGCGCTCTCGGTGCGCGTGGGCGCCGACGGGCGGGTGCGCGGCTTCGACGTCACCGCGGTGCGCGAGCGCCGGGAGAACCCCTTCGTTCTCTCCCCGGCGCGCCGCTGGCTCGCCAAGATCGAGATGCTGGTGCGCGGCTACCGCTTCGGCGACGGCGAGATCATGGCGCGCCTGCTCGACGCCGTCTTCGAGGGCATCGAGGCCCAGGTCCTCGTGCTCCTGCCGCTCCTCGGGGAGATGGAGTTCTACCTCGGCTCCCTCGGCTTCCGCGATCAGGCCGAGGCCGCCGGGCTCGCGGTCAGCCTGCCGGAGCTGCGCTCGGCCGACGCGGAGGAGGCGCCGCGGGTCCTGCGGGGCCTCTTCAACCCGCTCCTGGTGGCGCACGGCGGCCGCGCGGTGCCGTGCGATCTGGTCACCGACCGGCCCGACACCACCCTGCTCATCACCGGCCCCAACTCCGGCGGCAAGACGCGCTTGCTCCAGTCGGTCGCCCTGGCGCAGCTCCTCGCCCAGGTCGGCACCTACGTGCCGGCGCGCACCGCGAGCCTCGTCCGCGTGCCGGGGCTGGTGGTGTCGCTGATCCAGGAGACCCGCTTCGATCAGGGCGAGGGGCGCCTGGGCATGGAGCTGCTCCGCATCCGCGCGCTCTTCGAGGAGCTCGGCCCGGGGGCGATGGTGGTGCTCGACGAGCTGTGCTCGGGGACCAACCCCTCCGAGGGCGAGGAGATCTTCGAGCTGGTGATCTCGCTGCTGGCCCGGTTGAAGCCGCAGGCGTTCATCACCACGCATTTCCTCACCTTCGCGGGGCGCCTCGCCCGCGAGCAGGCCATCGAGGGCCTGCGCTTCCTCCAGGTCGAGCTCGACCCGGCGCAGAAGCCGACCTACCAGTTCGTCGCCGGCGTGGCGACGACCTCGCTGGCCGGGCACGCGGCGACCCGGCTGGGGGTGACCCGCGACGAGCTGGACCGGCTCATCGATCGCAACATGAGCGGCGGGTGAGCTGACCGTGGCGACCTTCCTCACCAGCCCGGCCATGAACCCGGCCCTGCGCGCCCGCATCGAGCGGGCGGTGAGCCCGCGGGCCCGCGCCAAGCACCACGGGAGCAGCCAGGGGATGGCGCGTCCCTTCGCCGGCGGGGGGCAGAAGCTCCGGCTGGCGCGGCTGTTCCCGGTCGTCGTCGCCGTCCTCCTGGGGGCGCTGGGCGTCACCGAGTACCGGGCCGAGCGGCGCGCTGTGGTGGAGGAGCGCGCCGCTCTCCAGGCCGCCCTCGACGAGCGGCGGGCGCGGCTCCCCGCCGGGCACGAGGGCTTCATCGCCGCCACCGACCGCTGGATCACCGACACCGCGGCCGAGCCCGATCGGGCCGACGTGATCGCGCCCTCCATCAAGGGCCACGCCGCGCTGGAGGCCTGGCTGCACCGGCCCGCGGTGTACGTCCACCTCCCGGTCACCGGCGCGCGCGACGCCCACACCCTCGACGACGCCGCCCAGCAGTCGAGCAAGGACTCGTTCCTCGTCTGCCTGCTCCGCCCGCCGGCCTCCAGCTCCGCGCACGACCTCCTCGCCAAGGTGCGCGGCGTCTACTTCGAGGGCGCCATCGTCAACGACGAGACCGCCAACGTGAGCCGCCTCGCCGACGCACACCTCGGCCTCAAGGCCCTGGGGCCGGCGTTCGCGGGCTTCGTGCGCGCCGCCGACGAGCTCCCCGAGATCCGCAGCCTCCGCCAGAAGCTGGACGCCGCTCCCATCGCCGAGGCCGTCAAGGCCACGGGCGCCGAGCTGCTCATCGTCGTCGTCGACGAGGGCGCCGAGGCGCGCGTGGCCCTCGTCGATCTCGCGGCCAAAAGCGTGCTGCTCCGCGTGCGCCGCCGCCTCGAGGTGCCGGGCACTTCGCCCGCCGCTTCCATCTACCGCGAGCAGCTCCAGGGCTGCGCGCTGGCGGTGGCGGCTCGCCACGCGGCCGAGGACTGAGTCACGGCAGGAAGAGGAAGCCTCGCACGCCCTGGTAGAGGCCGAGCCCCATCGCGACCACGCCGAAGACCATCACCTCGTACTTGCGGACCCTGAAGCCGCGGACGAGCCCCACCAGGCCGAGCACGAACGCGACCGCGCCGCAGGGGACCGCGACGTAGTCGAACGCGGTCTTGCGGGTGACGCTCTCGATCACCATGCCGTCCCCCTCCCCGGTGCGGACGGTGGACTGGTGGGTCGATCGGAAGCTCAGCGCGAACGGCACCAGGCCCACGGCGAGCCCCATCACAGGCATCACCGTGTTGACCTTGCCGCGCGCGATCTGCTTCAGGTCCTCGTCGAGGGCGTCCGCCATGGCCGGCAGGCTAGTCCATCGACGGCGGTTTGGAAGGGAACGTCAGGTACCGCTGCCGCCCCCGCAGACATTGGCGACGCCGGCGCCGCCGCAGATCTGCGGGGCCACGCACGTGCCGCAGTCGATGATGTTGCCGCAGCCGTCGTTGGCCGAGCCACAGGTGAAGGCGAGCTGGGCGCAGGTCCTGGGGGTGCAGGCGGGCTTGCCGCAGGCGCCGGGCGAGCCGCCGCCGCCGCAGGTCTCGCCGGTGGGGCAGCTGCCGCACTGGATCAGGTCCCCGCAGCCGTCGCCGGTGGGGCCGCAGGTGATGTGCTGCGCGGCGCAGGTGCTCGGCGTGCAGGTGCCGCTGCCGCAGACGCCGGGGGTGCCGCCGCCACCGCAGGTGCCCGAGGCGCAGGCGCCGCACTGGAGGATGTTGCCGCAGCCGTCGCCGGCGGGGCCGCACGCGATCTTCTGCGCGGCGCAGGTGCGGGGGGCGCAGGCGGGGACGCTGCACTGGCTGACGCCGCCGCCGCAGGTCTGCCCGGAGGGGCAGGCGCCGCACTGGAGGACGTTGCCGCAGCCGTCGCCGGTGGGGCCGCAGGTGACCTGTTGCTGGGCGCAGGTGGTGGGGGAGCACTGGGGGACGTCGGGCGTGACGCACGAGCCCAGGTCGAACAGCATGAACTCCAGCATCTTCTCCTGGGGAGTCATCGCGCTGCCGTCGCACTCCTGGGGAAAGGTGGAGCCCTCGGTGAAGGCGTCCTCGACGTGGAAGTCGGAGTAGAGGACGCGGCCGCACTGGCTGGCCGCCGCGGCGCCCACGGGGGTGTTGAAGGTGTAGTGCATGGGCACCTGCGCGCCCGGGTAGTTGGGCTCGTCGACGTCGCTGATCCACAGCGTCGAGGGGGCGACCACGCCGGTGAAGTCGTGGCGCAGCGTGGCGATGGGGATGGACCCGAGCTGGCTGGAGGCGCCGACGTCGACCAGCCACTTGGCCAGGGCCGCCCCCTTGGGGAACGACTGGTTGATGAGCCCGGTCCCGGGGTCGTCGGCGAACGCGTTCATCCCCAGCGGGTCGACGGCCCAGCTCGCGGTGCCCGAGAAGGGCGCGTCGTCGTAGAGCCACACGTAGCTGTAGTGGGTGGTGAAGATGCGCCCGCCCGCGTTGGCGAAGGCGACCACGCGCTGCTGGGCGGCCGCGCTCTTGGGGTAGGCGTCGCCCTGGCAGGCGAAGAGGACCATGTCGTACTGGTTGATCGCGGCCTGGGTCCCCCAGAGCTGATCCTCGAGCGGAGTGGTCGCCGAGTAGGTGGCGCCGGTGCTGCCGTCACCCTGGTAGAAGCGCACCCGCCCGGTGCCGGAGGGATCGCTGAACTCGCTGTCGGCGATGCCGATCTTGCGGAGCACGCACTCCAGCGCGTCGACCGAGCCGGTGACGAAGCCCATCAGGGGGATGTCCCCCTCGGCCTTGGTGCGCGGCATCCGGGTCTGCGCGGCGGTGAGCGCGGTGCTGGTGCAGGCCGGGACGCTGGGGACGACGATCTGCCGCCGCCAGCGGCCGTTCTGGATGACGAGGGGGATGCTGCTCCCCACCGGCACGTCGGTGAGGGTGAAGGTGCCGTCGATGCCGGTGACCGCGCTCACCAGCGGCGCGCCGGTCACCGTCGAGCCGCAGGTGTCACAGGAGACGCCGGGCGCGAAGGGCTGCACGGGCGCGTTGGGGATGTAGACGAGGGCGCTGTAGAGCGGGTCGGTGCCATTCGGAGCGTAGACCGTGCCGGTGATCGTCGTGGTGGCGGCGCCCGGGCAGATCTGCTGCTGGAGGCAGAGGCCGGTGCAGGCCGTCGGCGTGCCGCACCGGCTCGGGGTGCCGCCGCCGCCGCAGGTCTGGTTGCCGCCGCAGGTGCCGCAGCTCACCGTCAGGCCGCCGCAGCCGTCGGCGATCTGGCCGCAGTCCGCGCCGGCCTGGGCGCAGGTCCGGGGGGTGCAGTTCGGCGCGCCGCACTGGCTGGGGATGCCGCTGCCGCCGCAGGTCTCGCCGGCGGGGCAGGTGCCGCACGCGGGCGTGAGGCCGCCGCAGCCGTCGCTGACCTGCCCGCAGTTGGCGCTCTGCGCCGCGCAGGTGGTGGGCACGCAGCCGGCGTCCGCCTGCGAGGCGTCCCCGCACCGGCCGGGCTGGCCGGGATCGCCGCCGCAGGTCTCGGGGGCGGCGCAGGAGCCGCACTGCTGGGTGCCGCCGCAGCCGTCGGCGGCCATGCCGCAGCTCAGGCCCAGCGACGCGCAGGTGACCGGGGTGCAGCTCGGCGTGACGCAGACGTTGGGCGCGCCCTGGAGGCCGCAGACCTGGGTCGCCGCGCAGGTGCCGCAGTCGAGCTGGCCGCCGCAGCCGTCGCTCGCCATGCCGCAGTCGAAGCCCTGGCTGGCGCAGGTGACCGCGGCCGCGCACGTCGCCGCGTCGCCTCCGTCGGGCAGCATCAGCCCGTCGCCGGAGGAGCCGCCGCTGCCGGTCACCGTGCCGCCCCCGTTGCCCGGCCCGGAGGCGGCGCCGGCGCCCCCCGCGAACCGCGTATCCGCCCCGGCCCCGCAGGACGCGTCGGCCACGACGACGGCCGTCACGCAGGCCAGCAAAGCAGGAAGGTAGCGCATGAAGGTAAAAGCTATGGTCAGGGTGCAAGCGGGGCAAGCGATGTTCTTGCGCGCAGGGGCGCCGCCGGACGGGAGCGTCCCGCCCCGAGCACGAGGCCGGTCATCCTGCCGGAGGGCCGAGAGCGTCCCGCGATCGGGGGCCGCCTTCTTGCGATGTGGGGGAGTGTTGCAGGGCTCCGCGGGAGCCGGGGGATGGGGCCGGACGCGGCCCCATCGTCAGGTGTCGCGGAACGCTCTCGGGCGTTCCGCAGGGTGAGCGACGACTCAGCCCGCGCCGCCGCCGCAGACGTTGGCGACGCCACCGCCGCCGCAGGTCTGGTTGCCGGTGCAGGTGCCGCAGCTGATGGTGTTGTTGCAGCCGTCGGTGGCGCTGCCGCAGTTGAAGCCCTGCTGGGTGCAGGTCTTGGCCGTGCAGGCGGGGGTGCCGCACTTGCCGGGCACGGGGTTGGCGCCCCCGCCGCACACCTCGCCCGAGGGGCAGACGCCGCAGTTCTCGATGTTGCCGCAGCCGTCACCGATGGAGCCGCAGGAGATGTTCTGCGTGGCGCAGGACTTGGCCGTGCAACCGCCGTTGCCGCAGACGCCCGCGTTGCAGCTCTCGCCCGAGGGGCAAGCGCCGCACTGGATGGCGTTGCCGCAGCCGTCGCCCTGGGCGCCGCAGGCCAGGTTCTGCTGGGCGCAGGTCTTGGGGACGCAGCCGCCGTTGGAGCACATGCCGGCGACGCAGGCCTGGCCCGAGGGGCACATGCCGCACTGGAGGATGGCGCCGCAGCCGTCGCCGACCGGGCCGCAGATGGTGTTCTGCTCGGCGCAGGTCTTGGGGGTGCAGACCGGGGGGGCCACGCAGGAGCCCAGGTCGAAGATCATGAACTCCAGCATCTTCTCCTGCGGCGACATCGTCGCGACGGTGCACTCGGCGGGGAAGGTGGGCTGGTTGAAGAACGACTGGTCCTCGACGTGGAAGTCGTCGTAGAGCACGCGGCCGCACTGGTTGGCCGCCGCCACGCCGACCGGGGTGTCGAAGGTGTAGTGCATCGGCACGTTGGTGTAGTTGCTGTCGGTGATGCTGATCCACATCGACGACGGCGCGACGACCGCGCTGAAGTCGTTGCGGAGCGTGTTGAGCTGGATCGTCCCCAGGGTGCTGGTCGGGTAGAGGACCTTGAGCCACTGGGCGAGGGCCAGGCCCTTGGGGAAGGTCTGGTTGATGGTCCCGTTCTCGGGATCGTTGGTGAAGTTGGCGGGGGCGTCCGGGGTCCAGGTCGCCGTGCCGGAGAAGGGCGCAGTGCCGTCGAGCCACGTGTAGTTGTAGTGCGTGGCGAAGATGCGACCGCCGTTGTTGGCGTAGTTGATGACGATCTGCTGAGCCGCCGTCGCCTGGGGGTACGGCGCGCCCTGGCAGGCGAAGTAGACCATGTCGTACTGGTCGATCGCCGCCTGCGTCCCCCAGAGGCTGTCCTCGAGGGGCGTGGTCGCCGAGTAGGTGGCGCCCGGGCTGCCGTCGCCCTGGTAGAAGCGGACCCGGCCGGTGCCGGAGGGATCGCTGAACTCGGTGTCGGCGATGCCGATCTTGCGCAGCACGCACTCGAGCGCGTCCAGCGCGCCGGTGACGAAGCCCATGCGGGGGATGTCACCCTCGAGGTGGGTCTTGGGCATGCGGAGCTGGCTGGTCCCCGTCGCGGGCAGCGCCGTGTTGGTGCAGGCCGTCACGGAGGGGATGACGAACTGGCGGCGCCACCGGCCGTTCTGGATGACGAGCGGGATGTTGGTGCCGACGGGCATGTTGGTGAGCGTGAAGGTGCCGTCGACCGCGGTGGCGGTGCTGACCAGCGGCGTGCCGCTGACGTCCGAGCCGCAGCTGCAGTGCGGGACGGCGACGCCGTCGACGAAGGGCATCACGGCCGAGTTGGGCACGTAGACCAGGGTGTTGTAGAGCGGGTCGACGCCGTTGGGCGCGAACACCTTGCCGCTGATGCTGGTCGTCGCGGTCCCGGTGCAGACGGTCTGCTGGGTGCAGAGGCCGGTGCACGACAGGGCCGAGCCGCACTGGTTGGGGCTGGAGGCGCCGCAGGTGCCGCTGGCGCAGGTGCCGCAGTCGATGACCGTGTTGCACGTGTCGGTGGCCATGCCGCAGTTGAAGTTCTGCTGCGCGCAGGTCTTCGGCGTGCAGGTGACCGCCGCCCCGCAGACGCCGTTCTGGGGGTTGGCGCCGCCGCCGCAGCTCTCACCGCTGGGGCAGGTGCCGCAGTCGAGGATGGTGCTGCAGCCGTCGCTCTGCATGCCGCAGGTGAAATTCTGGGCCGCGCAGGTCTTGGGGACACAGGTGGTGCCGGTGCCGCAGATGTTGCTGCCGCCGCCGCCGCAGGTCTGGCCGCTCGGGCAGGTGGCGCCGCAGCTGATGGCGTTGTTGCAGCCATCCGTGGCCATGCCGCAGTTGAAGCCTTGCTGCGCGCAGGTCTTGGAGGTGCAGGAGGGCGTCGCGCAGACGTTGGCCGTCCCGCCGCCCGCGCAGATCTCCGTGCCCGTACAGGTGCCGCAATCGAGGGTGTGCCCGCAGCCGTCGATGGCGGTGCCGCAGTTCTTCTTCTGCTGTGCGCAGTCGCCCAGGTAGGCGGGGCAGGTGCCGCCGCTGTCCTGGTGCGTGCCGCCGTCGGTGAAGACGATGCCGATGCCGGACGAGCCCCCTCCGCCTGCGTTCCCCGAGCCTCCGTTGCCGCCGCCGCTCGTGGTGACCGCTCCTGTCCCTCCCGGAGTGCCGCTGAAGCTGCTCCCGGTGCCGCCGTTGGAGCCGCAAGCTGCGACTCCAACGACCATTGCCGTCGCGTACGCCAGTAAAGCCCAGAAGTATCGCATGGCGGCGGAAGCTATTGCCAGCCCCGGGGGGCGGCAAGCCCTCACTATGCAGGCGAAATATTCCACCGGTGGTGGTTCTCCACCCTGGGGAACGGCGGTCATCCCGGGGAACGCCCGAGAGCGTTCCCCGACGTGGTCATCCTGGGGAACGCCCGAGAGCGTTCCCCGACGTGGTCATCCTGGGGAACGCCCGAGAGCGTTCCCCGACGTGGTCATCCTGGGGAACGCCCGGGAGCGCCCGAGAGTGTTCCCTGACGGGGCCTCCTGACGGCGACCGGGGAGGTGTGGAGGAGAGATATCGGGGGAGGGCCTCCGCGGGAGGCCGGTCAGGGGCTGGAGGCGGGTCGCGGAACGCTCTCGGGCGTTCCGCAGGATGACCGCCCCATCGCGACGAATCAGCCGGCGCCGCCGCCGCAGACGTTGGCCATGCCGCCGCCGCCGCAGGTCTGGTTGCCGGTGCAAGTGCCGCAGTTGATGGTGTTGTTGCAGCCGTCGGTGGCGCTGCCGCAGTTGAAGCCCTGCTGGGTGCAGGTCTTGGGGGTGCAGGCGGGGGTGCCGCACTTGCCGGGCATGGGGTTGACGCCGCCGCCGCACACCTGGCCGGAGGGGCAGACGCCGCAGTTCTCGATGTTGCCGCAGCCGTCACCGATGGAGCCGCACGAGATGTTCTGCGTGGCGCAGGACTTGGGGGTGCAGCCGCCGCTGCCGCAGAGCCCGGCGTTGCAGGTCTCGCCCGAGGGGCAGGCGCCGCACTGGATGGCGTTGCCGCAGCCGTCGCCCTGGGCGCCGCAGGTCAGGCTCTGCTGGGCGCAGGTCTTGGGGGTGCAGCCGCCGTTGGAGCACATGCCGGCGACGCAGGCCTGGCCCGAGGGGCACATGCCGCACTGGAGGATGGCGCCGCAGCCGTCGCCGACGGGGCCGCAGGTGGTGTTCTGCTGGGCGCAGGTCTTGGGGGTGCAGACCGGGGGGGCCACGCAGGAGCCCAGGTCGAAGAGCATGAACTCGAGCATCTTCTCCTGGGGCGTCATCGCGGCGTTGTTGCACTCGGCGGGGAAGGTCACGCCGGTGGTGGGGTTGTTCTCGGCGTCCTCGACGTGGAAGTCGTCGTAGAGCACGCGCCCGCACTGGCTGGTCGCCGCCACGCCGACCGGGGTGTCGAAGGTGTAGTGCATCGGCACGTTGGTGTAGGTGCTGTCGGTGATGCTGATCCACAAGGACGACGGGGCGATGACGGCGTCGAAGTCGTTGCGGAGCGTGTTGAGCAGGATCTGCCCCTGGGTGCTCGCCGGGTAGAGGAGCTTGAGCCACTGGGCGAGGGCCAGGCCCTTGGGGAAGGTCTGGTTGATGGTGCCGTTCTCCGGGTCGGCGTCGAAGTTGGGCGTCTGGTCGACGTCCCAGGTCGCCGTGGTGGAGAAGGGCGAGTCGTTGAACAGCCACACGTAGCTGTAGTGGGTGGCGAAGACGCGTCCGCCGTTGTTGGCGTAGTCGATGACGATCTGCTGCGACGCGGGCGCCTGGTCGAACTCCGCGCCCTGGCAGGGGAAGAGGACCATGTCGTACTTGTCGATCGCGGCCTGGGTCCCCCAGAGCTGGGTGTCGGAGGGCGTATTGGCGGAGATCTGGGCGCCGCCCGCGAAACCGAAGTCGCCCGAGCCGATGTAGAACTGGACGCGGCCGGTGCCGGTGGGGTCGGTGAACTCGGAGTCGAGGATGCCGATCTTGCGCATCACGCACTCGAGCGAGTCGACCGAGCCGGTCGAGAAGGCCATCAGCGGGATGTCGCCCTGGGCCTTGCTGGTGGGCATGTGCGTCAGCGTGGCCGCGACCGGGGTGTTGACGCAGGAAGCGACGTTGGGGATGACGATCTGGCGACGCCACCGGCCGTTCTGGATGACCAGCGGGATGCTGGCGCCGACAGGCATGTTGTTGAGGGTGAAGCTGCCGTCGACGGCGGTGACGGTGCTGACCAGCGGCGAGCCGCTGACGTCCGAGCCGCAGCTGCAGTGCGGGACGGCGACGCCGTCGACGAAGGGCAGGACGGCCGAGTTGGGGACGTAGACCAGGGTGTTGTAGAGCGGGTCGACGCCGTTGGGCGCGAACACCTTGCCGGTGATGCTGGTCGTCGCGGTCCCCGCGCAGACGGTCTGCTGGAGGCAGAGCCCGGTGCACGACACGGTGGAGCCGCAGACGTTGGAGCTGGCCGCGCCGCAGCTGGTGCCCGCGCCGCAGGTGCCGCAGTCGATGACCGTGCCGCAGCCGTCGGTGGCCATGCCGCAGTTGAAGCCCTGGCTGGTGCAGGTCTTGGGGATGCAGGTGACGGTCGCGCCGCAGACGCCGTTCTGGGGGTTGGCGCCGCCGCCGCAGGTCTCCCCGCTCGGACAGGTGCCGCAGTTGAGGAGGCTGCTGCAGCCATCGCTCTGCATTCCGCAGCTGAAGCCCTCGCCGGCGCAGGTCTTGGGGGTGCAGGTCCCGCCCGTGCCGCACACGTTGCCCATGGTGGCGCCGCAGGTCTCGCCGGTGGGGCAGGTGGCGCCGCAGCTGATGG
>Ga0302283_1004238_pt1 | contig 10813 bp, 12 predicted proteins | sample III_Fen_E1_4_FD_198770 | JGI IMG/M metagenome (GOLD analysis project Ga0302283, IMG submission 198770) | Peat permafrost microbial communities from Stordalen Mire near Abisko, Sweden - III_Fen_E1_4 | ecosystem: Environmental > Terrestrial > Soil > Wetlands > Permafrost | place: Sweden: Abisko...
TCTGGGCGACGTGATCACGGGCGTCGACGATCAAAAGGTCCAAGACTTTGATGACCTGTACAACGCGCTCGACCAGCATCACGCCGGGGACACAGTGAATGTCCGGCTTCAGCGACAGCGCGAGAGAGCCTCTCTGTCCCGATGCAGGTCGTCGTAGTGCAGTGAATACCTGGCGCCTCGCATTTCCACGATCTGGCACTCTTGACACGACAATGCTTGTACTTAGCTTCTCGTCGCAACTCAGCAGAACCGGTGCCTATTCAGGCACCTGGCCATAAAGGAGGTCTACCATGCTCGTAAGACGGGTCTGGCCCTCACGGCCGACGTTCGACAGCTCCTTTGCCGACTTCGACAGCGTGCGGCGCGAGATGCTCCGCCTGCTCGATTCGGCCGCTGGCGACACGTTCGGCGAAGTGGGGGCGGGGGTGTTTCCCCCAATGAACATCACCCAGGACAACGACAACTTCTACGTTCGCGCGGAGGTTCCCGGCATCAAGCCCGACGAACTTTCGATTTCCGCGATTCGGAACCGCCTGTCTCTCGCGGGGAAGCGCGAGATCCAGCGTGAGCACGAGCGCGTAAGCTACCACCGCAAGGAGCGCGCCGAAGGGTCCTTCAACCGCACGGTGACGCTACCGACCGAGATCAACGCGGACAAGGTCGATGCCCAGTACGCCGACGGCGTTCTCACTCTCACGCTGCCGAAGGCCGAGGAAACGAAGCCGCGGCAGATCAAGGTGCGCACATGAGCACCCCCAATGCACAGGAGGGAACCGCCATGGCAAAGGAAGCCAGAACGGAGATCCACAAGGTCGAGAATGCGGGCGTGCCGACCCGCGCCGAACAGACGCGGCCCGGCCCCGTTTTCTCGCCGGCTGTGGACATCTTCGAGAACGACAATTCGATCACGGTGCTCGCGGACATGCCCGGAGTGAAAGCGCAGGACCTTCAGATCGATCTACGCGAGAGCGTGCTGACGCTCACTGCGCGGGTCACCATGCCCGAGAGCCCGAACGAATCGGAGGTTCTCCGAGAGTACCGATCGGGCACGTTCTTTCGACAGTTCACGCTCTCCGAGACGATCAATCAGACGGGCATCGACGCGAAGCTGACCGACGGCGTGCTGCGCTTGGAGCTGCCAAAGGTCGAGAAGGCAAAGCCCCGCCAGATCGCGGTCCGGACGAGCTAACTCGCCCGGGGCCGCTGATCGAGCAAGTGTCTCGCCCGCCCTCTTTGTCCGCCCGCGGGAATCATCGGACTCGTATGTCTGTTTCGACCCGGGGCTGCTTCAGCAGCCTTGAGCAGGAGTGCGAGGAAGCCGGCGGATGAGCGGAGAAGGCGGGCGGGGCGCAGTCAAGAACATGAGCCAGGTGGAGGAGTTCCTTCGTACCGCGAAAGCACTGCTTGAGCAGGCAGAACTGGCCGCGAGTGACCAGCGGCTGATCATGAAGGTGGGCGTCGAGCTAGGAGCCTCGCTCGACTACGAGACCATCCTTCAGAATGTCGCTAGCCTGGTCGTTGCCGACTTTGCCGACTGGTGCCTTGTCGATGTAGTCGATCACCAAGGGCGGGTCCGGGATGTCGCGGTCGCGCACCGCGCTGAGGATAAGGAGGAGCTTGCGCGCAGCCTTGTGCAGAAACTTCCTCAGCTTCCAAGTGCTCCTCATGGGGTGGCGCGCGTCCTGCGGACCTTGCAGCCTGAGAGCTACGCCAGCGATTCCGACGAACCGAGTCCCCTTGGGCACTACCTTGGTGTGGACTATCCCGACGCGCTCCGCGAGCTTGGGGCCCGCTCGTACATCTGCGTTCCGATGATTGCCCGTGAAAGGGCGATCGGCGCCGTCACGTACGTTCGCGGCGCGCAGTCACCCGTATACGGCGACAGGGATCTCGGCCTGGCCCAGGAGCTGGCTCGCCGGGCTGGTGTAGCCATCGAGAATGCGATGCTCCACCGGCGAATGGCCGAAGCCGTGCGGGAGCGAGATGAGCTGCTTGCTATCTTCTCCCACGACGTCCGCAATCTTCTCAACACGATCAATCGCAATGTGGAGGTCATACGCCAAGGAGGCGAAGGTGCAACCGATGCGGAGTGCCTCACCCGAATCAGCCATGCCACGCAAAGGATGAAGCGCCTCGTTGAGGACACGCTGGACGTGTCTCGCGTTGAGGGGACTGGACTGCAACTCGATAGGCATGCTCATGACGTCGAGGCACTCGTCTCGGACGCGGTCGATGCCGCATGGAGCACGGCGAGAGCCAAGGCCGTTCACGTCGTCACGCACGTCCCCCACGGGCTGCGCCTCCTCTGCGACCCAACCCGGATGTTCCAGGCGCTGGCCAACCTTCTCGACAACGCCATCCGTCACTCGCCCGAGGGTGGGCGTGTCGCGGTGGAGGCAAGGACTGACCAGGGGCAGGTTTGTTTTTCGGTTTCGGACGCGGGACCGGGAATCTCGGATGATGAGCTGCCCCACGTCTTCGATCGATTCTGGCAGGGGCGCCGTCAGAATCGAGCCGGAGCGGGACTCGGGCTCACGATCGTCAAGGGCGTCGTTGAAGCGCACGGAGGGCGCATCTGGGCGGAGAGCAGACCTGGCCAGGGCGCGACCTTCCTCTTTATGGTTCCCCTTAGCGGACAGGCCATACCAGAGAGTCGTCCGACTGCGGAGAAGCCCGTGGCTGGCATCGCTGAGCCGTCGGAAGTGCGCGCAACCACGACCAAGACGGACCCCGCATCGACGACCGTGTTCTTGGCGGACGACGATGACGACTTTCGAACAGGGCTGAAGCAGGCGCTTGTCGCACGTGGCTACGAAGTTCGAGAAGCGAACGACGGCGCGGCCGCCCTGGAACTGCTCGCGCGTGCGGCGGATGGCCGCTACCCGCCTCCCGATGTCGTCGTCCTGGACGTCCGCATGCCCGGCTGCTCGGGGCTTGGCGTGCTCAGCGCAATGGGCAAGCTTCCGGTGATGCCGCCGACCTTGCTGGTGACGGGGTTCCGGGACCCTTCCGTCAACGTCCTCGCGGAGCGCTTGGGCGTCTTCCGTGTCCTCTTCAAGCCCATCGAGGTGGACCAGGTGCTTGCGGCGGTGCTGGAGGCAGCGCAGAGGGGACCCGCAGCTCGCCGGCCGCAGTCACCTTGGCGCCCGAGTGCCGCTGGCCGCTCATCTCCTACAGACCGCGACAGCCAGAACTGAAGCCGTCGGGGGTGGGAGCACACTGGGACGACGCCGAGCGATTCGGTGGACGCCCCGGTTCTCTGGAGCACGCCATGACGACACGGGAGAGTCTGGACCGAGCATTCGACCTTCGAGGCACACCTCGGGGGACGCGCGACGCGTACGGCTGGTGCATCAACCGCTACGAGGGATACTTCGGCCGACCGGCGAGCGCGCTCGGTCGCGAGGAGGTCGAGACATTCCTCCTTCACCTCGTTCGCGAGCGGAAGCTGGGCCCCTCGACGCATAACGTCTACGCGGCGGCGCTGCGGTTTGTGTACGGCGCCGCGCTCGGGCGTCCCGAGGTGACCGCGGGTATACCGCGCCGCAAGACGCCGATGCGTCTGCCCATGCTGCTGTCGCCGGAGCAGATCGCGAGGCTGCTCGGCGCGGTGGCCTCGGTGGCCGTCCGGACGGTGTTGATGCTCGCGTATGGCGCCGGGCTACGCGTGGGCGAGGCGTGCCGGTTACGCGTGGAAGACATCGACAGCCGGTCGATGGTGCTGCACATCCGGCACGCCAAGCGGGGACGCGCGCGCGACGTGATGCTCTCGCCGAGGCTGCTGGAGGCGCTGCGCTCGTACTGGCGCCAGCGCCGCCCGAGCGGGCAGTGGGTGTTCCCGGCCTGGAGCGGCGAGGGAACGCTGTCGCGGCGGTCGGTGGCGCGCGGCTGCGCAAGGCGGCACGTCGGGTGGGCATCGACGACCGGGTGACCCCCCACACGCTGCGTCACTGCTTCGCCACGCAGCTGCTCGAGCAGGGCGTGGACCTGCGCACCGTGCAGGTCTTGCTCGGTGCGGCCTCCAGCTCCGCGATTCGGCGAAGGGCGTCCTCAAGCTCGCGCGGTGTCGTCGTCTCGACCGGCACGTCGTAGACGTAGCCCGGCCGACGGCCCACGTCGAGGGTCATCGTGCATCATACACTCTCTTCGATCGCACCTTGTGCGCGGCCAGTGCGTCTTCGGGCGTGACGGAGGCGATGCTTCCTCGACCGCGATCCCGTCGAGGAGCGCCTCGAGTGTGGCGTCGTCGATCTCCACGTGATGCGACGTCGTGTCCGACACCTCCGGGATCTGAAACGTACGGCGATCGAGACGCTTGTAGAAGATGGCCATCCCGGTGCCGTCGAAGAAAAGAACCTTGAGTGCGGTGCGACGTCTCCCGAAAAAGACGAACAAAGCGCCGCTGCGCGCGTCGTACCGGACAGACGGTCGAAGGAGCAGCGCAGATCAACCGGGTCCAGGGCCACGAAGACCTGCACGCCTTGCGGAATCACTGCGCGCCCCCGAGCACCTCGACCAGCTCGCGCACGAGAACGTGGTCGAAGCCGGCTCGCACGTCGAACTCGGCCGCCCCAACGCGAACGGTTACCGCCCCGGCGGGCGCTCTCGTTACGGGCAAGATGCGCATCATTCGAACGGGCGGCGTCCCCTTCTCTACGGGCGGCGGGATACTCACAGCGCCTCGGCTGAACCGACTCGACCACCAGCGTAGCGTCGACGCAGCGAAGCCTCGGCCCTCTGCGTAGTCCTCCGCGGGCTGCCCGCTCGACCGCCATGCCCGCACTCGCTCATCCCACTTCGCCTCGGTCTCGGTCATGGCCGCCAGGTTGATGCCTACGCTGGCGCTGCGGAAGGACGGGCTTCATGCAGGGCGTACGACCGAACGCTCGCCGCTCGCACGCGGGCGCAGTCGCCCAATCGCCTTCTGGTTTTGGGACAGGCGGAACCACATGAAAATGTGGTCAGCCTAGCGAAAGGCTCGTTCAGTCACGCTGTAATCGCGGTCTCTGATTTGGAAGGCTCTGGACGCACATCTGGGTGGGTGGCGGCGTCGGCGTGTTCAAGCTCGGACCGAAGGAGGCGCGCCTGGAGGTCGTCGGGTGGCCGTGCTCGCGGTTCGCCTACTGCAAGAACGGAGTGCTCGGCGTCACCGAGGGGCTGATCCAGCTCTTCTGCCGCAAGGTGTACGTGCGCGAGGTGCCGACGCTCTGCACCGCGTCGTCACTCGGCTACCGAGTCGCGTGGGTGTGAACCGCGCCGCGTCTCGGACTCCCGTCTAGGGCGTGTGCCTACCTGCCGCCGGCGTCTCCGGAGTCTTCTCCACCGCGCCGACCTGCTTGAGCGCCTCCGTGGGGTTCGAGTAGCTCCAGGCGTGGAGCAGTTTGCCCTCGGCGTTCGGCTGCCAGATCTCCAGAACGTGCTCGCCGGTCACCGGCTTGCCCGTCACCTTCGTGAATCGCCCGAAGGGCAGCTTCGGCGTGCCGGTGAAGACGTGCTCGACCACGACGAAGCCGTCGACTCCCCACACGTTCGTGGGCGTCCACTTCTGGTCGGGGAACGCCTTGAAAAAGCTCTCCAGAGCCTTTGCGTTCGCCTTCTTGCCTTTCAGAGCCGGGGCGTCGAGGGGGTCGTACTCGACGTCGTCCGCGAGGAGGGCCGTCGCCTTCTTGGCGTCATCCGTGCTCAGCGCTTCGTCGAACTGCTTCGCCCAGCCAACGAGCTTGTCCTCGTCGGGCGCGCCCTTCGCCACATGCACTTCGGGGTCGCCCGTCGGCAGTGGCACGAGCGGCGGGGCGTTCTTCTCGCCCTTCATCTGGGCGCGCAGGCCCGCTGCGTCGAAGTACTGATGCACCTCCTTCACGAGTCCGTCGTCCGTGAAAAAGTAGACGTGGACGCGCCTCTGTCCGACCGGCCTGTTCGTCGGCTTCGTCTCCCCCATTTCGCCGGTCATGGTCCCCGTCCAGGCGAGCTCCACGACGGCGACGTTGCCCTTGACGAAAACGCGACTCGTCCCGGTCTTCGCGTCCGGGAACGTCTGCCAGCCCTTGGCGATGGATGACGTGAAGTCGCCCTTGCCGGAGTGGTCGTGCAATCCGTACGCGTACGCGACCACGTCGTCGGTCATGAAGGTGCCCATCTTGGCGGCGTCGTGGGCGTTCCAGGCCTCGTGGTAGCGCTTCAGCACCTGCGGGATGACCTCGCTTAGCGCCGGCTTCGGAGGCGCTGGGGGCGGCGGCGTCTCCACCGCAGGGGGGGCCGCGCTGGCGATCGCGGGGAGAGGTGCAGGCGCGGGCGGCGGTGGGGGCTGCGGCGGTGGCGTCTCGCCGCCGCAAGCGGCCAGTGCCAGCGTCGCAAACGTGAGGATCGCTGAGAACGTCGGGCGCATCGAGGTTTCCTCCGGCAAGTACGCGCAGCTTTTTACCGGCCCTCGCACGTCGGGGGAAGACGTTTTCGGCGTCCTCGGCCTCGCACGATCGCCTACCGTCGCGACGTCACGAGCGCTCGAACCCGTTCGTCCCGGAGCGCGAGCCCGGCCCACGCGAGCACACCCGTCGCGACCGAGAAGAGAAACCCGCCGTCCTCCACGCCGAGGCGCACCTTCGCCGCCGTCGCGCCGCCGAGAAATCCCGTGAGCAGGATCGTCCCCACGAACGACGTCCGCGGGATCGCGTAGAGCGCCGTGCACGCGAGGATGAGGAGCCCGAGTCCCACGGTCTGGCTCGCCGGCCACCCGAGCTCCGCCATCGCGGTCACGACGTGCCGCTCGACGACCAGCTTCCCGACGCCGTCGAACGCCATGAACAGCACGACCAGGGCGGACAGCCCCCGCCCGACGAAGACCTTCGCGTCCACCTTCTCTTCCGCCCGAACCGTCTCTGCCATCGATTGCATGGGGTCACCGCTGACCGCGCGCGCGTTTGCGCTCGGCCATCCTTTCCCTGGGACGTCAAACGACCCGCCGCCCGATCGACAGGCTCGGGACGATTTCTCGCCCGACCACGCATCCGCAAGCTCAATTGGTCCGCGCTTCCAGTGGGAGCGGCCGACTTTGCGCGTTATGTCGCCTGGCTGCCTGCCATGAACCTGCCTTGACCGCCTACCGAGCCTAGGATGTCCTACTCGCCTCGTTCGCCGCTCCCCTCCATCGCGCAGAGAGAAGGTGGCGCAAAGGGGGGGCGGCCGAGGGTTGCAGCGTGAGCCTCGAGCGGCGACGTGCGTTGCGGACGGCAGTGCCACCGGCACCGTTGGCCGGAGGTGTGTCCTCGCAACGGCGAACCTGCGCGGCACCCGACTCGCTACGCGTCCTCCCCGTGGAACCGGTGGGTGTCGGCGCGCTTCACGATGCCTCTCGCCCGCCCCGTGCGCCGCTCACGTGCCTGCGAAAGGTCAGCTCGCGTTCTCGGGCCAACCCCACACGCCCTTCTTTCCCATAGCGCCCCCCCGGACGCCGTCCGGAAACGCCCCGTCGCTGCCGCGCACCCGCTCCGCCCAAGGTGACGATTGAGCAACTGCGCCGGTCGACCGAACGCTCGTCGCACGCGGGCGCAGTCGCCCAATCGCCTTCTGGTTTTGGGACAGGCGGAACCACTGAAAATGTGGACAGCCTAGCGAAAGGCTCGTTCAGTCACGCTGTAATCGCGGTCTGATTTGGCCCAGGACAGCGAAGGCTCGGAGGCCGGCGAGCTGCGACGCCCGCGCGGCAGACCGATGGACCGTCGGACTCGTCAGGCGGCCACAGCGGTCCACCATGCGGAGGACTGGGCGGCCGTCGTCAGCCCGCGGCTCTGCCGCGGGCTCTCGTCGCCGGGCCGCCGCCTGCATCGCCGGGCGCTGCGGGATCGGGCGAAGCTGACCCGGGCGTCGTGGACGCCGGAGCGGGAGAGCCGCCGCAGGCCGCGGCGAGAACGACGAGCGAAAGCGTGCAGAGAAGCGCGACCGAGAGAGCTTTCATCGGCCCATGTTGCCTGAGGTGTCCCGTCACTTCAAGGCCGCACGCGCCGCCCGAGCCCGGCGAGCGCCGCGCAAAATGAGCTTCGAAAACCGTGGTTCGACCTGCTTCGGAGCGCGGCGATCGGTAGCGGCAGTACCGAGGTGGGGACGGAGGAGACGGAATAGTCGTGAGCGTTGTGCGTGGCTTTCCATCGGAGCCGATGTTCGCGGCCGTGAACCCCGGAGCTTGACGCCCAGCGTCCTGGCCACGGCCTGCTGCAGGGCTTCGGTCGGCATCGGCTCGGTGACGGGGAGTGCATCGGCGGGTACTGCGCCAGCGTCGTCGAGTGGCCGCGGCCGCCGGCACTGTAGGAGGACCGCCTACACTTCTTGATAGACGCCGGTGCACAAGGTTCGCTATGTGCGGTCCCATGATCTCTCGTTCGAGCCGTGCGTTCCTCGCCACGGCGTTCACGGGCGACTACGACAACGCCACCGCCTCGCCTGGCGCGATCGAGTGGCTGAAGCTCGCACGCGACGGCAGCTACGAAGCGGCGATCGTGGGCTCCCCCACCCTCGAGTCGGGAGCAGTCGAGGCGCCCGCGACCGTCGCGCTACCCTTCGTGTTCACGCTGCGTCCTGCGAGCGGAGCGACCGCCTGGGTCGCGAGCGTGGTGGCGTACGACCGGCGACTCCACGTCGTGCACGAGGATCAAGGTGCTGCGTCCATCCTCACCGCCGTGACCACCGTGGGCCCGAACGAGGCCCTGTGCGACGCCACACGCGGATCCTGGACGGACGACGACGCCGACCGGACGACGGGCCTCTTCTGCCGGTGTCCCGCGGCCACGGCCTACATCCCGAGCGAGGGCGGCTGCGTGCCGTGAACAGGCATCAGAGGCGACCACCTTTGTTCGCGGTTTCGGCCTGACGGGCGAAAGATCCCGACAAACTGCCGATAGGGCGCGGTCTGTAACCTCGTCCGGGGCTCTTGAGCCCACGCTTGACGCGACAGGAGTGCTACGTCGTCCAACGCCGCGCCTCCTCGAAGCCTCCCTCGATTCGGCCAGCGCCTCCGGCGGAAGATTCGCGCGTTCGAGGGCACGTCCGAGGCGGTGTACGACGAGACGTTCAATCTGAACATGAAAGACCGAGTGTCGATCCCTCCGTTCGGGTCACGTTCGCCGGGTGCCAGACCGAATTAGTCGCCCGCTCGGGTGCTCAGCAGGTGGCTCAGACGCAGATCCACCAGGCTGCGCGCCCCCGCGATCAGGCTCTCCGCCTCCTTCGACGAGATCCGTAGACGGTGCTGCAGAAGTCGCCGTGTCTCGCGCTCGAGGAACGCGCGGGCCGCCGACAACCAGCGAGTGACCGTGGCGCGGCTGATCCCCAGCCGGTCGCCTATCTCCTCTCCCGTCAGCCCGTCGGCGAAGTGCATCCGCAGCGCCCTTCGCTGCTCCTTTGGCAGCGCAGACACTGCTTCCTCGAGCACGTCCTGGAAGACGCGCTGCTGATCCTGCGACACGAGCGCGCCCTCCGGTGTCGCGGGATCGGCCGCGCGCTTCCCGGCGTCCGAGTCTTGCACGAGCCGACGGTCCTTCTTGTCCAGCAGGTCCAGCGCGGTACGCACGGCGGCGACGCGCACCCACGCGCCGAGCGGTCCCTCGCCGGTGTACGTCGCGATCCGCGGTCTCTCACCCGACGCGACGAGCAGGCGCTCGCGAAGGCGCTGGGACACCTCGTCGGCGAGGTCGCTGCCGCCATCGAACCTCGCCAGAAACAAGGGCACCTGCGACAGTACAGCGCGCTCGAACGCTTCCAGCGCCGCGGGCATGGCCCGCGCGCAGGCGCACGCCAAGAAGACCCCTCCGGCGTCGATGCGGTCGAGACGATCGAGGACGCCGAGCGTTGCCAGGTGCGCCTCGAGCTCGCGCTCGCCAAGGTCGACCGTCGGCCACGCCGCGCGGCCCTCCTCCCAGTGCGAGCGGAGCAACGAAGTCATCGGCTGGATGGTACCGAAGACGCCCAGCCTTGTAGCAAGAACCGACGATCCACGAGCCGCGTTCACTTTTCTCGAGCCAAACGACCGCGAGCCCCGGTCAGGGGATCAAAGGAGAGACTCTCATGTCCAAAAGCTCGTTTCCCACGGCGGCCCTCAGCATCGTCCGCGTCGCCGACTTCGACGCCTGGCTCCCCAAGTTCGACGCCACCGCACAGCTCCGCAAGGACAACGGCATCCTCGGCCACCACCACGATCGCGGCGCCGACGATCCCAACCTCGTGTGCACCTTCTTCATCGTCGGCGATCGCCAGCGCGCCACGAGCTTCCTCCTCGCTCCGGAGCTCGTCACACGCCTCGCATCGCAGGGCATCACGGTCGTTCAGAACGAGATGGTCGCCGTGGTTGAGGACCGGACGGCGCGCGGCGGGCAATACGCCTCTGTCCTCCTCACCCACGAAGTCGAGAACTTCGAGCGCTGGATGGCCGGGTTCGATGGGCACGCCGAGGCGCGACGCCGCGCCTCTATCGTCGGACACGGCGTGTGCCGATCGATCGACCGTCCACTGCGGGTGCACGTCTACCTGCAAGCGGAGTCACCCGACAAGCTCCGCGCGCTCCTCGCAGGCGACGACACCCGGGACGCGATGCGCAAGGCGGGCGTCACCGGGACGCCGGAGGTCAAGCTCATGACCGACACTGGAATCTGGGCGCAGTATTGATGCCACGGTCGAGCCAGCGCGCGGCCCACTCCAGCGTCTCCGGGTGTTCGGGGATCGCCGAGAGGAAGCCCGCGCGCAGCTCGTCGTCGAGCACAGCGGCCCGCGCGAGCAGCTGGTCGCGCGCCTCCCGCAGCGCCGCGCGGGCTTCATCGAGGAGGCCCGC
>Ga0302283_1004240_pt1 | contig 10811 bp, 12 predicted proteins | sample III_Fen_E1_4_FD_198770 | JGI IMG/M metagenome (GOLD analysis project Ga0302283, IMG submission 198770) | Peat permafrost microbial communities from Stordalen Mire near Abisko, Sweden - III_Fen_E1_4 | ecosystem: Environmental > Terrestrial > Soil > Wetlands > Permafrost | place: Sweden: Abisko...
CGCCGCCGATCGAGCACAGGGTCTCGCCGGCCCGCACCGGGCCGAAGCGCACCATCCGCGTCTCCAACGACGCCCAGCCCAGGCGATGGCCCTCGTCGCCGGTGAAGGTCATCGGCCCATGCTGGCGCATCTCCTCGGCGCTGGGCGGACGCCAGCCGCCGAACATCATCGCCCCGGAGTCGACCAGGAATCCATGCTCGTCGCAGCTTTCCGCCGCCACCGTCCATTCCGAGCGCCGCGACATCGGGTCGGAGGGATCGTCGATCAGCCGCGCCGCCAGCGCCTCCAAAGCCAGGTCCTGCCGCGGGTCGGCCAGATCGATGGTGCGGGCGCGGCCGTGTGCGGGCAGTTCGACCAGCGTCGCCGCCGCCGCCAGGCTCACCGCCTCGGGTAGCGCCAGCGTCTCGCCGGTGGCCGGCGCGATCAGCGCATTGGCGACGATATAGGTCGCCGCCACCTGCCCCTTTGCCGGATTCAGCACCTCATAGTAGGTCGAGATCGCCTCCGGACCGACGCTTAGCACGCCACCCTCGACGGTCAGGGTCGAGCCCTGGAACTGCTCGCGGTGATAGCGGCAGTAGATGTCGATCTGGGCCAGCCGACCCCCGGCCGGCGTGTCCTCAGCCAGCCCCAGGTCGCTCATCAGCCGGCGGTTCGCCCGCATCGCCCGCTCCATGTAGTAGCGGACGTTCATGTGCCCCAAGCCGTCGATCTCGCTAGGTTGAACCTCAGAACTATCAAGTATGCGCATCGCTCGAATATCACCAATTCAGTATAAACGGCCCAATATGCCTCCGGCCTAGCAGCGCCGGCCTGAGCGGTCAACACGCGGGCGCTGCCGCGGTCCCGCCCCGCTTCGTAACACCGGACTTGACGCGCCCGCGCTTCAGGCTCTGGTATCAGCCAACGCCACAAAGAGGGCCACCCGCGATGTACCAGCGGATTCTGCTCGCCTACGACGGCTCTCGCGAGGGGCTGGTCGCCCTCCGCGAAGGCGCCCTGATGGCCAGGCGCTACGGCGCCAAGGTCTATCTGCTGTCGATCGTGCCGGCCTCGACCGGCATGCGGGTCGCCGAGGGCGTCCACGCCGAGGTCGTCGGCCCGGAAATCGAGAGTTACAAGGCGCTCCTGGAGCGCGGCGTCGCCGTCGCCCGCCAGCTGGGTCTGGACCCCGTCGCCAAGCTGAAGGTCGGCGAGCCGGCCCCGATCATCGGCGCTTTCGCCCGGGAGATCGACGCCGACCTGCTGATCCTCGGCCATCGCCGCACCACCCTGCTGGAGCGCTGGTGGTCGGGCGCCTCGGGGGCCTATGTCACCGACTATGTGAACTGCAGCGTCCTGATCGGCCGCACCAGCATCAGCGACGAGGCCTTCGACGCCGAGCTGCGCAGGTTCGAGGCCGCGGCGCCCGCGCCCGCCGATTCCGCCTGAACGGTCGCCGGCGCTTAGCTCGCCGGCTCCAGCTTGTCCTGGGTGCGGAACTCGAAGTCCGAGGCGTCGTGCCGCTCGCGCAGCTGGCCCGATAGGTCGCCCCAGGCGCGGTTGACCATCTGTCCGCGCTTTACCGCCGGCCGGGCGGCGATCTGGTCGGTCCAGCGCTGCAGGTGCTTGTAGCTTTCCACCTCGAGGAACTCGCCGCCGCCGTAGAGCGCGCCCTTGGCCAGACCGCCGTACCAGGGAAACACGGCGATGTCGGCGATCGAGAGCGCGTCGCCGGCCAGGAACTCACTTTCCGCCAGCCGCCGATCGAGCACGTCCAGCTGCCGCTTCACCTCCATGGCGAACCGGTCGATGGCGTATTCGATCTTGAACGGCGCATAGGCGTAGAAGTGGCCGAAGCCGCCGCCGAGGTAAGGCGCGCTGCCCATCTGCCAGAACAGCCAGGACAGGCACTCGGCCCGGCCCTTGGCGTCCGTCGGGATGAAGGCGCCGAACTTCTCTGCGAGGTGCAGCAGGATCGCGCCGGACTCGAACACCCGGATGGGTTCCGGGCCGCTGCGATCCATCAGCGCCGGGATCTTGGAGTTGGGGTTCACGTCGACGAAGCCGCTGCCGAACTGATCGCCCTGGATCATGATCAGCCAGGCGTCGTATTCGGCCTTCTTGCCGGCGGCCAGCAGCTCCTCGAGCATGATGGTCACCTTCATGCCGTTGGGGGTCGCCAGCGAATAGAGCTGCAATGGGTGCTTTCCCACCGGCAGCACCTTGTCGTGCGTCGGCCCGGCGATCGGCCGGTTGATGTTGGCGAACCGCCCGCCGTTCTCCTTGTTCCAGACCCAGACCTTCGGCGGGACGTATTCGGCGGTGTCGGACATCGATGGCTCCTGGATGTGGCGTCGTCCGCATGTGGAGATAGAAGGCGGCCCGCCGCAAGAGGACGCCATCGGAAAACCTTTCGCCCGCAAGCGGGGGAAGGGTTGTTGACCGTCAGTAGCTTAAGACGACTCACCTTCAGAGTTTCTGGCTTGAGGCCGCCGGGCGCGAGCCTAGGCTTGGGGCTGTCTTCATCTCACAGAGGGGCCGCGCAATGACCGACACACCGCCCCCCGGCAGCGTTCTCGTCGTCGGCGTCGGCGCCTCGCAGGGCCTTGGCGCGGCGATCGCCCGCCGTTTCGCGGCCGGGGGCCATCCCGTCGCCGTCGCCGGCCGTAACGCCGAGAAGCTGGCCGCCACCGCCGCCGAACTGAAAGCCGCCGGCGCGAAAGTGGCCAGCGTCGTCGGCGATGGCTCCAACCCCGCTGACGTGCAGCGCTTCATCACCGCCGCCGAGGCCCTCGCGCCGTTGACGCTGGCCGTCCACAACGCCGGCGGCAACCGCCCGGCGCCGTTCCTGAAGGTGAGCCCGCAGGTGTTCGAGGAGCACTGGCGCGAGCACGTGCTAGGCGCCTTTCACCTCGGCCAGGCGGCCCTCCCCGTCCTGCTCAGCCACGGCGGCGGCAGCCTGATCTTCACCGGCGCCTCCGGCAGCCTGCGCGGCAAGGCCAATTTCGCCCCCTTCGCCGCCGCCAAGGCCGGCCTCCGCAACCTCGCCCAGTCGATCGCCCGGGAATTCGGGCCGCAGAACATCCACGTCGGCCATGTGGTCGTCGATGGCGGCATCCTGGGCGAGCGGCTGCTGACCTTCCGCCCGCAACTGGCCGCCGAGCGCGGCGACGACGGCATGCTCAACATCGACGCCATCGCCGAGGCCTACTGGTTCCTGCACAACCAGCAACGCAGCGCCTGGACGCTGGAACTGGACCTGCGCCCCTGGGCTGAGAACTTCTAGGACGCGCCGGCGACGGCTAGTCGCAGTCGCCCTTCCACACCCACTGCTGGCGATCGTAGTCCCAGTGCCAGTAGGCGGGGCATTGTTGATCGCCGCCGGCAGCGTCGTGGTCGTAGCCGCCCGCGTCGTAGTAGCCGCCGCCGTAGCTGCCGCCGCCTGAGTCATAGGCGTTGCCGTCATAATCGCCCGGACCGGTGTCGCGCGCATAGTTCGGCGCGGAGTCGTCGTAGCCATTGTTGTCGTCATAGTAGGCCGGCGCGCCGTCGTAGTCGTCCGGTCCGCCGGCGTAATACCCCTGGTCGTAGTATCCCGGTCCGACGTCGTAGCCATAGTCGCCGCCGTAGCCGTAGTAGCCGGGATAGCCGAGGTAGGCGTAGCCGCCGCCGTAACCGTAGCCGCCGCGATCCCGATCGCCACGACGGTCATCGTAGCCGCCTCGGTTGCCGTGGGCGTTCGCGGCGCTATAGCGACTTCCGCCGCCGCTATACCCGCCCCGGCTCGTGTAGCTCTGGGTGACGTAGCCGGTTCCGTGGCTGTAGCCGCCGCGATTCACATAGGCGCCCTGAGTGGTGGTGGAGCTGCCGTGGTTTCCGGAGGCGCCCCGATAGGTCCCCTGATGTCCGCCGCCCTGACCGCTCGGATGTCCGCCGGACGGGTAGCCGCCGCCGGGATCACGCTGGGCCGTGGCCGGCGTGACCGAGGCGAGCGCCAGGCTCGCCGTCGCGGCCGCCGCCATCATCATTGTCGTCTTCATCTCGCCCTCCTCGGGTCACCGCCCGGGCAGCGGGCAGCAGCCCGCATCGGCGCCCAGGCCCTTATGGTTAAGAATGCGGGATTTGGCGCTGCGTTCCGCGGAGCGGAAATCAGCCGCCCCTTGCGCCCACGCCGCTGCTCGGCGATGAGTGCGCGCGCCGACGCTCGTCAGAGTCGGCCAGCCTGATCGGGGCCATTGTTTTGCGCGAAATCGCGGTCTTTTCGGGTTCGGCCCATCCGGAGCTGGCGGCAGAGATCTGCGCCAAGCTGGGCATTCCGCTCTCGCCCACCCGCCTCACCCGCTTCGCCAACGACTGCCTGGAAGTGCAGCTGCAGGCCAATTGCCGCGAGCGCGACGTGTTCCTGATCCAGCCGCTGGCGGCGCCGGTGCAGGAGCACCTGGTCGAGCTGCTGCTGATGATCGACGCGGCCCGGGGCGCCTCGGCCTCGCGGATTACCGTGGTCATGCCGTTCTACGCCTACGCCCGCTCCGACAAGAAGGACGCCCCGCGCATCTCCATCGGCGGGCGGCTGGTGGCCGACCTGCTGTCGACCGCCGGCGCCGGCCGAGTGCTGGCGATGACCCTGCATTCGCCGCAGGTGCACGGCTTCTTCAGCGTGCCGGTCGACCACCTGCACGCCCTGCATGAGCTGGCCGAGCACTTCCGCCAGTACGACCTTTCCAACACCGTGGTGGTCTCGCCGGACCTCGGCAACGCCAAGGAGGCGGCGGCCTTCGCCCGGCGCCTCGGCCTCGGCGTCGCTTTCGGGGCCAAGCAGCGGTTCGCCGACGACCGGGTCAGCATCAGCGCGGTGATCGGCGAGGTGGCCGGACGCGACGTGATCATTCTCGACGACGAGATCGCCAAGGGCTCGACGGTGATCGAACTGCTGGCCCACCTGCGCACCATCGGCGTCGGGACGATCCGGGTCGCCTGCACCCACGGTCTGTTCGCCTCCGGCGCCCTGCAGCGGATCGCCGATCGCCCGGACGTGCTGGAGATCGTCTCCACCAACACCGTGCCGATCCCGCTGGAGCACCGCACCGACAAGCTGACCGTGCTCTCGGTGGCCCCCGCCCTGGCCGAGGCGATGCGGCGGATTCACGATGGCGAATCCGTCAGCGAACTGTTTCACAACGGCGACTGAGGCCGATCTGGCTCGACGCCGCGACCGCGGTCGAGATACTAGGCGTCAGACGCCTGCTCAGGAGGATCTCGTGGCGGTGACCGGCATTGGTGGCGTGTTCTTCCGCGCCGAACATCCCGACACCCTGCTGCAATGGTACAAAGACCACCTCGGGGTGACCATGGAAGGCTATGAACCCTGGCAGCAGGCGGCTGGGCCGACGGTGTTCATGCCCTTCGCCCGTAACACCGACCATTGGCCGGACGCTCAGCAGTGGATGATCAATTTCCGGGTCGACGATCTGGACGGCTTTCTGGCCAAACTTCGGCAGGCCGGCGTCGCCGTGAAGACCGACCCCGCCTGGGATAGCGCCGAAGCGGGCCGTTTCGCCCGCATCCACGACCCCGAAGGCAATCCGATCGAGCTGTGGGAGCCGCCGGCCGACTAGGCCTCCCGGCGCTTGACCTCGGCGGCCCGGCCATCGATAGGGCCGGCCATGCCCGCGCTGTTCCCCGCCATTGAGCCATACGAGAGCAGCTTCGTCGATGTCGGCGATGGGAACCGGCTCTACTACGAAGTCTGCGGCAATCCGCACGGACGGCCGGCGGTGGTGCTGCATGGCGGGCCGGGATCGGGTTGCACGCCGGGGGCGCGGCGGATGTTCGATCCCGAAGCGTTCCGGATTGTCCTCTTCGACCAGCGCAACTGCGGCCGCAGCCTGCCGCACGCCGGCGACGCGACGGTCAGCCTCGAGGCCAACACCACGGCGAAACTGATCGGCGACATCGAGGCCCTGCGCGGCCATCTCGGCGTCGAACGGTGGCTGGTGTACGGCGCCTCCTGGGGCTCGGCCTTAGGCTTGGCCTACGCCGAGGCGGACCCCGAACGGGTCTCAGGCCTGGTCATCAGTCACGTCGGCGGCAGTCGTCACGCCGACATCGCCTGGCTCTACCACGGCGTCGGCCGCTATTTCCCCGAGGCCTGGACCTGCTTTCGCGCCGGCGCCGGCGTCACCGACCCCGAGGCCGACCTGATCGCCGCCTACCATCGCCTGCTGGCCGACCCGGATCCGGCGGTGCGCGAAAAGGCGGCCGCCGACTGGTGCGACTGGGAAGCCGCGGTCATCTCGATCGATCCGGGCCACCCCCGGCCGGCGCGTTACGACGATCCGCGGTTCCGCATGGCCTTCGCCCGCATCGTCACGCACTACTTTGTCCACCGCTGCTGGTTCGAGGACGATCAGCTCACCGGCGAGGCCCATCGCCTGGCGGGGATTCCCGGCGCGATCGTCTGCGGTCGCCTGGATCTCGGCTCGCCGCTGGAAAACGGTTGGCGCCTGCACCGGGCCTGGCCGGGCGGCACCTTCCACATCGTCGAGAACGCCGGCCACGAGACCACCACGCCGGGGATGATGGAGACGATCCTGGCCGCGATCGACCGTTTCGCGCGCTAGGCCGGGCTTGAGGCGGGGTTCACGGCCGGCGTCGGCGCCTGCGCCGGCTTCATCGAGCGGCGCATCAGCCAGACCAGCGCGCCCAGCAAGACCATGGTCGCCCAGAACATGTTGCCCAGCGTCTGCGGCCAGTGCCAGGGCAGCGCCGAGGTGCCGACAGTGAACAGCGCCAGGCTGGCGGCCAACGACCAGCCGGCCACCCGCCTCACCGGTCGCTCGGGGTCGAGCACGGCGCGATAGACCAAGAGAGTGAAGGGGTAGAACAGCCAGACGAAATAGTAGGCCCGCGCCAGGGGCGAGGCGATGGTCATCAGAGCGATCAGGATAGCGAACTCGGCCGCGTCCGAGGCCGGCGTTCGCCGCCGATCCGCCGGCATGGCGGCCACGAACCCCAGCCCCAGCAGGCCGGCCAGGCCCAGCACCACCAAATTGGCCTGGTCGTAGGTGAGATCAAGCACGTTCACATAGATTGGCGCCGCCTTCGGGTCCTCGGCCTCGGCGTTCACCGGACGAACGAAGCGGTGGGTCAAGGCGATCAGCGAGTCGTTCTTCCAGCTCCAGTTCTGCTCCGGTCGCTGGCCGAAGCCGTGTTCGCTGGAGGAGAACACCATGCCTTGCGACCAGGTCTTCATGTCGGCGAGGTTGCGCTCGAAGCCGCGGAACGGCGCCGGGGCCAGAAACAGGAAGGCGCCGGTGAACAACACCATCGAGACAGCCGACACCCAGCGGCGCCGCCAGATCAGATAGGGCAGGATGGCGATCGGGAACGCCTTCAGCGCCGCGGCCGCCGCGAACATCGCCCCCGCCGACCATGAGCGCCCCGACTGCATCAGCACCATGCCCGCCAGCATCATCGCGAGCAGCAGCAGGTTCGGCTGGCCGAGGTCGTACATGTCGAAGATGAACGGCAGCGAGATCACCGACGGCAGCGCCACCAGCCACCAGGCCTTGCGCCCGACCACCGCCGACAGCCGGTCGGAGAGGCGCGCTGAGCTCCACCAGCTGGCCATGTTCACCAGACAGACGCAGAGGATCGAGAACAACGGCCCGAATAGCGCGAAGGGCGCCAGCAGCAGCGCCGCGAAGGGCGGATAGAGGAAGGCGAAGCGGCCGAAGCGGTCGGGTTGGTAGAGATCTCCGCCGGTCAGCACCATGCGGCCGACGAAGTACCAGAGCGGATAGTCCTTCTGCCCACCGGTCGGGCTGATCAGCTCACGCGCCAGGGGCATGGTGATCAGGATGACGTTGGCGGCGACGAACAGCACCGCCAGGGTGCGGGTCCCGAACGGCGGGCGGGCCAGCCGCGCCAACCATCCACCGGCCGCCTTCGGCCGTTCCGTCGTGGCGATGTCCACTTGCCGTCAGCCCCAGATGCCGCCGGCGCGACGCCCCGTCTCCGGCTGGCCTGAGTGAGACCCGCGCTCTCGCGCCGTCAAGGCCCAGATGGGGCGGAGCGTCGCGATGGCGCACCGGCGTGATAGACTGCGCCCGTCCTGGAGGTCCGGCATGCCGATCGTCGACATCGACAGCCTACGTATCGTCGAGCGCCTGCCCGGCTGGCGCGGCCGGTTCTTCCACACCGACGCCATGACCTTCGTCCACTACGTGTTCGACGCCGGGGCGACGATCCACGAGCACCACCACCCCGAGGAAGAGGTCTATGAGGTGCTCGCCGGCGAACTGGAGATCACCATCGACGGCGACGTTCACCACGCCCGCCCCGGCCTCGTCGCCATCGTACCGGCCGACGTGCGCCACGGCGTGCGCGCCGTCACCGACGGCCAGGTGATCGTCATCGACCACCCGGCGCGTCGGGAACTGGGGTAGGCGACAGCGAGCGGCCGGTGACATGAACCGCGCTCGGCTGCTTCAATTGGGCTTCGAACTCGGCGCGCGCACCCGCGGTGGCCGGTCTCAGGGCGCCTGGTTCGCGACGGCGCGGGGCGGCGCGCCCGTCGTCCTGAAGTGGTCTTCCGGTTTGGCCATGGCCGAACGCTATGCCGCCCTGCTCCCGAGGCTCGATGAGCTCCGAGCGCGGGGCGTGCCGGTCCCTGAGTACCTGCATGTGGGCGGCTTCGAAGGAGGGACGCTCTCCGCCCAGCGCCGCCTCCCTGGCCGATCCGAGGACAACCCGCCGGCCGCGGTCGTCGAAGCGATAGCCCAATGCATCGCCGCCAAGGCCGGTATCGGTGGGCCGCCGCCAGCCCACGACCAGCCAACGTGGGGGGCGTTTATCGTCCGTGCGTTGACGCTCGGCCTGGAGGAGGCGATGCATGAACCCCTGCGCAGCGGTGGACCGCGCAGCGCGGCGCTGCTCGAACGCGCGGTGGCGGTTGGCGACGGCGCACATCCGGGCTGGTTCCCTAACGACGGGCTGGTTCACCGCGACCTGCACACCGACAACGTTCTGGTGGATGGCGGAGCGCTCGGCGGCATCATCGACTGGGAGGAGGCGTGCGCCGGCGACCACCGGTTCGACCTGGTGGCCTTCGCCTTCGACCTCGACGGTCATGACCAGCCGATCTGGGATCTCGTCGACGCCGCCAACCTGGAGCCGCGGGTGCTGCGCGCCTACGTCGCGTCCCTGGCGCTGAAGTGCACAGCCTCGGCAATCCTTCACCACCCCGGTGACGTGGAGCGGCAGCTGAGCCGTAAGCGGGGCTTTTTCCCCACCTTGTGCGCCGCCGCCTTCGGGTGAGCATCCTGGCCTCCGAGGCCTGGAAGTTTCACATATATGTTTGAGAGTATGTCCAACCACAGCCGCGCGTATGGGCGGGTGGAAGTCCATGAGGGCCTCGGCCGCCGCCGGCGTTGGAGCGCGGCGGACAAGGGTCGCATCGTCGCGGCGTCCTTCGCGCTGGGCGCCAACGTCTCCGAGGTGGCGCGCCAGAACGGCATCAGTCCGCAGCATCTGTTTCAGTGGCGGCGCGCGGCGCGCGAGGGCCATTTGGTCCTGGCTCTGGATGACGATGTGGCCTTTGCGCCGGTGATGGTGGAGCCAGCGGTGGCCCCACGGCGCGGCGGCTTGGCGGTGGAGATCGCCGGCGCGGTGATCCAGGTCAGCGGCGATACGGACCTTCGTCTGCTTGGCGCGGTGGTGCGGGCGCTGCAGGCGCCGGCGTGATCTCGATCCCAGCCGGGGTGCGGGTGCTGGTGGCGACCAAGCCGGTGGACTTCCGGCGCGGCGCCGACAGCCTGGCGGCCTTGGCCAAGGAGGCGCTTCGACAGGATCCCTACTCGGGGACGGTGCTGGTGTTCCGAGCCAAGCGAGCGGACCGGGTGAAGATCGTCACCTGGGACGGGACCGGGCTGGTGATGTTGTGGAAGGCCCTGGACGAGGGGGCGTTCAAGTGGCCGCCGATCAGCGAAGGGGTGATGCGGCTGTCCGCGGCGCAATTATCGGCGCTCGTTGAAGGGCTCGACTGGACGCGTGTGCACCCGCCCAGAACCCGGCGGCCGACAGCGGTGCGATAAGCTGCGACAAGGTGACTCGGGGTGCACGCGGGGGCGCCTCAAGCGGCCGATTTTATGCTCTCATCCGGGTCATGGACGTCGCCGCCGACACCCTTCCAGACGATGTGGAAACGCTGAAGGCGATGCTCCTGGCCGGGCAGGCCAAGCTGGCCACGCTCGAGGAGGTCGAGGCCCAGCTGCAGGACCAGATCGACGAGAACAAGGTCCTCGCAGCTGAGCGGATCCGCCTGGGGGAGATCGTCGAGACCCTGACGGCGCAGGCCGAGCGCTACGAGCACATCATCGCCCAGCTGCGGCGTCTAACCTTCGGCAAACGCTCCGAGCAAATGGACAAGGACCAGCTGCAACTGAGCCTTGAAGATCTGCAGCAGGGTCTCGCCGAGATCGAGGGCGAAGAGGAAAAGGCCGACGAAGAGCTGAAGGCCCATCGCACGCGCGAGCGCCGCGATCGACGCCCTTCGCTGCCGGACCATCTGCCCCACGTGGAGGTGGTGATCGAACCGGCGTCCACGGCCTGTCCTTGCTGCGCCGGCGCCATGCATGTGATCGGCGAGGACGTCTCCAAGCGCCTCGACGTCGTGCCGGCGCAATACCAGGTCCTCGTCACGCGGCGGCCGAAGTACGCCTGCCGCGCCTGCGAGGGCCAGGTCGTCCAGGCGCCAGCGACGCCTCGGCTGATCGAGGGCGGTCTGCCCACAGAGCGGATGGTGGCCCAGGTGCTGGTGGCCAAGTACG
>Ga0302283_1004242_pt1 | contig 10808 bp, 9 predicted proteins | sample III_Fen_E1_4_FD_198770 | JGI IMG/M metagenome (GOLD analysis project Ga0302283, IMG submission 198770) | Peat permafrost microbial communities from Stordalen Mire near Abisko, Sweden - III_Fen_E1_4 | ecosystem: Environmental > Terrestrial > Soil > Wetlands > Permafrost | place: Sweden: Abisko...
CGCCATGGCCGACTCCCCGTATTCGTTCGGACCGCTGACACTCGACCGGCGCACGCTGGGCGAGATCGCCGTGCTGGGCTCCCGGAGCTTCTACGACGACCCGTTCTTCTGGCACCTGTCCGATGAACCGCTGCTGCGGGCACGCGGCCTGACGATCTACATGCGCACCCACCTGGCCGTGCTGGGCCAGACGGCGGTGGCCACCGGGGCCCGGGACCGGGCCGGCACCCTGGTCGGGGTCTGCGTCTGGCAGAAACCGGGGACGTACCCGCTGCCCGTCGCCAGCCAGGCCCGCGAGATGGGTGGATCACTGCGGGCCCTGATCCCCCGACCGCAGTCCCTGCTCAACGGGCTGCGCTACACGCTGGCCATGGAAAAGGCCCGGCCCCGTGACGAACACTGGTACCTGTGCCTGCTTGCCTCGGACCCCATGGCGTGGCGTCGGGGGATCGGCACCGCCCTGTTGGAGCCGTCACTGGCCGCCATCGACGAGGACGGGCTGCCCTGCTACCTCGAGACCCAGAAGGAGGACAACCTCGCCTTCTACCGACGGTTCGCCTTCGAGGAGACCGACCGCCTGACCCCGAGCCGCAGCGGGCCCCCGCTGTTCACCATGACCCGGCCGGTGCGCTGACCGGGTCATGGTGGCGCGGGGCCGACCGCTGGCCTTGGCTCCGCCGTCCACGTCGGGGAGCGCCGACGTGGACGGCGGTCAGGACCGGGGCGCGGTGAGGTCGTAGACGGTGACCCCGTTGACCGTCTTCGCCGTGAAGTGGGAGGTCACCCAGGTGGAGATGGCCGTGGCGTCCGACGTCGTGGTCGAGCCCCTGGTGCCACCCCGGACACCACCGAAGCCGCCGCCACCGAAGCCCCCACCGCCGAAGCCACCACCACCACTGATGTAGTAGTGGATGCGCCCCTCGGCCACGTACTTCTCGAACTGGGCCAGGGTCGGGGTCGGGTCGGTCCCGTTGAAGCCGCCGATGGCCATGACCGGTTCTCCCGAGGCCAACTGGTAGCCGGATGCGGAGTTCGAACCGGTGGTGGCGGCCACCCAGGAGTAGCGACCGGCACCGGCCTCGAGAAGGGCGACCAGTTGCTTGCCGGGCGTCGACGCGTTGAGCAGCCCACCGGCCGCTCCGCCACCGGCACCGCCGATGCCGCCGAAGCCGCCACGGGTCCTGGTCGAGCCACCGGCGACCCCACCCGTCGCTCCGGGGAAGCCGCCGCCTGCTCCGCCGCCGAACCCGGCACCGGCTGCGGCCCCGGCCGGAGGCGTGAATCCGGCCGGAGGCGTGAATCCGGCCGGCGGCGTGAATCCGCCAGCTCCTGCGCCGAAGCGGCCGGCGAGTCCGCGCCCCCCGCCCGGGAAGCCACCGAATCCGAACGCGCCGGCCACGGTGGGGCCAGCGGAGGGGATCGATCCGCTGTGCGGGGTCGACGCGGTGTCCAACGAGTACGCGAGGGGCCCGCCCAGCACGGCTGCGATGCCGAGTCCGGCGAGACCGGCGGCCAGAGCGCCGCGGGCCCGTGGCAGGACGGCGATGCCGATGGCGGCGGCGAGTCCACCGATGAGGACGGCCCAGCGCAGTGCCGGATACCAGTCGGGACTCCAGTCGAGGAGCACGAAGGACCAGACCGCGGTGGCCACCACGGCGGCGCACAGGGCGATCCGGGGAACGATCTCGGCGCGCCGTCCCCACAGCACCCAGGCGCCCATGCCGACCAGTGCGCCGACCGCCGGGGCCAGGACGACCGTGTAGTACGGGTGGATGATCCCCTGGGCGTAGCTCAGGATGAGTCCCGTCAGGAGCAGCCACCCCCCGAAGAGCACGAAGGCGGCCCGGGTCCGGTCGGTGCGTGGGGCGCGTCGGGTCAGCCACAGGACGGCGACCAGCAGGATCAGTGCTCCGGGGATCAACCAGGAGATCTGGCCGCCCATCGACTTGAGGAACAGGCGGTTCCACCCGGTCGGACCCCACATCGACCCGGCCGTCCCGCCCCCACCCACGCTGCCGGTCTCACTGCCGTTCAACCGGCCGATCCCGTTGTAGCCGAAGATCAGGTTGAGCAGGCTGTTGTCGGTCGAGCCTCCGATGTAGGGACGGTTGGCGGCGGGGGTCAACTCGACGATCGCCACCCACCAACCGGCGGACACCACCACGGCCACCCCGGTGTAGACGAGTTGGAGCACCCTGCGGCCCAGCTTGGGCGGACCGGCGATGAGGTACACCAGGGCGAGCACGGGGAGCAGGATGAACGCTTGGAGCATCTTGGTGATGAATCCCAGGCCGATCAGGGAGCCGGCCAGCACCAACCACCGGGTCCGTCCGCCTTCGACCGCACGGATGACCGAGTACGCGCTCGCCACCAACAGCAGCGTCAGCAGGGCGTCGGGATTGTTGAACCGGAACATCAGCGTGGCCACCGGGGTGATGGCCAGGACGGCGCCGGCCAGCAGGGCAGCACCCGGGGCGAACCAGCGCCGCACGCAGGCGTAGAGCAGGCCGACGGTGGCCACGCCCTCCAGCGCCTGGGGCACCAGGATGGACCAGGAGTTGACCCCGAAGACCCGTGCGGACAGCTCCATCACCCACAACGAGGCGGGTGGTTTGTCGACGGTGATGAAGTTGGAGGAGTCGAAGGAGCCGAAGAAGAAGGCCTTCCAACTCTTGGTGCCGGCCTGGACGGCGGCCGAGTAGAAGCTGTTGGCCCAGCCGGAGCTGCCCAGGCTCCACAGATAGAGGACGCCGGTGCCGACGAGCAGCGCGATCAGCGACGGTCGAACCCACACCGGGTCCTCGGGACGGCCGCGGACCAGGCGTCGGGCCCACCCTGCCGGTGGCCGGGGGTCCGACGGCACCGCGGGGTCCGTGCCGAGAGGGGGAGCCGGAACAGGTGCCCCTCCGGTCGAGTCTGCGGGGTAGACACCCCAGCCGGGTGCATCGACCACGGCGACAGAGGCGTCGGTGCCGATCGGTGGTTGCTCGGAGGGTGGGGTGTCGGTCATCGGGACATCCTCTGGGTGGCCGGGGCGGTGCCCCGGGGGTTGGTCGGTACGCCCTCGGCCGTACCGGTGAGGGTCACGGGTTCCAGGTGGGTGCCGAACCGGGGGCGGAACACCCAGGTGCGGAGGATCGAGAAGCGGAGGGCGGCGGCGGCCAGGTTTGCCACGGTGACCGCCACCAACTCGGGGGCGAGCGTGTCGAGTCCCAGTGCCCGGGTGGCCACCAGTGCGGCGGTGGTGAAGGAGAGGCTGACGCCGAGGAGGGCGGTCGCCGTCCCGACCCGGTGGACACGGTCCAGCCCGTGTCGTGCGGTCCCGGCCATGCCGCGGTGGGCGGCGGTGTTGCCCAGGCCGCACGCCACGATGGCGATGGCATTGGCCGCATAGGCGCCCGCCCAGGGTTCCAGGCCGGCGAAGATGGCGACGTAGGCCAGCGTGCTGATGACGCCGACACCAGCGAACCGGAGCAGTTCGTCCGCGAAGACCTCGTCGGCCGCCCGTGGGTGCTCGATCGGTCGCTCGGTGGTCGACACGGATTCGGTGACGGGGGTGTCCGGCCGGTCGACGAGGCGCCGGCGGACCACGGCGGCGCGTCGGCGGGCCCGGGGGGCGAGCATCCGGGCGATGCCGCAGAGGTCGAGCCATGCCGTGTGGGCGACGGCCACCCGGGAGTCGAGGTCGTCGACCCAGTCGACGGGCACCTCGTGGATCCGCAGCCCGAGGCGGTGTGCGGTGACGAGGACCTCGGTGTCGAAAAACCACGCCTGGTCCTCGACGAGCGGCAGCACGATCTCGGCCGCATCCCGCCGAAGGGCTTTGAACCCGCACTGGGCGTCGGTGCAGGCGTTGCCGAGGAGACCTCGTACGAGCAGGTTGTAGGACCGCGAGATGACTTCCCGGCGGGCGCCCCGCACCACGTGGGCGCCCGAGGCCAGCCGTGTGCCGATGGCCACGTCGCTGTGGCCCGACAGCAGTGGGGCGACCAGGGGTAGGAGGGCTTCGAGTCCGGTGGCCAGGTCGACGTCCATGTAGGCGACGACCGGTGCGGTGCTGGCCGACCAGGCGGCCCGCAGGGCCCGGCCCCGGCCCTTGCGATCCAGCCGCAGGGCACGGACGCCGGGGAGGCTGGCCGCCAACCCGGTGGCGATGCTCCAGGTGTCGTCGGTGCTGGCGTTGTCGGCGATGGTCACCGTCGTGGCCAGGGGGAAGGACGAGTCGAGGAAGCTGCGCAGCGCGGAGATGCTCGCCGCCAGCTGCTGGGCCTCGTTGTAGACGGGGATGACGATCTCCAGCTGGGCGGCGCTGTCGCTGCCGTCGGGCCGGGGTCGGGGGAGGGGCGTCAGGTCCATGGCCACACTGTGTTCGGGCTTTCTCCGGCCACCGTGGGAGTTGCCTGTGGCCCACCTGTGAATACTGCACCATCCTGGTGACGGTGCCGGTCGGCCATCAGGGAGCGGATGTGCCCGGCGGGGGAGGTTCCTGGTCGGACCCGTCCTGGTCGGATCCGTCCTGGCCGGACCTGTCGTGCACGGACCGTGCACCGAGCTCCGGGCTCCCGGTAGCGAGTGACGCCGGATCGGGGCCCGATCCCACGGATGTCGGGTGCGAAGCGCCCGGTTCGGCAGGTGCCGTCTGGGCGAGGGTGACGGGTAGCCGGACGACGAACGTCGTGCCCCGTCCCGGCTCGCTGGTGGCGGTGACCGAGCCGCCGTGGGCGGCGACGATGGCCGAGACGATGGAGAGCCCGAGCCCGGCCCCGCCGTGCAGGCGCGACCTGCTGGCATCCGAACGATAGAAGCGCTCGAACACGTGGGTGACCTGGTCGGCGTGCATCCCCGGTCCGGTGTCCGCCACCGTGACGACGGCTGCTGACCCGTCGCCGTCCACGGTCACCGAGGCCGACGTCCCCTCCGGGGTGTGGGCACGTACGTTGCCGAGCAGGTTGTCGATGACCTGGCGCAGGCTGGTGGCATCGCCCACGACCTCGATGGGCCGGGTGGCGGCGAAGGTGACCGGCCAGGCGGGACCGACGGTGTGTGCGGTCTGGACGGCCTCTGCGCACAACGAGACCAGGTCGACCGATTGCATCTCCATCGGCCTCCCTTCGTCGAGTCGGGCGAGCAGCAACAGATCGGCGACCAGGTGCTCCATGCGCCCGGTCTCGTTCTGGATGCCGCGCATCAGTCGCTCGAGGTCCTCCTTCTGTTCGGAAGCACCACGGCCGAAGAGCTCGGCGTAGGCCGAAATGGCTGCGATCGGGGTCCGGAGTTCGTGGGACGCATCGCCCACGAACCGGCGGAGTCGGGCGTCCGACTCCCGCAGTCGTTGTTCGGAGGCCACCCGGGCACCGAAGGCGCTCTCGATGCGCGACAGCATGACGTTGAGCGTCTTGGCCAAGCGCCCGACCTCGGTCTTGTCGTCCTCGCCGGGAACCCGCTCGGTCAGGTTGCCGGCGGCGATCGACTCGGCCGCCGTCTCCATGGCCCCCAACGGCCGGAGGCCGAGGCGGACCAGCCAGAACCCGGCGGCCAGGGCGATGAGGACCGCACCGGCGGTGACGACCAGCTCGATGAGCAGCAGCTGGTGCAGCGTGGAGTCGATGTCACCCAGTGGCTGGGCCACGATGAGCAGGTCGCCGTTGCCGAGCGTGGAGGCACGGACCCGGAAGGTCGGTCCGTCAACCTGGCCGGACGGTGCGTCGAAGAATGCGGCCTGGGTGCCGTCGGGTGCTTCGGCGAACCCGGTGATGGGTGCCGTGATGGAGGGGGTGAAGGCCTTGCCGTCGACATAGGCGGGACAGCCGGAACCGCCGACCAGCGCCCCCGACTTGGTGCGCACCTGCACGGCCGAGATCTGGAAGGCGTTCGAGGCACCCCCGTCGGGAGGCCCGCCGTCACCGCCCGGTCCGGCGGGGAGCACCGTGTTGGGATTGATGCAGGGCACGGTGCCGCCCGAGTTGATCTGTTGCTCGTAGCGACCGTGCACGCTGGTGAGCTGCTGGTCGACCCGCTGGTCGAGGAACGACTCCAGGGCCTTGTAGGTGACGACGTTGGCGACGGCCAGCGCGGCGACGGCCACGACGGCGACGGCGACCAGCAACCGCGCGCGCAGGGACATGGTCAGGCGGCTGCCGGATCGCGGAGGGCGTAGCCCACCAGCCGCACGGTGTGGATGACCGGCGGCCCCGCCACCTCGAGCTTCTTGCGCAGGTAGCTCACGTAGGTCTCCACCACGTTGCCGTCGCCGCCGAAGTCGTAGTGCCAGACGTGATCGAGGATCTGGGACTTCGACAGGACGTGACGGGGATTGAGCAGGAAGAAGCGGAGCAGGTTGAACTCGGTGGCGGTCAGGGGGATCACCTGGCCGGCTCTGGTCACCTCGTGGGCACTCTCGTTCATCTCGATGTCGGCGAACCGGAGGATGCCACCGTCCTCGGGTTCCGCGCCCAGGCGTCGCAGGATGGCGTGCACCCGGGCCACCACTTCGGCCAGTGCGAACGGCTTGGTCACGTAGTCGTCGCCACCGATGGTGAGTCCGGCCACCTTGTCCTCCACCGCGTCACGGGCGGTGAGGAACAGGATCGGGACCCGGATGCCGTCGGCCCGGAGGCGACGGGTGACCTCGAGACCGTCCAGGTCGGGAAGCATGACGTCCAGCACGATGAGGTCGGGCGGATGTTCCTGTGCGGCCGCGAGGGCCAGGCGCCCGTTGACCGCCTCGGACACGTCGAATCCTTCGTAGCGGAGAGAGGTGGCGACGGCGTCGACGATCGACGGCTCGTCGTCAACGACCAGGATGCGTTGATTGCGTGTGGGCTCCACGGTGTCTCCTCGGGTCGGGCGTCTGCCCGTGCTGTCCGTTGTTCCTTAGGAGCATCGCACCGCCCGCTGATCAGGCGGTGTGATTCTCCTGTGAGCCACCTGTGAGTCGCCGTCCCGGGGGAGCGCACCCGGCCGATCCCGGGCGGACCAGGTGCGGACCGACGGTCGGGGCCCCGCCGGACCGTGATCCCCCGGGCCCCGACATTCACAGGAGACACCCAGGTGGCCTGACGCTGACGCTGTGGCGGGTTCGGTCGAATGACATCAGTAGCCCACACCGCTGGAATCCCGGCGGCGTCCGTCAGACGAAAGGTGATCCCCATGGCCTCCACCCCGCGACAGCGCCCACGTGGCGACGGCGCCGCCCGATCACGCGACGAGGCTCTGGTGCGTGTCCGCCGGGCCACGGCCGTCATGGGGTTGACCGCCACCGTGGCGGCGGTGGGCATCGGCTTCGGCGTCGCCCAGGCCGCGACCCATTCCTCGACGGCCACCCATGCATCGACGACGGGTACGACGGGGACGACGGCCTCCACGGCGACCACCACGCCCACTACATCGTCGACCTCCGGAACCACGGCCACGACAGGTGCCTCCTCGACCGCCGACGGTTCGTCGGGCAGTTCCTCGACCACGGCCACCACCACACCGACCACGACCACCACGACCACCACTCCGGCGGCCACGACCACCTCGGGACAGTCATGAGGTCCCCCACGCTGGTCGACCAGGGCCGCCCGTCGTCGCACGACCGGCCCTCGCCCGAGGTCCGCACGATGCAGGCGATCGGTACCACCGCGTCGGTCGTGGTCGAGGACCCGACCCTGGCCGATGCGGCCCTCGGCCTCCTGGCCGTCGACCTGTCCGACCTCGACGAGGCGTGCAGTCGGTTCCGCCCCGACTCGGAGCTCCGTCGTATCGAGCGGCTCGGACAGGGACGCCCGATGCCGGCGAGTCCGCTGCTGTTCGCCGCCCTGGAAGCGGCGACGGCGGTCGCAGCCCGTACCGCCGGCATCGTGGACCCGACCATCGGCTCCGCCCTCATCGAGCTCGGCTACGACCGGGACTTCGCGACGATCACCTCCGACACCGGGGACGGGAGCGTCGACGGTGCCGCACCGGTGGGCGAGCCCCAGCCCGCCCCGGGTTGGTGGCAGGTCCGCCTCTACGCCGACACGCGAACCGTGGTCATTCCCGCCGGGGTCCACGTCGACCTCGGATCGACCGGAAAGGCGTTCGCCGCGGACCGCTCGGCCCGGCGGATCGCCGAGGCACTCGGGTGCGGCGTCCTCGTGAACCTCGGAGGCGATGTTGCGGTGTCCGGCCCCGCCCCCGTCGAGGGATGGGGCGTGGGGATCGCCCCGTCGTGCGCCACCGCACCGGGGGACGCCGACACGGTGGTCGCACTCCGCTCGGGCGGCCTCGCCACCTCGGGCACCACCGCCCGGACCTGGAGCCGCAATGGCCGCCACGTCCATCACATCGTGGATCCGTGGACCGGGGAGGTCGCTCCCTCCACGTGGGCGCTGGTCTCGGTCGTCGCCGACTCGTGCCTGGAGGCCAACGGGTGGTCCACCGCTTCGGTGGTGTGGGGTGCCGATGCCCCGGGGAACCTCGAGGCACACGGCGTGCGGGCCCGCCTGGTGTCGTCCGACGGGACCGTCGTCACCGTGGGTGGATGGCCAGGGGTGACCGCTGGGCCGGCGATCTTCGAGGAGGTGGCCTGATGCTCGCCGCCACCTCCACCACGATGACCACGACCCTCTGGTACACCATCCGGGCGACCGGCGTCGTGGCCCTGATCCTCCTGACGCTCACCACCGTCCTCGGCCTCCTGTCGGCCTCGCGTGCCCGTACCCGTCGGTGGCCGGCCTTCGCCCAGGTCGACCTCCACAAGCGGGCCACGCTGTTCGCCCTCGTCTTCCTCGGTCTGCACATCGTGACGGCCGTCGTCGACACCTACGTCAGTGTGGGTGTTCTGTCCGCCCTGGTCCCGTTCACCTCGCCGTTCAAGACGTTCTGGATCGGACTCGGCACCATCTCGGTGGACCTGCTGCTCGCCGTGGCCATCTCGAGTGCCCTCCGCCAGCGGATCGCGCCCCGTACCTGGCGGGGGATCCACTGGTTGGCCTACGCCTGCTGGCCGTTGGCCATGGCCCACTCGCTCGGCACCGGAACCGACGCCGCCCAGGTCTGGATGGATGCCATCGCCGCCGTGTGCACGGCGGCCGTGCTGGTCGCCCTCGTCCGACGCATCGGCTACCAGCGCACCAGCCGCCGTGAGCAGGTGCGATTCGGAGCCACCACCACGGCGGTACCCGTCCGGCACCGACCCGCCGTAGGTGGCGATCCCGCCGGGCGCGCCCTCGCTGATTCCGCCACCCGCACCGCACGCCCCCCGACATCCACGGCCACGAACACGGCCACCCGACTCCTGGAGAGGCACCCCCGATGACTACTGCTGCCCCGCCCCGCTCCGAGCGCCTCCTGCGCACCTCGTCCTCCGACGGGCCGGTGGGCCCCGACCTCGCCACCCATCTGTCGCTCCACGGTCCGTTGGCCGTGCCCACCCGTGACGACCGGGAGTGGTCGCATGCCGTGTGGAGCGAGCTGGCCGCATCCGGCCTCACCGGCCGCGGAGGCGGTGGCTTCCCCGCCGCCGGCAAGTGGGATGCGGTGACCCGGTCCGGGCGTCGACCACTGGTGGTCGTCAACGCCATGGAGGGTGAGCCGGCCAGTGCCAAGGACCGGGCCCTGCTGACCTGGTCGCCCCATCTGGTGCTCGACGGGGCGGAGGTCGCCGCCGCGGTCGCCGGGGCCAAGGAGATCGTGGTCTGTGTGGCCGACGACCGGGACCCGAGCGCCGGTGCCGTCGAGCGCGCGGTCCTCGAGCGGGCCGCCCGCCCCGGTGGGTGTCCCGTCTCGGTGGTCCGCCCGCCCGCCCGGTATGTCACCGGCGAGGAGTCGGCACTCGTCGCCTGGCTCGACCACCGCGATGCTCGTCCCGCTCTCCGGGTCGACAAGTCGGTGCCGTTGCGTCTGGGCCGACGACCCGTTCTGGTGCACAACGCCGAGACCCTGGCCCAGGTGGCTCTCGTGGTTCGCCACGGTGCCGCATGGTTCCGTTCGATCGGCACGTCCGACGCCCCGGGATCGACCCTGGTGACCGTGTCGGGTGCCGTGGCCAGGCCCGGCGTGCTCGAGGTCGAGCTCGGGACCCCGGTGGACCAACTGGTCGCCCGCGTGGAGCCCACCGGACCGATCGCCGGCCTCCTGGTCGGCGGGTACGGCGGTGCGTGGCTCGCCCCCGCCCATGTCGGCACCCCCTACGCCGCTGGCCCCCTCGCCGCCGTGGGTGCCACCCTCGGCGTCGGCGTGGTGGTCGTCGTGCCGACCACGTCGTGCGGGATCGCCGAGACGGCCCGGATCACCCGGTACATGGCCGGGGAGAGTGCCGGTCAGTGCGGGCCGTGCGTGTTCGGGCTGCCGGCGATCGCCGAAGACCTGGAACAGCTGGCCGGAGGCCGGGCCGACGCCGGGGTCCTCGCCCGCATCGAGCGCCGGTGTGCCACCGTCGACGGTCGCGGCGCCTGCCGCCACCCGGACGGCGTGGTCCGCATGGTGCGCTCCGCCATGGCCGTGTTCGGCGACGACGCACGACGGCACGCCGCCGGGCACCCGTGCAGCGGACACGACGTGGCGACGTTGTTCGCGTTCCCGGTGAACCGTCCCGCCCCCGGGGGTGGATCGTGAGCCGGGCGACGCCGGTGCGGATCCGGCTCCGGGTGGACCCGGTGGCGTGCGAGGCCTTCGGGTACTGCGCCGAGATCCTGCCCGAGCGGGTCGCCCTCGACGAGTGGGGCTACCCGGTGATCGACGGCGCGCCGGTCCCGGAGGCACTGGTCGAGCTCGCCACCCGGGCGGCGGCCGAGTGTCCGCGACGGGCCCTGCTGCTGGAGCGGGTGTCTGCGGCCTGACTC
>Ga0302283_1004247_pt1 | contig 10802 bp, 12 predicted proteins | sample III_Fen_E1_4_FD_198770 | JGI IMG/M metagenome (GOLD analysis project Ga0302283, IMG submission 198770) | Peat permafrost microbial communities from Stordalen Mire near Abisko, Sweden - III_Fen_E1_4 | ecosystem: Environmental > Terrestrial > Soil > Wetlands > Permafrost | place: Sweden: Abisko...
GTCGACGCCGTCTATTCCGCGATGTGGACGCAAGGGCTGAAGATGGACGATCCGGCGGTGATCCAAAGCGCGCTCACTGCGGCCGGGCTGCCGCCGGAGCGGCTGCTGGCGCTGATCGCCGACGATGCGGTGAAGGGCAAGCTGATCGCCAACACCAACGACGCGGTCGCCAAGGGTGTGTTCGGCAGTCCGAGCTTCCTGGTCGGCAACGAGCTCTTCTTCGGCAAGGACAAGCTGCGCGACGTGGAAGAAGAGATCGCCGCCCAGCGGGCCGGCTGATCCGCCTTGCCTGCCGCGCGGTTCCGCGCGACGTTTATTTCCCCAGGAAGATTTCACTCAAAAAGCAATTTCACGAGGAAGCGAAGCGTCATGGCTGAAGCACATGTCAATCCGAACGGCCCCCTGAAGGGCAAGGTCGCCATCGTCACCGGCGCCAGCCGCGGTATCGGCGAGGCCATCGCCGCCCGGCTGGCCCAGGACGGCGCCCTGGTGGTCGCCTCCGCGCGCACCGCCGAGGAGGGCGAGAGCCGGCTGTCCGGCACGCTCACCGAGACCGTCGCCCGCATCCGCAAGGCCGGGGGCGAATGCACCTTCGTCAAGGCCGACCTCGCCCAGCATTCCGAGCGCGAGCGGCTGGTCGAGGAGACCGTGGCCAACTACGGGCCGGTCGACATCCTGGTGAACAACGCCGCCATCACCTACTTCATCCCGGTCGCCGACTTTCCGGAGAAGCGGCTGAAGCTGATGATGGAGGTGCAGGTGTTCGCGCCGTTCCACCTCGCCCAGCTGGTGCTGCCGTCGATGCGCGAACGCAAGCAGGGCTGGATCGTCAACATCTCGTCCGGCGCCGGCATTCACCCGAAACCGCCTTATCGCGGCGCCGGGCGCGGGGGCACGGTCTACGGCATGTGCAAGGCGGCGCTCGAGCGGTTCACCTCCGGCCTCGCCTCGGAGGTCGCGGAGGACGGGATCGTGGTCAACGTGGTCTCGCCAGGGTTGGTCGAGACGCCCGGTACTTTGGTTCACAATCTGGTCAACGACGCCACGCGCAGCCGGGTGCAGCCGATCGAGTATATCGCCGAAGCGGTGTTCCAGCTGGCTACGGCCGACGTGAAGACCCGCACCGGGACGATCAACTACGCCGAACCGTTCCTGAAGGAGCTCGGCATCGCGCCTTCCGCCCTCATTTAGCGCGAAGAGCGCTGAACACGCCGCCGGCTCCTGGCTAAATTGCCAGGATCACGGCGTTCGTTAGACTACATGGCTAATGGCGCGTCCGCGGCGCGCCGGCCGCGGGTGGCGGACGTATGGACGACGGCGAACACGGCGACCTGGTCGAGGCCATCTATGGCATGGCGCTTGAGCCGGAATTGTGGCCCGGCCTGCTCGACCGGCTGGCCGCAGTCATGGGCGGCGCGTCCGGCGTGATCATGCAGGAGAACCTGGATTCCGGCATCGGCGGCGGCGTGCTCCGTGGGCTGCCGGACGAGGCGGCCGGGCTCTATTTCAACTACTACGGCGCCCGCAACGTGCTGCGGCGGGTCGGCAACCCGCATGAGCTGATGCGCCGCTTCACGCCGGTGGTCACCATCGACCAGGAGACCTTGCCCAAGAACGACCTGATGCGGACGGAGTTCTATGCCGACTTCCTGCGTCCGATGGGCATCCATTCGCTGCTGACCTTCGGGCTGTGGGGCGAAGGCGTCAGCGTCACCACCCTGGACGTCTATCGACCGGCGAACCGGCCCAGTTTCACCGAGGCCGAGCAGGGCTTCGCCAATACCCTGCACCCGCACCTGATCCGGGCGTTCCGGCTCAGCCGCCAGCTGGCTGACGCCCTGATGGTCAAGGAGGGGCTGGCCGCCGCCGTCGACCGGGCGCCCTACGGATTTTTCGTGCTGGGGCCCGACCGGCGCCTGCGTCACGTCAACGCCACCGGCCAGCAGATGCTGGCGCAGGCCGGCGGCCTTCGGCTAATCGCCGGACGCCTGGCGACCGGCTCGACGGCCGAAACCGCCCGACTGGAAGCGCTGATCGGCGCGGCCTGCGGACCCGCCGGCGCCCGCGTGGGCGGCTCCATGGCCATCCGCCGGCCGGACGGTCGTTCGCCCTTGTCGCTGACCGTCGCGCCCGCACGGACCGACCGGATGGCGTTGTTCAATGCCGGCCCGACGGCCGTGGTCTGCGTCAGCGACCCGGAAGCCGCGCTCGATGTCTCGGAGCTGCAGCTGCGCGAGGTGTTCGGGCTGACCGGCGCCCAGGCCAAGGTGGCCATCGCCCTCTTCGAAGGCCGCACCGCCCGGGAAGCCGCCGAGGCGTTGGGCCTCAGCTTCTTCACCGTCCGCGCTCACCTGGCGCGGATCTTCGAGAAGACCGGCGTCAATCGGCAGGCGGAGCTGGTCGCCCTGATGACCCGGATGATGGGGCCGACGCCCGGCTGAGTCCTTCAGGCGTCGATGCTGACGGTCTGCGCCGGCGCCAGCTTCTGCTTCACCGCCGCCACCACCGCCTCGGGCGTGATCCCGAACTGCTGATAGAGCCGGTCGGCGGGCGCCGAGGCGCCGAACCCGTGCATGCCGACGAACAGGCCGTCCTCGCCGATGAACCGGTCCCAGCCCTGCCGCACGCCGGCCTCGACGGCGACGCGCAGCGGCGACTGACCGATCACCTCGGCCTGATAGGCGGCCGACTGCCGCTCGAACAGCGCCCAGCAGGGCGCCGAGACCACCCGCGCCGCGATGCCGTCGACTTCCAGCAGCCCCCGGGCGGCCATGGCCACGGCGACCTCGGTCCCGGCGGCGAAAATGGTCACCTGGGCCGGGCCCTGGGGACGGGTCAGCTCGTAGGCGCCGCGGGCCGACAGGTCGCCGCCCTCGTGCCGCAGCGGCGCGGTCTTCTGCCGCGACAGAGCCATGATCGACGGCGCGTGATGCTCCTTCAGCGCCGCCTTCCAGCATTCGGCGGTCTCGACCGCGTCGGCGGGGCGGAAGACCAGCAGGTTCGGCATCGCCCGCAGCGACGCCAGCTGCTCGACCGGCTGGTGGGTCGGTCCGTCCTCGCCGACACCGATCGAGTCGTGGGTCATCACGTGCACCACCCGCACGCCCATCAGGGCGCCCAGGCGGATCGCCGGCCGGCTGTAGTCGGAGAACACCAGGAACGTGCCGGAATAGGGGATCACTCCGCCGTGCAGCGCCATGCCGTTCATCGCCGCGGCCATGCCGAACTCGCGCACGCCGTAGTGGACGTAACGGCCGGCGTAGTCGGGGGCGTCGAAGGCAGTCATCCCCTTGACGATGGTGTTGTTCGAGCCGGTGAGGTCGGCTGACCCCGCCATCAGTTCGGGGATCGCCGGAACCAGCGCCTCCAGCGCCGCGCCGGAGTGCTGGCGCGTGGCCGCCGCCGGTCGCTCGGCGGCGACCTTGGCGATGTGGGCGTCCAGCGCGGTGAAGGCGTCGGCGGTCATATCGCCGGCCATGGCGCGGCCGAAGTCGGCGCTCCGGCGGTCGTGTTTCAGCCGGCCTTCCCACTTGCGCCGGGCGCGGGCGCCGCGTTTGCCGGCCGTGCGCCAGGCCTCGGCGATGTCTTCGGGAATCACGAACGGCTCATAGGGCCAGCCCATCGCCTCACGCGCCGCGGCGATCTCCTTGTCGAACAGGGCGTAGCCGTGGCCGTGTTCGTCACCCTCCATCGCTCCGGCGCCGCGGTTGATGCGGGTCTTGCAGGCGATCATCGTCGGGCGGGTCTGCTTGGTCGCCCAGCGCAGGGCGCCGGCGATCTGGCCGTAGTTGTGCCCGTCGATCTTCCGGGCGGCCCAGCCGGCGGCCTTGAAGCGGGCGATCTGGTCGCCGGTCTCGGCCAGGGTGGCGCGGCCGTCGATGGTGGTGTCGTTGTCGTCGAACAGCACGGTCAGCCGGTTCAGTTTCAGCCGGCCCGCCAAGCTGATCGCCTCATGGCTGACGCCCTCCATCAGGCAGCCGTCGCCGGCGATCACCCAGGTGCGGTGGTCGACCAGATCGTGACCGAAGCGGGCCGCCAGGTGACGCTCGGCCATGGCCATGCCCACCGCCGTCGCCAGCCCCTGGCCGAGCGGCCCCGTGGTGGTCTCGACCCCCGGCGTGTGCCCAACCTCCGGATGGCCCGGGGTCAGCGAGCCCCATTGGCGGAAGTTCTTGATCTCCTCGATGGTCATGCCCGGGAAGCCGGTCAGGTGCAGCAGCGAGTAGAGCAGCATCGAGCCGTGGCCGGCCGACAGCACGAAGCGGTCGCGGTCGGGCCAGTCCGGCCGGCTGGCGTCGTACTTCAAGAGCTTGGTCCAAAGCACGGTGGCGACGTCGGCCATGCCCAGCGGCATGCCCTGGTGGCCGGATTTGGACCGGTGCACGGCGTCCATGGAGAGGGCGCGAATGGCGTTGGCCATGGTCAGAGGCTGTATGGACATGGCTCCGGCCGGAAATGGAGGGGTTGGGGCCAGTCGCACGGCGGGCGGAGTCGGGTCAAGCAACCCTGATCGCCTGCGGGGTTTAAGGATGGTCGCGACGCGTTCTATAGAGACGCAGGCGACATGGGAGCGGTCGGTGCATGACGGCTGACGCGGGCGACGAGAACGCCCTGGACCTGGCGGCGCGGCGCCTCGAACGCGCGCTGCTGATGCTTGAGCAGCGGCTGGTCCAGCGCGTTGCCGAGGCGAGCGCCGGCGCGGGCACGGCGTTCGACGAGGATCGCGGCCAGCTGGCCGTCCAGCTCGACCATTCCAGATCGCGGGAACGCCAGTTGGAGGAAGCCGGCGCCGCGGCCTCCGCCGCCCTGGCCAAGGCCATCGCCGAGATCCGCGCGGCGCTCGGCGAGCCGGAGAACTGACGCATGGCCCAGGTGAGCGTGGAAGTGAACGGCCGTCCTTATGTGGTCGGCTGCGAGGATGGCCAGGAGGCGCGGCTGCGCGAGCTGGCGGGTGCAGTCGACGCCCAGGTGCGGCAGGTGGCCCGCGACGTCGGGCCGCTAGGCGAGACCCGGCTGCTGCTGATGGGCGCCCTGGTCATGGCCGACGAGATGACCGAGCTGCAGTCGCAGCTTGAGAGCCTGCGCTCGGAACTGGCCGAATCCCGAGCTCGCCTCGGCCGCGCTGAGCTGAAGGCAGTCGCCGCCCTGGAAGCCGCCGCCGAGAAGATCGAGGCGCTGTCGGGTTAGGCTTGTGCCGGGGCTTCGCAGTCCCTAGCTTCGTGAGCGGCGGGTCTTGCTGTGGCTCTCGTCGGAGGCAACTAATCCCGGGGACCTTAATTCACTTCGACGGGAGCTGTCCCTGACCGAGCTCGTGGGCTCGGACACACGGCGCCCACCTGGTACGCCAGGTCCGAGGGGATTGAAACGCCTCCACGGTTCTTCGCGGCGCCGCCACCCTTTTTGCGCCGATCTGTTATAAGCAGCCGATGCGCATCGCCTTTTTCGGCGACATCGTCGGCCGCTCGGGCCGTGACGGTCTCGCCCGCTACCTACCCAGTCTCCGCCGCCGGCTCGGCCTCGAGTTCGTGATCGTCAACGCCGAGAACGCCGCGGCCGGGTTCGGCATCACCGAGAATACCGCCAGGGACCTGTTCGAGGCGGGCGCCGATTGCCTGACGCTCGGCAACCACTCCTGGGACCAGAAGGAAGCGCTGACCTACATCGTCCGCGAACCCCGGATGATCCGGCCGCTGAACTATCCGCGCCTGTCCGATGCGCCCGGCCGCGGGGCCCAGCTGTTCACCACCGACGCCGGCCAGCGGGTGCTGGTGATCAACCTGCTCGGCCGGGTGCACATGGACGCCCTCGACGATCCCTTCGCCGCCGTCGACCGCGAGCTGGAGGCCTGCCCGCTGGGCGAGGCCGCCGACGCCATCGTCGTCGACATGCACGCCGAGGCGACTTCCGAGAAGATGGCCATGGGGCATTTCTGCGACGGACGGGCAAGCCTGGTGGTCGGCACCCACACGCACGTGCCCACCGCCGACGGCCAGATTCTCACCGGCGGCACCGCCTACCAGACCGACGCCGGGGCCTGCGCCGACTACGACAGCGTCATCGGCAACCAGAAGGAAGAGCCGCTGCGGCGGTTCACCACCCGCATCACCCAGGGCCGGTTCAAGCCGGCCGAGGGCGAGGCGACGGTGTGCGGCGTCTATGTGGAAACCGACCCGATGACCGGACACGCCCGCCGGATCGAGCCGATCCGCATCGGCGGCCGGCTCAGTGAAACGGTGCCGGTCGTCGCCGAGGCCGTCCGCGCCTAGAGCAATCTGGGCGCCTTCAGCCGTCGAACGACCAATTCGTCGATCTCCAGCCGCCGGAACCGCGCCCGGCCGATGTTGAGGCGGCCGATGTTCAGCATGCCGATCGCCAGAGCGCCGACCGCGACGGCGCCAATGGCCAACGCCCCCAGAGCCACCGCGCCGATCAGGGCGCTGCCGGTCGCCTCGGCGCCGGTGGCCACGGCGCCGCTCGTTTCCATCATCGGCTTGTGGGTCGGCTGCCACTGGACGATTTCTTCCGGCAGGGTCTCCGGCTCGTCCGGATCGATCTCAGTGGTCATGCGGCGGCTCCCTCGCGCTGGAAGGCGAACGGCTCAGCTGGGCGAGCGTTCCGGCGGATGACGCGAGCTTAGGCCCAGGCTACACCGCGCGAAATGATCTATCTCGTCCGCCACGGCCAGACCGTCTTCAACCAGGCCGAACGGTTCCAGGGCCGCGTGGACTCGCCCCTCACCGACCTGGGCGTGGCCCAGGCGAAGGCCGTCGCCGCGCGTCTGGCCGACCTGGTCGCCGCCGATCCCGGTGACTGGCGGATCGAGGTCAGCCCCCTCGGCCGCGCCCGAGAGACGGCGCGTATCATCGCCGCGATCACCGGGCTGCCGGCGCCGGTGGTCGAGCCGCGGCTGATCGAGGTTTCCTACGGCGACATGGAAGGCCTGACCCGGCCCGAGGTCGACGTCCGCTGGCCACACATGGCGGGGGTGCGCGGCACCTTCGGCCGCGCGCCGGGCGGCGAGACCCTCGACGAGCTTGGCGCCCGCGCCCGTTCGTGGCTGGCCGAGCGCGAGGCGAGCCCGGACGAGCGCCTGATCGCCGTCGCCCACGCCAGCATCGGCCGCATGCTGCGCGGCCTCTACGTCGGCCTCGGCATCGACGACACCAGGCTGCTGGAAACGCCGCAGGACGCCTTCCACCGCCTGCACGGCGGCCGCGTCGATCGGATCGACTGCCCTTAAGCTTCCGTCGGCGGCGTTGGAGCGCTAAAAGCCGCGCCCATGGCCGGACACTCAAAGTTCAAGAACATCCAGTTCCGCAAGGATCGCCAGGACAAGACCCGCTCGAAGGTCTTTTCCAAGCTGTCCCGGGACATCACCCTGGCCGCCAAACACGGCCTGCCCGACCCGTCGGCCAACGCGCGCCTCAGGCTCGCCATCGCCAACGCCAAGGCCGAGTCGATGCCCAAGGACAACATCGACCGGGCGATCAAGAAGGCCCAGGGCGGCGAGGCCGACACCCTGGAGGAGATCCGCTACGAGGGCTTCGGCCCCGGCGGCGTCGGCCTGATCGTCGAGGTGCTGACCGACAACCGCAACCGCGCGGCGGCCAATGTGCGCACCTGCTTCGGCAAGCACGGCGGCAACATGGGCGAGACCGGCTCGGTGGCCTTCATGTTCGATCGCCTGGGCGAGATCGTCTATCCGCGCTCCGCCGGCTCCGACGACGCGGTGATGGAGGCGGCGATCGAGGCGGGCGCCGAGGACGTGCAGTCCGACGCCGATGGGCACACCATCTACGCCGCCTTCGAGGATCTGGGGTCGGTGTCGGAGGCGCTGGAAGCCAGCCTGGGCGCGGCCAAGTCCACCAATGTGATCTGGAAAGCCAAGACCGACGTGCCGGTCGCGGGCGCCGACGCCGAGAAGCTGATGAAGCTGATCGACGCCCTCGACGACGACGACGACGTGCAGAACGTCTGGGGCAACTACGCCATCGACGAGGCCGAAATGGCCCGGCTGGCCGGCTGAGCCTCGCCCGAAAGGGGAGGATTGGCCTTTCGAAGGAACGGCGCCATGCTTGCCCCTATGGATCCCCCCCGTTGATCTGACGCGATCTTTCGCTGGTTGAGCCGGATCGCCCTCTGGGCGGTTCCGGCCTTGCGCTCCGCGCCCTACGGTCTGGTGGCGGCGCTCATTTTCGTGCGCTTCGCCGACGAGTGGGCGACCTTCCTGCCGGCCGGTTCGCTGGAGCCGATGCGGCGCGACCTGGGCCTCACCTACGCGCAGGTGGCCGCGATTCTGGTAGCGCTGCCGGCGGGTGGTTTTCTCGGCAGTTTCTTTCTCGTCGCCGCCGACTATGTCAGCCGCCGGCTGCTCGCCAGCCTCGGCGCGTTGGCATACGGCCTCGCGATGATCGCCTTCGGGTGCTCCCACACCCTCACGGGCCTGTTGGTCGCCTCGTTCGTCTGGGGCGCGGCCAGCGACGCCTTCATCCACGGCTGCGAAGTGGCCCTGGTCGACCTGGCCGAGGACCAGCTGCCCAAGGCGCTGGCGCGGATGCACGGCTGGGCGGCCGTCGGCGACCTGCTGGGGCCGCTGACTGTAGCCGCCGCCGCCATGCTCGGCCTCAGCTGGCGCGCCGGTTTCATCGGCCTGGGGCTGCTGATGTTCGGCTACGCGGCCTGGGTGGCCGGCCAGCGGTTTCCGCCACCGAAACCGCCGCAACACGCGCCGAGCCCGCTGGCGGGTATACTGGCCATCGCGCGGGATCGCCGGGTGCTCATGCTGGCGCTGGTGCTGGGGCTGTTCAGCCTGCTCGACGAACCCCTGGCCGGGTTCATGATCGCCTATCTCGAGCGGGTGCGGCGGCTCAGCCCCGCGCTGGCCGCGATGCCGGTGATGGCCATCCTGATCGGCGGCATGGCGGGCTACGCCGGCTACGAGCGATTGCTGGGCTTGCGTCCGGCGCGAACGGCGGTGATCGCCTGCGCCGGGCTGATGGCGGCGGCGCTGCCGGCGGCGTTGTTCGCGCCCTGTCTGGCGCTGCAGGTCCCGGCGGCGTTCGCCTTCGGCCTGGCGGCGTCGGTGTTCTACACGACCCTCGACGCCATCGTGCTCGGCCTGCGCCCGGGGCAGGTGGGCGCAACCAGCGCCGTGGTCTCCACGGTGGGAATGATCGTCATGGGCTTTCCCGCGCTGGTCGGGCTTGCGGCCGACGCCTGGGGTCTGGGACCCGCCATCGGCCTCTACGCGCTCATCCCGGTGCTGGTGCTGGCGTTGGTGGCGGCGGATCGAAAGTGATGGTGTTGCAGTGACACCAAAATGGTGTCACTCTGACGCTCATGGATGTCGCCCCTCTCATCGACTCTCTGCGCCAGGATCTGCGCCGCGCCGCCGAAGTGGGTGGCGACGACGTCCGGTGGGCGGCCGAACGTCTGCTGCTGGCGCTGGACCCCGCACTTCGCCTGACCCTGATGGACGCGCTGTCGCAGGCGGCGAGCGAGATCAGCGACGCCCTGCCGGGGGTCACCATCGAGGTGCGTCTGAGGGGGCGCGAGCCAGTGTTCGCAGTCGAGGGCGCCACCGCAGCCGCGCCCGCCGCCGATGCTTTCGAGGCCGAGGACGGCGAGGCGGTGGCGCGTATCACCCTGCGCCTGCCCGAAGCGCTTAAGGGCCGGGCCGAGGCGCTGGCCGCCCGGCGTGGCCAATCGCTCAACACCTGGCTGGTGGCCGCCGCCCGCGCCGCCGCCGATGGTCCCCAATCATCCGGCCCGGGACACCACGGTGGGCCCGGCCGGCGCGTTCAAGGATGGGCCCGATGACCCGGGAGACACGAATGCATACCTATCAGACCCCCGCGCCGGTACGTCTGCGGGTCGAGATTCCGAAGGGCCGGATCCGGATCGTCGCCGAGGAAACCGCCGAGACCCGCGTGCGGCTGACCGCGATCAACGGCGACGCGCTCGCCGAGGCCTGGATCGCCGACGCCGAGGTCGGCCAGAACGGCGATGAGATCGTCGTGCGCGTGCACAAGCACGGCATGTCGCTGTTCGGCATGGGCGGCGCCATAGAGGCGGAAGTGCACGTGCCCCTGGGCAGCGGCGCCGGACTTTCCACCGGCTCCGGCCACATCGAGACCACCGGCCGGTTGGGCGCGATCACCGCCTCGACCGGTTCGGGCGCGATCCGCCTGGATGACGCGGCCGAAGTTCGCGCAGAGACGGGGTCCGGCGACATCGCCATCGCCTCGTCGTCCGGCTCGGTGGTGGCCAAGACCGGCAGCGGCAGGATCAACGTCGGCAAGGTGGGCGCCAACGCCCGGATCACCACCGGCTCGGGTCACGCCGAGTTGGAGGAGGCGGCCGGCGACGCGACGCTAACTACCGGCTCGGGCAACATCGAGATCGGCCAGGCCGGTGACAGCCTCGAGGCCTTCGCCGCCTCCGGCAACGTCAAGGTGCGCCGGGCGGACCACGGCCGGGTGCGCGCCAAGACGATTTCCGGCCGGGTCGCGGTCGGGGTCGCCGGCGGCGTGCCGGCGCTGCTCGATATCAGCACCTTCAGCGGCCGGGTGCATTCCGAGCTGGAGGCCAGCGGGGCGCCGGAGGAGGGCGAACCGCACGTCGAGCTGATCCTCAGCACCATGAGTGGCAGCGTGAACCTGGCGCGGGTCTGACGGCCCAGGCCGGCAGCCCTACCAGAGGGTGGTCGGCTTTCTGACCGGCGGCTGCCAGTGGAAGATGTCATCGTCGCTGATCGGCGCCAGCCCCTTCAGTTGGGCGAGGCTCAGGCGGTCCATCAGCGT
>Ga0302283_1004250_pt1 | contig 10795 bp, 6 predicted proteins | sample III_Fen_E1_4_FD_198770 | JGI IMG/M metagenome (GOLD analysis project Ga0302283, IMG submission 198770) | Peat permafrost microbial communities from Stordalen Mire near Abisko, Sweden - III_Fen_E1_4 | ecosystem: Environmental > Terrestrial > Soil > Wetlands > Permafrost | place: Sweden: Abisko...
CGCAGCGTCACCGCCCCGCCCGCCGCGAGCGGGTAAGCAAACGACTGCGTCCCCATCGCCACGTCGAACATGGCCGCCGCCGGGCCGATCGCGGCCACGAACGTCTCCCAGGTCCCGACCGTGGTGGCGCTGGCGACCACGCCGCCGCCGCCGCCGTTGGTCGCGGAGAGGTAGTGGGCGCCGTCGCGGGTGCGCAGCGCGATCGCGTCGCCGCTCTGGATCGCGGCGGCGCCGGCCACCCGCTCGATGCTGAAGGTCTCCCAGGTGCTCGGGGTCGTCGCCCCCGCCGCGATCCCGGCCCCGCCCGCGTTCGCCGCGGAGAACCAGGAGCCGTCGCTGCACCGGACGTAGACGAGGTCGCCGCTCTCGAGGTCGCCGCCGTTCAGGTCGACGAGCGTGAACGTCTCCCACCCCTGGGCCTGGCTCTTGTCCGCCGTGAGGGCGCCGCCGCCGCCGTTGGCGGCCGAGAGGTACTGCTGGCTGACCGTGGTCTGCAGCGTCAGCGAGTGCGCGACGCCCGCCTCGTGCAGCCCGAGATCGCCGTCGGAGAGCCACACCTCGACGCCGGTCGCCGCGCCGCCCTCTGCGCTCGTCCCCCCGCTGCCCGTCGCGCCCCCGCTGCCGGCGGTCGCGCGGCCCGACCCGCTGCTGCTCCCCGACCCGCCGCCGCTGCCAGGCCCGCCGCCGCCGGTCGCGGTGGACGACGAGGATCCCCCCGCCTGTCCCGAGCTCGCGGCCTTCTCCGGAGCACCGCAGGAAGCGGAGGCCACGACCGAGACGCAGAGCAAGGTGGCGAGCGAGCGCGGGTGCGGGGAGGACATGGGCCCCGTCGTGCAGCGATCGGACCAGCGGCGGGGGGCCGGTGTTTCGAACGGGTCGAGGGCGACCATGCGATCCGGGCGATCGCGCCGCGATCCCGGAGATCGCGCCGCGGGGCACGCCCCAGGAGACCCTCAGTTGCCGACGAGGCCAATCTGCCAGGTCTGCTGGCTGCCGTTGTGCGCGATCACCACGAACGCCTCCGCGTCGAACGGCCAGAGGACCATGGGATCGGAGAACGTGCCGGCCTTGACCGGCGTGAGGGTCAGGTGGAGGATTTCCCCGTTCTGGCCGCTGTCGTTGTCGAGGGAGAAGGTCAGCGCGGGCTGGCCGGTGAGGAGCTGGCTCCAGTCCTTCACCTCCACGGTGAAGGGGCCGCCGGTGTCACCCTCGCTGGACAGGTCGATGTCGATGGTCTTGCTCTGGCCCATGGGGATCTTGACTCCCCTCATGGGCACGGTCGCCCCGTCGAAATTGAACGAGAGATCGTCGGTCATCACCGGCATGGCGGTGGCGTAGACCTCGCCGGGGAGCTCGGGGACGCAGGGGTCGTGGCCGGCCGCGGCCGAGGCGTTCGACCAGGTGCGCTGCACCTCGTAGGCGAGCTCGGGGAACCGGGTGAACACGTCCGGGAACTGGGCGCACATGTCGCCGACCTCGCCGCCGCCGACGACGTAGTACCAGTAGAGGTGCGCCTCGTCGGGCTGGACGTAGCCCTGGACCAGGGGCGGCTCGCGCGGGGTGGGATCGGTGCAGGCCTCGACGAGCTCGTGGCTCTCGGCGCCGGTGACGGCGTTGATGCCCTTGAGCCCGCCGAAGTCGGCGCAGCGCGGGACCACCGCATAGACCGCGGGCACCGCGCCGTGCGCCGCGTCGAGGGCGGCGCTGTTGTGGTAGCCCCCGAAGTCGGTGCAGCTGGTGTTCCCGTCGAGCGTGACCGTCGTCCCCGCCGGGTAGTGGAGGACGTAGAGGGTGTTGGCATCCGCCGCCGGCCAGGCCGGATCGTTGCCGTCGAGCTTGCCGGTGAGCCAGGTCTGGATGGCCGAGTCGTCGATCGTCGCGGGCGCGGTCTCGGTGAGGACGACCGGCGTGGCGGACACGGCCGGGCCGACGCCGTACTCCGCGGTGACGTCGGCCCAGTACGTGGTGGCGCCGACCTTGGCGAGGAAGTCGGTGAGGCTCGCCTGGATGGTCGCGTCCTCGCCGGCGAAGAACACCGGGACCAGCGTGGGCGAAGCGAGCACCACCCCGCCCGCGGTCTCGACCTGCGGCACGTCGGGCGGGAACGCCGGATAGGTGGTGCTCACGGCGCCGCCGTCGAGCCCGCCGGAGCTGGAGCTCGAGCTGGAGCTGGAGGTCGTGGCGGTGCTCGAGGTGGTCACGGTCACGCTGGCGCCGCCGGTGCCGCCGGTGCCCCCGCCGGCGCCCGAGGACGAGTGCGTGACCGCACCGCCTCCGCACGCGGCGGCGACCGGCACCACCACGAGCGCGGACAGGGCATAGAGTCGAAGGCGCATCGTCGGGGGCTCCTTGCGAGGGCGGGTGCCAGCGCGGAGCAGCAGCAACGCACGGCCCCGCGGCGGCGACAACGTTCCCGGGCGGCACCGGCCTGACGCGCCCCGGCAACGAGCACCTTGCGCTCGCCGTGGGCTCCGCGGATGCTTCGCGGGCCATGTCCAAGACCGTGCGCAAGATCGCCATCAACACCGGGGGCGGCGACGCTCCCGGCCTGAACGCCGTCATCCGCGCGGCGACCCTCTCGGCCATGGAGCGGGGCATCGAGATCTGGGGGATCGGCCACGGCTACCGCGGGCTGCTCGACGCCGAGCCGGGGGGCCTGGTCCGCCTCGACCGCGATCGCGTGCGCGGCATCATGCACATCGGGGGCACCATCCTCGGCACCGCCAACCGCGGCAACCCCTTCGCCTACCCGACCCTGCTGCCCGGCTCCGACGAGCCGGTGCCCACCGACCGCTCCGGCGATCTGGTGCGCCGCTTCCTCGAGGCCGGGTTCGAGGCCCTGATCGCGGTCGGCGGCGACGGCTCGCTGCGCATCGCGCACCGCCTCCAGAAGCTGGGGCTGCCCGCCGTCATCGGCGTGCCCAAGACCATCGACAACGACGTGCGCGGCACCGACATCACCTTCGGCTTCGACACCGCGGTGAGCATCGCGGTCGAGGCCATCGACCGGCTCCACTCCACCGCCGAGGCCCACGACCGCATCATGGTGGTCGAGGTGATGGGCCGGAACGCCGGCTGGATCGCGCTCTGGGCCGGCATCGCCGGCGGCGCCGACGCCATCCTCATCCCCGAGATCCCCTTCCGCTACGAGGCGGTGGTGGAGAAGATCATGCTCCGCGAGCGCCGCGGCCGGCGCTTCTCCATCGTCGTCGTGGCCGAGGGCGCCGCGATGGAGGGCGGCAGCACCGTGGTCAAGAGCGAGGGCGACCCCTTCCGGGGCGTGGCGGTGCTGGGCGGCATCGCCGAGCGGGTGGCGCGCGAGCTCTCCAAGCGCACCGGCAAGGAGAGCCGCTCCCTGGTCCTCGGCCACCTCCAGCGCGGCGGCGGCCCCACCACCCACGACCGGCTCCTCGCCCTGCGCTTCGGCGCGGCCGCGGTGCGCTCCATCGTGGAGGGGAAGACCTCCGGGATGGTCGGCCTCTGCGGCCACGACATCGTCCTCGCCAGCCTCGACGAGGCGGCCTCCGGCATCAAGACCGTGCCCCTCGACAGCGACACCGTCGTCACCGCGCGCGAGATGGGGATGTGCTTCGGCGACGAGGCGAGCGGGAGGTTCCGCTCGCAGACCATCGTGCCCCCCGCCGGCCCGGGCGGGTGGGGGCCTCCGGTGTGACGCGCCCGGTGGAGTCGGCGTCGCCTGGAGCTCGTGCACCCTCGAAAGGGAATGAATCGATGATCGGCGAACCTTCGCCCCTGCACCTCTCGGTCCGCGCCGTCGAGCCTGCCGACCGGGACCGGGTCGCCAGGCTGGTCGCCTCGGTCGAGGTCTTCTCCGCCGAGGAGCAGGCGGTGGCGCTCGAGCTCGTGGATCACCAGATCGCGCACCCGGAGGCGACCGACTATCGCTTCATCTTCGTCGCTCCCGCGGCGCCGGCGCCCGGCTCGGACGAGCTCGCCGGCTATCTCTGCTACGGCCGCACGCCCTTCACCCGGTCCACGTACGACCTCTACTGGCTGGCGACGTCGCCGTCGCACGCGCGCTCCGGGGTGGGGCGCCGGCTGGTCGACGCCATGGAGACCGAGATCGCGCGCCGGGGCGGGGGCCTGGTGCGGGTGGAGACGGGCAGCCGCGAGGGGCACGGGAGCGCGATGCAGTTCTACCAGGCCGTCGGCTTCGAGCAGGCCGTCAAGATCCCCGAGTTCTACGCGCCCGACGATGACCTCGTAATCTTCATGAAGCGCGTCGGCCCGCCTCACGGGTGAGCGGGAGGAGGCGCGTCCACGGCGACCTCCCCGAAGATCCGGCGGACGAAGTCGAGGGCGCTCCGTGAGCACTGCGGAGCGGCCCGGCCGAGGTGGGCGAGGTGGAGGGCCGCCTCGCGCTCGCGGTAGAAGGGGATGAACGCATAGCGGTGGTGGACGTCGTGGTAGAGCCCATGACCGTTGCAGATCGCCGAGTGGAAGAGCCCGGTGTGATCGCGGGTGCCGCCGGGCGCCCGGAAGTGATCGCTGACCTCGCCCCAGAGCAGGAACACCGGGTGCAACCAGAGGAGCGGCACCACCCAGTAGCAGAGCAGCGGCCGCAGCGCGCCAAAGGGCGCGGCGACGGCGACGAGCGGGACCCAGAACGCGAGCAGCCGCTCGCCGTAGGTCCGGTCGCGCCGGGCGTCCTTCACCGTGCCGAGGATCATGCCCCACGCGGCGTGGCCGAGGAGGGGGCGGAGGAAGACGACCCAGGCGCGCCCCCAGGGCCCGCGGCCGGGGAGGCCGAGCGTGTCGTGGAGGAACTCGAAGCGGTTGGCGCGGCGCTCGGTGATCTCGCGGTGGTGCTCGAGGTGCGGACCCCGGTAGTGCGCCACCGTGTCGGCGATGGGGAGGGCATAGAGCACGTCGAGCCCTTCGTTCCAGCGGACCCGCCGGAAGAGGGCGCGATGGGCGGCGGCGTGGGTGAGGTTGAGCATGGCCGTCTGCCTCCCGGCGATGACGGCGGCTGCGGTGAGCCACGCCAGAGGCCAGGCGAGAGGCCCCTCGAGCGCGCCGCGCACCTGCTCGGCGAGCACGGCGACCAGGATCACGATCGCCCAGTCGCCGGCGATGGCGGCGAAGGCCCGGCGATCGTCGCGACCGGCGAAGCGTGCCATCTCGCGGGCGGGCGGCGAAGGCCTGAAGGAGCTCTCGCTCATGCCGGGCGACGCTCGCACGAAGGGGGCGGCGCGAGAAGCGGCGACGCCAGCCTCCCGGTCACGCACCTGGGTCAGCGGCGGGGCGGCGCGAAGATCCGAGCGTTCTCCGGCACGACCTCGAGGAAGCACCGCCTCACCTCCGGGTCGCCGATCTTCGCGCTCTGGGCCAGCAGGCGGGCCCGGGCCGCCGCGCGGGCGGCGAGCGCGCCCGGGTGGTCCCCGGTGGCCGCCAGGGCCTCCAGGTGGGCGGCCAGGACGAGGCCTCCCCGGAACCCGAAGGTGTGGAGGGCCTCGGCCTGCGCTCGGGCTGCAGAGGCCGCGGCCAGCGCCTCGGCGGCGCGCCCGGCGTCGAGGAGGATGGTGGCGAGCCGGGCTCGCGCGGCGATCTGCTCCAGGGGGAGGAAGCGCAGCAGATCCACGGCGGTGCGCGCCTCGGCTTCGGCGGCCTCGAGCTCGCCGAGGCGGTGGAGGACCACGGCCAGCGCGGAGTGCGCCCGCCCCTCGTCGGAGGGGAGCTCCCGGTGCAGCCAGTGCGCGAGCATCCGCCGCGCCGTCCGGTGCGCCTCGTCGAGGTCTCCCGCGTCGGCGAGCGTGCTGACCAGGCAGAAGGTCGGGAGGGAGGCGCGCGATCCGAGGGACTCCTCGCGCCCGGAGATGGCGCTGCGCAGGGACTGCTCGGCTCCGGGGAGCGAGCCCAGCAGCCAGAGGTTCATCCCCAGCCGCGCCAGCGTGAGCAGCTCGCCCTGGTGGTGGTTGGCCTCGCGGAAGCCCGCCAGGGCGAGCTCGGAGTGCGCGGCGCCGGCCCAGGGGTCCTCGTTGAGCAGGGTCTCCACGCTGCCGTGGGCGGCGTGCATCCAGCCGCGGGCGACGGGCTCGTCGGCCTGGACGGGCTCGACCAGGGCGTGGAGCCGGGCGAGGCCTGCCCGGGTCGCTTCGAAGTGACCCTGACTGGCCAGGATCAAGCACCCGTAGCTGAGCACGGCGGCGAGCTCGCCCGTGGCCTTCGGCGCCGGCTCGGCGCGGAGGGCGAGATCCATCGTCGCGACGACGCGATCCATCTCCCCCTGGCTCATCGCGAAGCCGAGCCGCGCCGCCGCCGCTCTCCCCCAGGGGGCGCTCCCGGACGGGGCCTCGGCGAGCACCGCCTCCGCGTAGCGCGCCGCGTCTCGCCACCGGTTCGCCCACATGTTGCTCTCGGCGAGGATGGACAGCACGGCGATGCGGGCGGCGCCGGTGACCCCGCAGGCGAGGGCCCGCTCGCTGCGGGCGATCGCGGCGTCCATGTCGCTGGCCTGGAGCGCCCGCTCCCCGGCGCGCGCGTAGAAGGCTCCGGCGCGGTCCAGATCCCTGCCGCGATCGTGGTGCTCGGCCAGCACCATGGGGTCGCTCTCGCCGTGCACCTCCAGCCACTCGGCCGCGAGCCGGTGCCCCAGGGCCCGATCGGCGTCGGTGAGCATCGCGTAGGCGCCCTCGCGGAGGAGCGCGTGCCGGAACGCGAGCTGCCCCTCCCCCTCCAGGGGGCCCGGCGGCCGGCGCACCAGCACCTCCTGGTCGACCAGGGCCTCGAGGGTGATCGCGGCCCCTGCGGCGCCGAGCGCGCCGCCCACGAGCGCGCCCACGCCGCTCGCCGCGAACGTCTCTCCGAACACGCTCGCCGCCCGCAGCACGCGGCGCTCCTCGTCCTTCAGCCGCGAGAGCCGCCCGTGCACCATCGCCACCACGGTCGCCGGGAGGGCCTCGCCGCTGGGCTGGGCCGCCGCCCGGATCAGCTCCTCCAGGTAGAAGGGGTTGCCGTCGGCCTGCGCCACCACCCGCGCGACCAGCTCGGGCTCCGCGTCCTCGCCCAGCACCTGCTGCACCAGCCGCGCGCTGTCCCGGGGGGAGAGCATGCGGAGGCGGATCTCGTGGCAATCGCGGGCCTCCCAGAGGCTGGGGAAGAGCTGGTGCACCTCCGGGCGGGCGAGCGCGAGCACCATCCACGGGAGATCCTTGAGGCCGCGCAGCGCGCTGTCGAGGAAGCGCACGGTGGGGAGGTCTCCCCAGTGCAGATCCTCGAGCACGAGGAGGACCGGGCCGGCCGCGGCCTCGGCGCGGAGGAAGTCCTCCCACGCCAGGCGCATCTGCTCGCTCATGATGGCCGGCTCGTGCCGGGCGGCCCGGAGCGACGGGCGGTCGTCGTCGGGCCACGGGGTGCCGAGAATCTCGCCCAGGAAGGCGGCGACCCGGTCCTGGTGCTCGGCGGCGACCCGGCGTCGCACCCGGGCCTGGAGCTTGTCTTGCCGCACCGCGAGCGGCTCGCCGTCGACGATGCCGGCGGTGTTGCGCAGGGCCTGACCGAGCAGCCCGAAGGCGGATCCCTTGCGCAGAGGGTCGGCGCGACCCGTCCAGACGTCCACGTCGTGGCGGGCGCGGACGACGCCCAGGACCTCGTGCAGGAGGCGCGATTTCCCCATCCCGGCGGCGCCGCTCACCAGCACCGCCTGCGCTGCCGACTGCTCCACGCACTCGGCGAAGATCGACGCCACCGAGATCAGCTCGCGCCCGCGCCCCACGCACGAGGTGGGCTTGCCGAGCAGGAGGCGGGTGCCGGTGGTCACCTCCCGCTCGCCGTACAGATCGAGCCCTGCCTCGCCTTCGCGCACGTCGAAGCGACCGTCCAGGAGGCTGGCGGTGAGCTCGTCCACCGCGATCGGCGGAGGCGGCGCACCGGAAGCGTGCGCGTTTCGAGCGGACCTCCGCACCTCGGAGGACAGGCAGCGCGACAGCGTGTCGACCGCTCGATCGATGGCCTCGCCCGCCATCAGGTTGCCGTCGGTCCGCCCCATCGCCAGGGCCAGGGCCCGCCCCGGCGCCGCCGCTCGCAGGGCCAGCGCGCAGCGCGCCGCCTGCGCCGCGTGATCGGTGGCCACCCCCGGCCCCTGGACGGCCACCAGCAGCGCCCCGTCGGGCAGCACCTCGAGCCGCCCTCCGTAGGGCGCCGCGGCGGCGCGCAGCGCCTCGGGCGCCGTGCGCACCTCGTTCACGCTCTCGGGGCCGAGGTCCTCCGGGGCGGGCTCCGGCTCCAGCAGCACCACCGAGAGCAGGTGCCGTTCGACGCCGGTCAGCGAGGGCAACCGCCGCGGCGGCTCCATCCACGGGTGGACGGCTTCCTGGTCCCCGGACGAGATCCCCGTCAGCGCTTCGGCGACGGCGGCGGCATCGGGGCGCTGCAAGGGATCCTGCGAGAGCATGCGGGCGACGAGCGCGCTCAGGCTCTGCGGCACGGCGGCGCGGAGGCTGGAGAGCCGCGGCACCTCTCCGAAGAGGATCCGGGCCAGCACCGAGAGCGCCGAGTCCCCGGGGAACGCCGGCGCCCCTGCCACGCACTCGAAGAGCAGGCAGCCCAGCGTGAACACGTCGGCCCGCGGCGTCATCCGCGCGTCCGAGCGGGCCTGTTCCGGCGCCATGTAGCCCGGCGTCCCCAGCATCGCCCCCGTCTCGGTCAGGTTGGTCCGCGCCGCGAGAAGGGCGATCCCGAAGTCGAGGATCCTGACCTGGTCGAGCCGCCCCCCCACCAGGAACACGTTGCGCGGCTTGAGATCGCGGTGAATGACCCCGCGCGCGTGCGCCGCCGCCAGCGCCCTGGCGACGAGCGACCCGACCGTCAGGGCCTCCTCCACCGTGAGCGGCCCCCGCCCCAGCCGGTCGCCCAGGTCCTCCCCCTCGAGCCATTCCATGACGAGGTACGGCTCCCCCGTCGCGGTGCGGCCATGGGCGAGGTGACCGACGATGCCCGGGTGAGTGAGGTGGGCGAGGACCTCCGCCTCCCGCTCGAAGCGACGGTTGTGGGCCTCCCGTCCGCCGAGCAGCACCTTGACGGCCACCCGCTCGCCGGAAACCTCGTCGAGCGCCTCGAAGATCTCGCCCATGCCGCCCCGTCCGGCGAGGCGCAGGAGCCGGAATCTTCCACCAACGAGGTCCCCACCCTGCATGGCCGCCCAAGTATCGTCGGGATCTTCCCTACGTGTAAAGGGGCGCTGCCGGTCTCGTACCTGCCGTGACGTTACTGAAGCTGCGCGACGTGGACGCGGATGTGCGAGGCGCCGAGCGAGTTGTCGACGTAGCTGGTGAAGAGCGTGGTCGCGCTGGCGGCGAGGCCGGTGTAGTCGCCGAGGCGGGTGGAGTCGGTCCGGGACGCGTCGAAGTCGACCCCGGCGACCAGGCCGGTGCTGGAAGGGGCGAAGCTGGTGCCGTTGCCGAAGCTCAATGCGCTTGGAGCGCGGGCCCACTGATAGGAGCCCACTCCCTGGTCGACCACGCAGTAGGCGAGGTCAAACCCGCCGGCCCCATCCCCGATGAGCTGGGGGTTCGCCAAAACGTCGTTCCCAGTGAGGTCGATCAGTGCCGTATTGGACAGGTCGAACGTCGTCCCATCGTTCACGGAATCCGTCCAAGAGAGGTTCGGTACCGCCGTGAGCACGCTCGGGTCCGGGCTCCACGGCGGGAGGGTGTAGCCGAAGATCACCCGCACCGAGCTCTCTACGGCGACGCACTTCGGCGGCAACGGCACCAGCTCGAGGTTGCTGTTCGGGGTGACCGGGGGCGACTGCGCGGGGGGGATCCAGGTGACGCCGTCATCGTCGCTCCAGCCGATCCCGACGCTCGTGCCCACCGCGGGATCGTCCGAGAAATAGGTCACGAAGATGCGACCCGAGATGGCGCTCGGACACGGATAGGGCAGGTCGCGATCGTTGAGGAGGTGCGGGTCCGTCGCAACCACCTGGGTCGCCCAGGTCGTGCCCAGGTCCGCGCTCCGGGCGGCCACGATGCCGAGGTCCACCGCCCCGCTCCGCTGGTACGTCACCAGCGCGCTGCCCAGCGGGGTGACCGTCACCCACGGATTGGCATAGGTGAAGCCCGTCGGCTCGCTCGCCTCCACGGCCGTGGAGAACGTGGTGCTGCCGGGGACAGCCATGGCGACGTACACGTGGGTGTCGGTCCGCGTCCCGCCCGCGCCCGCCACGTAGCCGAGCCAGGCCAGGTAGACATGGTCGCTTGCGTCGACGGCCAGCGTGGGATGGTCGGCGAGCCGCCCGCCCGGCGTTGGCACGGTGCCGACCACCGGGAAGGTCTTGCCGCCGTCGGACGAGACCGCATAGCCGATGAAGGCCGCCTGCAAGGCCGGGACTCCCACCCAGGTCACGAAGACGCTCCCGTTCGAGCCCAGGGCGAGGCTGGTGTCGTACTCGAACGAGGACGCCGGGGACCGGGAGACGACGGGGTCGCCCCCGGCACCGCCCCCGGTCGAGCTGGTGCTGGTGCCGGGGCTGCCGCCGGTGCTGGTGGTGGAGGTCGTGGCCCCTCCCGCCCCTGCGGAGCTGCCGGTGGTGGCGGCGAACACCACCCCTCCTCCGGAACCGTTCCCCGGCGCGCCTCCGGTGCTGCCGCTCCCCGCGACGCTGCCGCCCTCGGATCCGAGCGAGACCACGCCGCTGCACGCGCCGGCCGCGAGGGTGAGGAGGAGCGGGACGAGGAGTCTGCGTCGGTTCGGGGTCATCCGCCTGAGTGGCCGACGATCGCGCGATCCGTGAGCGCCGCCTTCGAGAAGGCGTTTCATTTCCCTCCGGGGGCGC
>Ga0302283_1004256_pt1 | contig 10788 bp, 9 predicted proteins | sample III_Fen_E1_4_FD_198770 | JGI IMG/M metagenome (GOLD analysis project Ga0302283, IMG submission 198770) | Peat permafrost microbial communities from Stordalen Mire near Abisko, Sweden - III_Fen_E1_4 | ecosystem: Environmental > Terrestrial > Soil > Wetlands > Permafrost | place: Sweden: Abisko...
CGGGAGGCGGCGAGCGGGCTCTTCGCGCCGGCGCGGGTCCTCGATCGCCAGGCCGCCATCGCCCGCGACCTGGGCTGCGACGACGCGCTGCTCCTGCCGTTCTTCGCGGAGATCACCGATCTCCTCCGCGGCATCTCCCTGGTGCGCGAGCTCAGCCCCCGCAGCCTCGACTACGTGTCGAGCTTCGGCGAGCGGATGAGCGTGCGCGTCATCGCCGACTTCTTCACCCGGCACGGGCTCGCCGCCCAGGCCTTCGACGTCTGGGACCTCGGCTTCATCACCGACGCGGTCTTCGGCTCCGCGCGCCCCCTCCCCGGCTGGGAGGCGACGCTGCGACGACGGGTCGAGGAGCTCGTCCCGCGCGACGTGGTGCCGGTCGTGACCGGCTTCATCGGCCGCACCGAGGCGGGCGAGATCACCACCGTCGGCCGCAACGGCAGCGATCTGACCGCGACGCTCCTCGGCGGCGCGCTCGGCGCCGACGAGGTGGAGATCTGGTCGGACACCGACGGCGTGATGAGCGCCGATCCCAGCGTGGTGAAGGCCGCCCGCAGCATCCCGGTGATGCGCTTCGACGAGGCCGCCGAGCTCGCCTACTTCGGCAGCCGGGTGCTCCACCCCTCCACCCTCCTGCCCGCCATGGAGCACCGCATCCCGGTGCGCGTGCTCAACACCAACCGCCCCGATCACCCGGGCACGGTCATCCACCACGGCGGCCCGGCGGAGGTCGGCTCGGCGACCAGCATCGCCTACAAGGAAGGGCAGATCGTCGCCACCCTCACCTCCACGCGGATGTTCGGCGAGGCCGGCTTCCTCGGCCGCGTCTTCGAGGTGCTGGGCCGGCACCGGGTGGTCGTCGACATGGTCGCCACCTCGGAGATCAGCGTGGCCTTCACCACCGACCGCCGCGAGGGGCTCGACCGCGCCCTCGCCGATCTCGGCGCCCTCGGCGAGTGCCGGGTGGAGGGCGGCAAGACGCTGCTCGTCGTGGTCGGCCGCCACCTCGCCGAGCGGGCCGGGCTCGGCGCCGCCATCCTCCAGGCGGTGGCCGACGCGGAGGTCAACGTGGAGATGGTCAGCTACGGGATGAAGAGCATCAGCCTGACCATGCTCATCGCCGACGCGGACGTGGGCAAGGCGGTGGGCGTGCTGCACCGGCGTCTGTTCGAGGACGGCCGGACGGAGTAGCGCCGCCGAGCGCGCTTCAGTCGACTGAAAGGGAGTTGCAGGTCACCTCGCTCGACCTGGGCGCGAAGAACACCGCCGACGCGGTGCCCTCGTCCGCCACCGGCTCGCAGCACCCCGTGCGGCCGCCGGAGTACCGCTTGACATAGCAGTGGTAGAACGTGGTCTGCTCGCAGGACTGGACGCGGAACCCCCAGCCGTTGAGCCGCTGCACGGTGATCTCGCCGCCGCAGTAGCCCGGCTGCACGCTCGCGGCCTGCCGCACGATGGAGGAGAGGCGCCGTGGCGCGCAGCCGCCGAGGAGGAGGACGAGCGAAAGCAAGAGGAGAGCGGGCTTCATCTCGGCGAGGCGAGGCACGACGTGTGCCAGGGGAGGACCCATCCTCTTGCCACCGACGAGGCGACGCTGACCCAACGTCCGTCACTTGTCGGCCGTTGGTGGTCGCCGGGTCATGACGGTTGTCGAGGGGGCGGCACGGCGCCGACCTGGATGAAGACATCGAGGGTGTTGAGCTCGTCCCAATGCTCGACGAAGCGTCCGTCCTCGACCCGCCAGATGTCGATCGACCGCATCCGAAAGGCGTTGCCCGTCGCGGGGTAGCCAAGGAAGCTTCCAGTGTGCGTACCGCTCGTAGCGGTAGCGACCGACCACCCGGGAACCGTCGGCCGAGACGAAGACGTCTTCGACGAACACCTTGACGTCGGGCACACCCGCGAGGACGCCCTCGAAGACCTTCCTGACTCCTTCCCGGCCAGGTTCGGCAAACGCGTTGTGGTTGACGTAGTCGGGCGCGATGATTTCATCGAAGCGAGACATGTCGTGGCCGGACACGATCTCGGCGAAGAGGTAGCCGAGCTTGATCATAGTAGCTGACATGATGGTCTCCTGTCTTTCGTTGAGTGATGCGTCGCAGAGAGCGGTCACCCGATCGGTGCGCCGACGAGCTTCGCGTAAATGACCGGGTTCGAGTACTCGCTGATTTGAGAGATCAGGTTCGAGCGAAACACGAACTTGAAAACGTACTGGTTCTTGTACGTGGCCCCGCTCACCGCGTGCACGAGGTCCCCCTTCGCCTCGAAGAACACCGTCTCTTCTTCGGCCGCATAGATGCGCTTGTCCACGAGCACGGTGCGAGAGAAGCTCGTGACGATCTGGTTCAAATAACCCATCACGGCCTTCTTGCCCTCGAACCGTGCCGCCGGTGCCGCGCTGCCGCTGGCGTTGAAGGGGATCTCCAGGACGGCATCCTCCGCGAGCAGCGGAGCGGCGAGGTCGACGTCGTGTTCCTCGATACCCTTGAAGAACGTTTCGACGGCGACCTTGTCCATCGCGGGCCGTGACTCGGTCGAAGCACGCAGACTCTCAGCAGGCAATTTCATGGCGTTGCTCCATCACGCCGTCAGCTCGACGACGTCCTCGGAGTAAATGATCAGCGACTCGCCGCGACGGACTGACCGCCTTTGAGGGCGCCAGCGTTCAGCTGGCGCCGACGACGAGGTACGTTCCAGTCGCGACGATGACCAGCCCCGTGAAGCCATGAATGCCCAAGGCGGCACCTCTGCTACCGCCCGATCGAAGGACCGTCACCATGTCGCCAAATGCGATGAGGCTCGCCACGAGCATGAACTCGCCGAGCAGCCGCGGCGATCCATTGGCCATGAGCAGGAAGACCAAGAGGCCGACCGTGATATCTCGCGTGCCCTTCACAGACAGCCACGCGGTGAGTCCGGTCGACGGGGGCGGTGAACCGGCGATGCCGAAGGCGGATGATGCGGTAGCAGGCGCCAACCAGAAGCGCGCGCCGAGGAACAGAATTGCGACAGCGATCAGACCGGAGAGCACATATCCGATGACCATTGGGAGCCTCTTTCAGTTGCTGGTGTCCTGGCGCCGATCGGATGAGCGCAACGGCGAGCGCGACCACCGCGAAGCCCACGAGGAGCATCCGCGCGACGATCTCCCTGTCCCATCGCGCTTGCAGCGCGCGCATCGGTCGGAACAGTAGCCGCGGGCACATGGCGGTCATCCGCATGGTGCTGGTCGAGTGGTGCCCGGCCATGCAGGCAACCTGCGCCTCGAAGCATCATCTGGCAAACTGATTATTTATATGTTACGAATCCAACGCGTGGATATTTCAAGCGTTGACCTGAACCTGCTGATCGCCCTCGACGCTCTGCTGATCGAGCGTAGCGTGACGCGTGCCGGCCGACGAATCGGCTTGTCGCAACCGGCGATGAGCGCCGCCCTCGCGCGACTCCGCGCACTGTTCTCCGATCCCCTCTTCATCAGAACGCGAGCAGGTATGGTTCCGACGCAGCGGGCGCTCGCCGTTGCGTCGCCGCTGCAAGACGTTCTCTCCAAGGTCCGCGTCGTGCTTGCGACGCAGGCCTTCGACCCAGCCATCGCCCCCGCGGCATTCCGGCTTGCGATGGGAGACTACGGCGAGCTCGTGATCTTGCCTGCGCTTCACGCGGAGCTCGCGAAGCGAGCGCCCCGTGCGACGCTGCGGGTCAAGCCGATCGCCGATCCGAAAGCACAACTTGCTCAGCTCGGCGAAGGAGCGATCGACTTGATGATCGCGCCGATGCTACGCGCCGGCAGCGGCGTCGAGGTTGCCGACCTCATCACCGAAGACTTTGTCTGCGTGCTCCGCCGCTCGCATCCTGCACTCACCTCGAGATTGACCCTCCAGTCCTTTGCGCGGCTGCGTCACCTCCTGGTGTCGCCTGAGGGCGAGGGCCCCGCGCTCGTCGACCACGTCCTCAGCGAGGCGGGCCTCTCGCGCGAGGTCGCCCTCTCTATTCCTCACTTCATGGTCGCCACCGCTCTCATCGCGTCCTCCGACATGGTCGCGACGCTCCCGCGACGTGTGGTCGCACTCAGCGCGATGAACGATCAGCTCACGACGTTTGAGCCGCCCTTCGGGACGCGCAAGTTCACGATGGTCGCCGCCTGGCACGCAGCAAGGCTCGAGGAGCCGGCATTGCGTTGGTTCCGCGATCTCGTCTTCGAGGTTGCGGCGACGCTCTAGCCTCCGATGCCGACGGCGAAGCACGCTTACCCTGCTGGCGCGGCTCTCCGCGGAGTGGTATCGGGGTCGAGGAGATCGAGGCGTCGTCGAGGAGAGCGCCCACGTCCCGCAGGATGACCCGGTCAGTCGATGAAGCCCATGCGGTGGGCGTAACTGACGATCTCCGCCACCGAGTGGGCGCCGAGCTTGACCTTGACGCGCTGGAGGTGGCCGCTCACCGTGCCGGCGGTCAGGTTGAGCTCGGCGGCGATCGCGGTGACGGTGCTGCCGTGGACCATCAGCGTGAAGATCTGGTATTCACGCGCCGTCAGCGTCTCGTGGGGGAGCTTCTGCGGGGAGCGGAGGACCTGCTCGGCGACCGTCTCGGTCAGGTAGGTGCCGCCGCGGGCGACCTTGCGGACGGCGGCGATCAGGTCCTCTCCGGGGCGATCCTTGGAGAGGTAGGCAGCGGCGCCCGCGCGCATCACCGCCATCGCATACTGCTCCTCCGCGTACATGGAGAGCACCACCCGGGGCGGAGCCCGAGGATTCGCCGGAGACGGGCCTCTGGGGTGGGTCGGCTCATGCTCGGCCGCTGTCCTAGCCTAGCAGCGCGGCCGGCCGGCCGCCTCTTCTCGCAGGGCCGACGGCGCGCTCGAGCCGCCGGGTCACCCGAGCGCGGCGGCGAGCGCGTGGCGGCGCCGCCAGTACGGGGCGTCGGGCCAGCGCTGCTCACCGCGGTAGAGGAGGAGCGCCTGACGGCGATACGCCTCGAAGGCGCGGGCGAGGCGGGCTCCGTAGCCGGGGAGCGCCGCGGTGTCGCCGCGGGCGTCGCCAACGAGCGCATCGGCGGCGTCCAGTCCGGTGCGCAGAGCCAGGGTGAGCCCGTGCGCAGAGATCGGATCGTAGGTGATCGCGGCGTCGCCGGCGGCGACCCAGCCCTGGCCGTGGGCCGGCTCGAGCTGCGCGCTGCCGGCGTCGCGGAAGCGCGCGTCGCCGTCGAGGGTCGCGCCGAGCGCCTCGAGGCGGCGGCGGGTATGGGGAGCTGCCGCCAGGAGCGCGCGGAAGCCGGCGGCGGTCCGCGCCGAGCGCGCGTCGTGGAGGGCGGCGTCGGTGAAGAGCGCGAGCGCGAGGCGTCCGCCCGCGCCGGGGGAGGCCGGGACAGGGGCGGAGTACCAGAAGCCTGCGGCGACGGCTTCGGTGAGGGTGAAGGTCTCGTCGATGGGACGCGCGGCGCGGGCGAACGCGACGAGCGCCACCTGCTCCCAGGCGACCTCGCGCCGCGCGCCCAGACCGCGGGCGAAGCAGGTGCCCCGACCGGACGCGTCGACGACGTAGCGTGCGGTGATCGCCGGGGACGCGGCGGTCGCCGCGAAGCGCCATGAGCCGCCGGCGTAGGGGCGCTCGCGAGGAGCCTCGGTCGCGACGAGGCGCGCTCCGACCTCCGTCGCGCGCCCCCGCAGGCGCGCCTCGAAGAGGGGGCGATCGAGGTGGAAACCAGGGCCGCGCGGATCACTCAAGAAGTCGTGCCAGACCAGCGCGTCGTGGCCCCAGGCCGACGCGTTCGCGTGGCAGACGAGGTGCCCGTCGGCGGCGAAGCGCGCCCCCAGCCCGAGCTGATCGAGGAGCGCGGGCGCCCCCGGCGAGAGGCTCTCGCCGGCGCGATCGCCGCCGGGAGGCGCGCGCCCGAAGACGACCACGCGCCACCCGGCCTCGGCGAGCCGGATGGCGCAGGCGCACCCGGCCGGCCCCGCCCCGACGACGACCGCGTCCTTTTCGCTCTCGGGCACGCGCGCTCCTGCGGCGGTCAGTCTTCGTCGACGAGCCGGAGCAGGGGGGTACCGTCCGGCTGGCTGTGCTCGATCTGACGGCCGGTCTCGACCCAGACCTCGGCCGGGAACGCTCCGCCTGGCCCGGGCCTCGCCGCGACGATGCCGACCTGCCACCACTCGCGGAGGAACTTGTTGATCGCCGGCTCCGACGGGAAAATCTTGGGCGGGAGCGTCGGCTTCATGGGGTAACGGATCCCTCGCAACCACTTCACGCGCCGCGCGAACGCGAAGGCGTGGTCCTTCTCGACGGGAGACGTCCGAGGATCGACGAGGGTCCGGTAGTGCGCTTCGTCGAGCACGTCGTTCGGCACCCGCGCCGGCCAGAAGGTGGGCAGATAGTCGTCCACGTAGGGCAGGTACGCGGAGAGGCACGACGAGGTGTCCGCCTGCCAGGGCACGGCCATCCAGCGCGTCAGGTCACCCGCCGTCGAGCCGTCGAGCGGGCCCCCGTCGGCGAGCGCGGCCGAGGCGACGAGCTGCTGGCCGTACTCCGGCTCTGCCGTATCGCGGCGCTTGACGCGAAACGGCGCGGAGTAGAGCAGCGGGTGCCGCATCGGCCAGGTGACCTCGGCCCCGGGGTGGAACGGCCCGCCGAGCACCTCGTCGAGGACGCCGCGATCGATGAGCCGCACCTGCTCGGCCGCGCTCAGCGCCTCCCACGGCGGGGGCGGCGGGGGCGGGCCGTCAGGGATGAAGTGGCCGGCGGCCCACTGCTCGAGCCATCGATACTGCGTCGGGAGGATCGCCATCCACTCGCGCGCGTCGGTGGTGCCGGTGTCGAGCGTCACAGCGTCGCCGTAGAACGGGGGGAGCGCCGCCGACTGCGGCTCAGGGTACGAAGGGTTGCGGAACCAACCCAGGATGGCCGCCCGGAGCGGGGCCTCCGTGGCGGAGGGATCGTTGAGCCGGGCGATGAGCGCGGGCTGCGTGAAGTCGGCCGGGGTGCCGGATCCGTAGTCGCGAGCGAAGCCGGCGTTCACCCACTGCGTGAGCGTGAAGCGCCGGAGCAACGGATACACGTGCTGCGAGAACGTCGGCCGGGGAGGCAGGCGCGACGGGTCCATCTGCGTCGCGACGTCGAGGAGCAGATCGTAGCCGGTGACGATGCCCTGCACGCCAGGCGCGTAGTCGGGCGGGCCGACGACGATCCAGGCGCCGGTCGCCTGATAGGTGCGACCCCGGTACTCGACCGTCGCGTCGACCGGCCCGTCGGAGACGTCGTCATGCCAGCCGGTGTTGTTGGCGAAGGTGGTCGCCCGCTTGTCGTCCACGCTCGCCGAGACGCCGCGGCCGCCGAGGAACACCAGGCGCCCCTCGGCGTCGGAGCGGGCCTCGCCGAGGTACACCGGTCGGTCGACGAACTGTCCCACCAGGGAATATGCCGCGTCGCCGCCGCCCGCGTTCACGTCCTCGCCCACGAGGGTGACCGCGGGCGGGGTGATCGCCAGGCCGGCGCGCTCGGGTGCGGGAGTGTCGGGGTTGCGGCGGAGGCTGGCGATGCCGGCGTGAGTGTTCGACCCGAGCGACTCCGGGATGTCGAGCGCCTGATCGAAATCGAACCACGCCGCCTTCTTGTTGGCGACCTCGACGCGCCAGGTGATGCGCGCGTCGCGGGCGGTGACCTCACGAACCGCCTCGCCGCGAGCGTTGAAGCCGTAGATGCGGAACCGGGCCGCCTGCCGCTTTATCCGGCCGCCCGCGTCCCGGTAGCCCTCGATTTCGCGCGGCGCCCCCGGCAGCTCCGGTCCGAAAAAAAAACCGTCGGGGCTGTTGCCGACGCGCGCGACGCCGATGGCTGGGTAGATCGCGAAATGGGTGATCTCGTCCGACTCGTTCATGGGTCCCTCCTCCACGCGGAGGGGCCATGGTCGGAGCAACGCGCGGCCTCGTCAACGACCTCAGGAGCGCGCGTTCTTGGCCGTCTGGCTCTGGATCAGCTCGATCAGCTCGAGCGGGACGGCCAGCACCACGGTGTTCGACGCCGACGGGCCGAGCCCGTCGATGGTCTGGAGGGTGCGCAGCTGCATCGCCCCCGGGCTCCGGGCCATGGTGGCCGCCGCCTCGGCCAGGGCGGCGGCAGCCTGGCGGTCGCCGTCGGCCTTGATGATGGTAGCGCGCTTCTCGCGCTCGCTGGAGGCCTGGCGGCTCATCATCTTCTTGAGATCCTCGGGCACCTCGATGTTCTCCAGCTTGATGGCCTCGACGTGCAGCCCCCAGCTCTTGCTGGAGGCCTCGACGTTGCCGGCGATGTCGGCCTCGAGCTTCTGCTGCTGCGAGAGGAGCTCGTCCAGGGTCAGCCGGCCGACCACGTCGCGGAGCGTCGCCTGGGCCATGCGCCAGATGGCGAGGCGGTAGTCCTGCACCTTGAGCGCCGCCGACGCGGGATCGACCACCTTGAAGAAGATCACCCCGTTGACCACCACCGGGACGTTGTCCTGGGTGATGGTCTGCTGCTTCTCGACGTTCACGGTCTGGGTGCGCATCTCCACGTAGAGCGGCGCGTCGATCACCGGGATGATGAGCCGGAGGCCAGGCTCGGCGATGCTCTGGAACTTGCCCAGGCGGAGGATGATCATCCGCTCCCACTGGGGCACCACCCGCACGCTCTTGGCCAGGAGATACCCGACGAAGAGCCCGCCCGCCGCGGGCCCGGCGAACGAGACGGGATCGTGACTGACGCTGAACGCCGCGCCGCCGATGGCGAGCCCCGCGGCGAAGAGCAGGAAGAAGAGGAGACCGGCCACCGGCGAGCGATTCATGTCCCTCAAGGTAACCATTCCGGGAGACCGCGCATTTCTTGCGGAGCGGCCTCTCCTGACGGTGGCGCGCCACGCGGCCGTCGCGATAACGTGCGCCGCCATGCTCGCTCCCCCGCTCGCCCTCGCCTGGGCCGCCGCCTACACGATCCGCATGTCCCAGAAGGCCATGCTCCAGAAGGCGCTCGGCGCGGGCGACGACCGCGTCCGTGATCTCACCAAGGAGTGGGCCCTCGGCATGAGCTCGCGCATGGACATCGAGGTGCGCGCCCACGGTATCGACACCATCGACTGGTCGCGGCCCTGCGTGGTGATGGCCAACCACCAGAGCTACCTCGACGTGCTCGCGCTCTACCACGCGCTGCCCCGCTGCTTCGGCATCGTGGCCAAGAAGCAGCTCTTCTCCGTGCCGTTCTTCGGCGGCGTGATGCGCGCCCTGGGCTGCGTCTCCGTCGACCGCGAGAAGCACAACGAGGCCCTGGGCAGCATGCGCGACGCCGCGCGCACCGTGGCCGCGGGCACCACCATCGCCGTCTTCCCCGAGGGTACCCGGAGCCCTGGGGACCGCATCCTCCGGCTCAAGAAGGGGCCTTTTTACCTGGCCCAGCTCGCGGGCGTCCCCACCGTGCCCATCGGCATCCGCGGCAGCGCCACGCTGATGCCGCGGCAGAACACCGGCATCCGCCCCGGCGTCATCGAGGTCCACGTGGGCACGCCGCTGCCCCCGCCCCCCCCCGGCGACAGCGCCGCCCGCGCCGCGCTGGTCAAGCGCGTGCGCGCCGAGCTGAGCCGCCTCGCCGCCGTGCCGGCGCTCGACTGATCCCCCATCCTGGGGAACGCCCGGGAGCGTTTCCCGACGGGTCATCCTGGGGAACGCCCGGGAGCGTTCCCCGACTCATCCTGGGGATAGGTCGAGGAAACGGGTTCGTGGCTGGCAGGATTTTTGGTGGTTGACGTAGGGATGCTCATGCGAAACCCGCAGCGCCCCGTTCTCGGCGTGGAACGGGTCGCGCCGGTGCAGAGCTCGTAGAGGGTGACGCCCAGCGACCAGAGATCGGTGCGGGCGTCGACGTCGCCGGCGCGGCGCAGCCGGTCTCGTACACGTCCTCGGCCACGCCCACCTGCCACCCGCCGGCACCGGGATCCAGGGCGGCACCTTCGTGGCATGCCCTTTTTCAGCGGGGCCGGCGCGCCCTCCAGCGGTTGAGACGGGAGAGATCGAGGGACCGCGTGACCGTGTTCCGGTGGAGGCGGAGCCGGCGCGCCGCGTCGGTGACGTTGCCCGCCAGCGCGACGACGTGGGTCCGGTAGCGAATGGCCGCCTCGTCGTCCGAGAGCGTCCCGAGGCGGAGGCTTCGCAGCGGATCCTCGCTGCTCCGCGCCGCCGTCTTGCGGAGCTGACCCGCCTCCGTGCCGCCCCCGAGATCGAGGGGCATGAACTCGCCCCCGTGGTGGAGGGTGCCCACGCAGTCCCTGAGCTCCCGGACGTTGCCCGGCCACTCGTAGCGCGGCAGGCGCTCCTCGATGTGACGCACCGCGAGCTCGACGAGCCCCGGCGCCGCGTCCTCGTTCTCGCCGGCCGTCTTGCTGACGCAAATCGGCAACCTCGAGACGGCGCACCTGGCGACGAAGACGGCGCGGGCGTTGATTCCGGCGCGAACGGTGCAGGTCGATGTCCTCTGGGGCAGCTTCCTGGCCGACTGCACGTACTGCGAAGGCGTGTGCAACGCGGCCGCCACGAAGGCACAGGGCCTCGCCCTGGCGGAGGCGTCGGGGTTCCACGTCGTCGAGGTCGGCGCGATCGTCAAGCTGATCATCGAGATCACGGTGGAGGTCGGCACGGGTACGGTGCACCTCAAGGCGAACGCGTCGCAGCTCCATGGGCTGTCGAACAAGCCGTCGGCGGCGAAGACGTACCTGTGGCGCCACATCCTGACCGGCACGACCGGCACGACGACGATGGTCAACGACGACCCCACGCCGATCGCCGCCACTTCGATCACC
>Ga0302283_1004277_pt1 | contig 10758 bp, 8 predicted proteins | sample III_Fen_E1_4_FD_198770 | JGI IMG/M metagenome (GOLD analysis project Ga0302283, IMG submission 198770) | Peat permafrost microbial communities from Stordalen Mire near Abisko, Sweden - III_Fen_E1_4 | ecosystem: Environmental > Terrestrial > Soil > Wetlands > Permafrost | place: Sweden: Abisko...
CTCCATCCTCCCCCGCGGCGCGGGCGCGCGAGCCGACCGGCCACTCCGCGTTGACGGGCTCGGCCGGCGCCACCTCGGCCGCCCAGGTCGCGGCGGGCGCGCTACGATGCTGCCGTGTCCGGCGCGCTCATCCCAGTCGACGGTGGCGGCTCTCCCGCCCGGTGCATCCGCTGCGGCGCGCTCGCGGTCGGCCCGTGCGCGCGCTGCCGCGAGCCGGTCTGCGGCGACTGCTGCGTGCTCACCGAGGGCGGCGCGCGCGTCTGGGCCATCTGCCTGGCCTGCCAGGACCGGGGCGGGCGGTCGCTCCGGCGCGGCTGGGGCACGGTGATCGGGTGGATCGCCGTGCCCATCCTCGCGCTCGCCGTCCTCGTGGGGCTGCTGTCGCTGCTCACGGGGAAGTGAGCCCGCCGCCCGGCTACCCCTTCACCGTCACCACCGGGAACAGCCGGGCCACCCGCCGGGCCACCCCCGCGTCCTCCACCGTCTGGACGACGGGCGTGATCGGCTTGTACGCGAACGGCGCCTCCTCCTTGAGCCGCTGGTGGTACTTGCCGAGGATGTCGCGCCGGTTCCGCACCTGGGGCGACTCCGGATCGATCGGCGTCACCACCCGCACCGTCTCCATCGCCCGCGCGTAGACGTCGTCGCCGACGTGCGACGACCTCCCGCGGGGGAGGCTCCGCCCCGCGCCGTGGCAGGCCGAGCAGAGCGCGGCCTCGTTCCCCTCCCCCGCCAGCACGTAGCTCGAGGCGCCCATCGAGCCGGGGATGATCACCGGGTGCCCGGTGTAGCCGAAGGGCCCGCGCCCGCCGTCCGCGCCGAGGGCGGGCGTCGCTCCCTTGCGGTGCAGGTAGCGGTCCCCTTCCTCCCAGATCAGGTTGTGGGGGGCGTCGTAGACGAGCCGCGCCGACACCGTCCGCCCCAGCGTCTCCTCGAGCGCGCGCACCGCCATCAGGCCGAGGAAGAGGCGATTGGCGAAGGCGAAGTTGGCGGCGTTGCGCATGGCGTCGAGGTACGTCGCCGCCTCCGCCGCGTGCGGGCCCACCGCCGGGAGCACGTAGAACCCGTGCTCGGGGTGGGGCACGCCGCGCGGATAGAGCGCGTGGGCGCGCTCGCCGAAGTGGCCGCCGACCATGTGCCCGAGCCCGACCGATCCGGAGTGGGCCATGATGGTGATCGCCCCGCGCGCGAGGCCGAAGGCGTAGGCGGAGGGGCCGTCGTGGAGGTCCTCCACGCTCTGCAGCTCGACGAAGTGGTTGCCGCCTCCCACCGAGCCAATCTGGATGTCGCGCCCGTCGCGCGCCCCCGAGGCCTGGATCCACGCGTCGAACGCGAAGGTGCCGCGCGCCGGGAGGCCGCCCCCGAAGTGGACGCGCGCCAGGTCCGCCTCCTGCTGCGCGGGGTCGTAGTAGCGCCAGATGCCGGTCCCGGCGTTGTCGCCTCGGGCCGCGTGGAGGCCGCCGAGCCCGTCGCGGAGGAGAGCCTCGCGCTGGCGCGGCGACATCGGGATGTCGCGCTTGCCCTGGAAGAAGATGGCCCGCAGGTTGCGCTCGAGGGCGGCGCGCACCGGCGCGAGCTCGTCCCGGGTGACGTCGGTGGCGAGCAGCCGCATCCCGCAGCAGACGTCGTTGCCGACCGCGCCGGGCACCACGAAGCCCCGCGCGTCGACCACGGTGCCCACGGGGATGCCGGAGCCCCGGTGGAAGTCGGGCGTGAGGACGATGCTGTCGATGCGGCCGGGATCGCCGCCCCAGAAGGGCGCGATCCGGCCGCGGCGCTCCTCGTCGTGGAGGAGCGCGAGCGTCTCGGCGAGCGAGGCGAACTCGAGGAGCTGGTCGATGCCGTCCTGCTCGATCCGGACGTCCGGGCGAGCGAAGAGGGTGATGGGAAGGGAGAAACGATTGGAAACGGTGGCGCGCGTGCCGTCGATCCGCTGGAGGACGGCGTCGCGCCTGCGGGGAGTGCCCATGAGCTGCTTTCCTGGGGGCGTGCCTCGGGCGGCCTCACGCGGTACCGGCGCCATCAGGCGCACCGCGGCCGTCCCTCGCAGGCCCACTCGGCGGGGGTCCGCCGGTATCTGCGAAACGAGGTTTCGACGCGAACCCGAAGGCCCGACATCGCAGCAGCTACCGCGAGAGTAGAACGCCCGGCGGGAATGTCAACGGGCCTACGGCTGCGCCGTCGTCACCCGGGTGAAGTGGTACGTCGTCGACTCCGGCGTCCCGTCGGCGCCCCGGTAGACCTCGGTGTCGTCGAAGGTGTCGGGGCCCAGCCGGAGGGTGCGCTCGACCAGCACGGCCTTGCCGGGGAGCAGATTGGTGACGTCGGCGAAGCGGAAGACGACCGTGTCCCCCGAGGCCGACGCCACCCGCAGGCGTGGCTGGTTCCCCTGGGCGCAGTAGTGGGTGAGGACGAGGTCCTCGTGGTCGGGGTGGAAGACGGTCATCGTCTCGTGGCCGCTCCCGACGCCCCAGGTCTCGACCAGCGTGCTCTCGCCCGAGATGAGCCGGTAGGAGACGGTGAAGGGCCCCTTCTTGCCCGGCATGGTCCACGCGCCGGGCAGCGCTCGCTCCAGGCGCGCCCAGGCTGCAGCGCCGGTCCCCGCGGGGACGGCGGGCGGTGGGGCGGGCGACGCAGGGGCCGCGGGCGGCGCGCAGCCGCAGGCCGTGACGAGCAACGCGACGAGGGCGCAGCGGCGGGGGGCGAGCATGCTCGAGGGCTCTTACGACGGAGGACGGCGAGGGGCGAGGAGCTTGTCGGGCTGCGCGACGACGATTCCAGTGTCAGCGCAGCCAGCTCTGAACGAGCCGGTTCGATTCCCGGGGCGGGCTCGGACGCTTCCGAAGCGCGGTGCCATGGGCTCGGTCCGCTCGCCGCGCGGCTGCGGCGTGTGCATGGGCGCCACACCGTGGCCATTCCGCCACAGGACGGCGCGGCCGGGCGCCCCGGCCTCAGGTTGGCCTCAGCTCGTCACACGGGGCGGCAAGACCACCGTGTCCAGCCAGAAGCTCGTGACGGCGCGGAGGCGCCGCTACGACGCCGGCGACCGGGTCATGCTCCAGGACGTCGCCGCGCGGCTCGCCATCGCCCTGGAGAACGCACGCCTCTACTGCGAGCTGCGCCGTGCGGTGGCCGTGCGGGACGAGTTCGTGGCCGTCGCCTCTCACGAGCTGCGCACGCCCCTGACCGCGCTCGAGCTCCAGGTGGACGTCTTGCGGACCGGCCTCGAGCGGCTCGAGGATCCGCGACGCGAGCGGCTTCAAGCGACCTGCGCCAAGGTGGTCAAGCTGACCGGCCGGCTCGAGCGGCTCGTCGAGGACCTGCTCGACGTGTCGAAGAGCGTGGCCGAAGACCTGGTGCTCGATCTCCAGCGGCTCGACCTCCGCGCGCTGGTGGAGTCGGTGCTGGAGCGCTTCGCCGAGCAGGCGTCGCGGGCCGGCTGCGCGCTGGAGCTCCTCCCCGGCGCGGAGGTCGGGGGGGTCTGGGATGGTCCCCGCCTCGAGCGGCTGGTCACCAATCTCGTGGCCAACGCCATCAAGTACGCTCCAGGAAAGCCCGTGCACCTCGAGCTGTCCACCCGGGGAGACCAGGCCGAGCTGGCGGTGCGCGATCACGGCATCGGCATCGCCCCCGCGGACGCCGCGCGGATCTTCGAGCGCTTCGAGCGCGCCGTCTCGACGCGGCGCTATGGCGGCCTCGGGCTCGGTCTCCACATCTCCCGGGAGATCGCCCGGGCCCACGGTGGAACCATCCACGTCGTGAGCGAGCTCGGCCACGGCGCCCGGTTCGTGGTGACGTTGCCTCTCACCCCTCCCGCGGGCGAGGCGGTGGCAGCGTGACGGCCGCGGCGATCGACGTGGTCCTGGTGGACGACGACGAGGACGTGCGCGACGCGATCAAGGACCGCCTCGAGGCCGCGGGCTACCGCGTCTCCGGGTTCTCCAGCGCGCTCGATGCCCTCGACTGGCTCCGCTCTGCCGAGCGCCTGCCGCCGCTCATCCTCGCCGACATGATGATGCCGGTGATGGATGGCCTGCAATTCCGCGAAGAGCAGATCAAGGACCCGGCGCTCGCCGCCGTGCCCATGGTGATGCTGACCGCGCGGCACGACGTCGTCTCCGGCCCGGGCGTGGAGCAGCTCCGCAAGCCCATCAAGTCCAGCGACCTGATCGCCGTGGTGAGGCGGTATTGCGGCGCCCGGGCGGAGTGACGAGACGTCGCCGCATGCTCCGCGGACCGTGATAGGCACGTCGACGTCCCATGCCCTTCCTTCCCGCGCACCCGTCCCGGCTCTGCCGGTCCGCCGCGCTCAGGCGAGGTCGAAGCGATCGAGGTTCATGACCTTGGCCCACGCGGCGACGAAGTCACGCACGAACGCTTGCGGCGAGTCACCACACGCGTAGACCTCGGCGAGGGCTCGAAGCTGGGAGCTCGAGCCGAAGACGAGGTCGACGGTGGTCCCGGTCCACCGGAGCTCGCCCGTCCTGCGGTCGCGTCCCTCGAAGACGCCTTCGGACGTGGGCGATCGCTCCCACGTCGTGTCCATGTCGAGGAGGTTCACGAAGAAATCGTTGGTCAGCGTCTCGGGGCGCTTGGTGAAGACGCCCAGCGGGGACTGCCCGACGTTGGCGTTCAGCACGCGCAGACCCCCGACGAGGGCCGTCATCTCGGGGGCGGACAGCTTCAGCATGAAGGCCTTCTCCACCAGCAGGTGCGAGGCCGAGCGCCGGTGCCCCTTCTGGAGGTAGTTGCGGAAGCCATCGGCGGTCGGCTCGAGCACGGCGAACGACGCGGCGTCGGTCTGCTCCGGCGTGGCGTCGGTGCGCCCCGCCGCGAAGGGGACCTTCACCTCGTGCCCGGCCTGCTTCGCGGCCTTCTCGACGGCGACGCAGCCACCGAGGACGATCAGGTCGGCGAGCGAGACCCTCTTGCCGCCCTTCTGCGCGCCGTTGAACTGGCGCTGGATCCCCTCCAGGGTCCCGAGCACCGTCGCCACGCCGGACGCGACGTTGACGTCCCACTCCGCCTGCGGCGAGAGGCGGATGCGCGCACCGTTCGCGCCGCCGCGCTTGTCGGTCTCACGGAAGGTCGAGGCCGACGCCCAGGCGGTCGAGACCAGCTGGGCGACGGACAGGCCCGCGCCGAGGATCTCGACGCCGAGCGCCGCGATGTCGGCGGCGTCGACGAGCGGGTGCGTGACCGCGGGGACCGGGTCCTGCCAGATCAGCGCCTCCTTCGGCACCCACGGGCCGAGGTAGCGGGCGATGGGCCCCATGTCGCGGTGGAGCAGCTTGTACCAGGCCCGCGCGAAGGCGTCGGCGAGCTGGTCCGGGTGCTCGTGGAACCGCCTGGAGATCGCCTTGTAGACGGGGTCGACGATCAGCGCGAGGTCGGTCGTCGCCATCATCGGGGCGTGCATCTTCGTCGGATCGTGCGCGTCGGGCACGGTGCCCTGCGCCGCGGGGTCCTTCGGGGTCCACTGGATCGCGCCGGCAGGGCTCCTGGTCTTCTCCCACTCGTACTTGAATAGGTTATCGAAGTAGTTGTTGTCCCACTTGATGGGGTTCGTGGTCCACGCACCCTCGAGCCCGCTGCTGATCGTGTCGACGCCCTTGCCGCTGCCGAAGCCGTTCTTCCAGCCGAGGCCCTGCTCCTCGAGGCTGGCGCCCTCGGGCTCGGGACCGACGTGCTCGCCGGGCGGGGCCGCGCCGTGCGTCTTGCCGAAGGTGTGGCCGCCGGCGATGAGCGCGACCGTCTCCTCGTCGTTCATGGCCATGCGGGCGAACGTCTCACGGATGTCGCGCGCGGAGGCCAGCGGATCCGGCGTGCCGTTCGGGCCCTCCGGGTTGACGTAGATCAGGCCCATCTGCACGGCGCCGAGCGGGTTCGCGAGCTCGCGATCGCCGCTGTAGCGCGCGTCGCCGAGCCACTTGGTCTCCGGGCCCCAGTTGACGTCCTCCTCGGGCGCCCAGATGTCCTCGCGGCCGCCGCCGAAGCCGAAGGTCTCGAGGCCCATCGTCTCCAGGGCGCGGTTCCCGGTGAAGATCAGCAGGTCGGCCCAGGAGATCTTGCGGCCATACTTCTGCTTGATGGGCCAGAGCAGCCGGCGCGCCTTGTCGAGGTTCACGTTGTCGGGCCAGCTGTTGAGCGGCGCGAAGCGCTGCGCGCCGCTCCCGCCGCCGCCCCGGCCGTCGGCGATGCGGTAGGTGCCCGCGGCGTGCCAGGTCATCCGGATGAAGAACGGTCCGTAGTGGCCGTAGTCGGCCGGCCACCAGTCCTGCGACCGGGTCATCAGCGCATCGACGTCCTTGGCCAGGGCGTCGAAGTCGAGGCTCCGGAACGCCGCGGCGTAGTCGAACGCCGCGCCCAGGGGATCGGCGTGCGGGTTGTTCTGGTGGAGGATCTTCAGGTTCAACTGGTCCGGCCACCAACCCTGGTTCGACCCGGCCCCGATCGAGGTGTTGGCGCCCGACATCGGGCACTTGCTGGCGCTGCTTTCAGACACGCTGTCCTCCTGGTCTGTGAACGGTCGGACCATGCCGCAGGCGCGGGGTTGCCCTGCCCGTGGCGAGCACGGTCCGCGATGGGAGCCTCGCAGCCGTGGGATGTGCACCAAGCGCCCTGCCCATCGACCTCCCGGATCGGGAGCCCTCGGCGACTCGTGGACGCTGCGTGTTTCCCCACCGGATGCTGCGACCCCTTCGCCCGTGCGAGTCAGGACAATCCTGACTGCGGCCACTATAGCGTCCGAACGAGCCGCGCTTGCAAGGCGCTCCGGTCACCGCCGCGCCACGAGGAACGCCGCGTAGAGCCGGTAGGCCTCGTGCCACTTGCGCTCGAGGGCCGGATCGGCGGCGAAGCGCGCCTTCCAGGCGAGATCCATCTCCGCCTTGGCAGCCCCGGTGACCCGGTACCGGCCGAGGACGGCGTCCGCCGCGCCGGCAGTGTGGGCCAGCTCGGCACAGAGAGAGACGTGCTGCTCGAGCGTGAGGCCGCCCAGCGTCACCGGACCGGCGGGCGGCGGCGCGGCGGCAGGCGGCGCAGCCGCGGGCGCCGCCGTCGCGAGGGGCGGCGTCGGCACCGGCGGCGGGGGGCTGGGCGCGTCGCCGCCGCGGGCGAACGGGAGCGCGAAGGCCGCGGGGATGGGCATGACCGAACCGATGACGGTGGCGCCCAGGTTGGCGGCGGCGGAGCGGGAGGGGCCGCTCGGCCGGGCGACCGCGGGGAGGGCGGCGCCGGGAGGCGGGGCGTGGAAGGGCAAGGCTGAGCGCAGGGGCGCAGGCACAGGCAGCGCGGTCTCGTCCGCCGGGGCTGCCGGCGCATGGAAGGGCAACACCGGGGCGGCAGCCGCGCCCATCACCGGGAGGCCGACGGTGGAGGGGTGCGGATGGCCCGGCGGGTGCTGGACGGGGGTCGCGAGGGGGCCGGGTGCGCGAGTCACCGCGGGGACGAAGGGAAGCGGGACATGGAACGGGGAGATCACCGGGTCGGTGACGGTCTCGTTCGCCCACCCGGAGGGGGCGCCCGGTCCAGCCGGCTTCACCGGCGCTGGCGCCGTCACGAAGCTGGCCTCGTGGACGACCACGCTGGGAGCCGCCGCTGGCGCTGCCATCGGCACCGGGCCCGCGACAACCGAGGCCGTCGGGGCCACGGTGAACGTCCGCTGCCGCTCCAGGAACGCGGCCGTGTAGCGGTTGGTGAGCGCGAAGCGGCCTATCTCGATCTCGGCCCCCATCTTGTCGAGCCACTCCCGCTGCGCCGCGGTCCACTCGTCGGGGCCGACGCCGGCGCGCGCCAGCACCTCGTCACGCCGCCGGCCGCAGTCCATCTCGGCGCGCATCTCCGCGCAGCGCTCGAGTGTGATCCCCATGGGGCGCATCCTAGCGAAAGGGGTCGCGCACCGGAAGCAACCGGCGCCGCGGCGCGGCCCTCCCCATCGAGCACGGACATATCCCCTGCCCTGCCAGCGCTGGAACCGTGCGGGGCGATTGCTCGGACAAAGTGCCGCGGATAACCTCGGACGACCCCATGGCTGGACACCTCGAGCTCCTCAGTGACGTGCTGCCGGCGGACGCGCAGGCCCACGCCTACCGCGCCCACGAGGGCGTCTCGCTCCCCTTCGCCGTCGAGGTGGACTTCACCACCGCCGACGCCTCGTTCCGCATCGACGACTGCCTGCGGCAACGGATGCTGCTGGTGGTGAGCGACGCGCAGGGGGGCACCCGGTACTACGACGGGCTGCCCGATCGGGTCGGCTTCCTCGCGCACAAGGGGGACAACAACGCCTTCCGGGTGCGGCTCCGGCCCGCGCTGGCGGCGCTCGAGCACCGGGAGGGGTCCCGGATCTTCCAGGGCAAGAGCCCGGTCGACGTCATAAAGGCCATCCTCGCCGACGCCGGCGTGGACAAGGACGTCGCCTGGCAGGTCCGGCAGACCTATGCCCCGCGGGAGTTCCTCTGCCAGTACCGCGAGACGGAGATGAACTTCGTCCACCGGCTCCTGGAGGAGGAGGGCATCTTCTATTTCTTCCACCACTCCGCCGACGACCACAAGCTCGTCTTCGCCGACGATCCCGCCGCCTTCCTCACGCCCGAGGGGCAGACCAAGGTGGTCCTGGCGCCGCGCACCGGCGGGGGCAAGGGGGCGCAGCCGCTGCTCGCGCTGGAGCGGGCGCGGACGCTGCGGCCGACGCAGGTGGCGCTGCGCGACTACGACTTCGAGAAGCCCGACGTCTTCCCCGAGGCGGGGCTGCCGGCGCCGGGCAACTGGCCGATCAGCCACTTCCACTACCCCGGCGGCTTCACCGCCGGGCCGGAGGGATCGCGCCGCGCCCGCGGGGTGATCAGCAACCTGCGCGGCGACGTCGACGTCTCCCACGGCAAGAGCCGCGCGGTGGGCCTGTGCCCGGGGGCGCCGGCCACGGTGGTGGGGGTGAACGAGGAGTACCTCAACGGTGACTTCATCGTCCTCGAGCTGCGCTCCGAGGGCGAGCTCGGCGGCGAGGCCTGCCAGAACGCGTTCTCCGCCATCCCCAAGGACGCGCCCTTCGCCGCGCCGCGCCGGGCGAGGAAGCCGCACATCCGCGGCATCCAGACGGCGGTGGTGACCGGGCCCGCCAACGAGCCGCAGTCCATCCACGTCGACAAGTACGGGCGCATCAAGGTCCGCTTCCTGTGGGACCGCTCCGGCAAGCAGGACGACACCTCGAGCTGCTGGCTGCGCGTGTCCCAGCTCGGCCTGGGCGGCTCGATGTTCCTGCCCCGCGTCGGCTGGGAGGTCTCGGTCGCCTTCCTCGACGGCGACCCCGATCGTCCCATCGTGCTCGGCCGCACCTACAACGCCGAGAACACCCCGCCCTATCCCCAGCCGGCCTCCGCGGCCGACGGCTCGATGAAGAGCATGTCCACCCCGGGCGGCGCCGGCCACAACGAGGTGAAGATGAGCGACACGGCCGGCAAGCAGGGCATGTCGATCTCGTCGCAGAAGGACCTCAACAGCAGCACCGGCAACGACAAGAACGAGACCGTGGCGGTCGACGACGACCACAGCGTCGGCAGCAACTACAACGTCACCATCGGATCGAACGAGAGCTGCACCATCTCGGCCAACCAGAAGGTCGACGTGGGCAACGCCCTCCAGGTCAAGGTCGGCGGCGCGCAGAGCGTCACCGTGGGCGGCAACGAGCAGGCGCACGCCAAGTGCGACTACGTCGAGAAGGTGGGCGGCACGCGCGACTACACGGTCGGCGGCAACCAGATCACCATCTCCAACGGCATCCGCCAGGACATCACCGGCGCGTACACGCGCAACGTCGGCGCCGTGCAGGCGAGCATCTCGCTTTCGTCGATCGACGACACCATGCTGGCGACCTACGACGAGACGGTGGGCGGGGTCATCCTCCAGCTCGTCAAGGGCTCGGCGACCGAGAACGTGGGGGCCGGCAAGGACCTCACCTCCCTCGCGGCCGAGCTGCACGTCGTCGACGCGCTCACCACCTCGGCCGCGGGGGTGAAGCAGCTCATCGGCGGCGTCCACCTCCACAAGTGCGGCGGGGACTTCGTGGTGCAGGCCCCCAAGATCATCCTCGGCGGCGGGGTGGGCAAGTTCACCGGCGGCGGGAGCTCGATCAACCTCAACGGCGGCCCGGTGACGCTCACCGGATCGAAGATCGCCATCGAGGCGGTGGGCATCGTCAAGATGGCCTCCGACCTCAAGATCGGCTGAGCGGGGAGCCCATGGCAGAGTCCATCGAGATCGAGCGTCACCTCACCATCGACGGCACCGAGTACGACGTCGCCCAGCTCGAGGCGCGCGAGGCGCTCGACGAGATTGGCGTGCTCCGCTGCGAGATCACCGATCGCGCCGGTGGCCCGAATCCGGCCAGCTTGATCGGCAAGCCGCTGGTCCTCAAGCTCTCCCGTGACGAGGGCAGCCAGGAGCGCACCATCGCCGCCTACGTGGTCGAGGCCGAGAGCTCGACCACCCGCGGCGAGAGCGAGTCCGGCACCCTGGTCACGGCGCGGCCGCGCCTCTTCCGCCTCACCCAGCGCGCCGACTGCCGCGTCTTCCAGGATCTCGCGGCGCCGGACATCGTGAAGCAGGTCCTCACCGGCGCTGGCCTCCCCGCCGACGCCCAGGCGTGGAAGCTCGAGGGCACCTACCCCAAGCGCGTCTACACCACCCAGTACCGCGAGACCGACTTCGCCTTCATCCAGCGCCTCCTCTCCGAGGAGGGCATCGCCTTCGCCGTCGACTCCA
>Ga0302283_1004284_pt1 | contig 10748 bp, 5 predicted proteins | sample III_Fen_E1_4_FD_198770 | JGI IMG/M metagenome (GOLD analysis project Ga0302283, IMG submission 198770) | Peat permafrost microbial communities from Stordalen Mire near Abisko, Sweden - III_Fen_E1_4 | ecosystem: Environmental > Terrestrial > Soil > Wetlands > Permafrost | place: Sweden: Abisko...
CCTGAGTCACCGGCTGGCGGTGGTAAAATCAATCAGTGCCGGGTCCTACGCGACGTAATCCCGCCAAACCCGCCAGGTCCGGAAGGAAGCAACGGTAACGGGCTAGTACGGGCGCAGTAGGTCACCCGGTACTTTTTATTGCAGGGACCAGGTGTCAGAGATCAGACAACCGTCCCGGTCCAGGGAGAAGTGCATTGAGCCTTACCGTTCGCCCGATAGTGGGCCGGCGCGCGAAAATCTCAGCGCTCGGCACCTACGTTCCCCCCGACGTGATTACCAATCAAGACCTTGAGAAGCTGGTGGACACCAACGACCAGTGGATCATGGAGCGCACCGGGATCAAGGAGCGTCACGTGCTGGCCAAGGGCCTGGGCGTGAGCGACATTTGCACCGCGGCGGCCAAGCAGGTGCTGGAACGGCGCGGCATAGAGGCCAGTGAGCTGGATGCCATCCTGGTGGGCACGGTGACTCCCGACATGATGTACCCCTCGACGGCCTGCCTGGTGCAGAACAAGATTGGCGCCAGGGGTGCGTGGGGATTCGATGTTTCTGCGGGCTGCTCAGGATTTGTGTTTGCGCTGCAGGCGGGCGCGAAGCTGGTGGAGAGCGGCGCGCACTCCAAGGTGCTGGTGTGCGGCGCCGACGCCAACACGCGCATGACCGACTATACCGACCGAACCACCTGCGTGCTGTTTGGCGACGGCGGCGGCGCTGTTCTGATTGAGCCGTGCGAAGAGGGCGAGGTCGGCTTTATCGACTTTGTGCATGAGATTGACGGATCGGGCGGCGCGAGCCTGTGCATGCCGGGCGGCGGCAGCCTGAATCCGGCGACCCATGAGACGGTGGACAAGAAGATGCACTTCATTCACCAGGACGGGCCGGCGGTGTTCAAGTTTGCGGTGCGCAAGATGGCCGAAACCACGGCGAAGGTGCTGGAACGCAATGGCGTGACCGGCGCGGATCTGGGGTGCTTTATTCCGCACCAGGCGAACAAGCGCATCATTACGGCCACGGCCGACCGGCTTGAAATGCCGGCCGATCGCGTGATTGTGAATATCGAGAAGTATGGCAATACCTCATCGGGCACGATTCCTTTGGCGATGCAGACGGCGCTCGACGAAGGCAAGCTGAAGAAGGGCGACCTGGTGCTGCTGGGCGCAATGGGCGCGGGGTTCACGGTGGGCGCGGCGCTGCTGCGGTGGGAGATTTAACCAGGCGGAGTGAGCAGTTAGCGGAGCTGGCGTTAATAGCGGGTAGGCGGGGCGATCCTTTGGGGTTGCCCCGTTTGCTTTGTGGCGAGCCCGGCGTCGCGCCGGCGCTAGAAGTTGACGCGCACGCCGGCTTGCGCGGCAAAGGGCGTGCCCACTGTAGTGCCGGGGCCGAAGAAGTCGCCCAGAGCGCCGCCAGCCACGCGCAACTCGTTGGGGCTGGTGATGGGCGCGGTCGCGGTGCACGCGCTGTTCTGGCAGATGTCGGTGATGTTGCCTGTGGCGGCCTCCGCGGCGGGGACGGGCAGCGTGGCGATGTTGGTTACATAGTTTGCGCCGGGATTGTTGCGATTGAGCAGATTGAAGAACTCCATGAACGGCGTGGCTGACCAGCGCTCGCCAAACTTGAACGGGCGGCTGACGCGGAGATCGGTCTGGATGTAGGGCGTGCCGCGGAACTGATCGAGCACGGTGGGCACGCCGTTGATGGAGATGCGGCCGCTGTTGTCGGCCGTGGTGATGGTGAAGGGGCGAGCACTTTCTGCCTGCGAAAGGCCGCTGACTTCAAAGCCGGCATGCGCGCGCCAGGTGCCGGCGAAGACGAAGCGCTGGCGAACATCTTCGCCGGAGGGGCCATAGTCGCCGGGGGCGAATGCATCGAGCGGGTTACAGACGCCGTTCACATAATCGAAGAGCTCGCCGAGAACGCAGCCCCAGGTCTGGGCCTTGGAGAATGTGTAATTGGCCACCATGGTCAGGCGGCGGCTCACATTGCCTTGTAAGTGGACGAGCAGGCCGTTGTAACTGGAGCGATTGTCGGAGTGGAAGACATTGACGTCGGGAACATAAGTGGCTTGATCGGGATCGCCGGCTGCAAGAAGCGGAGTAAATAAGTTGGTTCCACCGGTGTAACTGTAGGCGCGATAGGCATGGTTGCCTTGTTCATGGACATAGTCGGCGCTGAGCGACCAGTTACTGGTAAAGCTATGCTGCATGCCGCCGGAGATGTGGATGGCGTAAGGCGTGCGGTATGCGGGATCGATCAGGTTGGCGGTTCCACCGGAGGCGTCGCCGGAGGTGCAACCGGCGTTCTCCGCGCCGCCAGGGTTGGCGACGGGATCGACGCAACTGCCGGGCGCGGCGTTGACGGCCTGGAAGGCAGTTGCCCAGCCGTTCTGAGCGAGGTCGTTGAAGTAGAGGCCAAAGCCGCCGCGAAACAGGGTTGCGCCGCTGCGGCCGGGGGCATAGGCCAGGCCGATGCGCGGAGCGATCTGCTTGCGATCGTCGTGCGGCGCTCCTTCGACGAGGGGAATGTTGAGGGCGGTGAGAGTGAGGGAACCGGGGTTGTCGGTCTGCGGGCGGCCGGAGCCGTTGAACAGGCCATTGGTCGTGGAGTAGCGCAGGCCGTAGTTGAAGGTGAAGCCATGGGTGAGACGCCAGGAATCTTCTCCGTAGAAAGCCACGCGCTGAATATCCTGGGAGAATCCGCCGCCTAAGTTGGAGGTGGATTGGCCCGCATTCATGTCCGCAGTGAATTGAGTGGTGTTGGTGAGGTAATAAGTCGGATTCTGCGGGAATTGATACAGCGTTTCGGTGTTAGAAGGAAATGCTCCACTCAGTACGGGCTCATGGATGAAGTTAGTTCCGAACTTAAGACCGTGGCGTCCCTGTTCCCTGGTCAGGTCGTAGCGGAACTGATACTTTTCCTGGTCGCGGTCACATGGGAAGAAGGTGATGGGCGTGGCGAACTGGTTGTCGCCATAGGTTTCAAAGCCGGAGACGGTGAGCGATGTGGAGCTGAAGGGGAAGGCCAGCGCGAAGCCCAGGTCAGAGTTGCGGGTTTGGGTGAGGTGCAGCCCGCTGGCGTTGAACAGAGCGCGGCCCAGCAGCGTGGGCGTGAACGCGAACTCGTTGGCGAGGACGAGGCTGAAGTAGTTGTTGTGCGTGAGCAGGCCGGTGGAGGGAAGCGTGCCCTGCTGCACCAGGTCGTTGTGCGTGGTGTAGGTGTCTGCGGAACCGCGCAGGTACCACTGCGACTTGGTTGATTGCGCCCAGTCGAGGCGCTCGGAGGCGAAGAAGTCGCGGAAGGGGATGGGCACTTCGGCGGGAACGGTGATGGAGGGGACGCCTGGAATGAGGCCATCGGCAGCGAGCTGAGCAAGCGCGCTAAACTGCGCGAGGCTGGCGGGGCTGTAGGCCGTGCTTGCGTCCTCGTGCACGCCTTCAAACGCGGTGAAGGTCCAGAACTTGTCCTGGACGATGGGGCCGCCGGCGGTGGCAACGTAGTTCTGGCGCGAGAAGGGCTGCTTGGGATTGGGCGCGGGATTCTCAATGGGGAAGCGGGCGTTGAGGGCCGCCGCGCGCTCGTAGAAAGCGGCGTCACCGTGCCAGTCATTGGTGCCGCTCTTGGTGGTGAGCAGGACGGAGCCGGCAGTAGTGCCTCCCGTGTCTGCATCCTCCTGCGAGGTGCGCACGGCGAACTCCTGCACGGAGTCGGGAGAGAAATTTTGCAGGAACCCGCCGATGTAATCGTCGGAGTTGTCGCCGCCATCGACGGAGAGCTCGTTGTTGAGGCCGGAGCTGCCGCCGGTGGAGACAGCAGTGATGCGCGCCTTGGTGGGGTCAGAGGGCTCGACCGGCTCGGTGCCGGGAGAGAGATAGGCCACGTTGGCAAAGCTGCGCGCGGGCAGGGGCAGGCCTTCAAGATCCTGCGCGCTCACAATGCTCTGGTGCACCTGGCTGGTGAGGTCGATGGGCTGCGAGGCGATGGATGAGCTTTGCGCGTGCACGTTGACCGTCTGCTGCATCGCCGGCGGCTGCATGGTGACGGCGATCTCACGGACCGCGCTGACCTGGACGGCGATGTCGGCGACGGCATCGGCAAAACCCTGCGCAACGACGTGGACCTGATAGGTGCCGGGCTTGAGATCGTCGAAGCGGAAGTTGCCTTGCGCACTGGCGCGGATGGTGCGCTGGAGCGATGACGCATTCATGCGGACAGTGATGGCAGCGCCGGCGATGCGCGCGCCCTGGGCATCTGCGACCACGCCGCGCAGTGAGCCGCTGGAGGTTTGGGCATGCGACACGATTGCCGCAACAACAGCGATGATAAAGAGAATAAGGACTGATCTTCGCATGGGGAGAACGCTGCTCTCCCTATTGGTATTGAAAAGCTGTGGGATCGTCAATCATCTGGCAGGGTGTTCGCGCGGGGATGCGGCGCACGCGGGTTTGTGAAGACTGGCGGGCAGCCACTAAGATGGTTTGAGCCCGCGCTGCGCCCTGGAGCTTATTCCCTATGAGCCGTTTTCGCGTGAACCATAGCGTTCTGAGTTTTTCAATTGCATGCGCAGGATTGTTTGCGCTGCTGAGTGTTGCTCCTGTGCGCGCACAGGAGCAGAGCGCGGCTGCGCTGCCGGCGATGCACTGGCGGATGATTGGCCCCTTCCGCGGCGGACGCACGCGCGCGGCGACCGGCGTGCCGAGCCAGCCCAACGTGTTTTATGTGGGCCAGGTGGACGGCGGGGTGTGGAAGAGCGACGACTACGGGCGGACGTGGAATCCGATCTTCGATGCGGAGCCGTCACAGTCGATCGGAGCCATTGCTGTGGCGCCTTCGAATCCAAATGTTGTATACGTTGCCAGCGGCGAGGGGTTGCACCGGCCCGATCTCTCAGTGGGCGACGGCATTTACAAATCGAGCGATGCGGGCAAGACGTGGCAGCACCTTGGACTGCGCGATGGGGAGCAGATTCCGGCGCTGGCGGTTGATCCGCGTGACGCGAATACGCTGTTTGCCGCAGTGCTGGGGCATCCTTACGGCGCGAATGAGGAGCGCGGGATCTATCGCTCGACGGACGGCGGAGCGACGTGGACGAAGGTGCTCTACAAGGATGCGCGCACGGGCGGAGCGGATGTGCAGATTGACCGGAGCAATCCCAGCGTGGTGTATGCGTCGCTGTGGGAGGAGACGCTGGGGCCGTGGGAAGACGGCAACGACTATGACGGCACAGGTGGCGGGCTGTTCAAGTCGACGGATGGCGGCGCGACATGGAAGCAGCTGACGAAGGGGCTGCCGGACGGCGTGGTGCATATCCAGGTGGCCGTTGCGGCGAGCGACGAAAACCGGCTCTACGCAACGGTGGCGACGAATCATGAGGGCGGATACGGATCGGGCGCGGGGCTGGGCGTTTATCGCTCCGACGACGCGGGCGAGAACTGGACCAAGGCGACCGACGATCCGCGGCCGGCGCTGAAGATTGGCGGCGGCGACCTGCCGGTGGCGCGCGTCGATCCCAAGAACGCGGACGTGGTGTATAGCGCAAGTATTGTGACGGAGCGCTCGACGGACGGCGGCAAGACGTGGGTGGGGCTGCGCGGCGCGCCGGGCGGCGACGACTACCAGAACCTGTGGATCAACCCGGAGAATCCGGACATTATCTTGTTGGTGAGCGACCAGGGCGCGGTGGTGAGCGTGAATCGCGGCGTAACGTGGAGCTCGTGGTACAACCAGCCGACGGCGCAACTGTATCACGTGGCGGCGACCAGCGGCTTTCCTTATCAAGTGTGCGCGGGACAGCAGGAGAGCGGATCAGTGTGCATTGCCAGCCGGGGCAACGACGGTGAGATCACGTATCGTGAGTGGCACCCTGCGGCGGTGATCGAGTATGGCTATGCGGCGCCCGATCCGCTGCACCCGGAGATCGTGTTCGGCGCGGGCCGATCTGAGGTTTCGAAGTACGACATGGTCACTGGGCAGGTGGTGAATGTGACGCCTATCGCGGCCCATAGCGCGGCGTTTCGCACCGACCGTACGGAGCCGATTTTGTTTTCGCCGCTTGATCCGCACGATCTTTACTACGCGGCGAACGTGCTGTTCGAAACGAAAGACTACGGCAAGACCTGGGCTGCGATCAGCCCGGACCTGAGCCGCGAACACTCGGGGCAGCCGGCTTCGCTGCAGCCGCTCGACGAAAAAGCTGTGGCGCAGCGGCGGGGCGCGATCTACTCGCTGGCTCTGTCGTTCAAATCCGCGAACACGTTGTGGGCGGGCACCGATGATGGGCTGGTGTGGGTGACGAACGACCACGGCAAAAACTGGAAGAACATTACGCCGCCGTCCATGACGCCGTGGAGCAAGGTAACGCAGATCAGCGCGTCGCATTTCGACGACAGGACGGCGTTTGTGTCGGTAAGCCGCATGCGGATTGACGATTTACATCCGTACATCTATCGGACGCGGGACAGCGGCGCGACGTGGGAGCCGATTGTGAACGGGCTTCCCGATGGCTCGCCCGTGGACACGGTGCGCGAAGATCCGCTGCGCAAGGGGCTGCTGTTTGCGGGGACGGAGACGGCGGTGTGGGTGTCGTTTGACGACGGCGATCACTGGCAGTCGCTCCAGTTGAACCTGCCGCATACATCGATGCGCGATCTGCTCATCAAGGATAACGATCTGATTGTGGCCACGCATGGGCGGTCATTCTGGATACTGGATGACATTTCTGCGCTGCGGCAGATGGCGGGGATGCAAGCGGCCGCGGGCGCGTTCCTGTTCAAGCCGGGCGCGGCGTATCGCGTGCGGCGCAGCACGTACTCCGACACGCCGGTGCCGCCCGATGAGCCGATGGGCGAGAATCCGCCGGAAGGCGCGGTGATTGACTATGCGCTGCCCGATGGAACGGCCGGGCCGGTGACGCTGGAGATCTTGGATGCGCGCGGCAAGGCAGTCCGCCATTATGCGAGCACCGACAAGCCGGAAGAGACGATGGAGGAGCTGGAGAAGCAGCTGATTCCGCTGTACTGGCTGCGCATGCCGCAGACGCTCGCGGCCACGCCGGGGATGCACAGGTGGGTGTGGGATCTGCGCTACACAACGCCGACGGCGACCAACTATGCGTATCCAATATCAGCGGTGCCGCATGACACGCCGCGCGAGCCGCAGGGGCCGCTGGCGCAGCCGGGCACGTACACGGTGCGCTTGACGGCAGGGGGCAAGACGATGACCGCGCCGCTGACGGTGAAGATGGATCCGCGGGTGCATGCGACGGCGGCGGAGTTGCAGAGCTTGTTCGCAGCGCAGATGAAGCTGGCCGACCTGATGACAAAGAGCGCGACGGCTTCGCTTGAGGCGCACTCGGCGGAGGAGCAGCTGGATGCGCTGGCGAAGTCCGCGCAGGGAGCGGTGAAGGACGCGGTGGATGCCGCCGGCAAGGAGCTGGCTGAGGTGCTGAGCGGACACGAGAAGCACACCGGCGGCGAGGCAGAGCCGGGACTGGACGATGTGGCCGGCGAGTCGGCGGAATTGTATGCGCAGGTGGGCATGGCGGATGCCGCGCCGACCGCAGCGCAAAGCAAGGCCGCGGCGCATGCGGGCGAAGAGACAGCCGAAGTGTTGAAGCGCTGGGAGCGGGTGAAGCATGAGTCGATTCCGGCGTTGAACCGGAAGCTGGAAGGGGCACATCTGCCGGCGCTCAACCTGGAACAAAAACCGCAGAATATGCCGGAGAGCGGCGACGAAGATTGATTGCTGCGATTTGGCGAGGTGCGCTGTGGAGAATTGATTCAACGTGGCGCAGGGGCGCCGCACCGTTTGATTTTTCAGTTTGATTGATGGTTTTTATCGTGGATGGAGGTCGTATTTGAAGGGTTCTTTGATCGCTGTTCCATTTCTTGTTCCGGCATGTCTGTATCTGGCGCTGGGGCAGACCGCAAGTCAGCAAACGGCTCCAGCGACTGCACAGGCTCCGCAGGCCTCCGCACAACCGGCGCCAGGCAAGCGTTATGTTGACCCTGACTATCCGACGCGGCCGGGCGGCGATCCGGTTGTGGCCGCGCACGGCAAAAAGCTGTTTGCGGCCAAGTGCGGATTCTGTCACGGCTCCGACGCGCGCGGCGGCGAGGGCGGCCCGAACCTGGTCCGTTCGCAGCTGGTGCTGGACGATCACGGCGGCGAATTGATCAGCCAGGTTATTCGCGATGGCCGCATCGCGCAGGGCATGCCGAAGTTCAAGCTGGCCGACGGAGACATCGCCGACATCGTGACGTTTCTGCACAACGTGCCGCGCTTCGATCGTGGGCGTCCGCCCTCGGCGCCGATCAATATTGTGCTGGGCGATGCCAAGGCGGGCGAGGCTTACTTCAGCGGCGCGGGCAAATGCAGCGCGTGCCATTCTGTGACTGGCGACCTAGTGGGGATTGGATCGAAGTACGACCCGAAGACGCTGCAGAATCTGATGGTGTCGGGCGGCGGGGGCAGACGAAGCAATGGCGCGAGCGTGCCGCCGATCACGGTGACGGTGACCACCGGCTCCGGGCAGACCTATGAAGGGGAGCTCGAACACCTGGATGCCTTCAACGTTGGATTGACGGGGAGCGACGGCGTGTATCGCGGCTTTGCGATTCACGGCGCGACGCCAAAGGTGGAGGTGCATAATCCATTGCAGCCGCACCTGGACATGCTGCCCAACTGGAAGGACACGGACATCCACAACCTGACGGCGTACCTGGTGACGGTGAAATGAATCGACAGATGAAATTTGTTTTGGCAGTTTTGCTTTGCGTGAGTCCGTTTGCGGCTGCGGGCCAGGGGCTTGATCCGGCGCTCATGAACAAGCCGGCGACCGAGGCGTGGCCCACCTATGCGGGCGATTACTCGCAGAAGCGGTACAGCACGTTGAAGCAGATTACGCAGGCGAACGTGAAAGACCTCGCGCTCCAGTGGGTCAATCATCTTCCCACTGGCGAGGGCACCGGCAGCGGCGTGCCCACCACCGTGGGCGGCGAAGCGGCGGTTGCGCTGGGCAGCGATGAGACGCCGCATGTGAGCGGCGGGATTTTAGAGGTGAATGGAATTCTTTACGTCTCTGCGCCGGACAACGCGTGGGCAGTGGATGCGCGCGATGGAACAGTGTTGTGGCACTACTTTTGGAAGAGCCGGGGCGGGACGCACATTGGCAATCGCGGCATGGCGATGGTGGGCGATTGGCTTTTCTTCGAAACGCCGGACGACTGTCTGGTGTCGCTGGACGCGAAGACGGGAAAAGAGCGCTGGCACAAGGAGATTTCAGACTTCAACGAAGAGTACTTCTCGACCATGGCGCCGGTTGCGATCAAAGGCCACTTGATGGTGGGCACAGGCGACGATCTGGACGCGCCGGGATTTTTGCAGTCGTTCGATCCGGAGACAGGCGCGCTGCAATGGAAGTTTTACACGGTGCCGATGAAGGAGGGCGATCCGGGGCTGGACACATGGGCGAATCTGGATGCGGCGCGGCATGGCGGCGCGCAGGTTTGGATTCCCGGCTCGTACGATGCGGAGACGAATCTCTATATCTTTCCCACCGGCAACCCGGTGCCTGCGTATACGTCAGAGACGCGCGGCGAGGGCGACAACCTCTATACCAACTCGCTGGTTGCGGTGGATGTGGATACGGGCAAGATGAAGTGGTACTACCAGACCGGGCCGCACGACACGCATGACTGGGACTCGACGCAGGCGCCGGTGCTGGTGGATGCGCCGTTTGGCGGCAAGCAGCGCAAGCTGGTGATGCAGGCCACGCGCAACGGGTACTTCTTTGTGCTGGACCGCGTAACCGGCGAGCACCTGGTGACGAGCAAGTATTCCGGCGCGGCCAACTGGGCTGCGGCGATCGACAAGCGGGGCGAGCCGATGCGCGACCCGGCGAAGGACTCGACTCTGGCGGGCACGCTGGTGTCGCCGGACAACGGCGGCGCGACCAACTGGCCTCCGCCGAGCTTCGATCCGCAGACGGGCCTCTTCTACGTGCAGCTGCGCGAGGTCTACGCGATGTATTACCTGACGGAGAGCAATCCGCGCATTGTGACCGGACTGGGCGGCAAGGAAGAGGATTATGTTGGATCGGCAGGGAGTTCGCTTGCGGCGATCGATTACAAGACGGGAAAGATTGCGTGGAAGTATATGTACCCGGGCTCAACGATCACGACGATGGGCGGCATCACGGGGCTGCTGACGACGGCGGGGAAGCTGCTGTTCAGCAGCGATCTCGAAGGCAACCTGGTTGCGTATGATCCGCTGAAGGGCGCGCCGCTGTGGCATGCGCGCGTGGGCGCTGTATCGAATGCGCCGGAGACGTACATGCTCGACGGGCGGCAGGTTGTGATGGTGGCGGTGGGCGACCAGCTGTTTACGTTTGCGCTGGGGCAGTAGGCGCGGTGGAATACTCAGACTCACGCCTTGAGTAGTTGCGCCTGAGCGGAAGTGCGCGGCTTCCAATTGTAGACGGCGATGGAGTTCTTCCAGAAGTATTTCTGCTGCGCGGCGACACTGCGCGTGGCGATGTAGTGCTCGGCCACGGCGAAGGTCTGGTCGTAGGTGGCGAGCGAGTCGCTGTTGGGCCAGTCGCTGCCGAAGTAGATGCGGTCTTCGCCGAACAGGTCCCACATCTGATCGAGCGATGCCTTGTAGTAGCTGGCGTCAAGCTCGACCTTGGCATCGACGCGATGGATGATCTCCGATCCTTTGACAAAAATATTAGGCCGATGCGCGAGCTCGTGCAG
>Ga0302283_1004287_pt1 | contig 10742 bp, 9 predicted proteins | sample III_Fen_E1_4_FD_198770 | JGI IMG/M metagenome (GOLD analysis project Ga0302283, IMG submission 198770) | Peat permafrost microbial communities from Stordalen Mire near Abisko, Sweden - III_Fen_E1_4 | ecosystem: Environmental > Terrestrial > Soil > Wetlands > Permafrost | place: Sweden: Abisko...
GCCCGCCATAACGGTTGAAGTTGGCCGCGACCTCCGCGCGGCCCCCGCGGCTGTTCGTCGTGAAGATCCCCCCGTGCGATGGCTCGTAGCCGTGGCCGACTCCGCCGAGGCTGACGAGCGCCCGCTCCGGGTCGACGCCGGCGCGTCGCGCCAGGTCCGGCAGGTTCTTGTAGAAGCCCACGACCATGTGCCATCCGTGCTCGACGAGCAGGCCGTCGCTCGCGCGGTACGAGCTCGCCTTCCCCCCGAGGGCGGACGCCAGGTCGACGATGCGCACGCGCGCGTCCGGGGCGCGCTCGAGGAGGCGCGCCGCGGCCGACAGACCCGCGGGCCCTGCTCCCAGGACGAGGATCTCCAGGTGTTTCAGAAGCCCACCCCCAGCCCGATCCCACCGACGACCTGCACGTACGTTTGACCGGCGGAGCCGAAGTTGTTGACCGACCAGTCGATGTGTCCGTCGAAGCGGAGAAACAGCACGGGGTCGAGCCAGATATCCAGCGAGCCACCCGGCGTCACCATCGGCGCCGCGGCGGCCGCGCGTCCGAACAAGCCGAACCCAGCCGCGCCCCCCTCGATGTACGCGCTGAGATCCACGCGGTGGTACGGCAGGAGGTGGAGACAGGGGCCGGTGCGGGCCGCGACCATCCACGGGACGCCGCCGGAGGGCGGGACGGTCGCTTCCACCGTCGTCCGGAAGCCCAGGAAGGCGAACGTCATCAACTCGAACGTACCGCTACCGCCGAGCCCCAGCGAGGGCCCCAGCGGCCCGTCCGCACCGTACATGACCGCGCCCGTGCCCATCAGCCGGACCTGCCCCGCGGTCGTGCCGACCTCGCGCAGCTTCGGGACTTGGTAGTCGGCCGCGAACGGATCGGGCGGATACGTCGTCGCCAGAAGGAGCCCGGCCACTGCGGCGAACATGTCGCTTGGGACTACCAGGCAGCTTGGAACGAGGCAAAGGAAACTCGCCGCGCGCGCAAGGCATTTTTCGCTCTTTGTCGAAGGTCGGGCTAACCGATCGGGGGCTGCGCCGCGCGGACGCCTCGACGACGACAATGGTGCCTTGCGCCACATCGTCTCTCGCCTTCAAAGCAGCCAACGTGCCAGCGCGTCGTCGAGAGCCGCAAGACATCGGCGAGCGCGCGTGTCAGAACGCTGGAGAGGGCGAGACCGGGTATGGCGCGAGCAGACCATTCTAGACTTGTGGGCGCCCTCGCCTTCCTGGTGGGTTGCGGCAACACGGCCGCCGACAGCGGACGCGACGCAGCCGCCGGCACGGCCCCGGGCAACATCGCTCCCTCCGATGCGGGGCGCGAGGGCGGGGCGATGACGGGCTACCGCGACGCAGGCACCGACACCCTCGACGCCGCGGAGGAGGACGACGGCAACTTCGGCATCGGCGACGGAGGGCTCCTCACGGTCACCGTGGGCCCAGGGCAGACAGGGTGCGGCCCTCGCGTCTGCAATGCCGCAACGGAAGCATGCTGCGTGACGAACGGCGAGACTGTTCCGGTGTGCACTCCGCTCGATGGCTGCCAGGGTGGCCGGGTCATCCTCTGCTCGGGCCCGCAGAGTTGCATCGCGGGAGACAGTTGCTGCGCGCTGGGCGGAGCGTCGCTGGCGATCAACGGTGGTTCGCGAACGGAGTGCACGGATTCGTGTCCCGGTCTCACGGTGTGCACGGCGAGCTCGCAATGCCCGCCGGGGCAGTGGTGCCGTCCCGATATAGCCGACTTCTTTGGCTACGGAACTTGCTCCCCGTCTCTGCCGGATGCCGCCGCAGGTGACTGACACGACGCGCTTGTCGACCGGAGGTCGCCCGCTGCCACGAGCGCGGCACGTCTGCGCGCTGGCGCTGGTCCTTGGATGCGGAGGCACCATCGCCGACAGGGGATCCGACGCCGCGACGGACTCGCAGGCGCCCTCCGATGGCGCGCCGAACGAATCCGGAACGACCGCGCTGGACGCGACGATTGACGTGCCGGAGGCGGCCGTAGACCCGGATGGAGGGATCGTCGCAGACGGAGCTCTCGCGACGGCCATCGCGGCCGAAGGCCAGATCGCGTGCGGGGCGACGGTCTGCAGCGCCGCCACCCAGGTCTGCTGCCTTCACGCGGACGGGGAGGTCTCGTGCACCGGGCTGAATGCTTGCGCCGGCTCGCCCTTCGTTTGCTCGGGCCCTTCGAGCTGCCCCGCGCCCCAGGCTTGCTGTGCTCAGTTCGGTCAGTACTTCGGGGATCTCGTGGCGACCCAGTGCGGGGGTTGCGAGATCAACGACGAGAGCGAGCGATACATCTGCACGCGGGGCTCCCAGTGCGGGCCCGACGGGCCATGCAGGCCCGTCGGAGGTGGCGGCTACGGCGTGTGCATGGGCCCCTTCCCGGACGGCGGAGCGGCCCACGACTGACGCTCCGTCGCCGGTCCTGTCCGCCCGCAGGTGGGATGCGGGGGGGCCGGCCAGAGCTACCATCGGCCTGTGTTACGAAAGCTCATGCAGCACGAGCGCCTGGGCGACGGATCGCGGCTCCTCCAGGCGGTTCTCGATGCGCCCGACGACGTGGCGCCGCGTCTGATCTATGCCGACTGGCTCCAGGAGCGGGCGGATCCCCGGGGAGAATTCATCGCGGTGCAATGCGCGCTCGACGCACTCGACACGGACGTTGCAACCGAGCGGCGCGCGTATCTCGTCGGTCGCGAGTCGCAGCTCCTGAAGAAGCACAGAAACGAATGGCTCGTCCCGATCTTCGGCAAGCGTGCCAAGGACTGCGAGCTGACCCGCGGCTTTGTGTCCTATGTCGCCATGCGCGCGGCCGAGCTGGCCGGAACGCTCGAGGGCATCCTTCGCGTGGAGCCCGTCCGCCGCGTTCACGTCACCGACGCGGATGTCGGCGCGATCACGGCGAGCGGTGCCGCGAGCAAGCTCCGGGCGCTGGATTTTCGAGGAGTCCGGCTCGGCGGGCGCTGGGTGCGCCCCCTCTGCGCCGCCACGAACCTCACGTCACTCGAAGAGCTCGACCTGGTCCTCTGTCATCTCGGAGCGAGCGGTGCGGAGGCGATCGCGGAGGCCGCCGATCCGGCAACGTTTCCTTCGCTCCGGAGCCTGCACGTGGCGAACAATCACCTTCGGGACAAGGGCGCTGCCGCGCTCGCGCGTGCGCCGATGCTCGCGGAGCTACGTTTTCTCCACCTGGGGATGAACGGCATCGGGCCCGAGGGGGCGCGGGCGCTCGTCGCGTCGCCTTACCTGGCCAACATCGAGCGGCTCGTGATGTGGAGCAACCCGCTCGACGTCGGCGGGCTTGGTGCTCTGCGGGAGCGATTCGGCGACCGACTGGAAGCTGACGAAGCCTCCGAGTCTCCGAAGGACCGTGTCCTCGTCCACCGTGACCGTGAGCGTCGCCTGCACGACGTCGCCCGCGCGAAAGGTCGACCGCTCGGCGAACGATAGCTCTGGCGTACACTTCGACATCGTCCGACCCTTAGCCCTGGAACCCGTCGAGCGGCAAATCGACCGAGGGTACGATCGGCGCGACGGGGATCTCCGCGTGCGCACCGGCGGCTGACACGTCCGAGGGCAGCGCGGTCGACGGCCGTCCGCGGTCACCTCGCTACCGAGGCTCGCCGCCCTTCCGTTCCAGGAGACTGAGTTAGCATCCCACCCCATGGGCCCAAAGCCGCACCCGAAGCCCCTGCACCTGGCGGTAGGGGTCATCCTTGCGGTGGCCGTCGCCGTCGCCGCGGAGAGTCGCGCCCACTCTTACGGGCTGGCGCTGCGGACCGTGCGCGAGTCGCTCGGTATGCAGAGCCTGTGGCTAGGAGGCGCGCTGGCATTTGCCGTTCTCTTCACCGTGCTCGCCTCCTGGCGGGTTGGCCGCGGCTGGCTTCTCCTCGCGCCGCCGGCGCTGGCCGCGGGGAGCGCGCTGGCGGCAGGACACCTCGAGGCGGCGCAGCAGGCGGCGCGCGCCACGACAGCGCTGACGATGGGGCAGCGAGCGGCCGTGCTGGCGCTCGGCCTGGTACGCCCCGCCGGATTTGCCGGGCTCGGACTCCTCGTCGCATCCGCGCTGCTCGCGTGGGCAGCGCTGGTCGTGGCCTCCCGGGCGCACGCACCTCCTCTGCCCGGGCCCCGGCGTGCCCTCGCCTTGCTCGTGGGCGTTCTCGCGATCGGAGGCGTGGCCGTGGCGCTTCCCTCGTGGCACCGCGCGGTGGGCTGGATCGGTGCGTCTCCGGCGATCGTGGGTGTGGTCGCGGTCTACGTCGCGTCCGCGAGGCTCGCGAGCGGCGACCCACGCGAGCGCGGTATGGCTTCCATGGGGGTCCTCGGTGCGGTGATCCTGACGACGGGCGCCGTGCTCGCGGCCGCCGCGGCGCGCGGCCTCGAAGCGGGTGTGGGGCTCGGCGACGAGGGGCCGAATCCGGTGGACTGGAGCTCGGTCGTCGCGCTGTTGCTCGGGCGCTTCCTCATGGAGAGCGGGGCCGCGGCGTGGTTCATCGCTCCAGCCATACTCGCTGGCGCCGTCGTGATGCCGTGGTCCGACGTCCGCGCGGCGGCGCCGCGGATGGGGGCCGTCGTCCTGGGTTCAACCGTCCCGCTCCTCCTCGCCGCGCTAGCCGTGGCGTTCCTGCATGGGCCGGCCACTCTCCTCCGCGAGCTGCGGCCGACCCTGACGCCCAGCGGCTTCTCGCTGCCGTCCGTCACGCGCGGCGGCGACTGTCGCGCGATGCAGGAGGACAGCGTCGTGCATATCGGTACCGATCGCATCTACCGCGGAGCAGTCGACATCGGGCCCGCGACCCGGCTCGACGATCCCGCGTCGTGCGCCGCGCTCGCCGCCGAGGCGCTGCCGGGCCAGGAGGACATCTGGACGACGGCCGACGAGAGGACCACGTTCGCGCGTACGGGCTGCCTGCTCGGCGCGCTGGCCGATGCTCGCGGCGCCTTGCTGCTCCCGGGGTCGCAGCCGCGCTCCCGTCGCTGGAGCACCATCCACGACCCTGCGGAGCTCCCGTCGTCGCCATGCACGGTGTGGTGGGTCTCGCGGGACGCCACCGACGGCTCGCCCCGGTGCCCGTCCGTGGCGCTGGGAGGCCCGTACTGCCGCGGCGGGCGCCCGGGTCTCGAGCCGGAGAAGGTAGAGCCAGAGGCGACCTTCGACATCCAGATGGATCGGAACGCCTTCCGATTGCGGTGGCTCAACGGCGACGCGGTCATCCACCAGAGGGTCATCTCCCGGGTGCTGGGGCGCGACGACCTTGGCCACCCGCGCTTCGCCGAGCTCGCGGACGCGATGGCGAACGAGTGGCGATCGTACGGGCGTCACAGGGACCCGACCGACGGGAAGCTCGACCTCGCCGTGCTCCGCCCTTCTCCCGAGACGCCAATACCGGAGGTCGTCGCGGCGGCGGAGGCGTTGCGCGAAACGCGCCGGGACTACTCCATCGCCGGGACCCGGGTCACGGTCCCCGTGGTCGACCTCAGCCTCGCCCTCCCCGCGATGCGATGACCTTCGAGGCTGCGACCTCCACGGGGGAGTACCGGTCGTGCCGCGTGCCGCTTCAGGTCGGACCCTGATCGGAGGGCCGCCTCCGGCGCGCCACGAATGCGACGGCGACGCCGAGCACCGCGCCCACGATCGATCCCCGGTCGAACGGCGCAAGCCTGGCCCAGGTGCCGCGGCGAAGCCCGAGCTCGGGGATATCCGCCGCGGCGAGCAGCGGGCCTTCGGGGGCCCGCGTCACGGCGGGGGCGAGCGGTATCGTCGTCGTCGGCTGCCAGTTGCCGTCCTGGGGATCGACGCAGCGGACGGGGGCGTCCCACGGGTGGTGGATCGCGTGTCGCCGGAAGGCCCGCGGAGCCGCCGGCTGGAGCTCGAGCGTCTTCGCGAGGGGGCGCACGTGAAGCCGCGTCGCGGTCAGCGGTCCTGATCCGTCGGCGTCGAGGAGATGCCGGACGTTCACGCGCGAGACGGCGCGGTCGTCGTCGCTGAACGGTCCCGCGGACTCGGTCAGGACCACGCCGGGGGTCCTCGTGGTCGCGTCCTCGAAGAGAGCCCCGAAAAACTCGGGGACGTGCCCGGCGGCGGCAAGGGGAAGCTCGGCCGCCTCCGGCAGGAACCGTGTGGGCCCCGAGGCAGCGTCGAAGCGCGTGGGCGCAAGGACGTGGATCAGAACCTCCTGGCCCGCGATGACAGGGACACGCAGCACGGCCTCGGTGTACTCGACGCGGAAGCCCGGCGCCGTCGTCTCGACCGCCGCGATCCCCCGCGCCGTCGCGGGATGATCGTAGCGAGCCACGAAGCCCGTCGCTTCGTTCCCGTTCATCCTCCCCTGCATGTTCTGCCGGTCCTCCCGCGGTTCCGGCAGGGGACACGGATCAGCCTCCCATTGTTCGTCGACACGCGGGGTGTCGTCGCCATCGACGGCGTCGAAGAGCGCCGCCGGAACAGGCTTCGCGTCCGCCATCGACACCCCTTCGGGCAGCGGCCACGGCCGCTCGCTCTGGACCGCAAGCACGGTCCTCGGCCCGTCGCGCACGACGACAACGCGTGCGATGGACAGCGCCAGGACGGCGAGCAAGGCAGCTGGCATCTCTCCAGATTACGCGCGGACGGTCTCTGCATGCCAATCCAGATCTCGCCCGCCGAGACGGATGAACAGCAGGTTGAGAAAGGGCCCATCGGTCTCGCGAAGTACCTCGCCCCCGACGAACCAGACCCGGCGCCCGCTCGAGCCGTCCGCGATGCCCAACCTCGGCTAGCCTTGGTACCCATGCCCGCCGATCACATCGCCCGCACGCAGACGATCGATGGCGTCGTCACTCCGGCCTTCATCCACAACTCCGGCTACTTCTTCGTCAACTTGCAGGTATACGCGGACGGCCTGGTCAACTGCTGGGAGCTTCTCGACCTCCCCCTCTTCCGCGGCAAGCTGAGCTCCGGCTGGGTCGTCACATCCGTCCCGGACGGCAAGGCGATTTCGATCCACGGGCTCGGAAACTGGAAGGTCGCGAGCGGGGCCTGGCAGCTCGACGGCGATGCCCTGTACGACCGCGTCACCGCCCTTGTGCGGGGGCTCAATCCCCGGATGGAAAACCTCCACGACTGCCATGGCCAGACGACCGAGCTCGTCGGCAAGGTCAACAGGTCGATCCTTGGAAGCCCGCGCGAGATGCCTGTGCGGCTAGCGCGCCCCGACGCCCTCTTCAAGGAGCGTATCCCGGGCGAAAGCCTCTCTGTCTTCGTTCGCGACGACGACTACCAGCTCGCCGACCTCCGCGTCTTCAAGGACGGCGCTGTCGAGCTGGGGCGGCTCGCGAGCACGGAGACCCTCGATCGCGCCGGTCTCTCGGCTGCCGTGCGAGACGGCCGCATCGTGACCACGCTTCCCGCCGGTTCCAGGGTGCGGATTCACGGGCTCGGCTCGTTCGTTGCCGCCGAGGAGCATTCGAGCGTGGATATCCACGAGCTGCTCCGCGACGTGTCCGATCGGGTCGACAAGCTCAACGGGCGAGCTGGGTCGGTGCAACGTTGCCGCGACGCCTACGAGGTCTACGCCGCCGAACCCTCCGAAGCGCTCCGAGAGGAGCTGCGCATGGCGTACGAGTCGGTGCCCGAGCACAATCGCATGTACGTCGGGGACATGGACACGAGGGATGTCGCGGTGCGTATGGTTCTCTACGGGGAGCAGGAGATCGAGAACTGGAGCCACCGCCGCCTCGCACGATCGAAGGGGCTGCCGTTGCCCGAGATTCGGGTGCCAAAGCCGAAAGGGTGATCGAGGGACGCGGACGCCGGAGAGGTCCGCGTCTCCGCGTCCTCGACTCGACCTATCCCGTCACGTCTCCCGACTACCACGTCGACCACGCCGTTGCGTGCGACGACGCTCGCGGGGCGCCGAGCCTCGTCGTGCTCGTGGAGGTCGTGGGACCCGCAGCGGTGCCACGCGTCCCGTCCAACGAACCTACGACCCCGAGCTCGCGCTCCTGTCGGCTCTCGCCCACGGCGCCGACGAGCCGGAGCCGTGCGAACCGCGGTCGCGTCCATCGCCGAGCTAGATGAGAAGCGGGGCAAGGCGTACTTCGACCTGCTGCGGTATCATCTTGGTGAAGCGCTCGAGCGGGCGCTGGTACTGCTCTCGTCGGTTTGACCGGTCCCCGAGAAAGATACAACCGGGGCTACTGTGCCGCCGCCCTGCCCAACCGCGCCCCTGCAGGGAGGGTTTGTCCCCGCCGGAGCCAGTGGCGGTCACGGCAAAGGCGCTCGCCGGCACGCCCGCCGGGGCGCCATCGATATAGACCTCGATGGGTCAAGACGAAGGGGCCGGGCAAGGGCAGTCGATGCATCCGCCCGGGTTCCCTCCTTCATTGCTACAGCCAGTAGCGCCCGCGCAGACGAGCGCCAGTGCCACCAGGAGCAGCCTCATCGCGTCGAAATGCGCGGCGATGGGCGCCGGCGCACGCGCGAGGTCGGGGAAGACGCGGCTCGCGAGCACGTTGCTCAGGCGATGAAGTCGACGCCGATGTCCGCCGCCAGCGCCGAGTGAGTCAGGGCGGCGCCGACGGAGATCGCGTCTACCCCTGCCTTCGCGAGCTCGGTCACGCGCGGGGGAGTGATCCCGCCGGACGCTTCGAGGAACGCTCGGCCGGCGGTGATTCGCACCGCCTCGGCGACCGTCGCCGTGTCCATGTTGTCGAGGAGGACGATGTCGGCGCCGGCAGCAAGGGCCTCGCCGAGCTGCGCCAGCGTATCGACCTCGCACTCGATCTTGCTCGTGTGCGGAGCGCGCTCGCGCGCGCGTGCGATTGCCTTGCCGACGCCGCCGCAAGCCACGATGTGGTTGTCCTTGATCAGGACGGCGCTGCCGAGATTGTCGCGGTGGTTCTTTCCCCCACCGGCGCGGACAGCGTAGCGCTCGAAGAGGCGGAGGCCGGGGGTCGTCTTGCGTGTATCGGTGATGCGCGTCTTGGCTCCTTCGGGGACGGCGTCGACGTAGCTGCGGGTGACCGTCGCGATCCCGCTCATCCGCTGCGCGAAGTTGAGCGCGACGCGCTCACCCATCAGAACCGAGCGCGCGCTCCCCTTCACGCGCCAGAGGATCGCGCCGCGGGAGACGCGGGAGCCGTCGGCGGTGTCGATCGTCACGTCGAGACGCGGGTCGATCCGGGCGAAGACGCGGGCGACGACCGGCGCGCCGCAGGCGACGATCGCTCCGCGCGCCACTCCGTGCGCGACGGCGATCGCGTCGGCGTCGATGCACGCTTCGGTGGTGATGTCGCCCGAGCCGAGGTCCTCGGCGAGAGCGCGATCGACGATCGAATCGACGAGCGGGAGCGGAAGATCGGTCATCATGACCTCGAAACTTAGTTCACCACCCTTCGACCCGCCACCCCCCGCCGCTTCGCCTCCCGCTGGAGCCGCGGATCGGGATTCAGGACGCGGCCTCGGCGACGTGGGCGAGGAGCAGAAGGTCGGTGAACGAGTCGCTGTAGAAGGCGGCCTCGCGGAGATCGAAGCCGAGTTGCTCCGCCAGCGCGCTGGCGCGGGCCACAACCATGCGCGGGCGGAGCGCGGACCCGCGCAAACGAGAGCTTCGGCATGTCACGGGTAGTGCCTCGATCCAGCGTTCGAATCGGGGCGCTCGTGACCTTCGCACGAGCGTCGACTAGGCTTGGTGGGTGAGGTCCGCTCGTACGGTCGCGTTGGTCGCCTTGGTTGCGTGCGGTGGGCGTCTTGCTCCAGGCACCCAGCCCGAGGAGACCGCTCCGGCAAACACGAGCACTGGCTCGGCCTACGCGGCGCCCGCGTGCGAGGCGTCAGGTCCTCGCTGCGTCTTGTGTGCAGGGACGTGGCTCTGCCCGTCGGGCTCGTTCGCGGAGTGCCCGGCGAATGTCTCACAGGGAGGACCGTGCGACGTTCAGCCCGAGTGTCTTCAGTGCGCTCAAGGCGCCGGGGCTGTCTATGCGTGCTCGAGTGGAAGCTGGGACCTGAGCGTAATGGCGCGCACGGAAACCAGCAGCCTGTGCCCGCCGTGACCGGCCGCGCCGGCCTTCGCGTCCTGCTCGATGCCATCCGCAACCTGGAGGCTGCGCCGCCGAATGGGTGGAGAGCGCGTCCGTCCACGATACGCGCGAGGGCAAGACCGCCCTGGGAGACACGCACCGCCGCTTCCATGTCGTGCCACACCGACGATGCGCCTGGGCGCCCTCTTCGCTCACTCGTAGTACTCCCCTTCCGCAAGGTTGTAGAACTGCGTGCAGGAGGCCTCCGTGGCGACCGGGATCTCGATCGCGGCATACGCATCGGAGGCGAGCCCTGGGGTTGCGACCGTGCAGGTCACCCTTGCCACGTGCGTGGCCGGGTCGACGGGGGAGACCCGAGCGACCTGCCCCACGATCGTCACCCCGGGCAGAGCAGCAACATGCACACGAACGGGAGCGCCCTGCCTCGCCGTACGCGTCGACCTGCATGCCCATGAGGCCGTGGCCCGTGGCGGTAGGGGTGATGTCCGCGGCTCGTGGCGCGAGCCGCAGGCTGGTCACCTCGCCTGCGCGCGCACGCGCGTCAGATCCGGATCTCAGATCAGAGTCAGAACCAGAACCAGAACCAGAACCAGTACATGCCGGTAACGTAACTACAGTTTCTTCGGACGAAGTAACCCGAGCATCCATGAGAGTCACATCGTGGCTTCTGTGACCGGTTACATTGCCGGTTACAGGATCACTGCCGCCGCGAGTCTTCGCGCCA
>Ga0302283_1004298_pt1 | contig 10723 bp, 8 predicted proteins | sample III_Fen_E1_4_FD_198770 | JGI IMG/M metagenome (GOLD analysis project Ga0302283, IMG submission 198770) | Peat permafrost microbial communities from Stordalen Mire near Abisko, Sweden - III_Fen_E1_4 | ecosystem: Environmental > Terrestrial > Soil > Wetlands > Permafrost | place: Sweden: Abisko...
GCTCGAGCAGGCCTGGGGGCAGGTCGGGCGCGCCTGGCAGGCGGTGACGGTGAGATGAATTCACACCACCTTGCCTTCACGCAAGCTCGCAATCTCCCCCGCGTCAAAGCCAAATTCCGCCAGGACCTCCTCGGTGTGTTCGCCGAATTCCGGCGGCCGCGCCGCCATTCGGCTTGATGTGCGCGACAGCGTCACCGGCTGGCCGACCAGGCGGATAGGCCGGTTCTCGGCGTTCGGCACGTCCTGGGCGATGCCGAGATGCTTCACCTGGGCGTCCTCGAACATCTCATCGATGGCATAGATCGGCCCGCAGGGCACGCCGGCGGCGTTCAACTCGGTGACCCAGGTCTCGGTGGATTTGGTCGCGGTGAGCTTGTTGAGCAGGGCATTGAGCGCGTCACGATTCCTGGAGCGCGCCGGCGCCGTGGCATAATCGGGGTCGGTGACGAGTTCGGGCGCGCCGAGCGCCTGCGCGCAACGCTGCCAGATCCTGCCGCCGGTCGTGGCGATGTTGATGTAGCCGTCGGAGGTCTTGAACACCCCGGTCGGGATGCTGGTCGGATGGTTGTTGCCGGCCTGTTTGGCCACATCCCGTTCCATCAGCCAGCGCGCGGCCTGGAAATCCAGCATGAAGATCTGGGCCTGCAGCAGCGAGGTCTGCACCCACTGGCCTTCGCCGGAGACATCGCGCTCCAATAGCGCGGTGAGGATGCCGATGGCGCAGAACAGCCCGGCGGTGAGGTCGGCGACGGGGATGCCGACCCGCATCGGACCGCCGCCGGGAGCACCGGTAATCGACATCAGCCCGCCCATGCCTTGCGCGATCTGATCGAAGCCCGGCCGCTTGTGATAGGGGCCGTCCTGCCCGAAGCCGGAGATGCTGCCATAGACGATGCGCGGATTGATCCGGCGCAGGCTTTCATAGTCGATGCCGAGCCGGGCTTTGACGTCGGGGCGAAAGTTCTCGACCACCACGTCCGCCTGTCCGGCAAGCCTGCGGAACACCTCGAGGCCCCTCGGGTCCTTCAGGTTGAGCGTCATCGCGCGCTTGTTGCGATGCAGGTTCTGGAAATCCGGGCCCTGGCGCGGTCCGCCCGGCTGCTCGCCGGCAGCATCCTCCATCAGCGCGTCGATCTTGATCACCCTGGCGCCCCAGTCGGCGAGCTGCCGCACACAGGTCGGCCCGGAGCGGACGCGGGTGAGATCGAGCACGGTGAAGCGGGACAGGGCCTGCGAGGCACGCGGAAAGGGCATTCGGAAAGCTCCGGGGTAGTGGACCTTGGCTGGAAATGGGATCGGCGCCACCATCGTCCAAAGTCCGCCGCTTGTCATGCGGCGCAGAGCCGGATTCGACGCTGGATACCTGCCCGGTATATCGCCTATGCGCTTTTTGATTGGGGGGCAGAACGCGGGTTCCCTGCCGGACCAGAACGAAAGCGGATCCAAACCGACGTGACGGCCCTGCAAGTCGGCCGACGATCTCAGCCGCGCTCGTCGGATATCACCTTGCCGTCGTTCGGCAATTGTCCGGGCGCCGTCAATTCCACCGCGCCCTGAAGCTTTGTCAACGCGCGCAGGGTGGCCGCGACTTCGCTCCGAAGCGCCTCGCCGGGCGAGCTGCATTCGCACATCAGGGTCATCGCATCGGCCTCGGCGGTGCGGGTGACGACGAGACGCAGCCGCCCGAGTTCGGGATGACGTTTGCCGAGCTCGGCGATCTGTTCGGGCCGCACGAACATGCCCTTGACCTTGGTGGTCTGGTCGGCGCGACCCATCCAGCCCTTGATGCGCATGTTGCTGCGCCCGCAGGGGCTTTGGCCGGGCAGCGCGGCCGTCAGATCGCCGACCGCCAGCCGGATCCAGGGATGATGCGGATCGAGCGACGTCACCACGATCTCGCCGACCTCCCCCTCGGCCACCGGATCGCCGGTGCCGGGCCGCACGATTTCCAGGATCAGATCCTCGTTGACCACCATGCCGTCGCCGGCGGCGGTCTCGAAGGCGATGATGCCGAGATCGGCGGTACCGAAGGCCTGCAGGGCCTGGACGCCGCGCGACGCGATCTCCTGCTGCAGCGACTTCGGAAACGCGGCGCCGGACACCAGCGCACGCTTGATCGACGTGACGTCGCGCCCGGTTTTCTCGGCGGCGTCGAGCAGGATCTTGAGGAAATCCGGCGTGCCGCTGTAGCCGACCGGCCGATAGGCCTCGATCAGTTCGAACTGCGCGTCGGTGTTGCCGGGACCGGCCGGGATCACCGCGCAGCCGAGCGCGCGGGCGGAGGCGTCGAAGATGAAACCACCCGGCGTCAGGTGATAGCTGAACGTGTTCAGCACCACGTCGCCGGGACGGAAGCCTGCAGCGAACAGCGCCCGTGCGCCGCGCCAGGGGTCGGCATGGACAGGCTCGGGCTCGAAGATCGGGCCGGGCGACGTGAACAGTCGGCCGAACGAACCGGGGCGACCGGCGACCAAACCGCCGAACGGCGGCGCGGCCTTGTGCAGGGCCGGGAGGTCGGATTTGCGCAGCAACGGCAGCCGTGCCAGCGCCGCCCGGCTGGTGATCGCGGCGGGATCGACTCCCCGGAGGCGTTCGGCATAGGCCGGCGCCGCCATCGCCTTGCGCAGCACGTCCGGCAGCCGCGAAAACAACTCGGCCTCGCGGATTGCGGGTTCGCGCGTTTCGAGGGCGTCGTAGTGCTCGGTCATGGGTGATCCCTTGTGGTCCCGCCAGCCGCCGCGTGCTGGCTGTTCGACCATACGGCAGCCTCAATGAAGGGCGATTTATACGTCATGTCCAATACCACATTCCTGGTCAACCGCCGCCACAAGGCCATTTACAAGCCGTCGATCATCTGCCTTTTTCTGACGGGCATTTTCCGGGATTGCGATGGCCGAACCTGACAGCGTGACATCAGCCGGCCCATCGGAGGCACCCGACATCATCGGCCGGCTCAGGACCCTGATGATCGAGCATTCGCTGCCGTTGTGGTCGGGCCAAGGCTGGGACCGGACCACGGGCGGCTTTGTCGACCGGCTCGATCCGGACGGCCGCGCCGATGTTCTGGCCCCGCGGCGGGTTTTCGTCCAGGCAAGGCAGATCTATTGCTTCGCCAAGGCAGCGCAGATCGGCTGGTATCCGCAAGGCCGCGAGATCGCGATGAAGGGGCTGGACTATCTGCTGGCCAAGGCCAAGGGCCCCGATGGCCAGCCGGGCTTCGTCCATACCTTGGCGCCGGACGGTTCGGTGTCGGATCCGCGCCGCGACAGCTATGACCACGCCTTCGTGCTGCTGGCATTGGCAAGCGTCTATGCGCTCGGTCGCGATGCACAGGTCCGCGCCGAAATCGACGCGCTGCTTTCGTTCCTGGATACCAGATTGCGCTCGCCGCATGGCGGTTTCGCGGAAGGCTGGCCGGTGTCGCTGCCGCGGCGGCAAAATCCGCAGATGCATCTGTTCGAGGCGATGATCGCGGCGTTCGATGCCACCCATGAGGCGGCGTTTCAACATCGTGCCGGCGAATTCTTCGCGTTGTTCCTTGCCAATCTCTACGACAAGCAGAAGCACGTTCTCGGCGAATATTTCGAGGACGACTGGTCGAACATCGAGCCGGTCCGCATCGAGCCCGGCCATCAGGCGGAATGGGTCTGGCTCTTGAAGGGGTTCGAGCGGATTACCGGCTGCCCGACCGGGCGCTATCGCGCCGAGTTGCTGGCTTCGGCGCTGCGTTATCGGGACGCTGCGACCGGCTGCCTGATCGATCATGGCGACGCCGCGGGCAATATCCGCAAACACAGCCGGCGCCTGTGGCCGCAGGCTGAAATCGCCAAGGCATGGATAGCGCAGGCCGAGGCGGGCGAAGCCGGAGCCGCGGAGGAAGCGCGGGCCGCGCTGGCGCGCCTCGATCGGCTTTATCTCAGGCACCCGGTCGCCGGCGGCTGGTACGATCAATTCGACCGCGACGGCGGTTCGCTGGTGGCAACGATTCCGGCGTCTTCGTTCTATCATGTGCTGTGTGCAACCGTCGAAGCCGAGCAGGTGCTCGGCTAGGCACCGCGACGCCGCGTCACAGCCAGCGCTTGCGCCGCTTGAAGCTCTTCAGGTTCTTGAAGCTCTTGCGCTGGTCGCCGGCGCCGCCGAGATAGAACTCCTTGACGTCCTCGTTGTCGCGCAACGCGTCGGCACTGCCGTCGAGCACCACCTTGCCTTGCTCCATGATATAGCCGTGGCTGGCGACCGAAAGGGCTGCGCGCGCGTTCTGCTCCACCAGCAGGATGGTGACGCCGAGATCGCGGTTGATGTCCCGGATGATCGCGAACACTTCCTTGACCAAGAGCGGCGACAATCCCATCGACGGTTCGTCCATCAGGATCATCTTCGGGCGCGCCATCAGCGCGCGGCCGATCGCCAGCATCTGCTGCTCGCCGCCGGAGAGATAACCGGCAAGCCCGGTGCGCTCCTTCAGCCGGGGAAAATAGCCATAGACCATGTCGATATCGGCGCCGACCTCGTCGTCGCTGCGGGTGAAGGCGCCGAGCCTGAGGTTTTCCAGCGACGTCATGTCGGAAACGATGCGGCGGCCCTCCATCACCTGAAAGATGCCGCGGCGGACGATCTTGTCGGGATCGATGCCGTTGATGCGCTCGCCGTTGAAGATGATTTCACCGCGGGTAACCTCGCCGTCCTCGGTCTTGAGCAATCCGGAAATCGCCTTCAGCGTGGTCGACTTGCCCGCGCCGTTGGCGCCAAGCAGTGCCACGATGGCGCCTTGCGGCACCTCGAGGCTGAGGCCGCGCAGCACCAGGATGACGTCGTCATAGACCACCTCGATGTTGCGCACGCTGAGCAGCGGGGCGGGGATTGTCGTCGCCGCGGATGCGAAATCGATGTCGGTCAAATTATTCATATGTTGATCCCGGTGTCGCGGACAGAACCGCGCATTCCGTTGCACCCGCCACCGTCATTGCCCGCCACCGGGTCTCGCCTTCGGCGAGCCCGATGACGGGCTGCAGCGGGTGATGCAGTCTTTCGCGGGCGTTCGGCAACAATCGACACGCCTTGGCGCACTGGATCCCCCGCCTTGGCGGCGATGCGAACAATCGCTATCCTACCAACCGAACCAGTCGGCCTTGCGCGGCAGTTCGACGGTCTTGACCTTCTCGAGCTTGATGGTGCCCTTGGCCATGAGATCGTTGATGTCGCCGTCGGTAGCGCCGGAAATCCTCGACCGGTAGAGATCGACCGTCGTTGTCGGCCGATGGTCCTTCTCGGTCCAGGTCGAGGGATTGCAGACGCCTTCCATGCCCGCCGGCACCCAGTTGGCCTTCTGGTAGAAGCCCTTGGCGACGTTTTCGCCGGTCGCGCCGCCGTTCTTGGCGGCCCAGTCGATGGCTTCCTTCATGTACAGCGCCGCGCAAACCGCCGCGATGTAATGCACCGGGCGATAGACCTTGCCGGTAGGATCGGACATTTTGGATATTTCCATCACCGTCTTCATGCCCGGCGCGTTGCCGCCCCATGCCACCGCGGTGCGCAACGGGAATATCACGCCATCGGCGGCGTCGCCGGCGGTCTTGGCGGCGTTCTCGTCCATGCCCCAGACGTTGCTGAGGAACTGGACGTCGACGCCGGCGGTCTTGCAGGCCTTCATCACCGAAATGTTGGACGCGGCGGTATTGCCGAGATAGGCGTAATTGGCGCCGGCGCTTTTCAGGCTCAGGCATTGGGCGCTGTAGTCGCCGGGGGCCAGCGCGAATACCAGCGGCGGCAGCACTTCGAAGCCGAGTTCGGTGGCGAGTGCTTCACCGGCGGCCTTGGGCGCGTTGGGGTAGGGGTGGTTGGCGCCCATATGCACGAATTTCGGCTTGCCCGGCTTGCCCTTGGCCTTCCAGTCCTCGGCGGCCCAGGTCAGTTCGGCGCGCAGCGCGTCCGAATAGCTCGGGCCATAGAAGAAATTATACGGTGCAGGTTTTGCTTTGCCGCTGGTACCTTCGGGATCGGTCAGCGCCGCGGCATAGGAGCCCGAAATATCCGGGATCTTGTCCTGCGCGAGGAAGCCGGTAAGAGCCTCGGTATCCGCGGTGCCCCAGCCCATGATCGCCGCGACCTTGTCGGCGCCCGACCATTTCTTGTAGAGCGCGATCGCCCGCGGCACCTGATAACCGTAGTCGTTGCTGTCGACGTTGAGTTGCTTGCCGCCGATGCCACCGTTCTTGTTGACCCAGGCGAAGGTGTCGACCACACCCTGGCCGTAGGGCGTGCCGACGTCGGCGGTGCCGCCGGAAAGGTCCTCGAGGTGGCCGATGGCGATCTGGGCCTGCGCAGCGGTCGCAGCGCCGCCGAGCAGCAGCGCCAGCGAAACGGCGCCCCATAGGGATTTCATGGTCATGTGTGCTTCCTCCGTGTGGTTTGTTGGTTGCGATTGTAGCCGGTCCCGTTCCAACCTCAATGCGAAAACGGGTAGAGTTTCCAGTAGGTCTTGATCTGCCGCCAGCGATGCGCGAGCCCGTCCGGCTCGAACATCAGGAACCCGATGATGATCAGCCCGATCGCGATCTCGCGCAGGAAGGTGATGTTGTTATTGAGCGACAGCGCCTTGTCGATCGCGCTGCCCTTCAGCCCGGCGCTGATCCACTCCATCGATTCCGGCAGCAGCACCACGAAGGCGGTGCCCATCAGCGTTCCCATGATCGAACCGGTGCCGCCGATGATGACCATGGCCAGGAAGATGATCGATCGTTCGATGCCGAAGCCCTCGTTGGACACCACGAGCTGATAATGCGCGTACAGCGCGCCGCTGATGCCGGCGAAGAACGCCGCGAGGCCGAACGACAGCGTGCGGTATTTGGTGAGGTTGATCCCCATGATTTCCGCCGACAGATAGTGGTCGCGGATCGCGACCAGCGCCCGGCCGTCGCGGGTCCGCATCAGGTTGGTCACCAGGAGATAGCTGACAAGGAGGTAGGCCAGCACCACGTAGAAATACTGCCGGTCGCCGCGCAGCGTATAGCCGAAGATCGAAAATGGATTGGCACTGGCGGGCACCGAGCCGCCGCTGAACCAGTCGGCACGCGAGAAGAAATCAAGCAGGATGTATTGCGCGGCCAGGGTGGCGATGACGAGATAAAGTCCCTTGAGGCGCGCCGCCGGCACGCCGAAGATCAGCCCGACCAGCGCCGTGACAACGCCCGCCAGCGGGATGGCGAAGAATACCGGGATCGGCAGCGTGTTCGACAGATAGGCCGAGGTGAACGCCCCGAACAAGAAGAAGGCGGCGTGGCCGATTGAAATCTGCCCGGTAAAGCCGACCAGAATATTGAGGCCGAGGGCGGCGATGGCAAAGATCCCGATCTGGATCAGGATGCTCAGGCTGTATTCGCCGAGCAATTGCGGGGCAAAGCAGACCAGCACGATGCCGGCGATCGCCGCGTTGCGGCTGGTCCTGGTCGGAAAGATCGTGGTGTCTGCCGCATAGGAGGTGCGGAAGTCACCGGCTGGAATCAAGGATGGGCCCGCCATCGGAACTACCGCTCGCGCCGGTTGGCGCGGGGCATCGCCAGGCCGCTGTGGATATCATTGCAGCCGAGAATCCGCCTGCGCCTGTTGCCGATCATGATTACACCCGCTCGATGTCTTTGGTGCCGAATAGGCCGTAAGGCTTGATCATCAGGACAATGATCAGCACGTAGAATGGCGCGATTTCGTACAGGTTGCCCCAGTGCAGATATTCGCTATCGATATATTGGGCGAAGTTCTCCAGAAGGCCGATGATGATGCCGCCGAGCACCGCGCCGCCGATCGAGTCGAGTCCGCCCAGGATTGCTGCCGGAAATACCTTGATGCCGTAGTCCGACAGCCCCGAAGACACGCCGTTGACGACGGCCACCACCACACCGGCCACCGCCGAGACGGTCGCCGAGATCGCCCACGCCATCGCGAACACGTTCTTGACCGAAATGCCGAGCGACTGGGCCACCTGCTGGTTGAAGGCGGTGGCGCGCATCGCGAGGCCGTATTTCGAGACCCGGAAGAACCAGGCCATGCCGACCATCATCGCCACCGACACCACCAGGCTCATGACATAGACGGTCTGAATCTGCAGGCCCCAGAAATTCAACGACTGGCTGGTGAAGACCCGCGGAAAGGGCTGCGGATTGACGCCAAAAATCCACTTCAGTGCCGCCTGAAATACCGTCGACAGGCCGATGGTGACCATGATCACCGAGATGATCGGCTCGCCGATCATCGGCCGCAGGATCACGATCTGGATCGCGATGCCGAATGCGAACATGAACACCAGCGTCAGCGGCATGCCGATCCAGAACGGCACCTGGTATTTGGTCAGCAGCGCCCAGCATACCCAGGCGCCGATCAGCAGCAATTCGCCCTGTGCGAAGTTCACCACCTGGGTGGCCTTGTAAATCAGCACGAAGGACATCGCCACCACGCCGTAGAGCGTGCCGACCACAAGGCCGTTGACCAGAAGCTGGATCAGGAACTGCAGGTTCATGCCGGGCCGCGAAATGCTGACCTCGCCCCGGTTGCGGGGGCAGGCCGGCGCACCAAATGCGCCGGGTGAGTGAGGGCTTCCGGGTGCGAGAAGCCGGTGAAATCAAGCGGCTGGCAGGCGGGCATGCTCATTCCGCGGCCTCCGCCAGCGGCGCGTCGGGCGAAAGGTCGACTACCGCGAGCCTGGTGCGGATGCGCTGCGTGGTGCCGTCCTGGAAGCGGATGACGGTATCGATCGGAATCTCGCGCTGGCCGCCATAGATCGCGTCGATGATGCCGGCATATTTCTCGTTGATGACGCTGCGGCGAACCTTTCGGGTGCGGGTCAATTCGCCGTCGTCGGCGTCGAGTTCCTTGTAGAGCAGCAAAAAGCGGGAAATGCGCTGCGCCGGCGGCAGCGTGGCGTTGACGGTTTCGACCTCGCGGCGCAGCAGCGCGTATACTTCGGGGCGCGAGGCGAGGTCGGTGTAGGTGGTGAACGCGATCCGGTGTTTCTCCGCCCATTTTGAGATGATCGAGAACCGGATGCAGATCATCGCCGCCAGCGCGTCGCGGCCGGCGCCGAGCACCACCGTCTCGGCAATATAGGGCGAGAACTTCAGCTTGTTTTCGATGTATTGCGGCGAGAATCGCTCGCCGCGCGCGGTTTCCGCCAGATCCTTGATGCGGTCGATCACCACGAGCTGATTGTCGTCGTTGAAGTAGCCGGCATCGCCCGAGTGCATCCAGCCATCCTTCATGTCGGCGGCGGAGGCTTCCGGGCTCTTGTAATAGCCGAGGAACATGTTGGGATGACGCACCACGATTTCGCCGACGCCGTGGATATCCGGATTGTCGATGCGGATTTCGATGTTGTCCGCCATCGCCACGCCCGTGGTGTCGGGGTCGACCTTGCCGAACGGATGCAGGGTGTAGGCCCCGAGCAATTCGGTCTGGCCGTACAGCGTGCGCAGCGGGACGCCCATCGCCTGGAAGAACTTGAAGGTGTCGGGGCCGAGCGCAGCGCCGCCGGTCGCGGCCGAGCGCAGCCGGGTAAAGCCGAGCCGGTCGCGCAGGGCGCGAAACAGCAGCAGGTCAGCGGTCGCCGAATGCCTGCCGCGCGCCAGCGCCGCCAGGCCGGCCTTCATCCCGAGCTGATAGAGGCTTTGCTTGAGCGGCGAGGAATCCATCACGCCTGCGCGGACGTCGGCGGCGATCGATTCCCACACCCTTGGCGCGAACAGCACGAAGGTCGGCGCGATCTCGCGAAAATCGTTCATCAAGGTGTCGGGCTGTTCGACGAAGTTGACCTTCATGCGGCACAGCAGGCCTTTGCCGAGCGCGTAGACCTGTTCCATGATCCAGGGCAGCGGCAGCACCGAGACATATTCGTCATCAGGTCCCTTGGGATCGAACGCAAGGTAGGTCGCGCAATGCCGCAGCACCCGTCCGGCGGCGAGCATCGCCAGTTTCGGGTGGGCAGTGGTGCCGGACGTGGTGCAGAGGATCGCAACATCCTCGCCCCGGGTGGCATCGACCAACTGGTCGTAAAGGCCGGGCTCGCGCCCGGCGCGGTCGCGCCCGAGGCCTGCCAGGCCGTCAGCTCGCATCAGGCGGGGATCGTCATATTTTCGCATGCCGCGCGGATCGGAATAGACGATGTGCTTGAGGTTCGGTACCCGCGCGGCCAGCGCCAGCAGCTTGTCGACCTGCTCTTCGTCCTCGGCAAATACCAGTTTGGCTGCGCCATAGCTCAACAGATACGCCGCCTCCTCGTCCAGCACGTCGCGATAGAGGCCGAGACTCATGGCCCCGATCGCGTGGGTGGCGATTTCGGCCGACACCCAGTCCGGCCGGTTGTCGCCGATGATGCCGATCACGTCACCGTGGCCGAGCCCGAGCTCGACCATGCCGAGCGCGAAGTCGCGTACCCGGGTCTGATAGTCGTTCCAACTAAACAGGCGCCAGAGACCGAGATCCTTTTCGCGCAGCGCAATGTCGCCGCCATGCTCCCTGGCGTTGAGGCGCAACAGCTTCGGAAAGGTATCGGCGGCTGCGGCGCGGCCGGCATAGTCCATCATGCCGCGCTCTCCGTCGTCGCCGGCGTATTGTCCGGATCGACCAGAACCTCGTCCTCTTCGCCGAGATAAGCCCGCTTCACATGCGGATCCGCCAGCACCGAGGCCGGATCGCCTTCGGCGATCTTGCGGCCGAAATCCAGCACCATGACGCGGTG
>Ga0302283_1004317_pt1 | contig 10695 bp, 13 predicted proteins | sample III_Fen_E1_4_FD_198770 | JGI IMG/M metagenome (GOLD analysis project Ga0302283, IMG submission 198770) | Peat permafrost microbial communities from Stordalen Mire near Abisko, Sweden - III_Fen_E1_4 | ecosystem: Environmental > Terrestrial > Soil > Wetlands > Permafrost | place: Sweden: Abisko...
CGAGCGGGCGGCCCCCCGGGGCGAGCGCGGCGCGGAGCGCGGCGGCCATGTCCCGGACCGCGCCGCCGGAGTGCCCGCCGCCGTCGTCGTCCAGGTCGAGGTGGCCGACTTTGGTCTCCGTCGCTGCCCGGTGCTCGTCCAGCTTCCGGTCGACCTCCGCCAGCGCGGCGGAGTCGCCGACGCCGGAGAGGCTCGGGTCGTAGCACGGGCCCGAGGGGTCGGTCGGGTCGACGCAGACGGGACCGAGGACCGGCGCCACGTACGAGGGGCCGCCGTAGCCGCCCCCGTAGCCGCCGCGCCCGCGACCGAGGCCGCCGCCGAGTCCGCCGCCGCCGCCCCCGTGCCCGCCGCCGAGGCGGGCGTCATCGCCGACCCCGCCGAGGCTCGGGTCGGGTTGGAGGGCCGCCGGCAGGGCGAGCCCCCGCTGCATAGCGGCGGCCTGGAGGTGCGGCAGGTCGTAGCCGTGGACGGTCATGCCGGCGAGGAGCAGGCGGACCGCGTGCGGGCTCGACGTCGCGGCGGCGTAGGCCCGGCGGAAGCGGACGTCGTCCAGGAAGACGCGGTCCCGTCGCCAGTCGCCCCACCCGCCGAGGCGGGCGTCGCCGCGGAGCATCTCGCGGAAGTGAGCGCGCTCGCGCTCTCTTGCGCGTCGCCGACGCTCGGCGGTCCAGCGGCGCAGGTTCGCCGCGTGGACGCGGTCCCACTCGCGGAGGTGGTCCTCCTCGGACCGACCGGGGACGATCTCCAGGAACTCCATCTCCTCGACGACCTGGCCGCCGCGCTGGTCCTGCCGACCGCCGCGCTGGTCCTGCCGACCGCCGCGCTGGTCCTGCCGGCCTTCGTCGCGGTAGCGCTGGTCCAGCGCGCCGGGTCGGTTGGGCGCGGCGCCGAAGCTTCCGAACCAGGACCCGAGGCGCGGGTCGCAGACGCGCGGGGGAGGCTCGCGGCGACGCCCGTCGGCCGGGTGGCCGCACCCCCAGTCGTCGAGCGCCTCCGCGAGCGACAGCCACATGCCGGATCCGAGCGCGCCGAACTCCTCGTCCTTGTCGTCGCCGGCGTAGAGCGGGAGCACGTCGTCGTCCTCGTCCGGGTAGCGCACGCGCTCGACCCGCCCCGCAGGCAGCGCCGGGAGCGTGGAGGCGGTGGTCTCGTCGACCAGGCGTGGAAGGTGCTGCATGATGGCCGGAGGCACGGCGCCGGGGAGCATGGCCGCGATCTCCGCCGTCTGCGTCGCTCGGACGTCGTGCTCCGGCTCGGAGCGGTCGCCGTCCTTGAGGCTGACCACGTGCTCGGCGAGCGCGTCGACGCTCGCCTGGACCGGACCGTCCTTACGGCCAGGGGCCACGCCGGCCATGTCGACGAGGTGGTCGTGCAGGTCGCTGGCGGCCTCGCGGTGCTCCTGGGTGATGGGAGGGTCGCTCGGCAGCGGGGCCGGGTTCACTCCGTTGGCGATCGACGCAAGACCGGCCTTGTACTGCTGCGCGTGGCCGAGGCCGACACGGAACCCGAGGAGGCGCTTACCGGCGGCCTCGGCGGGGACGAGCTTGCCGACCTCGTCGAGGACCGGATGGTGCGTCGGATACAGCTCCGCGACCGGGCGCGGGACGTGCTCGACCGGCGGGGTCACGAGGCGGGCCGCGAGGTGCGAGACTTCCGCGACCTTGATGCCCTCCGGCGTCTGTGGCGCGTGGGCGCGCTCGACGCCCTGGTACGCCTGGCCCTCCGCCGCCCTGTCCGCCGGGTGGGCGTGGACGTGCGAGAGGTCCCGCACGTGGGGCGGATGGATCGGCTCGACGCTCGCGCCCTGGTAGACCTCCTTGGGGAGCGGGCGCCCGCCGTTGGCGCCCTTGGCGACGTTCACATCGATGACCCGGTCCATGGGGAGGTCGCCGACCACCTTGCCGTCGCCGTCGACGTCGAGCGGCTTGTCACCGGGCTTGGGAGAGGCGATGAGGAAGGCGTGCTGCACCGGCGGTTTCCCCGGCGCCTGCGGGACGTCGACGACGGCGACGTGGCTCGGGTCGGTCTTGACGACCGTGCCGTCGGCCTGCTCGACCCCGTGGGCGGCGGCGACCGTGGTCGAGTTGCAGTTGCCCTTCCCGTTCTTGTTCAGCGTGGCCGACGAGACCCACGCAGTCTTCCCCTTGTCCGGGCCGGGGTGGTCCTCGTACTCCACGTGGGCGCCGAGCGGCTCCGCGGTCCCGCTGCGGACCTCCTCGCGGATCTTGGTCGCCAAAACCTCGGCCTTCGCCTTCGGCGACGCCAACCCTTCCACGTCCCCCAACCCCTCGATCTCGTGCCCGGTCGTCGTCGCCATGTGGTGCGTCTCCTCTGACGGGTCGAGGCCCGGCCCCGACGGGGCGCGGGCCTCTTGCCGCGACGGGTGGGAGCGTGACGGATCAGGTCTCCGGGGTCGCGCCGCGCGAGACCCACGCGCCGTGCAGGCCCTGGCCGCCCTCGCCGGTGGGGCCGGGGTGCGGGAAGAAGTTTTCACGGAAGCCCGCGCCGTGCTCGGGGTGGTCCTGGACGTGGACGGCGCCGCGACCCGGCGGCGTCTTGTAGGCGCCGTGCGCGCCCGCCTCCCCCTTGCCCTTCGGCTTCATGTGGACCGCGTGGTCGGAGAAGTCGTCGTGGCGCTCGGAGGCGTGCGGGGCCTCGCGACCCGGCGGCGACTTGTAGGCGCCGTGCGCGCCGGTCTCTCCCTTGCCCTCGGGCTCCATGGGGACGGCGTGGTCGGAGAAGTCGTCGTGGCGGTCGGAGGCGTGGAGCGCGTGGTGCGTCTTGCGCTCCGCGGGCTCCTCGGCCTCGGGGTGCGCGTCGTCCCAGCCGGCGATCTGCCGGTCGATCGACGCCTGCGCGCGGACGGCGTCGAGATCGCCGGCCGCGACCATGCCGTTGACCATCGACGTGATCGCGGCGAGCGCGATGCCGCGCTTCCGATCGTGCTTGGTGGGAGACTTGGGATCTTGGCTCATCAGAGGGCTCCTGTCGTGACGTAGACCCCGGTCTGGACCTGGAAGCGACCGAGGGAGAGGGGTAGCGGTTTCTTCAGCGGCGAGTTGCCGAGCGGCACGGTCCCGACGCCGCCGACGACGACCTGGGCGGCACCAAACGCGATATTGAACCCGGAGTGGTAGTCGGGCGCCTGCGGGAAGTTGACGAAGCCGTTCTCCTTGAAGGCGCTCGTCAGCGTGTACTCGAAGGCCGGCTCGTACACGTCGATCGTCCTTTCAGCGTCGACCTCGTCGCGCGTGGTCCGGAACGTGACTGACACGTCGTACTCGTCGCCCGGCGTCCCACCGACGAAGGAGAGGTACGTGTCGGATCCGACCCAGAACTCGCCAGGGTCGGTCTCGACCAGGACCGGATCGTCGACGTCGATCCCGGTCGGTTGCCACGACGGGTAATTCTTCATCCGCTTCCCGCGCTCGATCGTCGGGCGCGTGAAGGTCCAGAGCGGGTGGAGCAGGCGGCCGGCGCTGTCCGCGGTGACGACAAGTTGGCCGCCGTCCGAGTCAAGCGCCGGAGTGACGACCACGAGGACCCAGGCGGCCGGCGGGATGCCGGCCTTGCTGTTCGCGCTCAGGTCGCACAGGGTGGGACCTCGGTAGGCGTAGCGGTAGCCCGCCCTCCCAGGGACCATCCCGTTCGGTACGACCGCGCGCGTCACGTCCTGCTACCGTGGTCCTGGTCGGATCGGCCTAGCGGGCCAGGCGCCGGTCGACGCGCTCGGCGACGCCGCCGCGAGCCGAGAGGCTCGCCAGCATGTCGGAGACGCCGGCGCCGCCGTTCGCCGTCTCGAGCAGGTCGTTGACCACGTCGACGAAGCTGGGCCCGGCCAGCACGTTGAACATCTTCGCGTTGATGCCCTCCCGGCCCTTGCAGCGGAGGTCCCAGAAGCGGAGGTTGATCCCCGAGGTCATCGGCTTCGGTGCCGAGTTGTAGAGGATGGCCGACGCGAAGAACGTGAGCTGCTCGATCACGTTGTGGTGGCTGTACTCCCCGAGGATGTCCCGGCCGGCGACGACCTGCTCGGCGAAGTTGATGAACGAGGTATCCCCGTAGGCCATGCCGGCGAGCGGGTCGTTGGCGAAGCGGACCGAGTTCGACGCGAAGTACCAGCCGTTGTTGGCGTCCTCCTCGCTCGTCATCAGGTCGAAGAAGACCTGATCCGTGACAAACTGGTAGGGGCCGGTGGTCGTCCCGGTCGTGAACGGCTGGCAGGGGTAGATCGTGTTGACGGCGCAGTTGGCACCGGGCACGATGCCGACCGGCAAGAGGGTGACGCCGCTGTTGGCGCGGAGCGCCTCGCGGACGTAGACGGCGGCGGCGGCGCCCATGAGGAGCTTCTGAATCCGGCTCGTCCCGAGCTTGATCGCCTCCATCACGTCGGGGTGGAGGTTGCTGGGGATCCGGCCCATGATGGTGCGGATCGTGCCCAGGTCGCCCTTCGGGGCGAGGTCGGCGAGCGCGCGGTGCGCCTCGGTGTCCATCGATTCGGTTCGGTCGCGGGGCGGCATCGGTCTCTTTTCCTCTCCTGGGGGTGGTCGCGGGTGGGCGCCACGCGCGCCCCCTCTCGACGCGGCGACCCGCCGGGCCGGGTGGCCGAGCGGGCAGGTGGTAACAAGGTCGTCGCGGAACACGAGGCCGGTAGCCTCCGCGGTTCGCGCCGCGACTCACGGTGACCGCTGATATCAGGGCGGCCGACGTCCGATCCGCTGGAGGACGCCGGCGATCGTGCGGCGTCCGTCCTGCGTCTGCGCCAGACGGAACACGTCCCGCGCGGCAGCGAACGAGAGGCGCCGCGCGAACGCAGTCGGGTCCTCGTCGGCGCCGCGGAGCGCGGCGAGTGTAGACACCAGCTCGCTCCCGTAGGCCGCGAGGTCGGCGACGTCGACGTCGCGGGCGCCGCTGTCGTACGCCGCCCGCTTGGCGGGGTCCGAGAGGACCGCGTAGGCCGCGGAGACGGCCTGGAACCGGGCCGTCCAGCTCTCGTAGATGGCAGGCGAGACGCCCTGCGGGAGCATGTCCGGGTGCTCGTACTTCGAGCGGTCCCTGAAAGCCTTCTTGATGTCCGCCTCGGTCGCGTCGCGCGGGACGCCGAGGGTCTTGTAGAGGTCCTCGGTCACGGCGCGGCGGACCCGGTCGTAGATGCTGCGCCAGGCCCGGAGACCGCGTCCGTGATGAACTTCATCACGACCGCGAAGTCCTCGCCGCACGTCTCGGTGACGTACTCTTGGACCATGCCGGCCATCACGATCGACTCCTCGGATCCGTCCCGTAGCCTGCGAGCGACGCGCTGGACCGCCGCCCGCGGCGACTTGTCGCCGGCCTCCGGCGCGGAGACCTCGTCCACGATGCCGAGCTTCTTCGCCGCGAAGGCGAGGAACGGGCCGGCGTGCGGGCCGAGCGCCCCCGCGAGCTGCGGGCCCAGCTCGCGGACGGTCTGCCAGCGCTGGAGGGACTCCACCTTCTTCGACTCGCCTTCGGCGAGCGCTTGCGCCTGGAGGAGCGCGAGCGCCGGGTTCTGCGACTGCGCCGCCATGAGCTGCGACTGGAGGGTCGCGATCAGGCCGTTCGCCGTCGCGAGCTGCCCGAGGAGTTGCACGTAGGCGCCCTGGACCCCGTCGAATCCGACCCGGCCCTGGGACGCCCCGGCCGCGTGCGCTTCGCCGATGGCGCGCGAGATGGCGGCCAGGTCGGTCGTCCTGGAGTCGGTCCGCGTCTCGGTCTTGGACCGAGACCGCGCCTCGGGCCGCTTCTCGCGCTTCCTGGGCGACCCGCCGAGCGGCGGCGCTTCGTCGTTGTCGCCCAGGTCGCTCACGGTCAGCCAGCCGCCTTCGACTCGGCGCCGGCCGCGTAGCCGACGTCGTGCGTGAGGGCGCCGAGCGCTGCGGTCGCCACGGCGCCGGCGACGACCGCGGGGACGCTCCACCCCATGTAGGCGGAGACGCCGGAGCCGACCCAAGTCGCGATGCCGACGGCGATCGTGACCGGGTTCTTCACGTCGGCGGTGCCGACCATGGCATCCGCCCGGCCGGTCAGGTAGGTCGCGGCCATGCCGGCGACGGGGGTAAACGGCGCAACCTTGGCGGTCACGCCGAGCGCGGCCTTAGTGCGACCGTGCAGGTCCTCCCACTTGGCCGCCGCCCGGCTGAACTTGCTCGCCTTCTTCTCGATGGCGGCGACCGCCTCCCCAAGCTCTTCTTTCGTCGGCAACTGCGCCACGCGGTACCTGTCCTCTCGTTGTGTGGCGCTGCCCGGTGTGGGGCGCCGCGGTGAGAGAGAGAGGATAGGGCGGATCGCGGAGGGGGCGACGACGGGACACTCTGCGCGGCGCCGGGTCGGCTCCACTCTGTGCAGAGTGGAGGGGCCGCGGGCGCGCGGGGAGGCTAGGCGGGAGGGCCGATCCGTGCTCTGCTCGGGGCGTGAGCAGCCACGGGAGCGCGGGCGGGCGGGATCACTCTGGGGGAGGGGGCGCGGGGCGCCAGGCGGGGGGCGCCGCGGGCCCCAGGGGGGCCAGCGCGGGGGCGCCGCGGGGGCTCGACGCCCTGCCCGGGCTCGCCGCCTTGGAGGGGCACCGGCGCGGCTACTACTGGCGGGCGTGCCACTACTGCGCGCTCCTGGAGCGGGAGCGGCCGGTCGTGAGCCGCAACCGGCACGCGGAGCAGTTCCGCATCAAGGCCGTCGGCGCCGCGTGGGGCACGCGCCTGGACGACCTGCGGGCGTCGCTGGAGATGATCCGGTGGGTCGCAGACGCCCACGCGCCGCGGTTCCACGCGCATCGGGAAGCGCGGTACCGGGCGGTCGTGGCGCTGCTGGAGGGGGGCGCGCTGGAGGGGGAGGACGAGGAGGACCGCGAGCGGCCCCTGTGGCGGCGCTTCGCGGTCCTTAGAGCCCAGATGCCGAAGGTCGGCCGGGCAGCGGTGCGGGACGGCGGCTAGATGTAGTGGTCGACTCCAATGGGGTCGCTAGCTACTCTGGTAATACCCAAACCGATACGCCGATCGCGACGTAGACGGCAGGGTAGGTGTCAGACCCTCGGATGCGTGCCACGCTGCGCAGGACCGCGGCGTCGTAAACCTCGTGCCCGATCCGGCGGGCGTGCCGCGTCCATACGCGGCGGACCTTCTTCGTCCGGCTGCGCCGGGCCAGGGCCCGTGCCCGGCAGTAAGCGCGGATGAGGTCGAGGTCGCCGTCAGTGTCGACCATGGTCGAGGTCCGCTTGCAGCTCTGCGTCCATGGACGCGGTGTCCGTCGGCGCACCGTGCGCGCGACCGCTGTGGTCCGTGTCGCGCGCAGTCTCGACAGTCACCGGCGGCGGCGGCGCGGTCGACTTGCGGACCGCGCCCGCCACACCGCGCCCGCGCTCGGTCTCGGGCAGCGGCGAGTCGGACGCGGCGTCCGATGCCGCGCGCTCCGCTGCGGGCGAGGCGGGGAGCGGGCGGCCTGCGTCGCCGCCGAGGCGGGAGAGCACGTCGGCGCCGACCGTCACGAGCCAGGCCGCGCGGCGGCCGGTGTAGCCGTCGCCCAAGTGCGCGAGGCAGCGCCGCACGTCGGCGAGCGTCGGGTGGTCGCCGTAGACGACAGCGGCAGACCAGACGTCGCGCAGCTCGTCGCGTGCGGTGTTCAGGTCGGAGAGCCGATTCAGTGCGACGCCGGCGGGCGGGCGTTCGTCGCGGCAGTCGTGCGGGAAGTCGCCGTCGGCCGCGGTCGAGAACGCGGGGCGGGCGTCGATCGCCGCCTCGCTGTAGAGGGTCACCACGGCGCGGAGCGCGGCGGCGTCGGACTCGTAGCCGTGCGGCAGGCGGGCGACGGGCTCGGCAGCGTGGACCGCCTCGGGCGTGCAGGCGTTGGTGTCGCGCGCGATGCGCATCACCGACGGCACGTGCTCTGCGACCGCGGCCCCGCACGACTGGCACTCGGCACCGGCGGCGTCCGGCGTGAAGTCTTGGCACTCTTTGATCATGTTCTCGTGTCCTCCGACGCCCAAAGGCCCGGCCCCTCTCGGGGTGCGGGCCGGACCTCTGGGCGAGCCGATTCTCACTCGACCTTGATCGGTCTCGAATGCGCAGCGGCGATGATGCGCTTTGCCAGGTCCTCGGCCTCGTCGACTCGAAGCGTCAGATTAAGCACGACCGACGGGATCTCGAATCCGTCGATCGCGCTGATCGTCACCATGACCAGGTTCTCGCCTCCGTACTCCCGATGCGCAGCGGTCGCCTTCGCGTTTGGGATCCCGCCGACCAGTCTGACACACTTGAGCTTCATAACGCCTAAAGGCCCGGCCCCTCTCGGGGTGCGGGCCGGACCTCTGGGCGGAGTCAGATCAGAGACCGCGCTCGGTCTTCCACTCGCGCAGCGCGCGCTCGCGCTTCTTCTGCGCGGTCTTGGTCTCGCCCTCCGGGGCGGTCGTCAGATCGGCGGGGGGCACCGGCGGCGCCTCGACCTCGACCTTGGGCGCCTCGACCTTGGCCTTGGGCGCCTCGACCTCGGCCTTGGGCGCCTCGACCTTGGCGGGCTCGACCGCGACGGCCTTGGGCGCGTCCGGGTCCGGGTGCTCGGTGTCCCACTTCGCGACCCGGCGCTCGACCGCGGCGGCCCGGCGCTCCGGGAGCATGTCGCCGGCCTCGACCAGCTCGTCGCAGTCGGCCCCGATCTTGGCGACCGCGGCGGCGCGCTGGCGCTGGTGAGCCGACATCGGCTTCGGGTCGAAGAAAACCATCCAGGGTGCCACCACCTCCTGGTCGTCGTCGTCGTAGTGGACATCGGCCTCGATCGTGTAGCCGAGCTGACGCCCGGTGTCGCAGAGCGCCTCCTGGTCGATCCGGCGGTGGAGGAGCTTCACGATGATCGCGAAGTCCACCCGGGACATGGGCTCGCCGAGGTAGGTCGCGCCGCTGGAGTCGACGCCGGCGTCGCCCATGTTGCGCGGCCCGCGGGCGCCGGTATTCTTCGTCCGTCCGGCGGGGACCGCGATCTCCAGGTTCGCGGTGAGCATGAGGCCCGCGCGGGTGAGCCGCGTCACGTTGCTGTCGTGCGCCTTCTGCCACGCGGCGTGCTCGGCGGGGTGGTCCTTGGAGCTGGGGCGCGGGCCGAAAGCGGCCTCGTGGGCGGCGAAGACCGCGTCGCGCGTCATGGTGCGGCGGGGGAGGAGCGTCGCCACCGCGGCCGGCACGGCGGCGTCCATGTACTCCAGCGACAGGTCGAGCGGGATCGGGATCGGCTGGTCCGCCTTGCGGCACAGGCCGATCTTGCGGCCGATCTCGCCGACGGCGTTGGTGTCGCGGGGGGACTCCGAGGTGACAGCGGCGAAAACGGGGGTGGCGGGCTGAGTCGTCATGGTGGTCTCTCCTGGGGAGTGGAATCGTGGGGGCCGCTCGGGAGCGGCGTCCGCGCGGTGTCTGACTACTCCCTAAGCACGCGACGTGCCACTCCGATCTGGCGCGCGCAGCGGCGTCCGGACCCTGGGGCGCGGCGGTCCGGGTGACGTTTTGCGCCTGTCTCTCGGGGCCACGGCGGCGAGCTCCGGGCCCGCGCGCGGCGGATCGGCCAGCGATAACGCGGGCTTGCGCTAGGTGACGTTCTTGGGCCCGCGCCGCGGGCGGAAAGTGACGTCTTTGGGCCCGCCCTGGGCGGCGCGGGGGCGAGCGGCGCGGGGGCGAGCGCCAGGGGAGGGGCCGCCGCGGGCCCCCTGCGGCCCCAGGAGGGCGCCCGCGCCGCGGGCCCACTAGAGGAGGGGCCCCGCGGCGTGGGCCCCGAGGCGGGCCGCCCGAGGCGGCGGCACGGGCCGTGCTTGAGTGCTGGACATGTCGACCGCGGCCACGCTCGAAGCCCTACGGACCGTACAGTCGGCCATGTCATCTACGATGAACGAGGCGTACTCAGAGGAGCAGTCCGCTGAGACGTCCGAGCGCGCTGACGCGGCCAAGGAGGTCCACGCGAGCATCGCGTGGGTCATCGGCAGCGTCATGCGGTTCGGCAACGGGATCGACCCGGTGAAGGTTTTGGGCCGGTTCCGCGGCGGCGGTGCCACCGAGGCACTGTACCGGAAGGCGACCGCCATGCTAGAGGCCGAGCTTGCTGGGTCGCGGAGCGACGCGGCGTAAGAGTCACAGTCACAGCCGGCGCCGACGGCGACCGGCACAGGAGAGACGACCATGGCGAAGAAGAACGAGCAAAACGTGAAGCCCAAAGAGGTCGACGAGGTCGACGAGGTCGAGAAGGAGGACGAGGGTCTTTCCTCCACCCTGCTGGAGATGGCAGACTTCACCCAGGAGCAGATGGAAGCTCTGGAGGAGCACCTTGCCGGCACGGCGAAGAAGCCCATCGGTGCGAACATCGCGTGCAACGGGTTCTTCAAGAAGTGCGCCGGCGCGCAGCTCATCGGACGCGTGGTCGCCTCGATGGTGAAGCAGAGCGACCTCAACCCGGACAAGGAGGATCACGTGATCTTCGTCCAGGGGGCCGCCGACTACGCGACCGACGCGATGGACAAGCGCGGCAAGAAGGTCGTGATCAAGGCAGGCCGGTACTACGGGACCTTCGGATACCAGATCGACGCCGGCGGCGCGGCGCTCGGTGACGTCGGGCGCGGCACGCGAATCCACCTCAAGGTCGCGGACATGGTAGACATCAGCGGCGGGCGGACCCGCTGGACGTACGACTTCATCCGGACGTCCTAGTCCGCCGCAA
>Ga0302283_1004322_pt1 | contig 10686 bp, 5 predicted proteins | sample III_Fen_E1_4_FD_198770 | JGI IMG/M metagenome (GOLD analysis project Ga0302283, IMG submission 198770) | Peat permafrost microbial communities from Stordalen Mire near Abisko, Sweden - III_Fen_E1_4 | ecosystem: Environmental > Terrestrial > Soil > Wetlands > Permafrost | place: Sweden: Abisko...
ATAAACTTCCGTGTCCATGACGAGCACGTTGACCTTGTGGCCGCTGGCGAGGACGTGATCCAAACCGCCGTAGCCGATGTCGTAGGCCCAGCCGTCGCCACCGAGAATCCACACGCTCTTTTTCACGAGCTGGTCGGCGAGCGGAATCAGCAGCTTCGCTTCCGGCGAAGTCAGCGTTTGCAATTTCTGCTTCAACGCCGCCACACGTTCGCGCTGGTCGTAGATGCCGGCTTCGTCGTCCTGGTTGGCGGTGAGAATGGCGATGGCTAGGTCGTCGCCGACCTGCGCGGAGATTTTCTTGAGCAGCTCTTCCGCGAACTGCTTCTGCTTGTCAATCGAGACGCGGAAGCCGAGGCCGAATTCCGCATTGTCTTCGAACAGCGAGTTGCACCACGTCGGTCCTTTGCCGCACTTGTTCGTCGTGTAGGGCGTCGTCGGCAAATTGCCGCCGTAGATGGAGGAGCAGCCGGTGGCATTGGCGATGACCGCGCGGTCGCCGAAGAGCTGCGTGAGCATCTTGATGTAGGGCGTCTCGCCGCAGCCCGCGCACGCGCCGCTGAACTCGAACAGCGGCTGGAGCAACTGCTGTTGCCGCAGGGAAGAATTCTTGATCTTGCGCCGGTCGAACTCCGGCAGCTTCAGGAAGAAATCCCAGTTCAACGCTTCCGCCGCGCGCAACGGCGGCTGCGGGCGCATGTTGATGGCCTTGAGCTTGGCCTCGCTCTTGTTCTTCGCGGGACAAACTTCCACGCAAATGTTGCAGCCGGTGCAATCTTCCGCCGCGACCTGCAGCGAGAATTTCATGCCCTTAAATTCCGGCACGCGCGAGTCGCAGCTCTTGAACGTGGCGGGAACATCCTTCAGTTCCGCCGCGTCATAAACTTTCGCGCGGATGGTGGCGTGCGGGCAGATGGCCACGCACTTGAGGCATTGGATGCACGTCTTCTCGTCCCACACCGGGATTTCCAGCGCGAGATTGCGCTTTTCGTATTGCGTCGTGCCGGTCGGGAACGAGCCGTCGTTCGGGAACGCGCTCACCGGCAAATCGTCGCCGTCGCCGGCGGCAATCGTGCCGAGCACGTTGCGCACAAAGGTCGGCGCGTTCGGCGTGATGGGCGGCAGCAGCGGGCCGGCGCCATTCAATTTATTTGTGCTTACCGCGACCTCGTGCAAATGCGCGAGCGTGTTGTCCACGGCCTGCAAATTCATCTTCACCACTTCCTCGCCCTTTTTGCCGTAGGTTTTCTTGATCGATTTCTTGATGGCCTCGATCGCCTCGTCCTTGGGCAGCACGCCGGACAGCGCGAAGAAGCAGACCTGCATGATGGTGTTGATGCGCCCGCCCATGCCGCTTTCGCGCGCGACCTTCGTCGCATCAATCACATAAAACTTCGCCTTCTTGGCGAGCAAACTTTGCTGCACCGGCGTCGGCAGCGTGGCCCAGATTTCGTCTTTGCCAAACGGCGTGTTCAGCAGGAACGTCCCGCCCGGCACCAGGCTGCGCAGCATTTCAAAACGGTCGAGGAACATCGGCAGATGGCAGGCGACGAAATTCGCGCGGGAGATGAGATACGTCGAGCGGATCGGCTGCGGGCCGAAACGCAAATGCGACACCGTCATCGAGCCGGACTTCTTCGAGTCATACACGAAATAGCCCTGCGCGTAGTTACTCGTCTCTTCGCCGATGATCTTGATGGAATTCTTGTTCGCGCCGACCGTGCCGTCCGCGCCGAGGCCGTAGAACAGCGCGCGCACCACCTTGTCGGACTCGGTGGAGAACTCGGCGTCATACTTGAGGCTCGTGTGTGAAACGTCGTCGTTGATGCCGACGGTGAAATGATTCTTCGGCGCGGCGGCGGAAAGATTGTCGAACACCGCCTTGACCATCGCCGGCGTGAACTCCTTCGAGGACAAACCGTAGCGCCCGGTGAGGACGGCGGGCACACTCTTCAAATGCGAGCGACCGGCGGCGGTCTCTTCCATCAGCGCCGTGACCACGTCCTGATACAGCGGTTCGCCCGTCGCGCCCGGTTCCTTCGTGCGGTCGAGCACGGCGATTTTCTTGACCGAAGCGGGCAGGGACTCGATGAAGCGTTTGCCGTCGAACGGACGATACAGGCGCACCTTGATCATGCCGATCTTCTCGCCCTGGGCGACGAGATGTTCCACCGCTTCATCGGCGGCTTCGCAGCCGGAACCCATCAGCACGATGACGCGGTCGGCGTCTTTCGCGCCGACGTAGTCGAACAGATTATATTTGCGGCCGGTCTGATCCGCGAATTCGTCCATGACCTGCTGCACGATGTCGGGACACGCGGAATAAAAATGATTCGCCGCCTCGCGGCCTTGGAAGAACACGTCGGGATTCTGCGCCGTGCCGCGCAATACCGGCTTGTCCGGCGTCATGGCGCGGGTGCGATGCTCGGTGATCAGCTTGTCGTCAATCAGCGCGCGCATCACCGCCTCGTCGAGCATCTCGATCTTGGAAACCTCGTGCGACGTGCGGAAGCCGTCGAAGAAATGGATGAACGGCAGGCGCGACCGCAGCGTGGCTGCCTGGGCGATGAGCGCGAAATCCATCGTCTCCTGCACCGAGTTGGCGGCGAGCATGCCCCAGCCCGTCGAGCGGCAGGCCATCACGTCGCCGTGATCGCCGAAGATGGAGAGCGCGTGCGTGGCCACCGTGCGCGCCGTGACGTGGAACACCGTCGGCAGCAGCTCGCCGGCGATCTTGAACATGTTCGGGATCATCAGCAGCAGGCCCTGCGACGCCGTGAACGTGGTGCTCATCGAGCCCGTCTGCAACATGCCGTGGACCGCGCCGACCGCGCCGCCTTCGCTCTGCATCTCGACGATGCCGGGGATGGTGCCCCAGAGATTCTTTTTGCCTTCCGACGCCCACTGGTCGCACCACTCGGCGATGGGGGAGGACGGCGTGATGGGATAGATGGCCATCGCCTCGTTCAGGCGGTAGGCGACGTAGGCAGCGGCCTCGCAGCCGTCAATGGTCTTGAAAACAGGCTTGTTGTTCATGTCGGATCAATGTGTTGGTGGTTGGCTAAAATGTTTTCCGATGACGACCAGCGCCACCGTTTGAGACACAGTAGCCGTGAACCGGGCAGGGGACTTACCGTTTTTTGCTAAAGACGTAACGTCCCTTGCAAATGCGGGCAGGTTTTCCTCTTTGAAAATAGCCTAGCCATTCATGGCTGGTTTCACGGTTAGGGAATGTTTCCAGTCCCCGGCGGGCAATCCCTTACCCGCCGGGGCTTATCTTGTCAAAAAGACGGCGCGAACGGAATGACGCGCCCTACCTAGCCGTCTTACCACGAATAATGCACGGTGTAGGTCACGGTCTTTTCCTCGTCGGGCTTGACGGGGATGCGGAACTCGATGGTCTGCGAATCTTTCTTGGTGAACTCGTCGGACTTGGCCGTGATGCTCCAGTTGCTCCAGCGGTAGAGGTGCTCGACCACGCGAATCTCCACGGCGTCGGTCTTTTTGCGGTTGCGCAGCTTGATCTCGAAGGTCTCATCCATCCATTTCTCGGCGGTATCCACATGGAAGTCGGTCTGTTTGCGCTCACCGACGAGATCAAATGAGTTGCCGGTGGTGATGCGGACGGTTTCGTTGCGCGGGGTGTGGTCAATGGTGTTCTCGCCGACGAACTGCAACTGGCCGTCGTCATCGCGGCGGTAGAAGCGGAGCTTGCCGGCGGGCAGGGCGATGCCGAGCTGGTTGGTCTCGGCGTTCTTGAACTCGCGCTGGACGATGATCTTCTTGTTGTCGCTCTGGCCGTAGCCGCGGTCGTAGTTCAAGCCATAAAACTGGTAGCCTTGCGCGCCGTCATAGACGTAGATGGTCGGGGCGAACATCTTTTCGGCGTGGACAAATTCGACCTGCTTGGTCTCGTGGTCGTGCAGCGTGGTCGGCCGGGCGATGCTGTAGAGATGAAATTCATCGAAGGCCTTCTCGGAGACGGGGGCGGCCGAGTCCATGGCAAGCATGGCCATGGGCATGGCGCGCCTGCTAAACATCGCTCCACCCATGCCGCCGGGCGGCTGGATTTTGTTCACGTCGCCGGCCATGAGCTTGATCTTGGCGTTCTCAAAGGCCTTGCCGGAATTGTTGTTCATCGTGATCCAGCCGACGAGGTCGCAGAGGTCGCCCTTTTCCGGCGAGACAAGGTTGTAGCTGGCGCTCCAGTCAAAACCTTCAGTGACATAACCGACCTCGGCGTCGAAGCTGCCGGCCTTGTCGGACTGCAACAGCCAGTTGAATGCGGGCTTGAGGATGGTGTCGCTGCCCAGGTCGGGAAAGAGCGGCTGGCCGGGCAGGAAGAATTGCAGCTTGCCGTTGATCTCGATGATGGGCTGCTCGTTACCGCCGCCGGGCACAAAGCCGCTGCGGACAACCTTGCCGGGAATCAGTTCGGTGATTTGGGTGCTGTCCTTGGTGCGGATGTTCTGGAAATCAATCGTCTTGCCCTCGAAGAGCGAGAGCAGCAATTCCTGCGAGACCGGGTCGTTGCGGTAGTTCTGCTCGAGGATTTGCAGCGAATGCTTGCCGGCGGGGTCGCGCAAAATGACGGAGTCCGGCTCGACCTGCGCGGTCGCACCGGAATAGACGACGGGATTCGCGCCAGCCTTGAGGTCGAGCGGCACGGTGTCGCGGACAACGGCGAAGTTCTGGTTGTAAATGGTGAGCGCGGGTTCGGCAATGGCCGCGAACGTGAGCGTGCACAGGGCGAGCAGGGCGGTGATGGTTTTCATAATGGCGATGGTGGCATCAACTTTACGACACGCGAGCGGGAGAGTTATTAGAAGAAATCTGGAACATTCGCGCATCCGCAGTGGCATTACGGACAGGTTCAACCATTGGCCGAAGCTGGCAAGCAAAATCAGGAACGGCACCGGGTGCGCGCGAAGCGGCTGCTTGTGTCCGTCCGAAACATTTGCGAAGTTGTGTTCGGCAAGACAAAACCATCGGATGCCTGCCGCCGAGGGTTGCCGGTGTGGCGAAAGGGCAGACGCACAGGACTTACAATATTTAAAATCGCACTTTCTGGCCCCTTCTCGCGACTTCTTCTCACACGAGTATCAGCCTTTATTTACAAACCTATTTTCAATTTTAGCCTGATTTCGCAGCACTTCTAAAGTGCTCCCCAAAATGTCGCCTGCCCGGGGTAGACAAGCATGTTGACTCCTTAAAACTGCTCCTTAGCGGGAAATTCAAGCCTCGAAGCTACTAATATCAGCCGGCAACGGCCGCGCAGGGTTTGATCAACTCTTGCTCAACCGCTCCACCGGTTTCTCGAAAAACAGCTTGTGGGCTTCGGCGAGGATGGCCGGGATGCGGTCGGCGAAGGGGCTGTGTTTCAGCGCGGCGCGCAAATCCAGTTCGTCCAGCTTCGCGGCGTTCTGGCCGGGAAACCAGTGGTCGGCCTGACCGAGCAGGTTGTAGCGCATCTTGCCCCACGGAACCAAGTCCAGCGGCTTGCCGTAGGTCCAGAGCCGCAGGATTTCGGTGATGTTGATTTCGCCGGGCACATCCACATAGTTTGGCAGGCCTTCGGACCAGTGCGCGCACCAGTCGGCACCGAGAACTTTTTCCAGCTCCGCGCGCCAGCGTTTTTCGATGGGCGCAATCGTCGCGGGAATGCGGTCGTAAAATTCCAGCGCGGCGACGTGCTCGTCAAAATCCGTGGGCTTGGCCGCGCCGCAGCTCAGGGTGTGGACTTCCTCGCGATTCAAACAATAAAGATCGTTGAACTGCATCGGCGTGAGCGGCGCGGAGAGGGAATTTATCTTATCGCCCGGTTCCTGCAATTTGCCGCCCTTGTCGTTGGGGCTGATGATGAAGACGCCCATGTCGTGCCGGCGCGCGGCGAGGATCGCCGGCCAGTTCAGGTCGTTGACGAAATACCAGTGGAGGTTGACATAATCAAATTCACCAGTGTTCACAGCCTCTAAAATGATGTCCGTGGTGCCGTGCGTGGAAAAGCCGATGAATTTGCAGCGGCCTTCCTTCTGCAATTTGCGCGCGGCGGCGAGGCAGCCGTCCTTTTGTAGCGCCCAGTCGAGCGTCTGGCGGTGGTTGATGCCGTGCAGCGACAGCAAGTCCACATGGTCGAGCTTCAGATAGTTCGTCGAGGTCTCGAAGGTCTTGAGAAATTCCGCCGCCGAGGCGTGCGGTGCGACTTTCGTCTGCACGATCATCTTGTCGCGCGGCAGTTTGGGCAGCAGTTCGCCGAGCTGCATTTCCGAGGTGCCGTAGCCGCGCGCCGTCTCGATGTGGTTGATGCCGAGATCGAGCGCGCGATGGATGCAGGCCTCGAGATTTTCCTGGTTGGCGCGCGGGATGTCCGCCGGGGCGACGTCCTGCCATTTGTGCTGGTAGCGCATCCCGCCGCAGGAGATGACGGACATTTGCAGATTAGTTCGGCCAAAGCGACGATACTTCATGGCGCAAAAAATAGATTGTGCTGCGGCGCAAGGCAAGCGGCGGAAGATTAAATCAAATTGCGCGGCGCGGACATTTTCAGTAGCGTCTCGGCCTTCGATTTTATGGCATATCTCAACGACAATTATCTCAAGCTCAAGGCCGGCTACCTGTTTCCCGAAATCGGCCGGCGCGTGAAGGCGTTTTGTGACGCCAATCCCGAGGCCGCGAAACGCCTCATCCGCTGCGGCATCGGCGACGTGACCGAGCCGCTGCCCGCCGCCGTCATCGCCGCCATGCACAAGGCCGTGGACGAAATGGCCGCGCGCGAGACGTTCAAGGGCTACGGCCCGGAACAGGGCTACGACTGGCTGCGCCACGCCATCGCGCAAAATGATTTCCGCGACAAGGGGCTGGACGTGGCGGATGACGAAATCTTCATCAGCGACGGCTCGAAGTGCGATTGCGGCGCGATCCTCGACATCCTCGGCGCGAAAAACAAGATTGCCATCAGCGATCCGGTCTATCCGGTCTATGTGGACACGAACGTGATGGCCGGCCACACCGGCGACGCGAATGCAGCGGGCGCTTACGCCAAACTCGTTTATCTGCCGTGCAAGCCGGTGAATGGTTTCATTCCCGTGCCGCCGAAAAAGCACGTTGACGTAATTTATCTCTGCTCGCCAAATAACCCAACAGGCGCTGCCGCCACGCGCGAGCAACTTGAGGCGTGGGTGAAATACGCGCTGGAGCACAAGTCGGTGATTTTGTTCGACGCGGCCTATGAGGCTTACATCGCCGAGCCGGGCGTGCCGCATTCGATTTACGAGATTTCTGGCGCGCGCGACTGCGCCATCGAGTTCCGCAGTTGCTCGAAGAACGGCGGCTTCACCGGCGTGCGCTGTGCTTACACCGTCGTTCCGAAATCGCTCAACGCACAGACGAAATCCGGCGAGTTCAAGCCGCTGCATCCGCTGTGGAACCGGCGCTCCACGACGAAGTTCAACGGCGTCAGCTACATCGTCCAGCGCGCGGCGGAGGCGCTGTATTCGCCGGAAGGCAAGGCGCAGGTGGACGAACTCATCAAGCATTATCTCGGCAATGCGGAAGTTCTGCGCAAAGGCGCGAAGAAGGCCGGGCTGAAAGTTTTCGGCGGCGTGAATGCGCCTTACATCTGGGTGCGCACGCCGAAGGGCGTGACGAGCTGGCAGGCGTTCGACAAGATTTTGAACGACGCCAACGTGGTCATCACGCCCGGCTCCGGCTTCGGTGCTAAGGGCGAAGGCTATTTCCGCATCAGCGCCTTCAACAGCCGCGCCAACGCCGAGGAAGTCGCGCGGCGGCTGCAGGAATTAAAGTGGTGAGGGCAGGGGGCTGCCACGGTTTTCCCGCGTGACAGCCGGCGATGCGTGAGGCATTGTGCCGCGATGACAACGACCGAAGCCGCGCAACTGCTGGAGCAATTTCGCGCCGGAAAAATCCCGGCGGGAAAAGTGCTCCGCGCGTTTCAAGCCGCGCCCGTGGCCGACCTCGGCTTCGCGCAGGTGGACACGCACCGCGCGCTCCGCAAGAATTTCCCCGAGGTGATCTTCGGCGCGGGCAAGACGCCGGAGCAGGTTGTCAAAATCGCGGCGAAACTTCTGGAGCACGGCCAGCCGGTGCTCGTCACCCGCGTCACCGCCGAGCACGCCCGCGCGCTGAAGAAAAAATTCAAGCTCGCCGTCCATCATGCCGCCGCCCGTTGCGTGACCATCGAGAAAAAACCGTTGCCGAAACGCGCCGGCTTCATCGCCGTTGTCTGCGCCGGCACCAGCGATTTGCCGGTGGCCGAGGAAGCTGCGGTGACCGCCGAGATCATGGGCAACCGCGTGGAACGCGTGCATGACATCGGCGTGGCCGGCCTGCACCGGATGCTGGCGCGGATGGAACTGCTGCAAAGCGCGAATGTGATCGTCGCCGTCGCCGGCATGGAAGGCGCGCTGCCGAGTGTGCTGGCCGGCTTGGTTTCCAAGCCCGTCATCGCCGTGCCGACCAGCATCGGCTATGGCGCGAGCTTCGGCGGCATCGCGGCGCTGCTCGCCATGCTGAACAGTTGCGCCAGCGGCGTGACGGTGGTGAACATTGACAACGGTTTTGGTGCCGGTTATGCCGCCAGCCAGATCAATGCACTGGCTGAAAAATGAAATGAAAACATTCAACAACCAACATTCAACTCCGAACCTCCAATGTTTGTTCCGGTGCCGCCGTTCGGAGTTGAGCGTTGAATGTTGAATGTTGAATGTTCGATTTTCCCTTTCTAAAATGAAAATCCTTTACCTCGATATTTTCAGCGGCATCGCCGGCGACATGTTTATCGCCGCGCTGCTCGACCTCGGCGTGGATGCAGCCAAGCTCGAACGCGAGCTGAAGAAGCTCAAGCTCGACGGCTGGCATCTCCATATTTCGCGCGGGCAGAAATCCGCCATCGCTGGCGTGAAGTTTGATGTCCACCTCGCGCATGAACATGGCCACACGCACACGCACGACGGCCATGAACATTCCCACGAACACGGCCACCATCACCATGAACATCCGCATGAGCAGGACCATTCGCACGAACACCATCACGATCATGCGCATGAGGAACATGATCACGATGACCAGCGGAACTTTGCCGAGATCAAACAGCTCATTGCCCGCAGCAAGCTGTCGGCGTGGGTGAAACAGAAATCCATCGCCGTGTTTCAACGCATCGCCGTGGCGGAAGGGAAAATTCACGGGCTGCCGGCGAGCGAAGTCCACTTTCACGAAGTCGGCGCGGTGGATTCCATTGTGGACATTGTCGGCGCGGCCATCGCGCTGGAACTGCTTGGCAAGCCGCGCGTGTTCGCCTCGCTGGTGGTGGAAGGCACCGGCTGGATCAATTGCGCGCACGGAAAATTTCCCGTGCCCGCGCCGGCCACGCTCGCGATTCTTGGTGCGCGGAAAATTCCTGTTTCCCAATGCGAGGAACCACACGAACTGGTCACGCCGACCGGCGCGGCCTTGCTCGCGGAATTTGTCGAAAGCTTTGGCGCAATGGAAAATCTGGTCGCCGAAAAAATCGGCTTCGGCCTCGGCATGCGGGACAACCAAACGCGCCCGAATGTGCTGCGCGCCGTCTTGGGAACCGGTGACAAGTGCCGCGTGACCAGTGACACGAAGCACGCGACCGCTGAACCCTTGTCACTTGTCACTCGTCACTCGTCACTCTTGGATTGGCAGACGGATCGCGTCGCGGTGTTGGAAACCAACCTAGACGATTGCACCGGCGAAATTCTCGGAGCATTTATCGAAACTGCTTTGAACGCCGGCGCGCTGGACGTTTTCCACACGCCGATCCAGATGAAGAAAAACCGGCCGGGCGTGCTGCTCACCGTTTTGTGCGCGGAAGCCGATGCGGACAAGTTCAGCGAGCTGATGCTGCGCGAGACAACGGCGTTTGGCGTTCGCAAGGCCATTGCCGAACGCCGCAAGTTGCGCCGTGAATTTGCCGAAGTGAAAACCGCGTTTGGAAAAGTCGCCGTGAAAATTGGCCGGCTCGGTGGTAAAGTGGTGCAGGCCGCGCCGGAATTTGAGTCGGCCAAAAAGGTTGCCGCCAAGGCCGGCGTGCCGGTGAAACAGGTTTTCGAAGCCGCAGTAAAAAGTGCGAAATAAAATTGAAGCGATGAGCGAAGCAAACAACAAGCTGGAAAAATTAAGGGCATTGCTGAAAAGCTATGGTTCGTGTCTTGTCGCATATTCCGGCGGCGTGGACTCGGTTTTTCTCGCCCGCGTGGCACATGACGTTCTTGGCGACCGTGCGCTGGCGGCGATTGCTGATTCACCAAGTCTGCCCCGGCGCGAGTTGCAGGAAGCGCTCGAGCTTGCGGCGCAGTTCGCCTTTCCGGTCCGCGTGCTTCAGACACAGGAATTTGCCAACGAAAATTACACGGCGAATCCGTCCAACCGCTGCTATTTCTGCAAGCACGAGCTGTTCGAGGAATTGACGCCGCTGGCGAAGGCGGAAAAATTTGCGGTCATCGCCTACGGCGAGAACGCCAGTGACATCGGTGATTTTCGACCGGGCGCACAGGCGGCAGCGGAATTTCAAGTGCGTGCGCCCTTGAAGGAAGCGGGTTTGACCAAGGCGGAAATCCGTGAGCTGTCCGCGCAACTCGGCCTGCCGACGGCAGACAAGCCGCAGATGGCGTGCTTGAGTTCGCGCGTGCCCTATGGCGAGACCGT
>Ga0302283_1004326_pt1 | contig 10683 bp, 9 predicted proteins | sample III_Fen_E1_4_FD_198770 | JGI IMG/M metagenome (GOLD analysis project Ga0302283, IMG submission 198770) | Peat permafrost microbial communities from Stordalen Mire near Abisko, Sweden - III_Fen_E1_4 | ecosystem: Environmental > Terrestrial > Soil > Wetlands > Permafrost | place: Sweden: Abisko...
TGCCTCGGCGGTCCCGCGTTACCCCGTCGCATGCCCGCTGCGGCCCTCCTCGGGCGCACTCCGCTCGAGCTCCGGGGCCCGGCCCCGGACGTCCGGTCACCTGGGCGTCGTTCCCCTTCCTGCCATCCCGTCCGCTGGCCATCCAGCTCCACCGTCCCCGTTGGCGCCGGCCGCTGCCCGCGCTACACCCTCCCCCGCAAATCCCCGGAGGCAGCACATGACGAAACCCATCCGAAAGACGTGTGTCATCGGCGCGGGCGTGATGGGGAGCGGCATCGCCGCCCACTTCGCGAACGCCGGACTCGAGGTGCTGCTCCTCGACATCGTCCCGCCGAACCTGACCGATGCCGAGAAGAAGGACCCGGCGGCCCGCAACCGCTTCTCCGCCGGAGGCCTGGACAAGGCCCTGAAGGCCCGGCCCGCTGCCTTCTTCCACAAGAGCCAGGCGCGCCTCGTCCGCGTCGGAAACACCGAGGACGATCTCGCCAGGGTGGCCGAGTGCGATCTCGTCATCGAGGCGGTGCTCGAGAAGCTCGAGGTGAAGCAGGACCTCTTCGCGCGCCTCGAGAAGATCGTGCAGCCGGGCACCGTCGTCGCGTCCAACACGTCCGGGCTTCGCATCGAGGGGATGCTCCAGGGGCGCAGCCCTGCCTTCAAGCAGGGCTTCCTCGTCATGCACTTCTTCAACCCCGTTCGCTACATGAAGCTCCTCGAGGTCGTCGTCGGCCCGGAGACGTCGAAGGAGACGCTCCAGCGCGTCAAGGACCTGGGCGACAAGCTCGGCAAGGGCATCGTCATCGGCAAGGACACGCCGAACTTCGTCGGTAACCGCATCGGCACGCACGCGATGATGGTCACCATCCACCAGATGCTGGCAGACGGCCTCGCCCCCGAGGACATCGACAACATCACGGGCGCGCCCATGGCCCACCCGAAGAGCGCGAGCTTCCGCACGGCCGACCTCGTGGGGCTCGACACGTTCGTCCACGTGGCCGACAACTGCTACGCGTCGCTCGAGAAGGACGAGGAGCGGGACGTCTTCAAGGTGCCCCCCTTCATCCGGACGATGCTCGGGCAGAAGCTCCTCGGGGACAAGACGAAGGGCGGCTTCTACAAGAAGGGCGCGGACAAGCAGATCCAGACGCTCGACCCGAAGACCGGCGAGTACCGCGCCAAGGGCGGCGACGAGGGCATCAAGAACGCCACCAAGGCGCTCTCCAAGATCGAGGACCCGAAGACGCGCGTGGCCAAGCTCGTGGCCGATCCCGGCAAGGCGGGGGCCTTCGCCTGGAAGGTGCTCTCACGCTCGCTCGCGTACGCGGCGCGGCGCGTGGCGACCGGCGAGATCGCCGACAGCGTCGTCGCCGTCGATGACGCGATGAAGTGGGGCTACAACTGGGAGCTCGGGCCCTTCGAGACGTGGGACGCCCTCGGCTTCAACGAGACGCTCGCGACGATGAAGCGCGACGGCATCAAGGTGCCGGAGGCCATCCTGAAGATGGAGGCGAGCGGAGCCTCGGCCTTCTACAAGGACGGGAAGGTCTTCGACCTCGCGAAGACGGCGTACGTGCCGCTCGAGAAGGACCCGCGCAACGCGACGTTCGACATCCTGAAGCGGGGCCAGGCTCCCGTCCTCAAGAACGACGGCGCGGAGGCGTGGGACCTCGGCGACGGCGTGCTCGGTCTCACGTTCAAGACCAAGGCGAACAGCATCGACCCGGACGTCATCGGGATGCTGACCCTGGCGGCCGAGCGGGCGGAGCGCGACTTCCGCGCGCTCGTCATCTCCAACGAGGGAGAGCACTTCTGCGTCGGGGCGAACCTCTTCCTCGTCGTCATGGCGGCGAGCCAGAAGGAGTGGGGCCAGATCCGCACGATGGTCGCGGGCTACCAGAACGCCGTCCAGCGGCTCAAGTACGCGGCCGTCCCGGTCGTCGTCGCCCCCTACGGGATGACGCTCGGCGGAGGCCTCGAGCTCTGCTTCGGGGCGTCCTCCCTCCAGGCCGCGTCGGAGACGTACTCCGGCCTCGTCGAGGTCGGCGTCGGGCTCATCCCCGGCGGCGGCGGCACGCTGAACATGCTCTGGCGCGCGCTCGAGGCCATCCCCGAGGGGGCCAACGTGAACACGTACGAGTACGTGACGCAGACCTTCAAGAACATCGCCCTCGTCAAGGTGGCGACGAGCGCGGAGGAGGCCAAGGCGCTGCGCTACTTCCGCAGGACCGACGGCGTGAGCTTCGACCGCGCCCGGCAGACGACGGAGGCCAAGGCGCGCGCCATCGGCCTCGCCGAGTCCGGCTACCACGCGCCGACGCCCCGCGCGTTCACGCTGCCGGGAGACAGCGGCATCGCCACGCTCTCGATGATGGTCGACACGCTCGTCGCCGGCGGCTTCGCCAGCGAGCACGACGCCCTCATCGCCCGCAAGCTCGCCACCGTCCTCTGCGGCGGCGCGGGCGGAGGGTCGCGCGAGGTGACGGAGGACGAGATGCTCGAGCTCGAGCGCGAGGCCTTCGTGAGCCTCACCGGCGAGCCGAAGAGCCAGGAGCGCATGCAGTACATGCTGATGAACAACAAGCCGCTCCGGAACTGAGGGGCCAAACGGGCCGCAACCGCCGCGCATCGTAGGCTTCAGAGAACTGGAACGAGGAGAGAGCCATGACTGACATCATCATTGCCGAGGCGGTTCGGTCCGCGGTTGGGCGCGCCATCAAGGGATCCTTGGCGCAGAAGCGTCCGGACGAGCTCGCCGGCGAGGTCATCAAGGGGCTGCTCGCGCGCGTCCCGCAGGTCTCGGCCGGGGACGTGGAGGATCTCGTGCTCGGCTGCGCGATGCCCGAGGGGGAGCAGGGGCTCAACGTGGCGCGCGTCGCCGGCATGCTGGGCGGCCTGCCCATCGAGACGAGCGCGATGACCATCAACCGCTTCTGCTCGAGCGGGCTCCAGGCCATCGCCCTCGCGGCCGGAGCCATTCGCTTCGGGTCGAACGACATCGTCGTCGCCGGCGGCGTCGAGTCGATGAGCATGGTGCCGATGACGGGCAACAAGCTGTCGGCCTCGCCCGAGGCGATGGAGAAGTGCCCGGCCGTCTACACGCCCATGGGCATCACGGCCGAGAACGTCGCCAAGCGCTTCGGCGTGACGCGCGAGGAGCAGGACCGCTTCGCGCTCGCGAGCCAGAGGAAGGCAACCGCCGCGCGCGAGGCGAAGCGCTTCGAGGACGAGATCGTCACGGTGAAGGCCGTCCGCTACGAGGGGGACACGAAGAAGGTGTTCGACTTCCGCGCCGACGAGCTGATTCGCCCCGACACGACGCTCGAGGGCCTCGCGGGGCTCAAGCCCGCGTTCTCGGCGAAGGGCGTCGTGACGGCCGGCAACAGCTCGCCGCTCTCGGACGGAGCCGCGGCCGCGCTCGTGATGAGCAAGGAGCGCGCGGACAAGCTCGGCATCAAGGGCCTCGGGATCTTCCGCGCGTTCGCCACCGTGGGCGTGGACCCGGCCATCATGGGGATCGGCCCCGTGCCGGCGGTGAGGAAGCTCCTGGCAAAGGCCGGGCTCTCCATCAAGGACATCGACCTCTTCGAGGTCAACGAGGCCTTCGCGAGCCAGGCGGTCTACGTGCAGAAGGAGCTCGGGATCCCCGAGGAGAAGCTCAACGTGAACGGCGGCGCCATCGCCCTCGGCCACCCCCTCGGCTGCACCGGCGCCAAGCTCACGGCGACGGCGCTCTACGAGCTGCGGCGCCGCGGCGGCCGCTACGCCGTCGTGACCATGTGCATCGGCGGCGGCATGGGCGCGGCGGGCCTCTTCGAGGCGATCCGCTAGACTCGCGGGATGGGCGACCCCTTTCGCAACGAGCTCGAGACCGTCCTCCAGCGGAGCGCGGAGCTCGAGGCGGAGAACGCCCGGCTTCGCGCCTCGCTCGAGGCCCTGGAGCGAGCGCCCAGGCCAGCCACGCCTCCCCGACGGGGCGTGGCTCGCTTCGCCGTCGCGGCGGCCTCCATCTTCGTCGCGACGGCCATCGCAGGGTTCCTCCTGCTATCGAGAGCTGCGCCCCCCCAGCAGCCCGGGTTCAACGGCGTCGCGATCGCCGCCCCGGTAGAACAACAGGCAGGGCCCGCGCCCCGCTGCGCCACGCAAGACTGCGCGACCGGCAAGATCATCGACAACGGCTGCACGCCCGACGGCCGGTGCGCGAGCTGCGTCAACTTCTGCCCTCCGCCCACGCCGACGGCTAGCGGTCGGGCCAAGTGCGCGTGCACAGCGGGCGACCCGCTGTGCACTTGCCTCCCCTAGCGCCGCTCAGTGATGCGCGGGCGCGAGCGCGCCCGAGTGTGCCGGCGGCGCGTCGTGGTGCTCCGCAACCTCGGGGGCGTGGGCAGGGCCTCCGGCGGCCGCAGCCTTGTCCTTCTCCTCCTTCGCAGCGGGCTCCTCGATGCGCTCGATGTCCTTGAGCAGCGCCTCGTCGTCCTTGGCCTGCGCGGCGTCCATGTTGAGCGCGAGGTAGGCCTTCTTGCCCTCCTCGATCTCGTGGCCCGCCCGCGTCAGCTCCGCCGAGGAGGACGTGTACGACCAGCCGACGAGCGCCATGCTGGCGATCCCCATGCCGACCGAGATGCCCCACGAGAGCTTGCTCTGGAGGAGCAGCGCGATCGACGCGCAGACGATCCCGAACTCCGCGCAGAGCTGCGCCCACTCGTAGTGCTCCGTCGCCTCGCCGTACGCCTTGATGGCGTCCTCGTAGGACTCCGTCCACTTCTTGGCGGACTCCGCCTGCTTCTCGTAGTCGCGGACGAGCGAGACGAAGCGGAGGATGTCGGCGCCCGTCGGCGTCACGGTGTTCAGGATCTGGCCCGTGACCAGGCGCATCGACGTGATGATGGGCAGCAGCGGGTCGTGCGCGGCTGCGTTCTGGATCGCGATGATCTCGTTCTCCGCCTTGTCGAAGTCGTGCGGGTCGGACGGCAAGAGGGCGTGGAGCTGCTGGAGCTGCGCCATGAGCGTGCGGTACTTCATCGCCACGGCCTGGTACTGCTGCGACGTCCCCGTCTGCTCGACCATCGTGGCGATGAGCTCGGTGCGCGTTCCACCGACCATCGCCGAGCACAGCGCCAGGAGCACGCCCAGCACGGCCATCGTCATGCCGATGTACTTCCCGATGCCACCGGAGTGGGCGGCGTGCTCCATCTCCTCTGCTAGATTCTCACCCATGATGTCTCTCCGCGGTCTCTAAGTCGGTAGTGGTTCAGTGGTGGGCTGCCGCGGACGCGGCGGGAGCGTCGTGGCCGTGCTCGCCGGCTCCGTGCTCGGGGGTGTGCGCGGGGGCGGCCACGTTGGCAGCCGCGGCGGCAGGCGCCTCGATGCGCTCGATGTCCTTCAGCAGGTCCTCGTCGCCCTTGGCCTGGCCCTCGTCCATGTGGAGACCGAGGTACTTCGACTTGCCCTCTTCGATCTTGTGCTCGGCGACCGAGAGCTTCGCGCGGGAGGTCGTGAAGGCCCAACCGGCGATGCCCATGCTCGAGACCGCCAGGAGGAGCGAGACGCCCCACACGGCCCGGTTCTGGAGCATGAGCGCGATCGACGCGAAGACGATCCCGAACTCCGCGCAGAGCTGCGCCCACTCGAAGTGCTCCGTCGCGCCCTTGTGGGCCTCGATCGCGTCCTCGTACGACTCTGCCCACTCCCCGGCGACGTCCTTCTGCTTCTCGTAGTCGCGCACGAGCGAGACGAACCGCAGGACGTCGCTCCCGGTCGGCGTGACCGTGTTGAGCACGTTGCTCGTCTCGAGGCGAAGGGTGTGGAGGGCGGGAACGGCCGGGTTCTTGGAGGCGGCGGCGGCGTTCTCGATGTCCGTGAGCTGCTTCTCGCTCTTCTCGAAGTCCGCAGGATCCGACGGCAGGAGGGCGTGGAGCTGCTGGAGCTGGGCCATCAGGGTGCGGTGCTTCATCGACACGGCCTGGTACTGCTGCCCCGTCGCCGTCTGCTCGACCATCGTGGCCACGAGCTCCGTTCGCGAGCCGCCGACCATGGCAGAGCACAGGGCCAGGAGCACGCCGAGAAGGGCCATCGTCATGCCGATGTACTTGCCCATCGGGTTTTTGCCGTGTCCCCCGCCGTGCTCGTCCTTCTTCGCGTCCCCGTGGCCGTGCGCGTCACCGTGGCCAGCGCCGTGGCCGTGCGCGTCTCCGTGCCCGCCCGCGTGTCCTTCCGGGGCCCCCTGCTTCTTGTGCTCCGTCTCTCCCATGATGCTCCCTCCACGTAGCGACCGACCCTGGGGCCAGCTCCACCGTGACCTCCCCTTATATGCGAGCGACGAGCTGCAGCTACCCCGGAACGAGCAGGACCGTAAGAAAAGTTAGCTCCGGCGGGGAGCCTATGGAGGGTGAGGAGGGTCAAGCGGCGCGCCGACGTACCCGTCGCTCGCTCGCCTCACGCCGCGCCGGCCTCGGGGGCGACGAAGGGGAGGACCGCGAGGGCGAGCTTGCGGCGGGACCGCAGGAAGAAGTGGTCGCTCCCCTCGAACACCTCGAGGCTGGCGCCCAGCTTGGCCGCGAGGGTGCGCGCCTCCCCGACGTCGCAGAACTCGTCCTGATCCCCCACGTAGATGGCCAGGCGCCCGGGGAACGCGGCCCCGTCCTCGGCGACGAACGAGAAGATTCGCACCGCGGGCGCGATCAAGGCGACCCGCTCGACCTGCCCCTCGAGCACGGCCGCCCGGAGCCCCACCCAGGTCCCGAAGGAGTAGCCGCACACCGTCATGCGGGCGGCCGGGGCCCGCTCCCGCAGGGCACGAATGGCGGCGCGCGCGTCCTGCACCTCGCCTGGCCCTTCGCCGTACTTCCCGCCGCTCGCGCCGACACCTCGGTAGTTGAAGCGCAGCGTCGCCACCTGGCTCTCACCCGCGCCGGGAGCCGCGAGCATCTTGGCGATCGCGAGCACGATGGCGCTGTGCATCGTGCCCCCGTAGAGGGGATGCGGGTGGCAGAGGACGATGGCGCGGGTCGCGTCCCTGGGGACGCGCACGAGCGCTTCGAGGTGCGGCTCCCCGGCCAAGCCTGCGAGCGTCAGGCGTTGCTCGCCGGGCAGAACGACGGGGGGCGACAGCTCGGGGTTGGCGGGCGGAGGGGGGAGCGGCTTGGGCATGACGGCCTACTTTGCCACGACCACACGGGACACAGAGGCCCGCTTCGACCGTCGCCCCGCGGCCTCCCTGGACATTCTTCGGGTGATCCCGCGCGCCCTGGCCTGGCACGCGTCTTGAGATGCACGAGCCCATGAAGCTCTGCATCCTGCGAAGAATGGCGACGGGCGCGCTGACGCTCACCCTGGGCGGCGTCGCCGTGAGCGCGGCCGGATGCGCGAGCGAGCCCATGCCGCCCCGCGTCGAGGGTCGCCTGGCGTCGGGCGGCGGCTACCTCGGAGACTGGGACCTCTACCCGAACCGCTGCACCAAGACAGGGGACAGCATCGTCCTCGACCGGACTGACGACGCCCGCCGCAAGGTGCGCCTCTTCGACCGTTCGGCCGGGACGTCGAACCGCCTATCGAAGGTCGAGCTGCGGATGGACGACCAGACCCCGAGCGGCCCGGTCGAGATCGTGCTCGAAGACGCCACGTGCATGACGGGGACGTTCGCGGCGCAGGGGAAGGAGCGCGTGGGCGAGCTGAAGGTCGACTGCACGACGGGCGAGGGCGGCCACGTCGTCGGCAACCTCGCCTTCTTCAACTGCCCCTAGGTCTTGCCGACGAGGCCCGCGATCCTGGCGACGGCTTCTGCGATGGGGACGAGCTCGGCCTTCTTCGGGTCGGTCTCCGTGCGGAGCTTCATCTCGACGTTTCCGTTCGCGAAGCTCTTGCCGCCGAAGGTGACGCGCACGGGGATGCCGATGAGGTCGGCGTCCTTGAACTTGACCCCTGCCCGCTCGTCGCGGTCGTCCCAGAGCACCTCGACGCCGCTCGCCCAGAGATCCTTGTAGAGCTTCTCGGCGGCCTCGAGGAGCGGCGCGTCCTTCGAGAGCGTGCAGAGGTGGACGTGGTAGGGCGCGAGGCTCATCGGCCACAGGATGCCGTTCTCGTCGCTGTGCTGCTCCACCGCCGTGGCCACGAGGCGCGAGACGCCGATGCCGTAGCAGCCCATGACGATGGGCTTCTTCTGCTGCTGCTCGTCGAGGTACACGGCGCCCATCTTGGCGGTGTAGTGCGTGCCCAGGATGAAGATGTGGCCCGCCTCGATGCCCTTGTACGCCGCGAGCCGCCCGTCCTCGCAGCTGGGGCAAGGGTCGCCCTTGGCCGCGAGGCGCACGTCGACGACCTCGCCCTGGTAGTCGCGGCCGATGAGGACCGAGACGTAGTGGTAGTCGGTCTCGTTGGCGCCCGTCGCGCCAGCGCGGACGAGCGACGCCGCGCGGTCGACGAGGATGCGACCCTTGAAGCCCACCGGGCCCGCGAACCCGACGTCCGCGCCCGTCGCCTTCTTCACGTCGGCCTCGCCGGCGAGGAACACCTCGGGCACGCCGAGGGCGCGCGCGAGGCGGATCTCGTTGACCTCGTGGTCGCCGCGGACGACGACCATGACGACGTCTGCCCCGGGGCTCACGTAGAGGAGCGACTTGAGCATGCGCTTCGGCGACGTCTTCAGGAACTTGGCGACGTCCGCGATGGTCGCGTGGCCGGGGGTGTGGAGCTTCTTGAAGGGCGCGGCCGAGAGCGCCGCGGGGCTGTCGGGATCGGTCTCGTCGGGCTTCGTCTCCTCGACGCGGACGGTCGCCACCTCGACGTTGGCCGCGTAGTCGCACCGATCGCAGGCCACGATGGCGTCCTCGCCCGAGTCGGCGAGGACCTGGAACTCCGCGGACGTCTTGCCGCCGATCGCGCCCGAGTCGGCCGCGACCATGCGGTAGCGGAGGCCCATCGAGTCGAAGATGCGGACGTACGCCTGGCGCATCGTCTCGTAGCTCGCCTTCGCCCCCTCCTCGGTCGTGTCGAACGAGTAGGCGTCCTTCATGATGAACTCGCGGCACCGGAGGAGGCCGCCGCGCGGGCGGGGCTCGTCACGGAACTTGGTCTGCACCTGGTAGAGGTTCTTCGGGAGATCGCGGTAGCTCTTGATCTCGTGGCGCGCGATGTCCGTCACGATCTCCTCGTGCGTCGGCCCGAGGTGGTAGTCGCCGCCCTTGCGGTCCTTCAGGCGGAAGAGGACGTCCCCGTAGAGGTCCCAGCGGCCCGTCTCCTTGAAGAACTCCGCCGGCAGGAGGGCGGGCATGAGGATCTCTTGCGCGCCCGCCTGGTCCATCTCCCGTCGCACGATGCGCTCGACCTTGCGGAGCACGCGCAGGCCGAGGGGGAGGAAGTTGTAGCTGCCGGCGCCGACGCGGCGGATGAAGCCACCCCGGACGAGCAAGATGTGGCTGACGTTCGAGGCGTCGGCGGGCGCCTCCTTGACCGTGGGGATGAGGCCGCTAGTAAAGCGCATGGGTACGCGCGTTTAGCACGATGCCCGGCCGGCTGCGAGGCGGGTGCGTGCGTTGGCGTGCCCGGCCCGGCTTCCGGAGGAGGCGGAGCGCCTCGCGGCGGGGCCGTGTCGGCGGCTCCGCCTCCTCCATCTGCCTCGATCTCTCCCCGGGCGCCTACGTACCCGAGCCTGGGGTTCCGTTCTGCTCCAGCGCCTTCCCGGGCCTCAAGGCTTGGGGGTGGCGTTCGTGGCCGCAGCAAGTGGCGCCGGGGGCAGAGTCACGAGGGTGGTCCCCTTGATCTGCTCCTTTTGCCGCTTGCCGCCGGTGTGGCGCAACGTCCGCGTCACCTTGGTCTGCTCCACGGCTTCGACCTTCGTAGCGAGAGTCTTCTTCGTGGACTTTCGCGGCGAGAAGCCGAAGTCGGCCAGCGTGCCGCTCGTGTCCTGCGTGTCTCCGACCTGGGAGATCACGAAGTGCTCGAGCAACCCGAGGACTGGATTGACCTTGGCGTGCGAGTTGCGCTCCACCTGGACCTGGGCGCTGTAGGCTGCCTTCGCTTGCGCGGTGGCAGTCATCGCGGCCAGATCCGCCTGAATCATCGTCTGCAGAGCCCCAGGGGCGTAGGTCACACCCGCGAGCACGATGGTCGTGTTGGCGTAGTGCTTCCCGAGCCCGAGGAGGAGCTGCTGAAGCTGATTCTGTCTCGAGACTTTGGGTTCTTGTGTGTCCAAGGCCCACCTTCTTTCTCTGACGTGCGGTTGAGCGGAGGCAGCTCCGGGCGAGGCCCCATTGCCTCGCCGTCGTCCTCCTATCCTCCTTGTCGCGAGGGGCGTTCCTGCCACCATGGCCCTGTCGATTTTTTCCAACTCCGTGCCCGTGCCCGAACGACTGCGGTCCATCCCCGAAGACCGCGGTGCGAGCAATCCGGGGACGGGCACGGGCACGGGCACGGGTTCTGAGGCGAAGCCCCGTGGAGCGGTTCGGCTTCGCACCGGGGGCTTCGCCTTCGGTCCTCGTGCCTTCGCTCGCCGAGCGGGCCCCTTCGTTCGCCGAGCGGGCCCCTTCGTTCGCCGAGCGGGCGCCTTCGCTCGGCGAGCGGGTGCCTTCGTTCGGCGAGCGAGCCCCTTCGCTCGGCGAGCGAGCCCCTTCGTTCGGCGAGCGGGCCCCTTCGCTCGTCGAGCGAGCCCCTTCGTTCGGCGAGCGAACCCCTTCGCTCGTCGAGCGAGCCCCT
>Ga0302283_1004334_pt1 | contig 10667 bp, 9 predicted proteins | sample III_Fen_E1_4_FD_198770 | JGI IMG/M metagenome (GOLD analysis project Ga0302283, IMG submission 198770) | Peat permafrost microbial communities from Stordalen Mire near Abisko, Sweden - III_Fen_E1_4 | ecosystem: Environmental > Terrestrial > Soil > Wetlands > Permafrost | place: Sweden: Abisko...
AGACCCAGGCCGGCAGGCCGTCGTGGACCGAGTCGACCACGACGAGGTGCCGCTCCAGGAAGGGCAGCTCGGCCGCGACCACCGCGAGCACCGCCTGGCGCGCGTCGTGGAGCCCGATGGGTCCCCGGTCGGGCAGCAGCATCTCCGCGACCAGCAGCTCCTCGTCGTCGCTGGCGCCGCGTCCCACCCGCTGCAGGTGCACCATCGGCCGCTGCGCCGGCGGCACGCTGCGACCGGAAGCGGGGGCGAGCCCGCCGCGCGGCCGCTGCCCCGGCCAGTCGCCGGGGAGCAGGAAGGCGTGGGGACCGAGCGGCTCCGGCAGGCCCTCCCGTCGCACCACCAGCGAGACCACGAAGCGCCCGACCGACGAGGTGATGCGCGGCCACTCCCGCTGCGCCCGCTTGTGGATGCCCTCGCCGCCGGCGAGGAGCGCCAGCGTCTCGCCGTCGCTGTCGGCGAGGACGAAGCTCGCCCCGGTGGGCAGCTCGTCGCCGTCGATCATCACGCCCGCGGAGGCGCCCCGGCGCAGGTGCAGCGCGGCGGCGCGATCGTCGAAGAGGCAGCGGCCGCCGTAGGCGTCGATGCGGTCGACGAGGAACTCCTCCAGCTCCTCCTCGCCGCGCGGCAGCGTGTACACCCCGCGGGTCCAGGCGCCGTGCAGGCGGGCGACCGCGAAGGGCGGCGGCAACGACGAGAGATCCGCGGCGAACAGCACCGACGCGGTCACGATCTGCCGGAAGGCGTGCCCGCGCGGGAACTCGGAGAGCAGGTCCGCGTCGGGCTCGGCCCGGATGTGAGGGAGGAGCGCGGCGTAGCGGTTGGTCTCCCGCCGCTCCCAGAAGGTGCCCGGCGGCCAGACCGCGTCGTGCTCGAACGCCTCGTCGGCGGCCCCGTTGACGCGCCCCAGCTCGCCGTAGAGATCGTCGACGAGGCGGCGCAGCTCGGGGTACTCGCGGTCGATCTCGCGCCCCAGCAGCGCCATGTCCGGCGGCACCTCGAGGCGCCGGCGCGGCGCGAGGACCTGCATCATCGGCGAGGCCGCCTCGATCCGGCGCTTCCACGTCTGCGACTGGGCGAGCTCGACCACCACCTTGCGCCAGGTGGGCGTGGTCGCCGCCAGCAGCGTGAACCCGCGCCGCAGCAGCGTCCGCTTGTCGAGCCGGTAGCTCGCCGCGCGCTCGCCCTGGCCGAGGACCAGCACGGTGAAGTCGCGCCGGGCGAGGAGCGCGGCCGCGGTGAGCGCGCCGATGGAGCGGCCCAGGACGATGACGTCGAAGTGCTTGGTGGTCACGGCTCGGATCCCAGGCCGAACCAGGTGCGCTCGCCGTGGACGCGCACGGTGGCGCGGCTACCGGGCGAGGCGGGCGGGACCACCTCGAGCTTGCCGGCGGCGATCCACGCGAGCGCGCGCACCAGGAGCTCGTGCTCGCGCGGGAGGATGCGCGCCGCGAGCGCGTCGCGGTCGTCGCCGTCGAGGATGGGCACCGCCGCCTGCGCGATCACCGGGCCGGTGTCGGTGCCGGCGTCGACCAGGTGCACCGTGCACCCGGTGACGCGCGCGCCGTACGCGAGCGCCTGCGCCTGGGCGTCCACGCCGGGGAAGGCGGGGAGGAGCGCGGGGTGGATGTTGACGACGCGATCGGGGAAGGCGTCGAGGAACACCGGCGTGAGCAGGCGCATGAAGCCGGCGAGGACGACCACCGAGACCGCCGCGTCACGCAGCGCGGCGACCAGGGCGGCGTCGAAGGCGGCGCGATCGGGGTAGGCGCCGTGAGGGATGACGCGGGTGGGAATCCCGGCGGCCGCGGCCCGAGCGAGGCCGGCGGCGTCCGGCTTGTTGGAGACCACCAGCGCGACGCGCGCCGGGAGCGCCCCGTCGTCGATGGCCGAGAGGATGGCGGCGAGGTTGGAGCCGCGGCCGGAGATGAGGACGCCGAGGTTCATGAGCGGCTCACCCCTCGAAGCGCACCCGCGCTTCGTACGGGACGTCGCCGACGTCGATCACCTCGCCGAGCACCCACGCCTCCTCGCCGGCGGCGCGCAGGGCCTCGAGCGCCCTCGCGGCGCCCTCCTTCGCCACCACCGCCGTGAGGCCGACGCCGAGGTTGAAGGTCTTGCGCATCTCGTCCTCGTCGACCGGCCCGCCCGCGGCGATGACCCCGAAGATGGTCGGCCGCTGGTACGACGCCAGCGAGAGGCGCGCCCCGAGCCCGTCCGGGAGCACGCGCGGGAGGTTGCCCCCCAGGCCCCCGCCGGTGATGTGGCAGAGGCCGTGCAGCGCGGTCCCGCCCAGATCGAGCAGGGCTCGCACCGCCTTGGCGTAGATCCGGGTGGGCACCAGCAGCGCCTCGCCCACCGTGGTGCCCAGCGCGGGCAGGCGGTCGGTCATCGAGAGCTTCATCTCCCCCTCGAGGACGCGGCGGGCCAGCGAGTAGCCGTTGGAGTGCAGCCCGCTCGACGCCACGCCGAGGACCACGTCGCCCGCGCGCGCCTGCTTGCCGTCCAGCATCCTGGCGCGCTCGACCACGCCCACCGCGAAGCCGGCGAGGTCGTACTCGCCCGGCGCGTACATGCCCGGCAGCTCCGCGGTCTCGCCGCCGAGGAGGGCGCAGCCGGCGAGCTTGCAGCCCTCGGCGATGCCGCGCACCACCGCCTCGCCCACGTCGAGGTCGAGCTTGCCGGTGGCGAAGTAGTCGAGGAAAAAGAGCGGCCGCGCGCCCACCGTGAGCACGTCGTTCACGCACATCGCGACGAGGTCGATGCCCACCGTGTCGTGGACGCCGGTGGCGAACGCCACCTTGAGCTTGGTGCCGACCCCGTCGGTCCCGCTCACCAGCACCGGAGACGCGAGGCCCTCCGGCACCGCGCAGAGGCCGGCGAAGCCACCGACGTCGGCGATGACCTCGGGGATGCGGGTCGGCTTGGCCAGGCGGGCGATGCGATCGACGAGGGCGTCCCCGGCGTCGATGTCGACCCCGGCCTGGCGGTAGGTGATGGCCATGCCGCGGTCTGTCATGACCGCCCGGAAAAGGGAAGGTGCCCCGGGCGAGGACCGAGCTATGCCTCCGTTGCCGGCGCCAGCTCCACCCGCCCCAGCTCCTCGTTGGTGCCGGCGATGACCACCTCGATGGGCTCGCCCACCGCGTAGCGGCGCGCCTCGCTGGCCGCGGCGTAGCCGCCGGCCTCCATGTGGTAGGGGCCGTCCGGCAGCGCGTCCATCGCCACCGTCCCCGTCGCGCCCGTCCCCTTGAGCTGGACCACCAGGCCGAAGGGCTTGACCGCCACCACGTTGCCGGAGACGTGCTCGCCCACCCGGGAAGCGAACCAGCGCGCCACCACCATGCGGTGGCGCTCGGCCTCGGCCTTGGTGGCCCGGTAGGCGAGGCGGTTGAGCTCCTGCGCGAGGGCCTCGATGGCGGGATCGCCGGCGATCAGGGACCGATCGCCCCCCAGGTACCGCTTGATGATGCGGTGGACGGCGAGGTCCGAGTAGCGGCGGATCGGCGAGGTGAAGTGCAGGTAGAGCGGCGCGGCCAGCCCGAAGTGCGGGGTCGGCTCGACGGTGTAGCGGGCCGGCCCGAGCGTCTTGCCGAGCACGGTGCGCATCGTCGGCTCGATGGCGGTGCCGCGGAACTGCGCCTCGAACGCCGCGAGGCCGCGCGGGCTGAGCACGGGGCCGAAGCCGGTCTCGACGCCGAGGTTGTGGGCGAACTGCGAGAGCATCTCCACCCGGTCGGGGCTGGGCTGGTCATGGACGCGGAACACGCCGGGCAGGCCGCGGGTGCACAGCCACTCGGCGACGGCCTCGTTGGCGGCGACCATGAGGCGCTCGACCAGGCGGTGCGCCTCGTTCTCGCCGCGGGGCTCGATGCCGGTGGGCTCGCGCGTGGCCGGGTCGAAGGAGACGTACGCCTCGTCCCGGCCGAGATCGACGCCGCCGCGCGCGGCCCGCACCGCCGAGAGCCGCGCCGCCGCGGTGCGCAGCCAGCGCATGGTGGGCACGACGGCGGCGGGGACGCCGCTGGAGGCGCCGGTGGCGAAGAGCTCGGCGACGGCGTCGTAGGTGAGCCGCGCGTGGGAGCGGATCAGGCTGGCGTACAGATCGATGGCGGTGACCCGGCCCTCGGGATCGATGCGCAGCTCGGCGGTGATGGCGGGCCGCTCGCGCCCCTCGTGGAGGCTGGCGGCGTCGCTGGAGAGGAGCTCCGGGAGCATCGGGATGACGCGGCCGGCCAGGTACACGCTGGTCCCCCGGAGCCGGGCCTCGACGTCGGCCGGGGATCCCTCGGGGACGAAGGCGTCGACGTCGGAGATGGACACGAGCACCCGCAGCGCGCCGTCCGCGCCGGCGGGGATGACCGAGAGCGCGTCGTCGATGTCGGTCGTGGTCGCGGCGTCGATGGTCACCGTCGGCACGTCGCGCAGATCGCGGCGGCCGCCGGGGAGGCCGAGGGCGGGGGCGAGGGCCGCTGCGCGGGCCGCCTCGATCGCGATGGCCGGGAAGATGGAGCGGATGCCGTGGCGCACCACGCAGCGCTCCAGGCCGAGATCGGCGCCGGCGGCGACGGCGCGCAGGGGCACCACCTCGCCGCCGCGGATGGCGGCGACCATGAACGCGCCCTCCTCGAGGCCCTCGGCCGAGCCCTCGGCGAAGGGCCAGTCGGTGTTGGCGACGATGCGATCGACCTTGAGGTGGCGGCGGCGACCGCGGGTGGTCACCGAGCCGAACAGCTCGGTGCGCTCGCGCTCGACGAGGGCGAGGGCGCTGGCGGTGAAGCGTCCTCCCTCGGAGCTGGTCACCACCGCGCTGACCAGGTCCCCATCGAGGAAGGGGTTGAGGTCCGGCGGGGTGACGAACGCGACCCACTCGCCCTCCGGTCCCTCCAGGTTGAGGAAGCCGAAGCCGCGCGGGTTGAGGGAAATCCGGCCGGTCTGGCGAGCGGTGCTCTCGTTCATGGCCCGCGCAAGGTACTCCAATCCCTTGCCCCGAGGAGGCCCTCGTGCTCGCCTCCCTCCGTGCAAACGGCCAGCGCCCCCGTGGTCCTCGTCTCCGCCGCCGTGATCCTCGAGGCCGGACGGGTGCTGCTCACCCAGCGGAAGAGCGGGACCCACCTGGCGGGCGCGTGGGAGTTTCCCGGGGGAAAGGTCGAGCCGGACGAGGACCCGCGGGACACGCTCGTCCGGGAGCTCGCCGAGGAGATCGGCGTCACCGCGACCGCGGGCGAGATCGTCGAGGCGACCTTCCACCGTTACCCGTCGAAGAGCGTGCTCCTCCTCTTCTACGAAGCGCGCCTCTCGCCTGGCTCCCCGGAGCCGCGCGCCCTCGAGGTCGCCGCGGTGCGGTGGGCCCGGGCGAGCGAGCTCCTGGACGAGCTGTTCCCGCCTGCCGACCTGCCGGTGCTGGCCAAGGTGCGGGCGCGGCTACTCTCGTGGGAGGTCTCGTGGGAAGGCTCGGGGGAGGTCTCGTCAGCGGCCCGCGCCGAGCCGCCGCGGTGAGAACGCCGCGACGTCGTGCCCGGGAGTCTCCCCGAGCAGCAGCGAAGCGATGATCTCTCCGGTCACCGGCGCGAGCAGCACCCCGTTGCGGAAGTGGCCGGTGGCGACCAGCAGGCCGGCGATGTCCGTCGCTCCGATGAGGGGTAGCTCGTCCCACGTGTACGGTCGAAAGCCCGCCCATGCCCGCGTCACGGTGGCGCCCGCCAGCTCCGGGACCAGGCGGATCGCGCCTGCGAGCAGGTCGCGCACCGCCGCCGCCGTCGCTCCCCGACGATGGCCGGCGAGCTCCACCGTCGACCCAACGAGGATCCGCCCGTCGTCGCGCGGGGAGAGGTACGCGTGCGCCCCCTCGATCACGCCGCGGAGGATCTGGCGCTCCACCGAGAGCTCGACGATCTGCCCGCGCGCTGGCTCGACACTGCCAGGAGGCAGGGCGGCGCCCTCGACCAGGGAGGACCAGCTCCCGGCGGCGACCACCACGGCCGAAGCCGCGAGCGTGCTCCCGTCGACCAGCCCCACGCCCCAGGCGCGGCCGTCGCGCACGAGGACGCGCCGCACCTCCGCTCCCGTGCGCAGCTCGGCCCCCGCGGGCTCGATCGCAGCGCGCAGGGCGGTGAGGAGCGCCGGCGGATCGATGCGCGGATCGTCCGGAAAGCGAAGGGCGCCGACCACCTCCTGGCTGAGCGCCGGCTCGAGCGCGCGCGTGGCCGCGGCGTCGAGGCGGTCGACCCGCAGACCCGCCGCCGGTTGCCAGGAGGTCTCGGCGACGAACCTGGCGAGCTCGCTCTCGTCGAACGCCGGCCTCAGTACGCCCGACGCCCGGAGCTCGACGTCGATCCCGGTCAGCTCGCGCAGGGTGGCGGCGAACGCCGGGTAGAGGGCGCGCCCGGCGATGCAGAGGCGGGCCAGGGGGCCGTCCGCGAGCGTGGCGATCTGCGCGGAGACGATCCCCGCCGCTGCCCAGGAAGACGCGCCGGTCTCTCCCGGAGCCTCGACCCGAGCGCTCCCGCGCTCGAGCACGATCGCTCCCACGCCGCGGCGCGCGAGCGTCAGGGCCGTGGCGCAGCCGATGACTCCGCCGCCGATCACCAGGACCGTGTTCACGCTCGGTGTCCTAGCACGCGAGCCGAGGGCGTTCCCCAGGATGCGTTCCTCGGGATGACCGCCCCCCTTACTCGTCGCTCTCTTCTTCTTCCGTCTCGGTGGCGGCCACGGCAGCGCCCTTGGCGCCCTTTTTCCCGGTATTGCGGGCGATCGCCTCCCGGGTGCCCTTGCCCACGGCCTGCGGGTTGCCGCCGGGGAAGGCGGCCGTGCCCGCGGCGCTGACCCCGAGCCGCCGAGCCTCGGGGTCGGTCTTCGGGGTCGGCGGGGCCGTGACCGGGCGCGGGGCGCGCAGGCGATCGCGGAGGCCGGCCTGGGTGAAGATCTCGACGTCGCCGAGGATCTTGGTCTTGTTGGCCAGGCGCCGCCAGCCGCGGATGCCGCTGAGCTTCTCCCAGAAGCCGGGGGCGGAGACGCAGCCGTCCGGGCCCTTGATCCACACGGTGTAGTTGCCGATGCCGGTCCCCGCGAACTCTTCGCGGCAGACGGCGATGCCGAGCTCGGCGGCGACGTCGCTGATTTTGCGGCCGGCGGCCACCTCGACGGTGCGGTTCTCGTTGACGAAGGTGACCTTGGGCATGACCGGCCGCGGAGGGTGGGACGAGGCGCGTTTCGCGTCAAGCGCGATGCGTGTTCTCTTCATTTTGGGAACGCCCGAGAGCGTTCCCCGACTCATCCTGGGGAACGCCCGAGAGCGTTCCCCGACTCATCCTGGGGAACGCCCGGGAGCGTTCCCCGACTCATCCTGGGGAACGCCCGGGAGCGTTCCCCGACTCATCCTCGGGCGGCTCGCCGTCCTCCGGCTCGTCGTCGGGAGTGACGTCGCGCACCCGGGAGAGGATCCGTGCCACGCCGGCCACGCTCCACAGGGCGAAGCCCGCGAAGAGCGCCGCCAGCGCCACGGCCCACCGGGAGGCCCGCGGCGAGCTGCCGTCGACGAGGAGCCAGGCGTCGTCCGGCACCGCCACCCCGGTCTCGGACTGGACCGCCCGCAAGAGGCGCGCGTGCCGGACGCCCGCCTTCCGGAAGGGGACGAGCCGCCCTGCAAAGGTCGTGGGCGGCACGAAGCGGGGGCCCTCGAACCCCTCGGGCACCCGGATCTCGACCCAGAGCCCGGGGTTGCCGGCAACGGGAGCGAGGCGGAACGAGTCGCCCTCGGCGGCGCGGCCGTAGCGAATCGCCCCCGACGTGCCGAGCAGGCCGGAGGCGCGGACGTAGCGATCGTTCAGATCGGGTGGGGGGCGGAGGCTGGTGAGGTCGCCGACCTCGACCGGACGGCCCGGGCTGAGCGCATAGCGAGCCTCGGCGAGGAGCGCGACCGCCATCCAGACGGCGGCGACGGCGGTCAGCACCATCAGCACCACCGCCGCGGTCCGCTCGCGTCGGGGCGGAGCTGGCAGGGAGAGCAGCTCCGGATCCACGCTGGAAACAGCGGATTCAGAGGTGCTGAGGGTGGAAGACGGGTTCGGAGGCACGATCGCGGGTCGGCAAGGGCTCCGCTCCGGAGCGGTGACAGTATAGCCGGTCCGCCCCTTCCACGGGCCATCCGTTCCCAGTAGGGCAAAAGAGCGGGGGCCCGACGGGCCACCACCAGGCGTCCGGCAGCAGCCTCCAACAGGGGCGCCCCGAGCAGGTTTTCCGTCACGCCCTTGCTCCCTTGGTTCGGGTTGCCTAGCCTAGTCCGCCATGGCCGCGGCGACATCCCCGACATCCGTCAACTGCCCCTCGTGCGGAGCGAAGAACAGCCCGCCCCCCGCCAACGGCCGCTGCGTCTCGTGCGGCGCGACCATGGAGGCGCTCAAACCGGTGCGCAGCGCGGAGGCCGAGCGCCAGCGCCGCTACCAGCAGGAGGGCTTCAGCGTCCTCTGGATGCTGATCGCGATCCTCGTCCAGAGCGTGCTCACCGCCGCCCTGGTGGTGGGCCTGCCCATGGTGGTGAGCCTCCTCGATTTCGAGGGGTCGGCCGGGATGATGGTCGCCATCCCCGTGTGGTTCGTCGGCGGGATGCTCCTGGGGATGATCTCCCCGGGCAAGACCTTCATCGAGCCAGTGGTCGCGGCCTTCCTGGTCGCCATCCCGACGGTGTTCTACCTGGCCCGGAGCCAGACCGTGCGGACCATGCCGCTCTTCATGTACATCATCATGGCGGCCATCGGCGTGCTCTTCACGCTCATCGGCTCCTACATCGGCGAGCGCATCCAGATGGGTCCGCCCCCCAAGCAAGCAGAGTCCTGACCGCTCCGCCGCCCAGGTAGCCGCGGTCATCCTGGGAACGCCCGAGAGCGTTCCCCGACCCAATCCTTCGCCCGGGACCCCCACCATCGGCGATTCTCCGGCGCGGCCGTTGTGCTAACAGGTGGAGCGCCATGTTCGAAACGCTCGCCAAAGGCTTCCGCCAGGCTCGAAACCGGCTCGCTGGGCTCACCGAGCTCTCCGAGGGAAACATCGAGCCCGCCCTGCGGGAGGTGCGCCTGAGCCTGCTCGAGGCGGACGTCGAGATCGGCGTCGTCAAGGCCTTCCTTGCGCGCATCAAGCAGAAGGCGGTCGGGCAGACGCTCGAGAGCCGCGTCAAGGTGCAGGGCGAGACCCACCAGGTCTCGGCGAGCGACCTCTTCGTCAAGATCTGCCACGACGAACTGCAGGCGATGATGGAGTCGGGCGACGACCCCATCTCCTTCGCGGCGCCGTCGAGCGGGCGCGCGACCGGCATCATGATGGTCGGGCTCCAGGGCTCCGGCAAGACGACCACCTGCGCCAAGCTCGCCCGCTACCTGGAGAAGCAGGGGAAGAAGCCGCTCCTCGTCGCCGCCGACATGGCGCGCCCGGCCGCCGTCGATCAGCTCAAGGTGCTGGGCGAGCAGATCAAGGTCCCCGTCTTCAACCTCCCCGGCGAGTCCCCGGTGACCATCTGCGCCGCCGCGCCCGCCGAGGCGAAGAGGCTGGGGCGCGACGTCATCATCTACGACACCGCCGGCCGCCTCGCCATCGACGAGCCCCTCATGGAGGAGCTCAGCGAGATCAAGCGCAAGACCTCGCCGGACAACATCTTCCTCGTCGTCGACGCGATGATTGGCCAGGACGCGGTCAAGACCTCGCGCGCCTTCCACGACCGGCTCACGGTCAGCGGGGTCATCCTCACCAAGCTCGACGGTGACGCTCGCGGCGGCGCGGCGCTGAGCATCAAAGAGGTGACCGGCGCGCCCATCGCCTTCGCCGGCATGGGCGAGACCACCGACAAGCTCGAGGTCTTCCGTGCCGAGGGCATGGCGAGCCGCATCCTCGGCATGGGCGACGTCGTCGGCCTGATGCAGAACTTCGAGGACGTCATCGACCAGAAGAAGGCGGAGGAGGACGCCGCGCGCCTCATGTCCGGCGACTTCACCCTCGAAGACTTCCTCGAGCAGGTGCGGATGATCCAGAAGATGGGATCGCTCAAGGATCTCGTCGACAAGCTCCCCCTCGGCGGCATGTTCCCCGGCGGGCTCCCCCAGGACATCAACCTCGACGACCGGGAGCTCACCCGCATCGAGGCCATGATTCAGTCGATGACCCGCCACGAGAAGGCCGATCCCTACGCGCTGGTCCGCGAGCCTCGCCGCGTCGAGCGCATCGCCAAGGGCTCCGGCTCCCGCCCGGAGGCGGTGACGGAGCTGGTGCAGAAGTTCCTCTTCATGAAACAGATGATGGGGGGCCTCGGCCAGAACCTCGGGATGATGGGCAAAATCCCGGGCATGAAGCAGATGGCCATGGCCCGCAACATGAAGAAGATGATGGGCGGCGCCGGCGGCGGGATGCCCGGCTTCCCCGGGATGGGCGGGATGGGCGGGATGGGCGGCTTCCCCGGCATGGGCGGGATGGGCGGCTTCCCCGGCATGGGGATGCCCGGCATGGGAATGCCCGGCATGGGCGCCGCCGAGGGCCCCAGCATGACCAAGATGAAGACGCTCAGCCCCGCCGAGCGCAACCAGAAGAAGGCCCAGCGCAAGCGCGAGCGCGACGCCCGCAAGAAGGGCCGGCGCTAGTGGGGGACCATCCTGGGGAACGCCCCGGAGTGTTCCTCGACCATCCTG
>Ga0302283_1004347_pt1 | contig 10651 bp, 7 predicted proteins | sample III_Fen_E1_4_FD_198770 | JGI IMG/M metagenome (GOLD analysis project Ga0302283, IMG submission 198770) | Peat permafrost microbial communities from Stordalen Mire near Abisko, Sweden - III_Fen_E1_4 | ecosystem: Environmental > Terrestrial > Soil > Wetlands > Permafrost | place: Sweden: Abisko...
AACCTGAACATCAGGAAATTGGCGACTTTGAAAGGGTCTTGCAAGGGGAAGCTGAACCGCTGGGCGGACGAAACGACGGCTGGGGATGTATCTCGTACGATCCTGATAGCGCCAAATAGAGGAGATTGATTGTCCACGCATATCAGCAATGAACGGCCGGAGCCGGACCAGGTGTTGATCGACATCGCCGACTATGCATTGAACTACGAGATCACGAGCGAGCTGGCTTACTCGACGGCGCAGCATTGCCTGATCGACACGCTGGGCTGCGGGTTGGAGGCGCTGGAGTATCCGGCATGCACCAAGCTGCTGGGGCCGATTGTGCCGGGAACGGTGGTGCCCAACGGTGCGCGCGTGCCCGGCACCGACTACGAGCTCGACCCGGTGCAGGCGGCGTTCAACATTGGCGCGATCATTCGCTGGCTGGACTTCAACGACACGTGGCTGGCGGCGGAGTGGGGGCACCCTTCAGATAACTTGGGTGGCATTCTGGCTACGGCGGACTGGTTGTCTAGAGTTGCCGTCGCCAATGGGCAGCAGCCGCTCACGATGCGGCGCGTGTTGACCGCCATGATCAAGGCGCACGAGATTCAGGGTTGCATTGCGCTTGAAAATTCGTTCAACAAGGTGGGCCTGGATCACGTGGTGCTGGTGAAGGTGGCTTCGACCGCGGTGGTGTGCCAGCTGCTTGGCCTGACGCGCGATCAGACGATCAATGCACTATCTCTGGCGTGGGTGGATGGGCAGAGCCTGCGCACCTATCGCCACGCGCCCAACACGGGATCGCGCAAGAGCTGGGCGGCGGGCGACGCGACGAGCAGGGCAGTGCGGCTGGCGCTGATGGCGCAGGCCGGCGAGATGGGCTATCCGTCCGTGCTGAGTGCGAAGACGTGGGGCTTCTACGACGTGTCGTTCAAGGGGTGCGAGTTTAAATTTCAGCGGCCCTACGGCAGTTACGTGATGGAGAACGTGCTGTTCAAGATCAGTTTCCCGGCCGAGTTCCACGCGCAGACGGCGGTGGAAGCGGCGATGACGCTGCACGCGCAGCTGGCGGCGATGGGCAGGACGGCGGAAGACATCCGCTCGATCACGATTCGCACGCATGAGGCGTGCCTGCGCATTATCGACAAGAAGGGGCCGCTGGTGAACCCGGCGGACCGCGACCACTGCGTGCAGTACATGGTTGCGATTCCGCTGCTGTTTGGGCGGCTGACGGCGAGCGACTACGAGGACTCGATCGCGACCGACCCCTGCATCGACGCGCTGCGCGCGAAGATGGAGTGCGTGGAGGTGCCGGCCTTCACGCGCGATTATCACGATCCGGAGAAGCGGTCGATTGCTAATTCGCTGCGCATGGAGCTGAACGACGGTACCGTGCTGGAAGAAACGGTGGAGTATCCCATCGGGCACAGACGGCGGCGTGCGGATGGATTGCCGCTGCTGGTGGAGAAGTTCAGGACCAATCTGCGGCGGTGCCTCTCCGAGGAGCAGCAGGAGAAGATTCTTGCGGTCTCGCTCGACCGGGCGCGGCTGGAAGCGATGGCGGTGAACGAGTATGTGGATCTGTATGTGGTTTAGGAAGATGTTCGTGATCGCGCTCCTGGCTGAAGGGCGCGAGCTTCACGGGCTGCGGAAAAAGGCATTGGAAGAGTGATTTCAGATCATTTGCTTTTTCGGGGGCTGAAGCCCGGCGTTGATTTGATTCGATTTTGCGGCATGATCCACCGCGGCGGATCATGTCCTGATATAAAGCCTCTGCAAATCGAGCTATGGGCAAGTTTTTCTGGCAGCCTTGAGGCTTGCTCCCCCTTCGACGGATAGCTTCCAAGCCTCCCGCCGGCATCGCTTTGCTTACTGCTGCGTGAAGCTTTGTCACGGCACACCTCAAACGGGCGCTGCATACTTGTATCAGGAACATCATTCAGAGGAGAGCACCCCGTGCAGCTTCGCGCTCGTGCGTCATTCGCATTTATCGTTCTTGTCCTCGTCGGGTATGCTGCAGTGCTTCCAGCACAGCGCGCGGCCAACGGCAACGCTTTCTATACGCAACTCCGCGGGCTGCTGCCGGGCGGTGAGGTGATTGCGGTCAGCAACCTGGAGTTGCATCGTGACGCGGCCACGTTCACGTTTCGCCATGGGAGCTTTGCGTTTTATGGCGAGGTGAACGGCAAGGTGACGGGCGTGGTGTTCAAGGGCGACGGCCACGTGCACATTACTCCGCCGACTGCGGAGGAGCGCCACAATCTGCAGGTGACCACGCACGCGGACCAGTTTGACGAGGACTTTGACCAGGCGGTGTTTCGCTTTACGGACTCGACGGCCGCGGAGTTGCACAAAGCCGCGACGGGCAAGGGTGATGCGGACTCAGCGTTTGTGCGGGCTGCGCAGGAGCTGCAAAGCTTTGCGCGGACCAAGCTGCACGACAACCTTGACCTGCGCCTGCTTGAGGATGTGCTGAGCCCCGCGCCGGGGGGCTACTTTATGGCCGCGATGCACGGGCACAAGGCGCCGCATCTGTTCTTTCTGTATGACCCGCTGGGCGCCGAGGGGGTTGCTCCGGAAGAAGTGGAATTGATGAACTGGAACGACTGGGGGCCGAGCATTCCGCTGGCGTTTCATCGGGCCGCGGAGTACGCGAACCACACGGCCAGCGGCAACGAGCTGAACGCCGCGTATCGCATCCTGGGCGAAGACCTGGATGTGTCGATCGAGAAGAGCGGGTTTTTGAGCGGCGTGGCCAAGGTGGATTTGCGCGCGGATGAAGAGGGCTTGGCGGTGGTGCCGCTCGATCTGTTTCCCACGCTGCGCGTGAGCCGGGTACAAGCGGCCACGGGCGACGATCTGGATTTTGTGCAGCAGGGCAAGGACGATGATCCGGACTTTGGCGTGGTGCTGGCCAAGCCGCTCAAGAAGGACGAGACGACGAGCCTGCGCATCACGTATGCGGGCAAGGATGTGGTGGAGAACGAGGGCGGGTCCAACTACTATCCCATTGCGCGCGAGAGCTGGTATCCCAACGCGTCAAGCGGCCTGGGCAACTATGCGACGTATCACATGACTTTCCACGTGCCCAAGGGACTGGAGCTGCTGGCCACCGGGACCAAGATCAGCGACAACGGCGACGGCAAGGTGACGACGACCGAGTGGAAGACGGATGTGCCGTTGGCGGTGGTGGGCTTCAACCTGGGCAAGTTCACGATGAAAGAGGCCAAGGTGCCGGGCAAGCTGGGCGACGATCTGACCATCGACGCGTTTGCCAACACTTCGCCGCCCGATGCGTTCGAAGCCATATTCAACAGCTCCAACATTGTGCCGGGCGGCGGCGCTGCGGACGACAGCGCTCGCGGGCCGGTGGGCACATTCAATCCCGCAGGCATGTTGCCGACGGAGTTGAGCCAGGGCGAGGTGGCGGCGCGCATTTACACCAACTACTTTGGGCCGCTGCCGTTTGCCAAGGTGGCCATTACGCAGCAGTTTGCATGCAACTACGGGCAGAGCTGGCCGATGCTGGTGTACCTGCCGATCTGCGGATTTCTGGACACCACGCAGCAGCACGTCTTCGGCCTGCATCCGGAAGACATGTACTGGAAGGTGGTGACGCCGCACGAGGTGGCGCACCAGTGGTGGGGGCAGACGGTGGGCTTCCGCAGCTATCGCGACCAGTGGATGAGCGAAGGGTTTGCGAACACCTCGGCGTCGATCTTTTTGCAGGCGACGCGGCCCAAGCCCGACGATTTTCGCGATTTCTGGAGGCAGCAGCGCAAGCTGATCACGGAGAAGAACGCGCAGGGATTTCGCCCCATCGACGTGGGCCCGGTGACGATGGGCTTCCGGCTCAGCACCGACAAGACGGGGTGGGATATCTACCAGAACCTGGTGTATCCCAAGGGCGCGTACATTCTGCACATGGTGCGGATGATGATGTGGACGCCGAAGGAGGGCGACGCGCGTTTCATCGAGACCATGCACGACTTTCTTCAGACCTATCGCCTGAAGGCCGCGACCACGGAAGACTTCAAGGCGACAGTCGAGAAGCACATGAGCCCGCGCATGGACCAGGACCACAACCAGCGGATGGACTGGTTCTTCAACCAGTATGTATACGGAACCGACCTGCCCGGGTATCACTTCGAGAGCCAGATCGCGCCCAGCGGCGAAGGCAGCACGCTGCACTTCAAGTTGAGCGAGTCGGGGGTGGGCGAGAACTTCAAGATGCTGGTGCCGCTTTACCTGGAGTTGGCCGACGGCAAGGTGATTGAGCTGGGCTCGGTGGCGATTCACGGCTCGGCGGTGGTGGAGCAGACTGTGCAGCTGCCCAAGTTCCAGGCTGCGCCGAAGCGGGCGATGGTGAACTACTACTACGATGTGCTGTCGACGGAGAACTAAGGCCGGATAGCGGACCTTGAAGCGGTGCCAGCACGGTGAGCCCTGCGATATACTCCAATACGCAACAGAAAGTGAGAGGTTTCAGCATGCATTTGAAAGCGATTTTGAAGTTTGCCGCGGCCGGCGCCATTGCTGTGGCGGTGATGGCCGCACCCGCCGTGTCCTTGGCTCAAGGCGGCGGCACTGTGCTCAAACCGGCGGACACGCAGAAACTGTTGCCGGCGAGCGTTTACTACAAGGGCCAGTCGGCCACCACGCAGCTGCGCAACTCGGGCGGCGTGAAGTTTTCCGATGGCTATTACATCCTCACCACGCTGGTGGATACCAGCGGCTACTCGACCGACATCCAGGCCAAGTATTCGGCGTATTTCATTACCGAGACGCCGATCAAGATTGGCGGGCAGAGTCTGCCGGCGGGCGTGTACGGCGTGGGCTTTATTGGCGGCGACAAGTTTGTGGTGACGGACGTGGGCGCGCACGATGTGCTGACGGTGGATTCGTCCACAGACGCAGCGCTCAAGCGGCCGACGCCGCTGCAGGTGCAGGCCGATCCGGCCGGCGGCTTCCGGCTCTATGCCGGGCGGCGGTATGTAAACTTCAGCCGCTAAAGGTGTTCAAGACAATCCGCTCCCGGCCGCGTGAGTTCGGCCGGGGGCGCGATTCCCACCTCAGTCCGGCTTCGTCTATAGTAGGGTTCATCCGGAGCCGCTCGCTGCGGGCCGATCTTCACCCGCTCTGCTGCCGCTCTGGTTCGATTCCGATCACGAATTCGCTTTCCCCGGAAGCGCACCGGGTTCCTCTCAGGCAACAGTGAGGTGCAGAGATGCCGCTCAAACTTACCGTCAATAATGTGGAAAAGATAGTGGATGTCGATCCCGACACGCCGCTCTTGTGGGTGCTGCGCGATGTGCTCGACTACACCGGCACCAAGTACGGCTGCGGCATGGGGCTGTGCGGCGTGTGTACGGTACACCTGGACGGCCGGGCGATCCGCTCCTGCCTGACCCGCGCGGGCGCGGCCCAGGGCAAGGCGATCACCACGATCGAGGGGCTTTCTCCGGACGGGTCGCATCCGGTGCAGGTGGCCTGGGAGGCGCTTGATGTGCCCCAGTGCGGCTACTGCCAGGCGGGGCAGATCATGTCTGCCGCCGCGCTGTTGGCGCATACGCCCCACCCTACGGACGCGGAGATCGATGTGGCCATGAGCGGCAACCTGTGCCGCTGCGGAACGTTCCCGCGCATTCGCCAAGCCATTCACGAAGCTGCCGGGGCAGGCGCCGCGGCGAAGCAATAGGGAGGCAAAACCATGCCCATGGATCGCCGATCGTTTTTGCAGTTGAGCGCTCTGGCCGGTGGCGGCCTTGCCCTGAGCTTTTATAGCTCGCCGCTCGGCCGCGGGCAGCGGCCGGACGCGCCGCCGGACCTGACGCCGCATGCCTTCATCAAGATTGCGCCGGACGGAATCGTCACTATTATGGCGCGCGCTTCAGAAACCGGCCAGGGCATGCGCAACATGCTGCCGATGCTGATTGCCGAGGAGCTGGACGTGGAATGGAAAGATGTCCACGTGGAGCAGGCCGAGCTGGACCAGAAGAAGTACGGCATCCAGTTCTCCGGCGGCTCGGCCAATACGCCGATGGGCTGGGAGCCGATGCGGCGCGTGGGCGCAGCGGGCCGTCTGCTGCTGATGACCGCTGCGGCCCAGACCTGGGGCGTGCCGGTTGCCGAGTGCACCACCGCACCCGGCCGGGTTCTGCATGCGGCCTCAGGGCGCTCGGCGGGCTATGGCGAACTGGCGGCAAAGGCCGCTGCACTGCCCCCGCCCCCGCTCAGCTCTGTCAAGCTCAAGGACCCCAAGGACTATCGCATCATTGGCCACTCGCAAAAGGGAGTGGATACGAACGCGATCACCACCGGCAAGCCGCTGTTCGGCATCGATATCAAGCTGCCGGGCATGCTGTACGCGTCGATTGAGAAGTCGCCGGTGTTCGCGGCCAAGGTGAAGACGGCCAATGTGGACGAGGTGAAAGCGCTGCCTGGTGTGCGGCATGTGCTGGTGATCGAGGGCAGCATTACGCCGGCGGCCTATACGCCGTGGGAGCCGGGCATGGAGCCGGGGATCGCCATTGTGGCCGATACCTGGTGGCAGGCGCAGACGGCGCGCAAGCAGCTGAAGATTGATTGGGACCTGGGGCCGGCGGCGGCGCAGAGCAGTGAGCTGTTTGAGAAGCGGGCTGCGGATTTGTTGGCGGCGCCTCCGGGAACGATCGTGCGGCGCTATGGCGATGTGGACGGCGCGCTCAAGTCCTCGGCCAAGGTGGTGGAGGCCACGTACCAGTACCCGTTCATTGCGCATGTGACGATGGAGCCGCAGGGTTGCACCGCGCATTGGCAGGACGGCAAGCTGGAGATGTGGACGACCAGCACGCTGCCGGGCGACGGCCAGGCGCTGATCGCCAAGACCTTCGGCATTGCGGAAAGCGAGATCACGACGCACATGGTGCGCGGCGGGGGAAGCTTTGGGCGGCGGTTGCAGAATGACTACGCGGTGGAGGCGGTGTGGATCTCGAAACAGATTAAGGCGCCGGTGAAGTTGCTGTGGAGCCGCGAGGATGACGTCTCGCACGATCCCTTCCGTCCTGGCGGGACGATGGGCCTGAAGGCCGGTCTGGACGCGCAGGGCAAGCTCACGGCGTGGCGGCACCACTTCATCACGTTCGGCGACGCGAAGCACGATACATCGGGCGGCGGAATCGGGGCGGACTCGTACCCTTCGGGGTTTCCGCCGGCGTATGCGCTGATGACCAGCGCACAGGCGCTGATGCAGCGCACAGGCGCACTGCGCGCGCCGGGCGACAACGCGTACTGCTGGGTGTCGCAATCCTTTCTCGATGAAGTGGCGCACGCGGCTGGGCGCGACCCGCTGGAGTTTCAGCTCGAGCTGCTGAGCAACAAGCAGGCTCCGTGGAAGTCGAATGACAAAGATGCGGTGGGCGATCATGAGCCGACCGGGCAATCGGTTCTCATCCCCGAGCGGTTCAAAGGCGTGCTGGAGCTGGTGGCGGAGAAATCCGGATGGGCCAAGCGGCCCAAGGAGCCTGGCCGCGGGATGGGCATTGCAGCGTGGTTCTGCCACCTGGGCTACTTTGCCGAAGTGGCCGACGTGAGCGTGGACGCGAACAACAAGGTGACCGTGCATCACGTGTGGGCCGCGGGCGACGTGGGCAGCCAGATCATCAATCCGCAGGCGGCCGAGAGCATGGGAATGGGCGGCGTGATCGACGGCATGGCCGAGATGGCGCAGGAGATCACCTGGGCCGAAGGGCGCGGCGTGGAGCAGACCAACTTCCACAACCATCCGCTCTTGCGCATCAGGCAGGCGCCGCCCATCGATGTGTACTGGCGCAAGACCGACTACGCGCCAACCGGGTTGGGCGAGCCGACGCTGCCGCCGATTCTGCCCGCCATCACGAACGCCATCTTCGCCGCCACCGGCAAGCGCATCCGCACCCTACCGCTCAAGAGGAGCGGGTTCAGCTGGGCGTGAGGAGTGGCCGTTCGCGCTCGACTGAAGAGCAGCCGCGCAAGGCCCTGCTCGAATTCGTGTGGCGGGGTGATCGGCTTGGAGCGATAATCAAAGCATGGCGACTTTGCCCAATTCGGAAGAACTCTGGACTGTCCGGGAATATCTGCGGACCAGTTGGAGCCCCGACCGCGAGCTTGTGGATGGACGGATTGAGGAGCGGAACTTGGGCGAGAAAGATCACTCCATCATCCAGCGGTATCTGACGTTTCTTTTCATGTTGAAGCGCGCGGAATGGGGAGTCGAGGTGTTTCCCGAACTTCGCACCCAGACCAAGGCAACAAATTTCAGAGTTCCGGGTGTGCTGGTGGTGCGATCGGGCGATAAATTTGAACGCTACGTGACGCAGCCGCCGCTGATTGCCATCGAGATTCTTTCGCCGGAGGACTCAGTGCGAGCTATGCACGGCAAGGCCGCCGAGTACATGAGCTTTGGCGTCGAGAATATCTGGATCATCGACCCTGAGCCGCGCATTGCCTACCGGTACACTCCCGCGGGGCTCGAAGAAGTTCGAACGGGCGAGCTTGCCGTGGCGGAGACGCCGATTCGCGTCGTGCTGAGTGAGCTGTTTGCGGAGCTGGATCGGGCCTGATCTTGGCTGCCCGGGTCGCGCTTCCGAGATGCGGGCCTTTCGCTGGACCTACACTCCTAGCTCTTCAACGCTACACGGATGTGCAGCTCCTTGAGCTGCTGCTCGGTTACCGAGGTGGGCGCGTCGGCCATGAGGTCGATGGCTTTGGCGGTCTTGGGGAAGGCGATCACCTCGCGCAGGCTGGCTTCGCCGGCTAAGAGCATGACGATGCGGTCGAGGCCCAGCGCGATGCCGCCGTGCGGCGGCGTGCCGTATTCGAGCGCGTCAAGAAAAAAGCCAAAACGGGAGCGTGCCTCTTCGTCACTGATGCCGAGCGATTGGAAGATCTGCTGCTGGACGTCTTTGCGGTGAATACGAATCGACCCTGATCCAAGCTCGAGGCCGTTCATAGCGAGGTCATAGCAGTTGGCGCGGACGCTGGCGGGATCGCTGACCAGGTTGGCCATGTCGTGCTCGTGCGGCGCGGTGAAGGGATGGTGCGCGGGCATCCACTTCTGCGTGGCCAGGTCGTACTCGAACATGGGGAAGTCAACGATCCAGATGGGATGGAACGCCGCTGACCCCTCGGTTGGATTGGTCGCGTTGCGCGTGTGGGCATCCTCGACGACCTGCTCGGTTACGCCGAAGGCTCCGTGCCGGTCGGCGTACTTCTTGGCCAGCTCGGTACGGAAGTTTCCGGCGGCTGAGTAGACATTGATCTCGCGCTCGGAGAGGCGGCCTTCGAACTTGGTGTCGCTGGCTTTGACCGGATGGGCGGGGTCGCCGGCAACGATGATCACGAAATCGGGTTCGGCTGCGCCCGCGAGTTCGCGCACCTTGGCGGCGCTCTCCGGGAAGCCTTTGGCCAGGCGCTTGAAGTCGTCAATAAACTTGGCGCCCTTCCTCTGGTCGAACATGGGGTGGTTGTCTTCGCGTTCCTTGCGGCTCAGCTCGCCGACGCTGGGAATGCGGAGGGCCACGACTGGCAGGGCGGGATCGATCTGGAGCGTGGCCAGGGCTTCGTCTGTGAAGGCCGCGCGCACGTCGGTCAGGCCGGGCAGGCGCAGGTCGGGCTTGTCAGAGCCGAACTGGCGCATGGAGTCGTCGTAGGTGATTTTTTTGAACGGCGTGGGCAGCGTGACGCCTGCCGCGAGAAAAGCCGCGGAGAGAAACTGCTCGACGACAGCGAACACGTGCTCCTGGCGCGGAAAGCTCATCTCCAGATCGACCTGCGTGAACTCCAGCTGGCGATCGGCACGGAGGTCTTCGTCGCGGAAGCAGCGGGCGATCTGAAAATAGCGGTCGAAGCCGGAGATCATGAGGATCTGCTTGAAGATCTGCGGCGACTGCGGCAGGGCGTAGAACTCGCCGGGATGGACGCGGCTGGGGACGAGAAAGTCGCGCGCGCCCTCGGGCGTGGACTTGGTGAGGATGGGGGTTTCGATCTCGAGAAATCCCTGCTTGCTGAGCGACTCGCGAATGGCCAGCGTAACGTCGTGGCGCAGGCGGAAGTTGCGCTGCATCTCGGGGCGGCGCAGGTCGACGTAGCGGTACTTGAGCCGCACCTCTTCGTTCTGGATGGCTTCATCAGAAGGCGAAAAGGGCGCGAGGCGGGTGTCGTTGAGGACGAGCAACTGGGTGGCTTCGATCTCGATCTCGCCGGTCTCCATCTTGGGGTTGATGGCGTCGGCAGCGCGCAGGCGCACCTTGCCGACGGCGGCGACGACGTACTCTGGCCGGACCGCTTCGCCCTTGAGGTGGCCGTCGGGAGTGAGCTCCTTGTCGAGCACGATCTGGGTGATGCCGGAGCGGTCGCGCAAGTCGAGGAAGATGAGGTTGCCGTGGTCGCGGCGGCGGTTGACCCAGCCCATGAGGACGACCTGCTGGCCGGCGTTGGCGGCGCGCAGTTCACCGCAGCGATGCGTTCGTTCGAGATTGCCTAGAAAATCGAGCACAACATTTGTCCTTTATCCCGTTGCGGATATTGCCGGAAAAGAGAGGTGCCCCCTCCATCGCGAACTTTGCGATCGGTGGGAAAGCAAGACCCCGATTCGTCGTTCACAGATTGAGAAACGCCGCCAGCTCCGCGCGGGGAACCTTTGTTTGCAGGC
>Ga0302283_1004348_pt1 | contig 10650 bp, 8 predicted proteins | sample III_Fen_E1_4_FD_198770 | JGI IMG/M metagenome (GOLD analysis project Ga0302283, IMG submission 198770) | Peat permafrost microbial communities from Stordalen Mire near Abisko, Sweden - III_Fen_E1_4 | ecosystem: Environmental > Terrestrial > Soil > Wetlands > Permafrost | place: Sweden: Abisko...
CCCCTAACTCCACCAGTGCGCCGATCACCACCTCCTCAACCTCCCGTACGTGGGCGGGCCCGTGGTGCGGACCCGACCCGACGGTCCGGAGCGGGTAGCCGATGAGCTGGCCCGGGCCGTGGTAGGTGACGTCGCCCCCGCGGTCGACGGTCACCAGGTCGGCACCGACCTCCGCAGGGTCGACCAGGACGTGGCCGGGGTCGGCGTGGGCGCCGAGTGTGTAGACGTGCCCGTGCTCGAGGAGCAGGAGGTAGTCGTCGCCGCTCCTCCCCGCGATCGCCCGCTGGAGGTCCCAGGCCTCGGCGTAGGGGACACGCCCCAGCCAGCGGGCCCTCACGGTGCGGGCGGCGCGGGGGTGCGCCCCTGCGCCGACGGGCGGCAGGTGCTCGTCACGGGCGGAACGAGAGCTCGCCGGCCCAGTCGCGGTCGTTCAGGACGTCCGACACCCGGGCCAGGAACCGGGCGACGTAGGCGCCGTCGACCGCACGATGGTCGAAATTCATGGCGACCAGTCCTACCGAGTGGATCCCGATCGACTCGGTGCCGTCGGGCTGCTCCACGACCACCGGCTTCCGCGACACGCCGTCCGTGGACAGGATGGCCACCTGCGGCTGGTTGATGATCGCCCCGGTGATCAGTGTGCCGAACGGCCCGGCGTTGGTGATGGAGAAGGTGCCGCCGCTGATGTCGTCCAGGCTGAGCCGCTTGCTGCGGGCCCGGTCGGCGACGTCACGGATGCGACGGGCCATTCCCCGCAGATTGAGCTCCTCGGCCCGGTGCACCACCGGGACGATGAGCCCCTGGTTGTCGAGATCGACGGCGATGCCGAGATTGACGTCGTGATGGACGATGAGGGCATCGTCGCCCACGGATGCATTGAGGTGCGGATACTCGGCCAACGCCTCCACCGTGGCCAGGGCCACGAAGGGGAGGTAGGTGAGCGTGAACCCCTCGTCCTCCCGGAAGCGCTCCCCGTGATCGCGTCGGACCTGCTCGACCCGTTCGTAGTCGATCTCCTTCACCATCAGGGTGTGGGCCGAGGTGGCCTTGGAGCGGACCATGTGCTCGGCGGTCCGGCGGCGGATGTTGGTGAACGGGACGACCTCGTCACGGTCGCCCGGCGGCTGCTCGGCTGCGCCAGCCGGCAGTGGTGCCGTGGGCACGGGCGAGCCCGGGGGCACCGGGACCGACGGCATGCTCGGCACCGGCGACGGGCTGGCCCCTCGTTCGATCACCGCCTCCACGTCCGCCCGGGTGATCCGGCCGCCGAGGCCGGTCCCCCGGATCGACGCGGGATCGAGCCCCTGGTCGGCGAGCAGCCGGCGGACGACGGGTGAGAGGACCTGGGACTGGTCCACCGCCCCGGGGGGCACGGCACCGGGCGCTGCCGTCGGTCCCGTCGGGGCCGGTGTGGCCACCGGCGCACTCGGTGCCACCGGCGCACTCGGCGCAGCAGGCCTCGGGGGCGCCGCCGGTCCGGGCGGCCGGGGCGCGGCGGGGACCGGCTCATCCGGGAGCGCGGCGAGCGGCGCGGGTGCGGCGGGGGCCGGCGGCGGCGCAGTAGCGGGGGCTGGCGCGGGCACGGTCTCGGCGGCGGGCGTCGGCGTGCCCCCCGAGCCGGCGCCGTCGATGACGGCCAGTGCGACCCCGACGTCGACGGTGTCGCCTTCCTCCACGAGGATGGCGGTCAGGATCCCGTCCGCCGGCGAGGGCACCTCGGAGTCCACCTTGTCGGTGGAGACCTCGAAGAGCGGTTCGTCGCGGGCGACGGAGTCGCCCACAGCCTTGAACCACTTGGTGATGGTCCCCTCGGTCACGGTCTCCCCCAGCTGCGGCATGGTCACGTCAGGCAACGTGGAGCCCCCTTCCGGTCAGGGCCAGCACGGTCTCGCCGAAGGTCTCGGAGAGGGACGGGTGCGGCTGGACGAACTGCGCCACCTCTTCGGCGGTGGCCTCCCAGTTGACCGCCAGGTAGCCGGCGCCCAGCTGCTCGGTGACCCACGGGCCGACCATGTGCACCCCGAGGATCCGGCCGGTCGAGCCGTCCGGGCGGCGCTCGGCGACGAGCTTCACCATGCCCTCGGTGTCCCCGATGATCCGGGCTCGACTGTTGCCTCCGAACGGGTCCTTCTTGACCACGATGTCGAGGCCGGCAGCCCGAGCTCCGGACTCGGTCATCCCCGCGAACGCCACTTCGGGGTGGCAGTAGATGGCCCAGGGCACCCGGTCGTAGTCGACGGGCAGCACCGGCTCACCCAGGATCGACCTGATCACCACGATGGCCTCGGCGAAGGCCACGTGCGCCAGCTGGGGCGTGCCGGCGACCACGTCGCCCACCGCCCACACCCCCGGAGCCGACGTCCGCATGTAGGGGTCGGCGACCACGAACCCGCGCTCGTCGATGGTGACGCCCGCGCCTGCGGCCACGAGACCCTCGGTGCGCGGACGGCGCCCGACCGACACGACCACTGCGTCGACCTCGAGCTCGTCACCGTCCCCATAGGAGACGGTGGTGCCCCCGGATGACCGTGGGGTGTGCCCGTGCAGGGTGACGCCCGCCCGGACGTCGATCTTCCGCTTCTTGAACGACCGGGCGACCGTGCGCACCACGTCCTCGTCGCAGCCGTTGAGGATCGTCGGCAGGGCCTCGAACACCGTGACCGACGAACCAAGGTCGGAGAACATCGAGGCGAACTCGCAGCCGATGGCGCCGCCGCCCACCACGGCCACCGAGGCCGGAAGCGCGTCGAGCGCCAGGACCTCGTCCGAGGTCAGCACGACGGTGCCGTCGATGTCGAAGCCGGGGATGGTCCGGGGAACCGAGCCGGCGGCCAGGACGATGTCGTTCCCGGTCACCTCGACGGTGGTGCCGTCGTTGCCGGCGATCCGGACCCGGTGCCCGTCGAGCAGGGTGCCGCTGCCGTTGTACACCGTGACGCCCCGGCCCTTCAGCAGCCCGGACAGTCCGGAAAAGAGCTGGTCCACGACCTTCTGCTTCCGCTCCTGGCTGACCGCGAACTTCACCGTCGGGTTGGCCTGGTCGGCGCCGCAGGTGATCCCGAACTCGGCGGCCGTGCGCACCGTGCGGTAGACGGCAGCCGTCTCGAGGAAGGCTTTGGCCGGGACGCACCCCCGGTGCAGGCAGGTGCCGCCCACCTTGTCGAGCTCCACCAGGGCCACCGTCAGACCGGCGGCGGCGCCGTAGAGCGCGGCGGCGTACCCTCCCGGGCCCCCGCCCACGATCACCAGGTCGAAGTGGTCGGTACCCCCTGATCCTGTTCCCGTGCCCGTTCCCCCCGTTGCGGTCTTGTCCGTTGCCACCTCGGGTTCCGTGGGAACCACCTCCATGGGAATGTCGTCGTCCGGGCCGGCGGGCGGTGGTGCGTCCGCTCGGCGTCAATGCCCTCCAGACTACCGGTCCGCACCCGGTCCCCACCTCGGACCGTGACGGGTCGTCGCACCGGTCGGCGTCCGGGCCCCCAGGTCGCCGATGCCTCCGGACGGTGTCCCTACACTTCAGGACGGCGACCTCGCGCGGACACGAGCGGCGCCGTGGCCACGTCCAGCCTGCCCGCCGTGAGGTTCTCCAGGTGGCGCTCGATCTCGTCCCGGGTGGCCAGGCCGCGGGCGACCAGGTCGGCGCCGACCTGCTCGACCGTGACCCGTTCGACGACCGCGCCGTCCCGGCCGGCCACCGGGAACCAGGCCTCCGCCGTCACGTCGACCAGGCCCACGCCCCGCAGCAGCCGGGGCAGGGTCCGGCCGAAGGCGAGGTCGGCCCCCCGTTCGGCCAGGAGCATCCGGAAGCCGGCCCGGATGCGGTTGGCCAGGACCTCGTCGGGCAGGCGCTCGTCCACACAGGCCAGGGGCTGCAGGGCGGGATCGGCGTCCTCCACCACCAGCCAGCCTCCCGGGCGCAGGGCACCGGCCAGGGTGGTGACCACAGCCGTGCGCTCGGGCAGGTGGACCAGGACCAACCGGGCGTGGATCAGGTCGAACGCCGCGCCCGGCGGTGGGTCCGTGGTGACGTCGTGGACCTGGGCCGTCACCCCGTGCGGTGGCTCGCCGAACCGGGAGAGGTCGAGGTCGGTGGCCACGACCGAACCGGTCGGGCCCACCGCGTCGGCCAGCCACCCGCTCACCGTCGGCCCACCGGCACCGACCTCCCAGCAGCGCCATCCCCCGGTGATCCCCGTGGCCCCGATGAGCCGGAAGGTCACCGGGTCGAACAGGGCGGCGATGGCGGCCAAACGCGTGTCGGCCCCCTCCAGCCGGTTGGCCAGCAGGTAGCCGCGGCTGCCGGCCGGGGCGAGGTCGTCGCCATGGCCCTCTCCGGTCAGGACAGCACCCGACCACGGAAGTTGCGGAGTCCCACGCCGAGGAAGACGGCCAGGAACGCGACCAGCACCGGGTAGATCACGTAGAGCGGCATATGGGGTGCGTCGGTGAAGGCGGCCCGCATGCCCTCGTTGATGTAGATGAGCGGGTTGACCAGGACGAGCGTCTGCAGCCAGTGCCAGCCACCCACCTCCACCGGGGCCAGCCGCGTGAAGGCGTAGTAGGTCCCGCCGAGGAACGTGACGGGCAGGATGATGAACCCGAACATGAGTCCGATGTTCCGTGGCTCGAAACTCGTGCCGAGGAGCAGGCCGAGCGAGGCCATCGTCACGCAGGCCAGCGGCACGACGGTGATGATCACCCACCAGTGGAGGTTGAGGTGCGCCTCCACCCCCTTGGCGTGGACCACGGAGGCGATGGGGAGGACGAGGGCCGCCGAGATCAGGCCCTGGGCCGCCCCCGAGAGCACCTTGGCCATGGCCACGAGCCAGATCGGACAGGGTGCCTGGACCCGGTCCTCGATCTCCCGGGTGTAGCCGAACTCCTGGGACATGGTGAGCGCCACCGACTGCACGCCCTGGAACAGGATGGAGATGCCGACCACCCCGGGCACCAGGACGGTGGCGAACGCCGACTGGGCCGCCGGGTTCGCGCCACCGATCCCCTGGCCGATCTTCGGGAACACGTAGAGGAACACGAAGCACAGCAGGAACGGCTGGATCAGTGTGCGGGCCACGAATTCGAACAGGTGCTTGCGCAGCACCAGGAGGTCCCGGAGGATGAGCGCCCAGAGCGCGCTGCGGCCGGCGGCCACGGCGGAGTGCTCGGGCCGGAGGTGGACGGAGGTGCCGGGGGCGGCGATGTCGGACACGGCCATCAGTCGCGCAGCTCCTTTCCGGTCAGTTTGATGAACACCGTCTCGAGGGTGGGCTCGGTCACGGAGATGTCGAGGACCGGGAATCCGGCGTCCTCGGCGCCGGTGACGACCTTGGGGAGGAGCCGGTCCTTCCCCTTCACGTGCAGCTCGACCCCCCCGTCCACCGGGCGGGTCAGCGTGATGCCGGGGACGCGCTCGACCAGTGCCCGGCCCAGCGCGCCACGGTCGCCGGTGGCTGTCACGGTGACGATGGTGTCGGCGTCGACCTGGCTCTTGAGGGCGTCCGGCGTGTCGAGGGCCAGGATCCTGCCCTTGTCCATGATGGCGACCCGCCCGCACAGCTGGTCGGCCTCCTCCATGTAGTGCGTGGTGAGGAGGATGGTCTGGCCGCCGGCGTTGAGCTCGCGGAGCACCTCCCACAGCGCCAGTCGACTCTGTGGGTCGAGTCCGGCGGTGGGCTCGTCGAGGAAGAGCACCGCCGGGCGGTGGAAGATCGCACGGGCGACCATCAGCCGCTGGGCCATGCCACCCGACAGCGCGTAGACCGAGGCGGTGGCCCAGTTCTGCAGCTGGAACTGCTCGAGCAGGCGGTCCGCCTCGCTGCGCGACTCCTTCGCCGGGATCCCGAAGAGCCGCCCGTGGAAGTAGAGGTTCTCCCACACCGTCAGTTGGCGGTCCAGGGTGTTCTGCTGGCTGACGATCCCGAGGATCTGCTTGGCCAGTGCCGGGTGCCGGACGACGTCGATTCCGCCGACGTGGGCCGAGCCCGAGGTGGGGACGACACGGGTGGTCAGCATCCCCGCGGTGGTCGTCTTGCCGGCGCCGTTCGGTCCGAGCAGTCCGAAGATCTCCCCGGTACCCACCACCAGGTCCAGCCCGTCGACCGCACGGAAGTCGGACCCGGCGTAGACCTTGGTCAGTCCCTCGGTGCGGATGACGTCGGAGGGACCGTGCACGGGGCCGGCGGCCGGGTTGGGGGAGATCGTGGTCATGTCTGCAGCCCGACCCTACCCCCCGACCCCTGCCGCCGGCGTGTGTGCTCCACACCGCCTCCCGTGCCCGTCGGACGCGGGAGGCGGTGTGGGGTGCTACTTGGGCGGCATCCGGATGCCGCCGTCGAGGCGGATCACCTCGGCGTTGAGGTAGCTGTTGGTGGCGATGTGGGCCACCAGGTCGCCGTACTCGGCCGGGTTGCCGAGGCGCTTGGGGAAGTTGACCGACTGGGCCAGTGCGTCGCGGGCCTCGTCGGGGAGCATCGCCAGCAGCGGGGTGTCGAACAGGCCCGGGGCGATGGCCAGGACGCGGATACCGACCACGGCGAGGTCGCGGGCGGCGGGAAGCGTCATGCCGACGACGGCGCCCTTCGAGGCCGAGTAGGCCAGCTGGCCGATCTGCCCGTCGAAGGCGGCGACCGATGCGGTGTTGACGATGACACCGCGCTCGCCGTTGGCCTGGGGCTCCACGGACGAGATGGCCGAGGCCGCCTTGGTCATCACGTTGAAAGTGCCGATGACGTTCAGGTCCTGGATGAACTTGAACGGGGCCAGGTCGTGGGGCGAGCCGTCCCGGTTGATGACCCGGCCGACCCAACCGGTGCCGGCGCAGTTGACGGCGATGCGCAGGTTGCCGCCGTCGGCTGCCTGGTCCACCGCCCTCTGGCAGTCATCGGGGTCGGTCACGTCGCCGGCGACGTAGTTGGCGGAACCGCCGATCTCGGCGACGACCTCCTTGGCCCGCTCCTCGTTGCGGTCGAACACGGTGACGCGCACGCCTTCGGCGGCGAGCTTGCGGGCCGTGGCCTCACCGAGGCCCGACGCCCCACCAGTGATGATTGCTGAACTTCCGTTGATCTCCATGCCGAGAGATTACGGGAGCAGCGTCCCCTGGCCCAAACCGGTGTCCGGCGGGGGCCCGGACGGGTCCTGGCGGGCGGCGGCGGCCGTTGCCAGGGCGTCCACCACATCGTTCATTCGGTCGCCCGAGTGGCCCTTGACCCAGGCGAAGGTGACCGGTCGGGACGGGTCGAGGGCCAGGGTGAACAGTCGTTCCCACAGGTCGCGGTTGGCCACCGGCTTGCCCTGCGAGTTCTTCCACCCCCGCCGTTTCCAGCCGGCGTGCCATCGCTGACGGAAGCAATTCACGACGTACGTCGAGTCGCTGACCACGTGCAACGGGCCGGGCAGGGTCTCGAGCGCCCGGATCACGGCCAGGACCTCCATGCGCTGATTGGTGGTGTGGGGCTCGCCCCCCGCGTCGGACGGGCCTCCGTCGACCGCCCATGCCCATCCGCCCGGTCCCGGGTTCCCGAGGCAGGAGCCGTCGGTGTAGGCGATGGTCGCGGTCTCGTCCATCGCCCCAGCATGCCCGTTCGGCGCTCCCGCCGGGCGAACCGTCCGGGCGATGGGACGGCACCGGTCGGGCCGGGCCCGGAGCGTCCCGGGGCCGATGGCGCGCCGGGGCACCCGGGGTGGGAACATGGGAGTGATGCTCTTCGACGGAGTCGCCCACCAGCTCCCGGACAACGATCCGGAGGAGACCGAGGAGTGGCTGGCCGCCTTCGACGACGTGGTCCGGGTCCACGGCCGCAACCGGGCCCGGTACCTCCTGATGCGGGTGCTCGAGCGGGCCCGCCGGTCCCAGGTCGACTTTCCGGTCACGGTGACCACGCCGTACGTCAACACCATCCCGTCGGACGCCGAGCCGGAGTTCCCCGGCGACGAGTACCTCGAGCGCCGGATCCGGGCCTACATCCGGTGGAACGCGGCGGTCATGGTGGTGCGGGCCAACGTCCGGTCCGACGCCATCGGTGGACACCTGGCCACGTACGCCAGCTCGGCCGCGCTCTACGAGGTCGGCTTCAACCACTTCTTCCGGGGCAAGGACGATGGGCCGGGCGACCAGGTGTACTTCCAGGGCCACGCGTCACCGGGCATCTACGCCCGGGCGTTCGTCGAGGGCCGGCTGTCCGAGGAGCAGCTCGACAACTTCCGCTTCGAGGTGGGCGGTGACGGTCTCTCCTCCTACCCGCATCCACGGCTCATGCCGGGCTTCTGGGAGTATCCGACGGTGTCGATGGGCCTCGGCCCGGTCAACGCCATCGCCCAGGCCCACCTGGCCCGCTACCTCGACGCACGCGGCCTGGTCGACACGTCGCGCAGCCGGGTGTGGGGCTTCGTCGGCGATGGCGAATTCGACGAGCCCGAGACCATGGCGCTCCTCGGCATGGCCGGCCGTGAGCACCTCGACAACCTGACCCTGGTGGTCAACTGCAACCTGCAGCGCCTCGACGGGCCCGTGCGGGGAAACGGCAAGGTGATCCAGGAATTCGAGGCGACACTGCGGGGCGCAGGCTGGAACGTCATCAAGGTGGTCTGGGGCCGGAGCTGGGACGATCTGCTGGCCCGCGATGTCGACGGCGTGCTGCTGGCCAGGATGAACGAGACGGTCGACGGCGAATTCCAGAAGTACGCCACCGAGTCGGGTGCCTACATCCGGGAGCATTTCTTCGGTCCCGACCCCCGTCTGACCGCGCTGGTCGCCCACCTGAGCGACGCCGAGCTGCAGAGCCTCCCCCGGGGCGGCCATGACTACCGCAAGCTGTACGCCGCCTACCGTGCCGCCACCGAGCACACCGGAGCGCCCACCGCCATCCTGGCCAAGACGGTCAAGGGGTGGACCCTCGGGCCCGCGATCGAGTCCCGCAACGCCACCCACCAGATCAAGAAGATGACCCGGGACCAGCTGCGGGCCCTGCGCGACCGCCTCTTCCTCCACGAGGAGATCGCCGAGTCCGACCTCGACGCCGACCTGCCGCCGTACTTCCGGCCCGACCCGGAGTCCCCGGCCGGCCGGTACCTGGCCGAGCGGCGCAGGGCCCTGGGTGGTCCGCTGCCCAGCCGGATCGTGCGTGCCGCTCCGCTGCCGCCGCCCGAGCCCGCCGGGTTCGCCGACCTCCTGGCCGGGTCGGGGCGCCAGGAGGTGTCGACCACCATGGCCTTCGCCCGGCTCCTGCGCTCGCTGACCCGCGACCCCGGCATCGGACGGCGCATCGTGCCCATCGTGTCCGACGAGGCCCGCACGTTCGGACTGGAGTCACTGATCAGCGAGGTCCAGATCTACGCCCCCGACGGCCAGCGCTACACGCCGGTCGACGCCGGTCTCGCCCTGCACTACGCCGAGAGTGCCGCCGGCCAGGTCCTCGAGGAGGGGATCACCGAGACCGGGGCGACGGCCACCTTCACCGCCGCGGCCACCTCGTACGCCACGTGGGGTGAGTCGCTCATCCCCTTCTACCTCTTCTATTCGATGTTCGGGTTCCAGCGGGTCGGCGACCTGCTGTGGGCGCTGGGGGACGCCCGAGGCCGGGGGTTCCTCCTCGGATGCACCGCCGGTCGGACCACGCTCAACGGCGAGGGGCTCCAGCACCAGGACGGGCACTCGCTCCTCCTGGCCTCCGCCTATCCGTCGGTGGCCGCCTACGACCCGGCCTTCGCCTACGAGGTGGCGGTGCTGGTGGAGGACGGGATCCGGCGGATGACCGGGCCCGACGCCGAGGACCGCTACTGGTACCTGACGCTGTACAACGAGAACTACGTGATGCCTTCCCTGCCCGCCGAACCCGTCGAGGCGGAGCGGGTGCGGCTCGGGACCATCCGGGGCATGTACCGGTTCGCCGGGCCGTCCGACGAGGTGGCGGCCGACGCCCCCCGGGCGTCCATCCTGTTCTCGGGCACCGCCTGGCGCGCCGCCGAGGAGGCCCGACGCCTGCTGGGCGACGACTGGGGGGTGGGCGCCGAGACCTGGTCGGTCACTTCCTACAAGTCGCTGCGCGAGGAGGCGGTGTCGGTCGAGCGCCATGACCGGCTGCACCCCGACGGGCCGAGGCGGACACCCCTCGTGACCGGCGAGCTGTCCGGGTCGACGGGCCCGGTCGTGGCCGTCACCGACTTCGTACGGGCCGTGCCCGATCAGGTGGCCCGGTGGGTGCCCCGACGGTTCACCTCGCTCGGCACCGACGGATTCGGCCGGTCCGACACGCGGGAGGTGCTCCGCCGGTTCTTCGAGATCGACGCCGCCCACGTGGTGGTGGCCGTGCTCGACGGCCTGGAGGCCGACGGTGCCGTCCCCGCGGGCACGACCGCCAAGGCCGTCGTCACCTACGGGATCGACACCGAGGCCGCCGACCCCTGGTCGGACTGACCGGGACCGACCACCGGGCCGGACACCTCGGCCCAGCTCGAACGGGCTCCCGGGACCGGGCTTCCACTGGTTGACGCAGCCGGCGGGCCCGCTCGGCCCGTACACGTCCAGGAGCGAGCCGTCCGTGTAGAACGAACCGCTGGTGACGGAGCCGGCCACCGACCACCCGCTGCTGGCTCCTGTCCCGTTGATCGGGGGGATCTTGGTGGCACCGGCGACCGGAGCTGCCAGCACCG
>Ga0302283_1004352_pt1 | contig 10641 bp, 5 predicted proteins | sample III_Fen_E1_4_FD_198770 | JGI IMG/M metagenome (GOLD analysis project Ga0302283, IMG submission 198770) | Peat permafrost microbial communities from Stordalen Mire near Abisko, Sweden - III_Fen_E1_4 | ecosystem: Environmental > Terrestrial > Soil > Wetlands > Permafrost | place: Sweden: Abisko...
CAGCTACGTCCGGCGCGCTGGCCTTCAAGGAAGACCCGCCGGACGTAGCTGCTGAACTCGGCCTTGTCGCTGCGCTCGCGGACCGGCGACGGCAACGCCGGACCCATCGCCCGGCGGAGCACGCGCTTGCTCCGCGCGCGCGTGAAGCGTTGCTCGCCGGGGAGGGCCAGCAGCAGCTCGATCACGCGCACGTCGTAGAAAGGATGCCGGTACTCCATGGCGCGCGCGGCCACCATTCGGTCGTGGATGACCGCGGGGAGGTGGGTCCCCACCCCGTGGCTGATCTCGTGGCACAAGTCCGCGCGGAGCAGGTCCGGGTGGAGGGCGCGCATCCGCGCTTCGTCCTCGGTCACGTGCGCCCCGACGATCTCGGCCGCTTCACGCGAGAGCCACGGCCACCGTTGCAGCGGGCTGCGGCGAGCCGCCTTGAGCCGGACCGCAGCCTCGGGGGCGAAGGCCCACAGACCCTGAACGGCGAGCCAGCGCCAGCCGGGGAGCCAGAACGGGTCGGAGGTCAGCCCCGCGGATTCGAGCGCGGCGCGGAGGCGGCCCCGACGAAGGAAGTGCGCGCCGTCGTAGGTGGTCCCGCTCATGAGGAGATCCCCCCCATGGCCGCTGAGGACGACGCGGGTCCCGCGGCGCCGGAGCTCCTCGAACGCGGCGTCGACCATGGTCCCGGTGGGATGGAAGTAGAGGTCGGGGTAGGACTGCTCCAGCTTGCAGATGTCCGGCGTGGTCAGGGGATAGCACGTGGTCAGGGGTAGCCCGAGGTGATCCGCGACAGCCTGGCTGTAGGGCTGTTCGTCACAATCGAGCCCAGGGAACGCAGCCCGGACGAGCTCGAGCGGAGCCGCCGGCGCGCGGCCGGAGCGACGGAGCCGCTCGGCCTCGCACGCCACGGAGGAGGAGTCGAGCCCGCCTGATACCTCCGCTCCCACGGGGCGGCTCGAACGGAGACGGCACCGCACCGCTTCGCTGAAGACGTCGTGAAAGCGTGAGGCGTAATCCTCGTCACTGGAGGCCGGGATCGCGCCCCACGGGTCCGGTTGCCAGTAGGCACTGCGTCTGATGGTGCTGGTCGTCACCGTCAGCGCGTGACCGGGCGGGAGCGCATGCACGCCTTCGTAGAGCGTCGCGTCTCGCTCGGCATAGCTGTACGTGAGGAAGAGTGCGATCGAGGACCGGTCGGGCCGGCGCGTCACGCGCCGGTCGGCGAAGAGCACGTCCATCTCGGTCGCGCAGCGGAACGAGGCGCCGTCATGATGGTAATAGAGCGCCCGGACGCCGAGGTGATCGCGGGCGCAGAACAGGTGGCGGCGCTCGCCGTCCCAGATTGCGAAGGCAAAATCGCCGATGAGCCGCGCCGGGCAGGCCTCGCCCCAGCGCTGGTAGGCGCGCAGGATCAGCTCGGAGTCGGGGACCTCATCCCTGTCTTCACCTGGCGCGCCGACGAGACTGAGCAATTCGCGCCGGTTGTCGACGCGCGCGTCCGCCACGATCCAGTGGAGCCCCGAGCGTGAGCGGCGTGGCTGCCGGTCGAGAGCATCCTCCGGCGTGGTCTCGAGCATGGACTGCGCCAGGGCGACGGAGCCCTCGAGGTGGTGGGCGCCCCGATCCGGGCCGCGGCGCCGGAGCCGGTCGAGCATCGAGGCGATGCGCGCCCCGGAGGCAGGGGCGCCGTCGCGCTCGAAAATGGCGGCGATGCCGCTCACGAGGACCCCTCGGCAGATCCCGTGGTGAAGAGCGGCTCGAACCCGGTCGCGCTGGCGCCTTCGCGACCGGAGGCCTGGCTCGCCTCGACCCAGGCGTGAGCCTCGATCGCCGCTCCCGGACCAGCTCGCTTCACGCCGACGACGAGGCGTGCCGGTACACCGTCGCGGCGGTGCAGGAGGTACTGGACCACGGACCGTGGCAGGCACTGGCCCCGCGCGACGTCCGCGCCACGGGTGAGGTGCGCGCGGAAGGCGCCGCTCACCAGCGCGCTGCCAGCGGCGACGCTCACCCGTGCGGCCCTTCGCCGCGATGCCGAGGCGTCGCGGGTTGTGCTCCGCGGGGTGACCGGTCGCGCCCCCTCGACCCAGCGGAGCGTGCCCTTGAGCCCGACGAGCGCCAGCGAGGCCCGCACCACCGGCGCTGCGACCCACGCGGACGCTGCGAAGGCCCGCTCTTCCGGGAGAAGCGCGGCGAAGCGTAGGGCGGCTTGCAGCAGGGGCAGAATGGGCATGGGGGTCCGGCGGAGCGAGCGTCATGCTACCAGTTGCCGGCTTCCATGAAACATTCAGCCGCGGTCCGCGTGGCCGTTCCCACCGCGCTGGTGTTGCTCGACCTGGCGGCCCGCGTGGCCTTGCCGGCGGCGTTGCTCGCCCTGACGCACCGCCTCGCCAACGTGGCCGCGGTGGCCGCGCTGGGGTCCGCCGTGGCGAGCGGGGGTCGCAGCGTGCTCCTCGGCTGGTGGACGGAGCGGAATATCGTCGCGCTGTGGACGCGAGCGGTGGAAGCGGCTCGCGGGCAGCTCCCGGCGGCGCTCAAGATCCGCGAGCAAGGCGACACCGCGGCGCTCGTCACGGCGGTGCGCGAGGTCGCGATCTACGAGGCGACGGCGCGGCCGCGGATCGCCGCTCTCGGGCTGGCTCTCCTCCTTCTCGCGGGCGCGGTTGCGTTGATCCTCGGCCCCGCCTGGCTCGCCTTCGGTGCGGTCGCGGCGGCGCTGCTCGGCGGGCTCGTGGGCCTCGGGCGCAAGCGGTTGCACCGCGCGTACCAGCGGGTCTGGGAGGAGTTCACGGACGCTGCGCGCGACACCGGCGTCCTCATCGAGGCCGCTGCGGAGCTCCGTGCGCACGGGCGCGAGGAGAGCTTCACCGCTGCGCTGCTGGAAGGGGTCGACCGGATGGGGCGCGAAGAGCGGATCGCCACGATGTGGCAGGCCGTGGTCGGTCTCCTTCCGGCGTGCCTCGCGGTGGCCGCGCTCGCCGGGCCAGTGCGTGCCGGCGCAGAATGGGCGGTGATCGCCCTGGGGTCGGCCGACAAGCTGGCGGACGTGGCCATCCTCGGCGGGGCGGCGCTGGTCACGGCCCTGTCGCTGGTCCAGGTCGGGGAGAGCGCGGTGCGCGCGGGGCCGATGCGTCGTAGCGTCCACGGCTTCATCGCCGCCAGCGCGCGGGGCATCAGGCCTCCGGGTGGGGGGAGCGTCGCCGTCCCGGGCTCGCTGGCGCTGGCCTCGATCGCCTTCGAGGACCTGTCGTGCGTTCACTCCGGGGCCCCGCACGCCACGCCGGGTCACGTCTCTTACCGGTGGGACGGGGCTCGCGGGCTCGCGGTCTCGGGAGCGAACGGCGCCGGCAAGAGCACGCTGGTGCTGGCGCTCCTCGGCCTCATCCCGTCGACCGCCGGGCGCATCACCGTCGGCGGGGTCCCGCTCGAGCAGCTCGACCTCGCCGATTATCGTCGCCGTGTGGCCTACCTGCCACAGGGGGCGTTCGTGTCGCCGGGCGAGTCGGTGGCATGGCACCTACGTCTCCTCGCGGGGGAGCCCATGTCTGACCAGCGCATCGACACCGCCCTCGCCGACGTCGCGCTGCTGGGCGTCCTGGAGGAGCACGCGGTGCGCAGCCGCAAACCGCCGCGCGACGTGCTCGCAGGAGAGCTTTCGGGGGGCGAGCGCCAGCGCATGCACCTGGCGCGGATCCTCCTCCAGGACGCCGAGCTGGTGGTCTTCGACGAGCCCGAGGTCGCCCTCGACCCGGCCGGGCGCGCGCTGGTGCGGACCTTGCTCGAGCGGCTGGCCGAGGATCGCCGCGTGCTGGTCATCGCGCACGACGAGTCGATCGTCCCCCCGTCGTTCGGTCGGCTCACCTGCACGCGGGGCGACGCCGCGTAGCGGCGACACCGTCGAAACCGTGCAGGCGCGCCTGCGCGACGGAGGTGCCGTGGTAGTCTCGATGCGGGCCAGGGCTCGCGCCCTCTTGAGGAGGTTTGTCTTGCATTCATCCAAGATTTGGTTGGCGAGCGTTGCGCTCGCATTTTCCCTGGCCGCTTCGGTCGGGGGCGGCTGCGCCGTTTTCGACGGCGGCACCGGCGGTAACGGCGGCTCGACGAGCGTGAGCTCGAGCTCGGGTTCGACGAGCACCACGTCGAGCACGGTGTCGAGCTCCAGCTCGGGGACGGGCGGCACCGGGGGCATCGGCACCGGCGGCACCGGCGGCACCGGCGGCACGTGCGCGTGCACCACGGCGGCCAACTGTCCGACTTCCACCACGGTCTGCGCCTCGGCCTCATGCACGAGCTGCGCCTGCGCCGTGGTGAACGCGGCCGCGGGGACCGCCTGCACCGACAGCGGAGGCACCACGTGCAACGGCAGCGGGAGCTGCGTGCAGTGCAACACCGCCAAGGACTGCACCTCCACGGCCACGCCTCTGTGCATCGCCAGCAAGTGCGTCGCTCCCACCTGCACCGACGGGCTCAAGGACGGCATCGAGACCGACATCGACTGCGGCGGCGGCGGCCCGATGAACTGCCCGGCTTGCGGGCTCGGCAAGGCCTGCAGCGTCAACGCCGACTGCGCGAGCGCGGTGTGCACGGCGAAGGTCTGCACGGCGCCGCCGGCCAACAACACCTGCGCGACCGCCGAGATGCACACGCTGACCCCCACCAGTGGCACCTTGACGATCAACGCCACGACCGCTGGCTCCACGGAGAACTACACCTCCTTCTGCGGCGATACCACGACGCCGCCGTCCTCTCCCAATGTGGTGTACGCCATCACGCTGTCGGCCCCCGGGGACCTCGATGTGGTCCTCACCGCGCCGAGCGGTAGCGCCCTCGTGCCGGCGCTCGACATCCGTACGGACTGCACCAAGGCGGACTACTGCCTCAGCACCGGCGCGGCGACCGACACCTTCACCACGGACGTCGCGGCCGGCACCTACTACGTCATCGTCACCGGCCAATCCGGCACGAGCGGCGCGTTCACCCTGAGCGCAACGCTGACCGCTGCCACCTGCGGCAACGGGGTGGTCGACCCCGGCGAGCAGTGCGATCCGGGGATGAGTCCCCCCGCCAACGACGGTTGCGGCGCTCCCGGGACGGTGGGTCAGTGCCAGTTCGTCGCTCCGCGGGCGGGCACCGGGGCCTCGTGCACGGATCCCCAGATCCTCCAAGTGCCTGCCGGCAAGACCAGTCTCCTGGCGTCGGCGGGGATGTCGACGTACGGCTACTCGGACCACAACGTCGGCTCGTGCTCGCAGCTCACCGGCGGCATCGAGCGCGTCTTCCAGATGACGCCGACGATCACCGGGACGCTGAGCGTGAGCGTCGGCTACGAGGCCGACGACGTAACGTCGACCTGCGCCGTCAGCCCGACCGTGCCGGAGTGCTGGGCCCACATGCTCTATTCCCGCACCACGTGCGCCACCGCGACCACCGAGATCGCCTGCGTCGAGAGCCACAGCGCCCCGAACGTGCCTTCCACGCTCTCGTTCGCGGTGACGGCGGGGACTCCGTACTGGATCTTCGTCGACGGCTTCAACGGGGCGTCCTACAGCTACGGCCCCTTCAACCTCTTCGTGAATCTCCAGTAAGCGCCCTCCGCGCTGCGCGGCCTCGGTCTCACTCCGCCCCCGGGCTCCCGGCCCTCTCCCCGAGAGCCCCCTCCACCCACAGCTGCAGCACCGGAAGCTGGTCGGCGACGCCGTGCGAGGCGTAGTCGAACCGCTGCTGGTGCTTGTCCAATCGAGCCCGGACCGCGGCGACCGAGTCTTGCCGGCGACGACGCGGCGTGGCGCCGGAGTGGTCGTGAGCCTCGGTGATCCGTGGCGACGCCTGCGTGATCCGTCGCGGCGCCTCGGTGATCCGTGGCGGCGCCTGCGTGATCCGTCGCGACGCCTGCGCGATCCGTCGCGACGCCTGCGCGATCCGTCGCGACGCCTGCGCGATCCGTCGCGGCGCCTGCGTGATCCGTCGCGGCGCCTGCGTGATCCGTCGCGGCGCCTGCGTGATCCGTCGCGGCGCCTGCGTGAGCCATCGCGGCGCCTGCGTGATCCGTCGCGACGCCTGCGTGATCCGTCGCGGCGCCTGCGTGAGCCATCGCGACGCCTGCGCGATCCATCGCGACGCCTGCGCAGCCCATCGCCACGCCCGGCCGGTGGCGGGCCATGTAGGTGCGCGTCCGACATGCCGGGCTCATCGGTAGGCTCCTATGAGCTCGGCTCCCATGCCCTCGCTGGCCGGGAGTGGCCGGTCTTTGCGTCGTGCGAACTGCCGGCTGTTCCGCGCCGCGTTACGCGGCGGTTACGCTGGCTCGTGACGCTGCTCCTGACCGGCCACCCGCAAATTCCAGCCGAAACCGCGACCTGGGGCCAGCTCTCGCGCTGGCCCGCCGGTTGCTTATGCTCCTCCCCGAACGCAACGAGGACGAGGCCGTCCTCTCCGACCCGCGGCGGGTCAGGTTCGAATGGGAGACGATCATGAAGCTCAACGGCACGACGATGATGGCGGTAGTGATGATGGTCGGCACGCTGGCGGCGACCGGCTGCAGCACGGCGAGCGCGGCGGACACCGGGGCGGTGGCGCCCGAGGAGACCGCGGCCACGGCGCCGGTGGACGACAGCAAGGCCGCCACCAGCGCGACCGCCGGCGTCGAGCAGGATGCGCGCGGCTTCCACTACTTCGCTCCCTTCGCGCCGCCCGCGGCGCGGGTCGAGTTTCGCGGTGTCGCCCCCAGCGCGCGGCACTTCTGGGCGCCCGGGTACTACCGCTACAACGGGCGCGAGCACGTGTGGATGGGGGGGCGCTGGGAGCTGCGGCGCGACGGCTTCGAATTCTCCGGCCCGCGCTGGGTGAACCGCTTCGGCCGACACGAGTACCTCCCCGGCCGCTGGGTTCGCCGGTTCTGAGCCGCGCCCACGAGCGACCCTCGCCGCGGGAGCCGCTGCGAGCCGCAGTGCCGCCGACCGGGGGCCCGCCCACCGCCAGCGGTGCGGCGGGCTTCGTGGTTCGGGGAGTCCCGCGCACAGGGGCGCTTCTCCGCTGCGTCACGGCGCGGGTGGATTGAATGCGTCGTGGATCCGTCAATCCGAGGACGGGAGGCGACCTGCGCCTCCCGCGACAATCCCTGGCGAGGATCGGATGGGCAAGAACAAGCGGTCGGAGCGTCTCGATCCCGACGAGGTCCTGCAGGGCCGCGTCCGGCCCAACGCGCGCGAGCTGCTCACGTTGATCCATGACGTCAATCCCTCGGGGCACGAGCTCCCCTCCAGGGACAACGCTCGCCGCTACGCCCTGAAGAGCCGGCTCCAGAGCCTCCTCGTGCGCCGCTTCCCGGACGAGATCCTCGTGGAGCCGGGGGACGAGCCGGCCGTGGTCGGCCTGCGCCATCGCGCCTCGGGCGCGGACGCGTGCCACGCGCTGCTGGCCACGCTCGACGAGGACGCCCGGTCGTGGGTCCAGCTCCAGCTCGATCTCGGCGGCGACGAGGAGGAGGGCGCCCGGACGCTCACGCCTCGCTCGGAGGTGCCCTCGGGGCCGCGCTCGGGCGCGCCGCTCGACGATCTCTCCACGGACGAGCTGCTCCGACGGGGCCGGGCCGCGCTCAAGGACTACGACTACCCGGCCGCGCACGAGCGCTTCCTGGCGGCGTTCGAAAGGGGTCATCGGGAGGCGGCGCTGCTCGTGCTCACCGTGCTGGTGGAGCACCTCGGCCTGGATACGGAGGCGCTGGCGCTCGAAGAGCGCCTCGACGACGCCGCGCTCGCCGCGCCCGAGATCCGCCTGCTCCTCGCGCTCGCCGCGGCCCGGACGTACCAGCGCCCACGCGCGCTCCGCCTCGTCCGCGCCGAGGGGGGTGATGCGGCGGCCGAGGTCTTCGCGGCCCTCGCGCGCGGCGCGATCGAGCGGGACGAGCTCGATCACGCTGCAGCCGACGTGAGTGAGATCCAGCGCCGCGGGCCCTCGCATCCGGCGCTCCTCGGCCTCGGAGACAGGGTCAAGATGCGCCGAGCGGAGGAGCGCGCGCCGCTCGAAGGCGCGGCGCAGCGGCTCTTCCACGAGGGGCGCTACGACGAGGCCGAGGCCCAGGCGAAAGCCCTCGCGGCGCGGTGGCCGGAGAGCGCCGTCGCCCAGGCCATCACCCGCGCCGGGCAGGAGCGGCGCCGCCGCGACGAGGCCCGGGCTCTCGGCCGGCAGGGTAGCGCGGAGCTCGCGGCCGGCGATGCCGCGCGTGCGCTCGGCCTGCTCCGGCGGGCAATCGCCATGGGCCTCCCGGACGACGACGCCGCGGTTGCACAGAGGGACGTGGCGCTCGCCGAGGCCGCGGAGCGCGAGAGGGCCGAGCGAGAGCGGGCCGCGATCCTGGTCCACTCGCTCAAGCACGGCGGGCCCACGCTCCGCGCCCTGACGGAGTATCTCACGCTCGACGAGCCCCGGCGCCTGATCGTCCTCCAGGCGTGCCGGCTCGTCGAGCTCGCGTACCTGGAGCAGGCCGGCTTCCTCGGCGCCGGCTCCGACGCGAGGGCGGCCGCACAGGCGGTGATCGCGCTCCAGCGCGCCATCCACGTCAGCCAGACCGATCCGGGCAGCGCGGTCGATCTCATCACCGCGCACTGGGCCCACCTGCATCCGATCCCCGACGCCGGCACCGCCCTCCACACCGCGCACGAGCTCGCCGGCCTGCGCGCCCATCTCGACGCCCAGCGGCAGTTCACCGAGGGGCTCCGGGCCATGGACGGCACGAAGGAGGGCCTCGCGCGCGCGCTCAAGATCTTGTCGGGCGTGCGCCGGGAGGATCTCCCGGACCCCGAGAAGCTCGATTCCATCCGGGTGAGCATGCGCCTGATGTCGGAGCGCATGGACCGCGCCGTGGAGATCGGCAAGCTCCGCGAGGCCGGTCGGCTGGTGGAGGCGCGTGATGCCCTCGACGCGATGATGCGCTTCGAGGAGAGCGCTCGCTCGACCGACCCCGACATGCAGGACCCGGCCATCGACTGGAAGGCCAAGCGCGACGAGGTCATGGCGCAGATCGCCAAGCAGACCGACCTCCGGCTCTCGGCGCCCCCCTCGGACGAGCACCTGCTCGGGGTGGAGGCCCCCCGGCTCCTCGACGTGCCCGAATCGTTGCTCCCCGGCGGCCAGGAGATCCTGCTGGTCGAGTGTCGCCTGGGGATCATCTTCCTCCAGACCCTCGACGTCGCCTCGGGGCGCGTCCGGCGGCGAGCGACGGTCAGGATGAGCAAGCCCTTCGAGGTCGGGCGCGTACAGCAGCGCGCCGGCCGCGTCGTCCTGCTGGGCTCGGGGGAGACGCGCATCGATATCTGCGTGGACCGGTGGGAGATTGTCAGCGCCGTCTCCGGAACCAACCCCGAGAACCGAACGGACCAGGCCATCCTCGCGCCCGGCGGCCGCTTCCTCTGGGTCACCGAGCGGCGCGACGGCTGGTGGACGAGGATCTCGGTCGACGACTCCGAGCGCCACGCCTACGTCAAGGACTTCAGCGATCCGGCGTTCCAGGTGACCATCCGCCCCTTGCTGGGGCTCGAAGAGCCCCGGGTGATCGCGGTGCGCGACCGGGCCTCGCTCACCGTGTACGAGGCGCGAGGCGCGCCCATCGGGCCCACCCAGGAAGGGCTCCCCGTGCTCCCTCTCGGCGCGGTGGTCCACCCGAGCGGCAAGGGGATCTTCGCCCTGATCCGCGATCAGCGCGCCGACGGACGAGCGTGGACGCGCTGGGCCGAGCTCGCCGCCGACGGGGCCCCACGGCCGCGGACCGTGCCCACCCGCGACGGCGAGCTCGTCGGGATCGATCCGGACGCTCCCTGCGAGACCGCGGTCGACCTCGGCGCCCAGGTCGCCTTCGTCCTCGGGACCACGCCGGAAGGCGCACGCCACCTCTTCGCGTTCGCTTCACGCGACGGGGCGCTCGCGCCGTGCTTCGACGTCGAGGTGCCGGCTCGGGTGACCCTCGCCCAGGACCCTTCGGCGCGCGCGGTCATGGCCCTCTCCCCGCACGAGCACGGCGTCGAGATCGTCCGGCTGGGCGCGTCGCCGCCGGTCTTCCAGGCGGCCGTGCCCGATGCGCCGCCGCTCGATCTCGACGCCCTGATCCTCGCGCCCCGGCGGCCGTGCGCGCCCCGCGGCCGGCGGCTGTGGACCGTCTCGTTCGAGACGTTCCCTGCCGGGCTGCTGGGGCTCGAGTACCTCTACCTGTACGAGGGTGCCGAGCGCCGGAGGTTGATCGCCGACGCCCTCGACGAACGCGAATTGATCGTGCCGCGCTACGCGGTGATCCTCCGGGTCCCCAAGCCGGGCTTCGCGGAGGACTTCGCCGCCGCCGTGGAGGCGCGCTTCCCCGGCGATCCCGAGATGGCCCAGCTCCCCGCCCAGCGCGCCGCCCGCGCCGGCGACTGGGCCAGCGTGAAAGCTCGGCTCGCCCCCCTCGATCCCACCCCGCTCCGCGACGCCGCCGCGCAGCACCACGATCACCTGCTCGGCGTCGCGCTCCTCATGACGGGCGACGCGGGCGAGGCTCGCCGGGTCCTCGCCCGAGGCGCGGCCCGCCCCGGCTGCTGCGACCTCTCCACGGCGCTGGCGCTGGTCGGCGAGCCGTCGCCGGGCCCCGCGGGGGCCGCCGTGCGCGCGCTCGAGGGTGGGCTC
>Ga0302283_1004361_pt1 | contig 10629 bp, 9 predicted proteins | sample III_Fen_E1_4_FD_198770 | JGI IMG/M metagenome (GOLD analysis project Ga0302283, IMG submission 198770) | Peat permafrost microbial communities from Stordalen Mire near Abisko, Sweden - III_Fen_E1_4 | ecosystem: Environmental > Terrestrial > Soil > Wetlands > Permafrost | place: Sweden: Abisko...
AGCACGGCGACGCAGATCTACGGGCGCGTCTGCGGCGGGCTCTTCGCGGCGGGCGCCCTGGTCACGTTCGCCCTGCTGCACCGGGTGAGCGGCCTCGTGGCGCGGCGGTGGGAGGCGCGGTGGGTCGCGGAGTTCGCGGAGCGCCATACGCTCGCGCCGGGGCCGCTCCACGAGGCGCTGGGCATGTTCGGCCCGTGAGGCTCACGACCCGAGCCTTCCGCGGGGGGTCTGGGGGCGGCGCCCCCAGCGTCGGAGCTCAGGTGGTCAGGAAGCCGCGGAGGCGGGGCGGGGCGGCGGTGAGCACCAGGGTCTTGACCACGCGCACCACGATGCGCGCGGGGTCGCGGACGCTGTCGAAGTGGGTGACCCGCTGCCCGCCGGGCGGGTAGATCACGCGGACGGGCACCTCGACGAGGCGGACGCCGGCGGAGAGGGCGCGGAGGATGATCTCGGCCTCGAAGGCGTAGCCGTCGTCGCGGCCGCCCAGCTCGAGCGCGAGGGGGAGCGGGTAGCGGCGCAGGCCGCACTGGGTGTCGACGAGGGGCCGGCGCGAGAAGACCGAGAGGAAGAAGTTGGAGATGCCGTTGGACATCTGGTTGGCGCGCGGCGCCCCGTCGCGCACCAGATCGCGAGTGCCGAGGAGGAGCGCGCCCGGATCGGGGTCCGCGTCGAGGAGGCGCCGGGCCTCGGCGGCGGGGTGCTGGCCGTCGGCGTCGACCGTCACCGCGACGTCGAAGCCGGCGCTCGCCGCCGCGGCCATCCCCGTGCGCAGCGCCGCGCCCTTGCCCCGGTTCGACGCGTGGACGAGGACGCGAGCCCCCGCCTCGCGGGCCGCCTGCGCGGTGCCGTCGCGGGAGCCGTCGTCGACCACGAAGATGGCGGACGGATCGGGCCAGCAGGCTTTGAGGTCGGTGACGACCGGGCCCACCATGCGCTCGGCGTCGTAGGCAGGGACGATGGCGCAGGCCTTCATGCGAAGGAGGCGGGGTTAGCACGGAGGTCCGGCGGCGGGGGGCCAATCGCGGGCGCGCGCGGTGGGGAACGGCCGAGACCGTTCCGCGACGTGGCTCGTCATGGCAGGCCGGCGAGGGCTCGGGTAGGGTCGTCGCGATGGACGAGATGGACCCCGCGCTCGAGCGCGAGCTGCGTTACCGGGCCAAGACCATGCTCCGCCAGCGGGCGCGGGCGCTGCGCAACAGCTTCCCGCGCGACGCCGTGGCCGAGCGCTCGCGCCGCATCGTCGCGCGGCTCGCGGAGGTCCCCTGCGTGGCCGCCGCCACCGCGGTCGCGCTCTTCTGGCCGATCGAGGGCCGCAACGAGGTGGACCTCCGCGCCCTCGACGCTTCCCTGCGCGCCCGCGGCGCGCGCGTCGCCTACCCGTCCATCGACGGCGACACCCGGGAGATGACCTTCCGCTTCGTCGACGATCCCGTGCTGCTCGACGAGCGCGGCCTCGGCTTCCGCGAGCCCGATCCCTCGGCCCCGGAGGCCACCACGCTCGACGTCATCGTGGTCCCGGCGCTGCAGATCGACGGCCGCGGCCACCGCATCGGGTACGGCGCCGGCTTCTACGATCGCACCCTCCCCCGCTTCGCGCCGCCCGCCGTGGCGGTCGGAGTGGCCTTCGCCTTCCAGCTCATCGCGGAGGTTCCCGTCACCGACGGTGACGTGCCGCTGGCGCTGGTGGTCACCGACGATCAGGTCCTCGAGCCGTCGCGCTAGCGAGGGTGGTCGAGACCGGCCGCCCGGTGTACCGTGCCCGCCAGATGAGCCACGCGCGATTCCAGAAGCTCGTCCTCGCCGGGGCGCTGACGTTCAGCACGGTCGTGGGGCCGCTCGCGTCCCTCGCATCCCTCGCGTCCCTCGCATCCTTGCTGGTCGTCGCGTGCATGCCAGCCATCGCGGGCTGCGGCCCCTCGATCTACGAGACGTACGAGTACGTCAAGGAGTGGGACCCGCGGAAGCACGAGTACATCATCGGCGTCTCCGACACCGTCAAGATCACGGTCTACCACACGGCCGAGCTCTCCGGCGAGGGCACGGTCCGCCCCGACGGCGTCATCACCATGCCCCTCATCGGCGACCTTCCCGTCGCGGGCAAGACGCCGACGCAGGTCCGCGAGGAGATGAAGAAGCGGCTCGCCACCTACGTGAAGGCGGACACGGTCATCACGGTGACGGTGAACGGCTTCAACAGCTACCGCTTCATCGTCAGCGGCAACGTCAACCACCCCGGCGCCCTCGCCCAGAAGTGGTACGTCACCATCTCCGAGGCGATGGCCATGGCCGGCGGGCCGAGCAAGTTCGCGGGCGACGAGATCATGGTGATCCGCCTCGACCCGAACGGTCACGCCCGCAAGATCCCCGTCAGCTACCGCGCGCTGATCTCCGGCAAGCACCCCGAGCAGGACATCTGCGTGGTCTCCGGCGACACCATCGTCATGGACTGAGAAGGGCTCGGGATGCTTGACAAGCCGCGGGCAGTGGGGGACCACAGGTCGCGTGACCATGGCTTCGAGTGAGGAATTGATCGCGAGGATCCGGGCCCACCAGGTGACGGTGGGGATCATCGGCCTCGGCTACGTCGGGCTCCCGCTGGCGCTGACCTTCGCGGAGCGGGGCTTCCGCGTGCTCGGCTTCGACGTCGACCCCGCCAAGGTGACGGCCGTCAACCGCGGCGAGGGGTACATCAAGCACCTCGACCCCGAGCGCGTCGCCGCCGCCGCCCGCAGCGAGCGCCTCCAGGCCACCACCGACTTTGCCCGGCTCGGCGAGCCCGACGCCATCCTCATCTGCGTCCCGACGCCGCTCACGCCCCAGCGCGAGCCCGACATGAGCTACGTCGTCGACACCGTGCGCAAGGTGCAGGCGCGGCTGCGCCCGGGCCAGCTCGTCGTCCTCGAGTCGACCACCTACCCGGGCACCACCGACGAGCTGGTGCGGGGGATCCTCGAGGAAGCGATCGAGCGCCGCCCCGGGTCTCACCCTCCCCTGCTCGCCGGGCGCGACTTCTTCCTGGCGTTCTCCCCCGAGCGCGAGGATCCGGGCAACCCGCACTACCAGACCGCGACCATCCCCAAGGTGGTCGGCGGCATCGACGAGGCCTCGTGCGCCGTGGCGCGGGCCCTCTACGACGAGGTCATCGCCCGCACCGTCGCCGTCTCCTCGGCCCGCACCGCCGAGGCGGTCAAGCTCACCGAGAACATCTTCCGCGCCGTCAACATCGCCCTCGTGAACGAGCTCAAGGTCGTCTACGACGCCATGGGCATCGACGTGTGGGAGGTGCTCGACGCCGCCGCCACCAAGCCCTTCGGCTTCATGCGCTTCAACCCCGGGCCCGGCTGGGGCGGCCACTGCATCCCCCTCGACCCCTTCTACCTGGCCTGGAAGGCGCGCGAGTACGGCCACTCCACCCGCTTCATCGAGCTCGCCGGCGAGGTGAACGTGAAGATGCCGGAGTACGTGGTGCAGAAGCTGATGCTCGCGCTCAACGACCGCGGCCGCGCCATGAAGGGCAGCAAGATCCTGGTGCTCGGCCTGGCCTACAAGAAGGACATCGACGACCCGCGCGAGAGCCCCGCGTTCGAGGTGATCCACGCCCTGCTCCGCCTCGGCGCCGCCGTCGCCTACCACGATCCGCACGTGCCCCGCGCCCCGCGCATGCGCTCCTGGCCCGATCTCCCGGCGCTCGCCTCGCAGCCCCTCACGCCCGAGCTCCTCGCGGCGCACGACGCGACGCTGGTGGTGACCGATCACACCGCCGTCGACTACGAGCTGGTCGCCACCCACGCGCCGCTCATCGTCGACACGCGCGGGGTGTACCGGGCGCCGCGGTCCAACGTGGTCAAGGCGTGAGCGTTCCGTCCACGCGGGCGGAGCCTCCGCGCAGGCGGGCGCGCAAGGCGGTCGCGAGGCACCCCCGCGACCGCCACCGGAGCGGCCGGGGTGCCGGGGGTGCCGCGCAGATTTCGTCGGCGGGGACGGGGGCTCGTTGACGCCCATGCCCGGGGCCCCGATCATCGACTGCCTCTCCATGGACTCGAAGGCGCCCTGATGGCGAGCACGCGTATCTTACCCGCCGGGGCCGGCCGCCTGAGCGGGGGCGACGGGGGCCTGTTCGGCCAGACCCCCCGGCCGCCGCGCGCGGCCATCTCCGTGACCGAGGCGGAGCCCTTCACCAGCCCGCCGTCCACCCCGCAGTGGCGCGTCTACCTCGACATCCGCCTCAACGGCGGGGCCGCCTCGCGCCGGGTCCTCACCGAGTCGCACCTGATCCTCGGGCGGGTCCCGGGCGTCCAGCTCATGCTCGACCACCACACCGTCTCGCGCCGCCACGCCGAGATGTTCTGCGACCCCTTCGGGCGCTGGTGGATCCGCGATCTGGGCAGCACCAACGGGACGCTCGTCAACGGCGAGCAGGTGCAGGAGCGCGTCCTCGAGCCCGGCGATCGCGTCACCATCGGCGACTACGCGATCGCCTTCTGCTTCGAGGCGGCCGACAGCGCGCGCCCCAGCCGCAGCGCCATCACCTACGAGGACGACCAGCCCACCGCGCTGCGCCTGCTCGTCGACTTCGAGCCCCCGCGCCTCCTGGCGGGCCACCTCCACACCCTGCTGGAGTTCAGCCAGCGCCTCATCGCCGTGGAGAGCCCGGACGAGCGCATCGACGCGCTCTGCCGGTTGATGGTGCGCCCCGACTTCCACGGCACCGCCGCCATGGTGCTGCGGCTCGAGGCGGACGGCTCCACCACGCCGCGCTCGCAGACGTACCTGCCCGGGCCCATCGTCACCGCCGACCAGCCCTACATCTCGCGCCGCGTCCTCGCCAAGGTGCGCGAGACCAACGAGCCGGTGATCTCCGGCAACGTCAACAGCCGCGCCACCCCGCACGGCGGCGTCGAGCTCACCATGTCGCGCGAGGTGATGGCGCTCTGGGTCGTCGCCTGCCCGCTGCGCACCGTCATCGAGGGCGGGCGCGAGGCGCGCGACGTGCTCTACGTGACCCTCCCCCCCGACCGCGGCAGCCCCGAGTGGCTCCAGCTCTTCGCCCTCGCCGGCGAGGTCTACCACCAGAGCGAGGAGGCCTGGGCGGCGCGGCGCCACGCCCAGGCCCACGCCGCCATCGAGCGCGAGCTCCTCACCGCCCGCCAGATCCAGGACGCGCTGGTGCCCCGGCGGGAGAAGCTCGACTTCCGCGGCCTCGACGTCTGCGTCGACTTCCACCCCTGCAAGTGGGTGGGCGGCGACTACGTCGACGCGCTCCCCATGCCCGACGGCCGCGTCCTCTTCACCGTCGCCGACGTGTGCGGCAAGGGCCTGCAGGCGGCGCTGGTCACCTCCAGCCTGCACACCATGGTGCGCGCCAGCGTCGACGTGCAGCCCTCGCTCTCCGCGCTGATCGAGCGGGTCAACCGCCACCTCTGCGACTGGCTCCCGCCGCACTCCTTCGTCACCATGGTGGCCGTCGCCGTCGACCCCGCCACCGGCGAGCTCGAGTGCGTCAACGCCGGCCACCCGCCGGTCCTCGTCGTCGACCGCGACGGCGACCTGCGCGCCCTCCAGTCCTCGGTGAACCCGGCCCTCGGGATGATCCAGACGCCCATGGAGTCCGAGCGCACCATGCTCGAGTTCGGCGACGTGCTGGCCATGTACACCGACGGCATCACCGAGCTGCGCAACATCCGCAAGGAGATGCTCGGCCAGGAGCGCCTCGGCGAGGGCTTCTCCCACATCTGCGCCGCCCGCGCCGGGGAGGGCTCCGCCGACATCGGCGACGCCCTGCGGCGGATGCTCGACGAGTTCGGCGGCGACCAGCTCCCCGAGGACGACCGCGCCTTCCTCCTCGCCCAGCGACGGTAGCCAACATGGGGGCTCCGCCCCCATCCCCCCGACCCCGCGAGGGGGCTTCGCCCCGGATGGGTGTACCCCGAGCCTGGGAGCGGTGAGCCTAGGGGCCTTTCGGCAGCGGCAGCGGCTCGGCCGGCGCCGGCCCGGAAACGCCCGCGGAGAAGTACCGCTCGGTGGAGATGACGTCGCTCGGCGACGGCGGCTGCGCGCTGTAGAGCGGCGAGAAGCTCGGGCGCATCAGCGCGGCGGTGGCGCTCGGGTACGAGTAGGTGAGGTTGAGCGCCACCGAGTACGAGGTGAAGTTGTTGGCGACGCTCTCGGTGAGCACCTGGCGCGTGAGCAGCCCGCGCACGCCCACGGTCAGGGTGGGCACGGGCCGGGGGGTGTAGGCGAGCGCGGCGTCGCCGACGAAGACGCTGGAGGGACCGACGAGGCCCCCGATCAGCGGGGTCGCGGCGCTGGGGATCGGCACGCCGTGGGTGTAGCCGACGGCTCCCGAGCTCACCAGCCCGGTCACGCCGATGGGGAGGCTGAAGCGCAGGGCCGCGGTGTCGTTGAAGCTGACCGTGGCCGTCGCCAGGTTGGTCTGCGCGACGTGCGCGGCGGACAGGGCCGCGGAGGCGATGTTGAACTCGTAGTTGAGCGTCAGGCTCCCGGTGGGCTGCACCTCCATCATCGTCGTGGTGCCCGGGCTCAGCGTCTGGGTCGCGCCGGCGATGAGCACGCCCGAGAGGCGCTCCGAGAACGGGTGCCACCAGCTCAGCGCCAGGGTGTTGACGTAGATCGATCCCGACGGGGTCAGGGCCGGGAGGACGCCGTTGACCGCATCCCCCTGGGACGCGGTGAAGTAGTTGATCTGGTCGTTGAGCGTCAGCCCCACGGTGTTGGCCGAGAAGGTCCGGGTCAGGCCGAAGCTGTTCGACGCGCTGAAGGTGCGCGCGCGGATGGCGCCGGGATCGATGGGATCGCCGAAGGCGAAGGACCCGCCCTGGCTGAAGCTCGTCGTCCCGCTCACCTGGCGGAGGAACCCCTCGCTGGCGGTGGTGGTGATCATGTTCGCCAGCCCGGCGGGGACCGGCTGGATCGACGCCGAGGTGGAGTCCTGCGAGGGGACCAGCGAGAACAGCGGCGCCTGGGTGACCCCGACGCTGAACGTCATCGAGGCGATCTCGCTGAGCGCGTAGTGGCCCGCGTAGGTGAGCCGGTTGGCGTAGGTCAGCGCCGACTGCTGCACGGAGAGCTGCTCGTTGAACGGCAGGGTCAGCGACAGGCCGTAGGTGAGCGAATTCTCCGTCCGGGGAGTGTCGAAGAGCCCGACGAGCCCGGGGCTGAACGAGATGGACGGGCCCGCGTACGTCAGCGCGGTGGGGAGCTGGCCGTCGCTGAGGATGCGGGTGTACGCCCCCGTCAGCGTCATCGTCGTCCGCCAGTCGACGTACTGCGCGCGCGCCGGCGCCGCGAATCCGACGGCTGCGAGCAGGGCGGCCGAGGCGACGCCGCAGCGGAGACGCATGCGCGGCACGCTAGCACAGGGGCCCCGGCGGTGGGCCGGGGGGCGGCGTCTCCGCGACGGTCATCCTGCGGAACGCCCGAGAGCGTTCCGCGACGGTCATCCTGGGGAGCGCCCGCGAGCGTTCCGCGACCTGCTCGCATTTGCGCCCGTGGAAGAGTGCGATAGAAGTGAGCCCCATGAACGCCGTCCTCGACTACTTCCGAGACAAGCGCTTCGACACCTGGATCGAGGGGTATGCGCGCCACGCCCTCGCCAACCGGGACGCGCCTCGGGTCGAGGGGCCGCGGCACCTGCTCTTCGCCTTCTGCGATCACTGGGAGCCGCTGTGGAACCGGGTGACCGAGACGCAGGCCGACGCCCGGGTGCGCTTCTGGGCCGAGGAGTACCCGCGCCTCGCCGCCGAGTTCCGCGACGCCGACGGCCGGAGCCCGCGGCACTCGTTCTTCTTCCCCGGCGAGCAGTACCGCGCGCCCTGGCTGGAGACCCTGGCCGACTTCACGCGGCGAGGCATCGCCGAGGTCGAGGTCCACCTCCACCACCAGGACGACACCGAGGAGACGCTGCGGCGCGATCTGCTCCAGACGCTGGAGGACTTCGGGTCGCACGGACACCTCTCGCGCGACCCCGACGGCCGCAAGCGCTACGCGTTCATCCACGGCAACTGGTGCCTGGCCAACGCCCGCGCGGACGGCACCTACTGCGGCGTCGACAGCGAGATCCCCCTGCTCTTCGACACCGGCTGCTACGCCGACTTCACCTTCCCGGCCGCGCCGGATCAGAGCCAGCCCAACATCGTCAACCAGATCTACTGGCCCGTCGGCGACCTCGCCAGGCGCCGCGCCTACGAGAGCGGATCGCGCGCCCACGTGGGCGAGGTGCGCAAGGACCGCATCCTGATGATCGAAGGCCCGCTCGCCCTGGCCACCCGCGCCGAGAAGATCCCCATCCGCATCGAGAACTCGGCCATCACCGCCAAGGAGCCGGGCACCTCCAAGCGCGTCGCCACCTGGGTCAAGCAGAACATCCACGTCGAGGGCCGCCCCGAGTGGGTCTTCGTCAAGGTGCACACCCACGGCGCGCCGGAGCTGCAGGCGGCGTCGCTCCTCGGCGCGGGCGGGCGCACCATGCACCGGGCCCTCACCGGCGAGTACAACGACGGCCGCTCGTGGATCCTCCACTACGTGAGCGCCCGCGAGATGTTCAACATCGCCATCGCCGCGATGGAGGGGCGCGCGGGCAACCCCATCGACTACCGGGACCACGTCCTGCGGCCGCCGCCCGCTGCGCTGGGGGCCCCCGCCCGCGCCAAGAGCTGACCTTGGGTCGCAAGAAGCCCCGGCCCCTCGCCCCCACCACCTATCCGCTCGAGCTCGAAGCGCCCGTGATGCGCGACATGGTCGAGCGCGCCATGGACCGCATCGGCGCGCACCTCGAGTCGCTCCCCGAGCAGCCCCTCCACGCCACCGCCGGCGGAAAGAAGCTCGCCCGGTCTCTGCGCGGGCCCATGCCGGAGCGCGGGCAGCCCTTCGAGAAGCTGCTCCGGCTCCTCTTCGGCCGGGTCATCCCGATGAGCCTCAACACCGCCTCGCCTGGGTACCTCGCGTACATCCCCGGCGGCGGCCTCTTCCACGCGGCGGTCGCCGACCTCATCGCGGACGCCACCAACCGCTACGTGGGCGTGTGGCTGGCCGCGCCGGGCCTGGTCCAGCTCGAAGAGAACGTCATCCAGTGGTTCTGCGCGATGCTCGGGCTCCCGCCCTCGGCGGGCGGCATCCTCACCACGGGCGGCTCGCTCGCCAACCTCATCGCGGTGATCACGGCGCGCCGCGAGCGGCTGCCGCCGGAGTTCCTCGCCGGCGTGGTCTACGCCTCGGAGGAGGCGCACCACTCCGTGCGCAAGGCCGCGCTCCTGGCCGGGATCCTCCCCGAGCGCGTCCGCGCCATCCCCACCGACGCCTGCTTCCGGCTCTCCCCCACCGCGCTCGAAGCGGCCGTCGTCGCCGACCGGGCCGCGGGGCTCTCCCCCTTCCTGCTCGTCGCCAGCGCCGGCACCACCAGCACCGGCGCCGTCGACGACCTCGAGGCGCTCGCCGACGTCGCCGCCCGGCAGCGCCTCTTCCTCCACGTCGACGCGGCGTACGGGGGCTTCTTCGCGCTCACCGAGCGCGGGCGCCGCGCCCTCCGCGGCATCGAGCGCGCCGACTCGGTCACGCTCGACCCCCACAAGAGCCTCTTCCTCCCCTACGGCACGGGCTGCCTCCTCGTCCGCGATCGCGAGGTGCTGCGGCGCGCGCACACCGCGCCCGCCAGCTACCTGCCGCCCATGCAGAGCGAGGAGGGGCTCGTCGACTTCTGCGAGCTCGGCCCCGAGCTCTCGCGCGACGCCCGCGGGCTCCGGGTGTGGCTACCGCTCGCCATGCACGGCGCCGGCGTGTTCCGCGACGCCCTCGACGAGAAGCTCGACCTGGCGCGCTGGGCGGCCGACGCGCTCCGGGCCCTGCCCGGCGTGGAGATGGTGGCCGAGCCCGAGCTCTCCCTGCTGGCCTTCCGCGCGCGGCTCCCCGGCGCGAGCGACGCGGACGTGGACGCGCGCAGCCGGCGGCTCATCGCCAAGATCAACGAGCGGCAGCGGGTCCTGCTCACCGGCGCCGTGGTCAAGGGGCGCTTCGTGATCCGCATCTGCGTGCTCAGCTTCCGCACCCACCAGGATCGCATGGAAGCCGCCCTCGAGGACGTGCGGGCGAGCCTGGCCGAGCTGGGCCGGTCGCCGGACGCTCTCGGGCGTCCCGCAGGATGACCGGTCCGTCGCCGGACGCTCTCGGGCGTCCCGCAGGATGACCGGTCCGTCGCCGGACGCTCTCGGGCGTCCCGCAGGATGACCGCTCAGCGACCGGCCGCCACCCGCACGGCCTCGGCCCGCCGATCCCCCTCGGGATAGAGCTCCAGGTACCGCCGCGCCGCCTCCTGCGCCTCGGCGCGGCGACCGGCGTGCTGGAGCGAGACGATCACCAGGAACGCCGCCAGATCGGCGCGACCGTCCGCCGGATGGGCCGCCCGGAACGCGTCGAGCCTCACCCGGGCAGCCGCGTAGTCCCCGCGCCCGAGCATGTCGACCGCCGCCCCGAACGCCGTCGATGCCTCGCTGTCCTCCGGCACCTCGCCGACCGAAGCCCCCGTCGTGCCCCGCACCCCCGTGAAGAAAACCTTCCCCCGCGGGCTCGAAGACGCAGCCCCCATCGCGAGCACCCTCTCCCGGGGGTTTGGGGGCG